>NBJMC04203__coassemble_117_pt1 | contig 148214 bp, 138 predicted proteins | sample NBJMC04203__metabat2_high_PE_050 | metagenome-assembled genome bin NBJMC04203 | reverse complement strand
TACCACGCCTTTCTGCCTTTGTCAACACCTTTTTCTCAAAAATTCGCCTTTTTTCGATTTTCTTTTTTCATGCTCATTTGTTCTCATTAATCCGTTTTTCATGAAACCGTAAATCAGTCTATAAAGCCTTTACCAAATTCCCTGTTCATTGCAAATTAGATAAACCAGCGCTTCTCTTTCCCCTTCATTTAATCCCGAAATCAATTCTACCTCTTTTACAATTTCCTCTCGCTCCATCCCCTTTGTCTTTTTCAAAAACTGTTCAAAATACGTTTCCACAAAGTCTTGCCGTTTTCCTATATAATCTACCTTACTTACATTCGGGTACTGCATCGGATAACTCGCCAGCCATTCCTCTCCTCCTGTAATACGCAGCAGCGTTCCGCATCTTGTTAGGTCCGCTCCCGTTGCCTCATCACCGCTTTGAGGTATTTGAAACGTAAATAAGCCTCCTTGCTCCCCGGTTGTTGCCAATACACTATGGGACGCCTTCCAATACTGTACCACTTCAACCTCCGTCTGAACTTCATGCAGTGTTCCCGCTTTGCCGCCTGCCCAAATAACAGCCGCGATTATCAGCGCTGCGCCACATGCCAATAGCCATCTTCGCTTTTCCATCCTTACCCTCCTTTTCTCTTATGATAAATCTCTTTCTAAAAATTACAACAGCAAAAGAATGACAAAAAGCGCCCCGCCTGCACTTTGTGCAAACAGAGCGCCTTTTCATTGATTCTTACTTTAAGATATCCGCAATATCCACGATGTCCACATCGCGCAGCGTCTTGCCGGATTTCAAGCAGCGCACCAGTACATTGGCGGTGTCAATCGCCGTCAAGCACGGAATGCTCAGCTCTACCGCTTTGCGGCGCAGCTTCACCGAGTCTGCGGTGGGGATACGTCCCTTCGACGAGGTGGAAATCACATAGTCCACCTTGCCGCTCTCCAAGAGATCCTGCAAGTTCGGGTGCTCCTCGCTCAGCTTGCGCACATGGCTGCACGGAACCATGTTGTGGTTCAGATGGTCTGCCGTGCCCAAAGTGCCATACAGCTTATAGCCCATGGCCTTCAAGTCCGACGCAATCGCCGTCATCTCGGGCTTGTCGGAGTCCTTCACGGTCAAAACGCAGCATTTGCCCTCGCTGGGCTTACGCATCTGATAACCGGCGCCCACAAGGCCCTTGATGAGTGCATCCTCAAAGTTTTTCGCAATGCCGAGTACCTCACCGGTCGATTTCATCTCCGGTCCCAGCTGGGTATCCACGTTATGCAGTTTCGAGAAGCTGAACACCGGCACTTTTACCGCGCAGTATTCGCCGGACGGATACAGTCCTGTGCCATAGCCCAAGTCGCGCAGACGCTCACCCAGCATGCAGCGCACAGCCAAATCCACCATCGGCACGCCCGTTACCTTGCTGATATACGGCACCGTACGCGAAGAACGCGGGTTCACCTCAATGATATACACTTCATCATTATAAATGACGAACTGAATATTCATCAAACCAACCACTTTCAGCGCGCGTGCCAAGCGTCCGGTGTAGTCAATGATGGTCGCCTGCACTTTCTGCTTCAAGCTCTGCGGCGGATAAACGGAAATCGAGTCACCGGAGTGAATACCGGCACGCTCCACATGCTCCATCATGCCGGGAATGAGGAAGTCCTCGCCGTCACAGATGGCGTCCACCTCACACTCGGTGCCCATGAGATACTTATCCACCAAAACGGGGTTATCCATCTCAACGTGGCTCGTGATAATGGCCATGTATTCTTTCACGTCGGCGGCGTTATAAGCGATAATCATGTTCTGGCCGCCCAAAACGTAGGACGGACGCAGAAGCACCGGATAACCCAGCTGTTTGCCGGCCTCCAAAGCTTCCTCGCAGGTGTAAACGGTCAATCCCTTCGGACGGGGAATCCCGCACTTCTCCAAAAGGGCATCAAAACGCTCACGGTCCTCTGCCTCGTCAATGGCATCGGACGGCGTGCCCAAAATCTTCACGCCTTTTTCAGTCAGATGCTTTGCCAGCTTAATGGCAGTCTGTCCGCCGAACTGCACCACACAAGCCCACGGTTTTTCCGTGGCAATGATGTGGTCCACGCTTTCCGGGGTCAGCGGGTCAAAATACAAGCGGTCGCCGGTGTCAAAGTCGGTGGAAACCGTTTCGGGGTTATTGTTGACAATGACTGCCTCACAGCCGTATTTTTTCAGCACCCAAGTGCAGTGTACCGAGCAGTAGTCAAACTCAATGCCCTGGCCGATGCGAATGGGGCCCGAGCCAAACACCAGCACCTTTTTCTTGCCGGTTTCGTGCGCTTTGATAAATTGCTCTGCCTCGTTTTCCTCGTCGAACGAAGAATAGAAGTACGGGGTCTTTGCGTCAAACTCTGCCGCGCAGGTGTCAACCATCTTAAAGCCCGCGTTGAGCACCTCCGGCAGCTCTTGTCCGGACAGGCGGCGAATGGTTTTATCCATAAAGCCCATCTTTTTCGCCTTGCGGTAAAGCTCGGTCGTCAGCGGCTCTTTTGCCAACGCCAGCTCCACATCCGCCAAGTTTTTCAGTTTCGCCAAGAACCAGCGGTCAATTTTTGTCGCCGCATAAATCACATCAAACGAAACGCCGCGCTTAATTGCCTCGTATACGACAAAGCTGCGGTCTGCGTCACACACGTTCAGCTTCTCCACAATTTCCTCGTCGGAGAGCTCCGCCAAAGAAGGCATTGTCATGCTTTCCAGCCCCAGCTCAATCGAGGAAACAGCCTTCATCATGGCGTGCTCAAAGCTGTTTGCAATCGCCATCACTTCGCCCGTTGCCATCATCTGGGTACCGAGTGCCTTGTTTGCATAAACAAATTTATCAAACGGCCATTTCGGGAATTTTACCACACAGTAGTCGAGCGCAGGCTCAAAGCAAGCGCAGGTCTGCCCGGTCACATCATTGGTGATTTCATCCAGGCTGTAACCGATGGCAATTTTCGTTGCCACCTTTGCAATGGGGTAGCCCGTTGCTTTGGAAGCAAGCGCAGACGAACGCGATACACGCGGGTTTACCTCAATCACGGCATACTCAAAGCTGTCCGGCTTCAACGCAAACTGACAGTTGCAGCCACCCTCAATGCCCAGCTCCGTGATGATGTCAAGCGCCGCCGTGCGCAGCATCTGATACTCTTTGTCGGTCAGCGTCTGGCTGGGAGCCACAACGATGGAGTCGCCCGTGTGAACGCCGACAGGGTCAAAGTTCTCCATGTTACAAACGGTAATCACGTTGCCCTTTGCGTCGCGCATTACCTCATATTCAATTTCCTTCCAGCCGGCAATGCCCTTTTCAATCAGCACCTGATGAATGGGGGAAAGACGCAGGCCGTTCGTGCCGATTTCGCGCAGCTGCTCGGCATCGTCACAAATGCCGCCGCCGGTGCCGCCCATGGTAAAGGCCGGGCGCACGATCACCGGGTAGCCGATTTCCTCGGCAAAGCTCAAAGCATCCTCCAGCGTTTCCACTACTTTAGACGGAATAATCGGCTGGTTCAGCTTCTCCATCGTGTCTTTAAAGAGCTGACGGTCCTCCGCGCGGTCAATGGTGTCGGGGCGGCAGCCCAAAAGACGCACACCCTGCTTTTCCAAAAAGCCGCTGCGGTGCAGCTCCATGGCAAGGTTTAAGCCGGTCTGTCCGCCGAGGTTCGGCAAAATGGAATCCGGCTTTTCCTTTTCGATGATGCGCTCCAAAATTTCCACCGTCATCGGCTCCACATACACGCGGTCGGCGATATTGGTGTCGGTCATGATGGTGGCGGGGTTCGAGTTAATCAGCACTACCTCAATGCCCTCGCTTTTCAAAGCGCGGCAGGCCTGTGTGCCGGAGTAGTCAAACTCAGCGGCTTGTCCAATGATAATCGGGCCTGAGCCAATCACTAAAACTTTTTTAATCGAAGGATCTTTGGGCATCTTATGCTTCCCCTTTCTGCGCGCGCATCATTGCGACAAATTCATCAAACAGGTATCCCGTGTCGCGCGGGCCGCCGCATGCTTCGGGATGGAATTGTACGGTAAAGCAGGGAATGTCCTTGTAGCGGATTCCCTCCACCGTGCGGTCGTTGGCGTTCGCGTGGCTGATTTCGCCCACACTCGCGTCTACGCTCTCGGACACCACAGCATAACCGTGGTTCTGGCTTGTAATATAAGTGCGGTTTTTCGCGTAATCGGTCACGGGCTGGTTCACGCCGCGATGACCATATTTCAGCTTTTCCGTCTTTGCGCCGTGCGCCAAAGCAGTCAGCTGATGTCCCAGGCAAATGCCGAATACCGGCAGGCCCAAGTGTGTGATTTTTTTCAGATTCTCAATAATTTCCACGTTCTCCGCAGGGTCTCCCGGGCCGTTGGAAAGCATAATGCCGTCAAAGCCGCCGTTTGCAATTTCTTCGGCAGTCGTGCGTGCAGGCACTACCGTTACCTTGCAGCCGCGTTCCACCAAGCTGCGGCGAATGTTGTTTTTATAGCCGAAATCGAACAACGCCACATGATAAGCGCCGCCCTCGTTGTACACCTGCTTTTCTTTGGTGCTCACGCTGTCTACAGCGTTTACCACGTTGTAGTTCTTGATCTCGTCCATCAGCGCAGTATCAGCCAGCGCAGCCTCAGCGCTTTGATATTCCGTTGTCACCGCGCCGTTCATGACGCCCGATTCACGCAGAATGCGGGTCAAACGGCGCGTGTCCACGCCGCTCACGCCGATGATGTTCTGCTCTTTCAAAAAGTCGCTGATGGTCTTTTTGCAGCGGAAATTCGACGGCACATCGCATTTTTCGCGCACAATATAGCCAAACGCCCAAATTTTTGCCGACTCGGCGTCCTCTTCCGTTACGCCGTAGTTGCCAATCATGGGGTAGGTCTGGGTAATAATTTGGCCGTAGTAGCTCGGGTCGGTCAGCGTTTCTTCATATCCGGCCATCGCGGTGCTGAACACCACTTCGCCCACGCGCGTTCCCTCAGCGCCAAAGCTTTCGCCTTCCAATACCATGCCGTTTGCAAGCACAATCAAAGCCTTCATTGTCAATCCTCTTTTCCTTTCTGATGGTTTGTTCTGCTTGCCGGGGCTCACAGGGTCTGCTTGGCTTCCTCTTTCATTTTGCGGCTGCCCAAGTGTACCAGCGGCAGCTTGCCCTCACGGCAGATGGGGCACTCCTCCGGCAGATAGTTCGGCAAGTCCAGCTTTACTGCGCTGGCGAGAATGTCAATCGGGGACGGTGCATCCGCTTTGGTGCGGTCAACCACGCACGCAATGCCCAGGCACACGCCGCCTGCTTCTTCAATCACGCGCTTTGTCTCCAGCGAGGAAATGCCCGTCGTCACAACGTCTTCGGCAATCAAGCAGCGCTCACCGGGCTGAATGGCAAAGCGCTTCAAGGTCATCACGTTGTCCACGCGCTCGGTGAAAATCGCGCGCTTGCCCAGCTGACGTGCCAGCTCGTAGGCGTACACAATGCCGCCCATTGCCGGGCCGACAATGACATCAATCTCCATGTCGCGCAGCTGATCTGCCACACTCTTCATCGCTTCGGCGCATTTATCGGGGTATTGCTGCAAATAAGCCATTTGGCAGTAAGCGCTGGAATGGCGTCCGGAGGACAGTAAAAAGTGACCCTCCAAAAATGCGTCACAGCTCTTCAAAATCTCTAAATTGCGTTCCATTGTCATTTCCTGCCCTTCTGTCATCGTTTATTATTTCTGTGTTTAGGCAACACCGCACCATTTACGGCAATGGCCTCAGGCGGTGTATCACACCAAAATTTTCCGTGATATTTCCCAAAAATGCGCGTCAATCCACAGAGGATTAACTGTGCTTTTTGGTTCATCTCACAAAAAATTTTCAGGCGCGCTCCACCACCCGAAATGGTGCGATATTACCTTTACAGTGCCGCGCCTCGAATTTCGTCAAGGCTCTTGACACCGTGTTGGTCCATCCAACGCGCCATTCCGCGCGCAATTTTCTCACAAGCCTGCGGGTCGGCAAAGTTCGCCGTTCCCACTTGAACGGCGGTTGCACCTGCCATAATAAATTCCAGTGCGTCGTGCGCCGTGGCAATGCCGCCCAGCCCCACTACGGGAACCTTTACCGCTTTGCACACTTGGTAGACCATGCGCAGCGCAATGGGGCGAATCGCCGGGCCGGACAGCCCCGCAAAAATATTGTCAAACACCGGGCGGCGGCGTTCAATGTCAATCGCCATCGCCTGGAAAGTGTTTACAAGGCTCAGCGCGTCCGCGCCCGCTTCTTCACAAGCGAGTGCCATATCTACAATGTTTTCCGCATTGGGGCTCATTTTCACCACCAGCGGCTTTGTCGTGCAGGCACGCACGCGGCGCACCACTTCGCGGGCGCTGTCGGCCTTTACGCCGTAAGCAATGCCGCCCGCTTTTACGTTGGGGCAGCTGATATTCAGCTCAATAAAATCCACGTCGCTTGCGTCTAACAGGCGCGCGCCCTCTTCATAGGTTTCCACGGTGCTGCCGCCTAAATTCGCCATCACTGCCGGGCTGTGCTTTTTCATCTCCGGCAGCTCTTTTTCAATGAAGTGCTTCACGCCGGGGTTTTGCAGGCCGATCGAGTTAATCAGGCCCGACGGCGTTTCCCACAGACGTTCGCCTGTGTTGCCATATTTGCCCTCCAAAGTCAGCCCCTTGCCGGATACAGCGCCCACCCAGTTAAGGTCCAGCATCTCGGCATATTCAAAGCCGAAGCCGTAAGTGCCCGAAGCGCCGATCACCGGGGTTTTCATCGTCACGCCGCACAACTCCGTGCGCAGCAGGGAAGGAATCTCAGCCATAGAACACACTCCCTTCAAAGACAGGGCCGTCTTTGCAAACGGACACGCCGCCCTCTTTTGCCTTGCAGGTGCAGCCAAGGCACGCGCCCACGCCGCAGGCCATTTTGGCCTCTTTGCTCACATAGGTGCGCACGCCTTTTTCCAAAGCCATCTTAGCGGCCTTCTCCATCATAATTTCCGGGCCGCAGATATAAACGGTGTCATAATGCTCCGGAATCAGCAGGTCGGTCACAAAGCCCTTGTGTCCCACGCTTCCGGTGTCCGTCGCCACACTCACACGGCGGCACACGCTTTCAAACTGTGCCACACAATACGGCTCGTCGCGGTAGCCCAAAATGGCGTCTACAATCACGCCTGCCTCCTTCAGTTCTTTTGCCAGCTGGTACAAAGGCGCGGTGCCAATGCCGCCGCCAACCACCACTGCCGTGGTTCCCTCCAGCAAAAAGCCGTTTCCGGCCGGGCCGGTCAGCATCAGGGCGTCGCCGCTTACAAGCTCAGCAAGCTTCTTTGTACCAATGCCCTTTACCTGATATAAAAAGCTCACCGTGCGCGCGTCTTTGTCGCACGAGAACACGCTGATGGGGCGCGACAGCAGCGGTGCTTCGTCCGCAGCCCATGCGCGCAGCATGTAAAACTGTCCCGCTTTGGGTAGTTTTGCACCTTCGGGCAGCTGCACCTCCATCAGCATAATGTCAGCGGCGCAGGCCGCATTGCTCAAAACCTTTGCCTCAAAGTTTTGCGCACGCATCAGCAATCGCTCCTTTCATGTCGACACACTCGCGGTAAGCGGCTTCGTCAAAGCGCACGCCCTCCTGCTTTTTGTATGCCAGCAAAATGCCGCGGCTGGAGTTCACCGCGCCGCCGTTGCCCTTTTGCAGATACTGCGCAATGTCCTCAGCCTTGCCGCCCTGTGCGCCGTAGCCCGGAATCAGGAAGAAGGAGTTTTGATATTTTGCACGAATCTCTTTGGCTTCTTCAATGTGCGTGCCGCCGATGACAAGGCCGATGGAGGAATAGCCATGCTCGCCCATGTAAGCCTTGCCCAGCTCGGTCACCTTGTCGCCCACGAGGTCATACACATGGCGGCCGTCGGAAAGCTTTTCATACTCAAAGTCTTTCGCGCCGCCGTTGGAGGTACGGCACAAAACAAACGCACCCTTGCCGCTCTTTTCCATATAGGGCAGGTACGGGCTCAAGCTGTCAAGGCCCATATACGGTGCCAAGGTGATGAAATCGGCCTCAAAATCGCCCTCAAAGTGGGCTTTTGCGTACATCTCAGCCGTTTTTGCAATGTCGCCGCGCTTGATGTCGGCAATCGTCAGCAGCTTATTTTCACGCAGATAAGCCAGTGTGTCACGGTAAGCCATCATGCCGTCCATGCCGAGTGCCTCATAATAGGCAATCTGCACTTTGTAGCAGCCCGCCACCTCGCGGGTTGCGTCAATGATTTCCCGGTTAAAGCGCACCAGGTTTTCACCGGCTGTTTTCGTGCTGTCGGCATAGCCTTCGGGCAGATAGGAAAAATCGGTGTCCAGTCCCACGCAAACCGGGCCTTTCGCCGCTACGGCTTCATAAAGTCTGTCCATCTGAGTCATGTGAAAAACCTCCTAAAATATGTGATCACGGGCGCTTTGTCCCTCTTATTGCTCGTTTGTTTCCTGCGTTTTTTCGTACACGGTGCGGCCGCTTTTTACCGTGCGGCACACACTGCCCCAAAGGGTCACGCCGTCAAAGGGCGTATTCTTGCTTTTTCCGGCAAACTCCGCCGCATGCACGGTGTAAGGCTCGTCCAGCTCTACCATGACAAGGTCAGCTTTCATGCCGGGCTTTAATAAGCCTTGGTTCAAGCCCATAATCTCGGCCGGGCGCGCACTCATCATGCGGCTCAGCGCTTCCAGGCTCATGCCGTGCTCACGGCACAGCTTTGTGTAGCATACACCGAAGGCCGTTTCCAACCCCACCATGCCCGGTGCGCCTTTTTCTTTTTCTTCGGCGGTGTGCGGGGCGTGGTCGGTCGCAATCGCGTCCACCTCGCCGCGCAGCATGCAGTCAATTAAGAAATCCACGTCCGCCTTCTGGCGAATCGGCGGGTTCACGCGGTAGTTAAAATCATAAAACCAAATGTGGTGCGGGCCTACCTCGCAGGTCACGTTCACACCGCGGCGGCGCGCAGTCAAAATGTCCTCCATCGCCTCTTTGGTGCTCACATGGCACATGTGCAGGTGCGCACCCGTCGACATTGCAATGTAAAGATTGCGCGCCGTTTCCAGGTTTTCCGCCAAGCGGTAATCAATGGGCGACAGGTCCATATCCTCTGCGTGGCTCATCACACAAAGGCCGCGCTCGGCGGCAATGGTCATTGCGTCAAACATCACTTTCGACGAGCGCACACCTTTGCCGTCATCGCTGATAAAGCGCAGATTTTTCGGCAGTGCACGCAGATGGCCGATGCTCTCGCCGTCAAAGTCTTTCGTGATGGATACGCATTGATTGATGCTGCAAAGGCCGATGCGTTCTGCTTCGTCCATCACACTCTGCGCCTGTGCCGCGTTGGAGCACACCGGGCGGGTGTTCGCCATGCAGTTCACAAAGGTGTATCCTCCGCGCACCGCCGCACGGCTTCCGCTTTCAATGTCCTCTTTATACTCAAAGCCGGGCGTGCGGAAATGCGCGTGCAAATCGACAAAGGAGGGCATCACCGTGCATCCCTTTGCATCGATTACCTCACAGCCATCGGGAGCGTCTAAGCCTTCCCCGATTTCCCGGATCACGCCGTCCTCCACAAGAAGATCTCCGCGGCGGCGGCCTTCGGCATCCACCAAAACTGCGTTGCGAATCAGCATATCAGCATCCTCCCTTTCCTATCTTTGCGCCCTGCGGCAGGGCAAAAAAAAATCTTTTCCCCAAAAAAGGAAAAGACGAAACATCTAAAAACAAAAACACGAACCCCCGAAACCAACCGCCGGAAAAAACTTTTGATTTCGTTTCAGCATGTTCGGCTTCCTCCTGTTCGGGTCTTTCTCGTTGCTCTGCCCTGCCAAGCGCCGCAAAGGGCTAGGCATCAAACAAAGCTCTATTTCGATTTATTTTACCATCCAAACCGCGCCTTGTCAATCATGATTTTGCTGTGCCGTTCTTTTTATTTTTCCCGCTTTGCCGCATCCCTTTGTCGAAGAAATCGCCCCAGCCTTATCTCTTACTTTTATAAGGCCGGGGCCGCTGTTTTTTCTTTGCACTTCACAGCGCGTCCAAACCCACGCGCCGCAGGGCAAACCGCCCTGTTTTCGGGTTTTTGTTTTCGTAATCTACATATACCGCCTGCCGCTCGGTGTACAAAATCGCCACACCACGCCGTACACCGGGGCGCGGCGGATTGAGTGCCGCCAAACGCTTCACCGTCTGTCCCAGTGCCGGGTCGGCAATGTGCAGGCAAAGCGGCAAACGCCCCGTTGCGTTGCTCTCCAATCGGTCACACACCATCACATCGCGCAGCGCTTCGCGCGTCACATTCTCCCAAAGGCGCGGCGCGGTATCCAGCAAAAAGGCAGTATATTCATCCAGCGCCACACCGTGACCCGCAACGCCTGCCTCGTGCGCCGCTTTGCCGATGGCCTGAAACAGCGCGAACGGCGTCAGCCCCGTGCGCTCCATCAGGTAATCCGCGGTGCGCTGAAAGCGTCCGCTATTCACCATGCGCTCCAGCACATCCTCCACGCTATGCAGCATCTCTAATTCTTCTGCCGTCAGCCACGGGGTCGAAATCACTTCATACGGCGGCTCACTGCGAAATTCACACGGGAAATTCTGCGGCTCTTCGCGCATCGCCGCGCCGTGCAAAAGCTTTAAAAAACCCATTTGCAGCATGTCCGCGCCCAGCGCATACGCCGTGTTAAAGCTTTCGGCAAAGGTCGGCACATCTTCATACGGCAGCCCCGCAATCAAATCAATGTGAATGTGCATATTGCCCATCGCCGCCAAACGCCGAATATTTGCTTTCAGCTTTTCGGTGTTCGTTTTCCTGCGCACCGCTTCCAGCGTCTTTTCGCAAAAGCTTTGCATGCCGATTTCCAGCTGCACCGCTCCGGCGGGCATCTGCGCCAAAAGCTCCATGGTTTCCTCGGTTAAAATGTCGCCTGCAATCTCAAAGTGAAAGCACACCCCGGCGGGAATCTCCTTGCCGTAATGGGAAAGCAAAAAGCGCAAAATCGCGTTTGCGTGGCGCGGGTTCGCGTTAAACGTGCGGTCAATCAGCTTCACGGTCTGCGCGCCCGAGTTTGCCAGAGCCAAAATATTCTCATAGACACCCTTCAGGTCAAAATAACGCGGCGTACCACACCGGCCGGATAAGCAGAACGCACAGGTAAACGGACAGCCCCGGCTTGTTTCCAAATAGGCAATACGGCCGTTCAGCGCCTTGAAATATTCCGGCGTGTACGGGCTCGGCACTTCGCCCGAAAGCACGCACGGCGGCGCAATGTGCTGTCTTGTGCAAAGGCCGGGTACTTCCTCTGCGCTCGGCGCTTTTCCTTGCGCCAAACAGGAAAGCAGTGCCGGGACGCTCGTTTCTCCCTCGCCGGAAAGCACAAAATCCACCGCCGGGTTTTCGTTCAGCACCGTTTCGGCGCAGTAGCTCACCTCCGGCCCGCCCAGCACAATGCACACGCCGGGCAAACGGTGTTTCAGCTGCTCGGCCAGCGCCAGCGTCTGCCGAATGTTCCACAAATAACATGAAAACGTCACCACAGCGGGCGCACCGCTCGCAATGCGCTCTAACACCGTTTCGGGCGGTTCATTCACTGTGCCTTCCACTACATGCGCGTCAATGTCCGGCGCAAACGCGCGCACCCCTGCCAGCAAGCACCACGGGGCCAGCGAGGAATGCACATATTTTGCGTTGAGCGCACACAGCGCCGCAGAAAACGAGCGCATCACGCTTGTACCTCCGCTTCTGTGAGCTGCCCGTCTGCCGTCACCGTCATTTCCGTTGCCGTGCTTTTCGTGTAGCGCAGCATATCGCGCACGCGCAGACGCTCCTCGTTCATGTATAAAAGGAACGATTCTCCCACCCGTCTTGCACGCCCCGTGCGCCCGATGCGGTGGGTGTAATATTCGTTGGAGGTCGGCACGTCATAGTTGATGACGGCATCCACCTCGGCAACATCAATGCCGCGCGCCGCCACGTCCGTGGCTACTAAAATTTTCACGCCGCCCTCGCGGAACGCATTCATCACGCGGTTTCGTTCCCCTTGCGCCATGTCGCCGTTTAAGCACGCCGCCGCATAGCCGAGGCCGGCCAGCTGCCCGGCCACCATTTCACTCGTGTATTTCGTGTTGCAGAAAATCATCACGCGCCGACGCTCCTTTTGCGACAAAATCGCCGTCACGTCCGGCAGCTTGTTGCGTCCTGTGGTTAAAATGCGGTATTGCGTAATCTGCGGGGCAGACTGCGCCTCGGCGTTCACGGTAATCTCTTTTGCGTCGCGCTGGTACAGCCAGCCAATGTCCATGACCTCGCGGCTGACGGTGGCCGAAAACATCGCCAAACGGCGGCGCGCTTTCAGCGTGTCTAAAATTTTCACTACGTCTTTGTAAAAGCCCATATTCAGCATTTCGTCGGCTTCATCGAGCACCACGTCTGTGATGGCATCTGTGCGAAGGTTGCCGCGCTTGATGTGGTCCATCAAACGCCCGGGTGTTGCCACCACGAGCTGCACGCCTTTTTTTAAGCGCTCTGTCTGGCGGCGCATATCGCCCCCGCCGTATAAACACGCAATGCGCACGACGGGCATAAAGTGCGCCAGCTCCCGCAGTTCGGCGGCAATCTGCTGGGCCAGCTCGCGCGTTGGGGCAAGCACCACCGCCTGCGGCTGCGGTTTCTCCGCGTCCAGCCCCATCAAAAGCGGAATCCCGAACGCACATGTCTTTCCCGTTCCGGTCGGTGCTTTGGCAATCAAATCAAAGCCTTCGCACATCGGCGGAATGGCCAATTCCTGCACTTGTGTCATTTCGTCAAAGCCCATGCGCGCCACAGCGCGGCGCAAAGGGTCGGGCAAATTCATTTCCTCGTAACGCATTGAACTCTCCTTGATGCTTTCCATCTTCCCAAACGGAAAGCAGCCTTTGCTGCTTTCTTGTTTCGGACATTTCTTTTTTATTTGCCTTTTTATTATACACCAAAAAAGTGCAATGCACCAAAAAAACCTTTTTTGCATCTACTGAAAGCAGGGGTTTTCCCCGTTCATCCCATCCGAAAAAGGAAAGGAGGTATTGTATGGAAATTCTTCGCATCGAGGATGTCAGCCACACCTATCAAGCGCAAAACGGCGAGGTGACGGCGTTTGAACATCTTTCTTTTTCCGTGGAGCAAGGCGAGCTGATCAGCATCGTCGGGCCGTCGGGGTGCGGCAAGTCCACCTTGCTCAGTGTCATCGCCGGGCTGATTCGCCCCAGCACAGGCCGGGTACTGCTGCACGGCAAAGCGGTAGACGGTGTTTCCGGGCATATCGGGTACATGCTTCAGCGCGACAACCTGCTCGAATGGCGCACCATTCGCAGCAATGTCCTGTTCGGCCTGGAAATTCGCCACGCGAAAACTGAGCGCGCCATCGAGCGGGCCGACCGCCTTTTGGAAACGTACGGCCTTGCCGAATTTGCCGAAAAGTATCCGCGCCAGCTTTCGGGCGGAATGCGCCAGCGCGCGGCACTCATTCGCACCCTGGCCGCCGGGCCGGAAATTCTTCTTTTAGACGAAGCATTTTCCGCGCTGGACTACCAAACGCGCCTGAGCGTCACCGAAGATGTTTACTCGATTTTAAAGCGAGAAAAAATCACCACGCTGATGGTCACGCACGACATCCCCGAAAGCATCAGCATGGGCGACCGCATTTTGGTACTGTCCGGCCGTCCGGCACATGTCAAAGAACTGCTGCCCATCGACTTCGGGCCGGATCGCACACCGCTCACCGCGCGCAGCCATCCCAATTTTTCACCGTATTTTGACCGCCTTTGGAAGGAGCTGAAAGAAGATGACCACACATGAAGCCGCGCCGGTTTCCGAGGCGCGGCGGGCTTACCTCGACAGGGTGCGGCGGAATAAGCGCTTAGTGCTCGCCTGTCAGCTAGGCTTTCTCATTGCCTTTTTTGTGCTGTGGGAGGTGCTTGCACAGGTCGGCGTCATCGACAGCTTCATCCTCAGCCAGCCCAGCCGCATCTGGCATACGCTTACCCGCTTTTCTGAAAACAAACTGCTTTTGCATATCGGCGTCACTGTTTACGAAACGCTCACCGGCTTTTTGCTGGGCGTTGTCATCGGCGTTTTTGCCGCCATCATTTTGTGGTGGTCGCCGTTTATCGCACGGGTTGCCGAGCCGTATCTTGTGGTTCTCAACAGCCTGCCGAAAATTGCCCTCGGCCCTGTTATTATTATCGTGGCAGGCGCAGGAACAGGCGCGATTATCTTCATGGCGCTTGCCATCAGCTTAATTGTCACCGTGCTCGAAATGCTGGCAGGCTTTGTCCACACGGACCCCGAATCCATTAAAATGGCACGCACCTTCGGCGCAACGCGCAGGCAGGTTTTCACGAAAATTGTCTTTCCGTCTAATTTAGACACCTTGTTTAATTCTCTCAAAATCAATATCGGCCTTTCGCTTGTCGGCGTGATTGCCGGGGAATTTCTCGTCAGCAAAGCGGGCCTTGGCTATCTTATCGTGTACGGCGGTCAGGTGTTCCGCATGGATCTCGTCATGACGGGTGTGCTCGTTCTTTCCGTTGTCGCCGCCGCCATGTATCAGGCCGTCAGCCTGCTGCAAAAGGCGGTTCGCCGCCGTTACGGCTCTTCTTCCCGCTAAAAGCTTTCTGAACATTCACGGGCGTTTGACAAAAAACGCCCCCATCAAAGGAGAATCATTATGAAAAAAGCCCTTTCCCTTTTTCTCGGTGCGGCGCTGTGCGCCGCCGCCCTTTCCGGCTGTTCTTCCTCCAAAAGCGACCTGCAAACCGTCCGTTTATGCGAGGTCACACACTCCATTTTCTACGCGCCGCAGTATGCCGCTATGGAGCTGGGCTACTTCGAGGAGGAAGGCATCGAAATCGAGCTTTCCAACGGCGGCGGCGCAGATAAGGTCATGAGCGCTGTTTTATCCGACAGCATGGATATCGGCCTTGCCGGGCCGGAAGCCTGCATTTATGTTTATAACGAGGGCAAAGAGGACTACCCGCAGGTGTTTGCCCAGCTGACAAAGCGCGACGGCAGCATGCTGGTGGGCCGCACCGAGCAGCCGGACTTTACTTGGCAGTCGCTGAAAGGCAGCCACATTCTGCCGGGCAGAAAGGGCGGCGTTCCGTATATGGCGTTTGAATATGCGCTGAAAGAAAACGGCCTCGACCCCGCCGCCGACCTGCTTTTGGATACCTCCGTGCAGTTTGACAATATGACGGGTGCATTCTTGGGCGGCACCGCGGACTACGTCACCGTGTTTGAGCCGGCAGCAAGCAGCATTCAAGCCGAGGGCAAGGGTTATATTGTCGCCGCCGTCGGCGACGCCGTGGGCGATTTGCCCTATACCGCTTATTTTGCAAAAAGCAGTTACATGGAAGAAAATCCTGAGCTGATTCAGGGCTTTGCCAACGCCGTTGCAAAAGGCGAAGCATGGGTGAAAAGCCATTCCGCCGAGGAAGTGGCAAAGCTGGTTGCTCCCCATTTTGCCGATACCGATTTGGAATTGCTGACAAGCGCCGTGGAAAATTATCAGAAAGTCGGTGCCTATTGTGAAACCCCGGTCATGAGCGAGGAAAGCTTTGACCGCCTGCAAACCGTTATGGAAAGCGCAGGCGAGCTTTCGCAGCGCGCCGCCTTCGATGCCGTTGTGAATAACACCTTCGCGGAAAAAGCCGTATCGAATCCTTAAACTTCATCTTCAAATCTCTGAACACAAAAAAGAAGGCACTATTTTGGTGCCTTCCGAGACTGTCGAAAAACTGCCGCCTGATTCAGAAAGAACCTGGGCCGCAAGGGGAAAAAGGCTTGGAAAAGGGGGCTAGCCCTCTTTTCCATTTGAAATAGGGACACGGTTTGTGAAAAAGCGAAGCTTTTTCGACAAACTGGAAGGCACTATTTTGGTGCCTTCTTTTTTACTCATCTGCTTTTTTCAACATTTCCAAAATATTCATTACAGGCCACACAATCGGCTCAACTTCCGGCTGTGCAGTGAGCAGAGTCATTTGTGAGCGAATATACGGAAATAAAATCGCTAAAACATTTTCTTTTAAAAGTGTTTGTGTATCAGCTTCTTCCGGCAAGGCCGTGTCAAAATCACAATAACCGCTAATCTGAACCGTTGCGGTATACTCTTCTTTTCGAGTTGCCGTCGCACGAAGTGTAACGCAATAATTGGTATCTGTCAGCTTTTTAATGCCATAAGAAAGCCCAAACTCCGTTTTTATTTCCTTGTTTTCATTCCGAAATCCATGTCTTTCAAAGGAAAGCACATCGAAAACAACTGGTCGGAGGTTAAAATAACTTGAAACCGGAGTTAACTCTTGGTTTTGCATATTTTTCATCGCTATTCTCCTAAAAATTCATGCCGCCGAAAGTGAGCTTTTTGCCAATACAAATCGTGCATGCTTATCATCACTTGTCCAGTCAAGCGGAACAAACTCTTTTGCCCCATACTTCCAATTGCCCGAAATATAAGTGGGCTGATTTAAGAAAGATAAGTCTAAATCATCAAATTCCACTGTGGCACCGTTGCCATCTCTTGTGATATGCATTGTTTGGCGCACTTTTTCTAATGCTTCGTTATTACGCTTAATTTCGTCTGCATTAGGGTGATACATTTCATGCAGCAATTGCTCTGTCAACTCTCGGGAAATTTGATATGTTTCCTCAAACATGACTTTCCCCCCGTTCCTTTTATCATTATTATATTACAAAATAAAGTATTCTATTAAACCTCTGAAAATTGCTCCAGCGCAGCAAGTTCCTCGGTTGTCAGCATATCCCGAACCATCAAAACAGTTTCAGGATTTTGTTTATCCTCATATTTATGCACCACTTTGAACCCAAACGATTCATACCAATGGACTAACTTATACAGTGCGTTTACTGTTAAAAGCCGAAAAGGGCACGCCATGGATAACTCCTGAATGGTAGCGATGATATATTTCAGTACACCAGATCCTATTTTATTGCGTTGGCATTCCCGTTTAATCGCAATATATTCGATATGCATCGCGTACATATCTTGATAATTTCCTACAGAGTAATCCTCCAAAGGAGGGTCGAATATCTGTAAAGGGAATCTTTTTAGTCCAATCCTATAATAGCCTAAAGTAACTCCATCCGCTGTTACCTGATAAGCATAACAGCGCCTAAGTGCCGTTAAATAGAGGGAATCCTTTAACATCTGATCAATGGCAGTATTCCCACAGGAAAAATCTTCTTCAATAGAAGTTGTAATTTTTGAAATATGTAATGTGCCCATAGCTGCACAACCTTTTAGCCCTTCTTAAGATCATTTACAAAAGGCTTTTTATTTGTCAAGAGAATTTTATTCTTTCTAAGGATAGAATAACATAATTTATTTCTTTTTTCTAGAGTTAAAAAGATTTTTATCTATACAAAAGTCCACCGATTTTTTAATCAAACTCCTCCCTGTTTAAAAAAGAAAACACCCTAAACAAAAAAACCACACCGCTTTCGCGGTGTGGTTTTCGTGCTTTTCACTACAAAGAGTATCTTTGAAGCATCTGCGCAATAAAAATTATTGCAGCAGCTGGAGCACAGACTGCGGCTGCTGATTGGCCTGAGCCAACATAGCCTGAGCGCTCTGAACCAGAACGTTCATCTGTGTATACTTCATCATCTCTTTTGCCATATCGGTATCGCGGATACGGCTGTTTGCAGCACTCAGGTTCTCTGCGGTAGTATCCAAGTTGTTGATGGTGTGCTCCAGACGGTTCTGCATAGCACCCAAAGCGGAACGAACTTTGGAAACCGTCGTGATAGCTTTGTTGATCGCGGAGATCGCAGCCTGAGCAGAAGTAACAGCATTAACCTTAACGGCGCTGATACCCAAGCTTGCAGTGCCCATGTTTTGAATGGTCACAGTCAGCTGGTTCGTGGTGGCAGCAGTAGCACCTACCTGCATGGTCAGACCAGTGGTGGTGATGCTACCGTTCAGCAGTTTCTGACCGTTGAAGTCGGTCGTCTGAGAAATACGGTCGATCTCGTCCTGCAACTGCTTAATCTCATCCTGATAGTTGCCGCGCTGCTCGTCGGTGTAAGTACCGTTGGCAGCTTTGGTTGCCAGCTCGACCATACGGTTCAGCATGTCGTGAACTTCGGTCAAAGCACCCTCAGCAGTCTGCACCAGAGAGATAGCGTCCTGGCTGTTGGAAGAAGCAGCCTCGAGGCCCTTGATCTGAGCTTTCATGCTCTCGCTTACGGCGAGGCCTGCAGCGTCGTCACCAGCGCGGTTAATGCGATAACCGGAAGCCAGTTTCTCCAAGCTCTTGCTAACCTGCGTGTTGTTCATGCCCAGCTGACGGAACGCGTTGTTCGCCATCGTATTGGTTCTTACTACCATACCCATAAGAAAATCCTCCTTAGTTTCGGGCGTTTTGCCCTGTTCATCAATTGGCAGGCTCCTTGCCTGCTTCAAACGGTTTTGTTCCGGGCTTACCTTTTTCCCGCGCGCGGTAACAGATACCAAAGAAAAGGCAAGTCCATCCCAGCTCCGCCCGGCCGTTACCGGCGTCCTTGTGCGGAAACCGCTCTTGTAACCAGTTATCAATCATTTTTTTTGAAACGAAAGAGTCTTTTGAAAAAATTTTTATTTTTTTATTTTTTAAGCACTACGAGAAATACTTTCTTCTTTTTTTCCAAGAAAACATTTTTGCCTTGCGACAACAAAAAAGCTCCGCCTTTTGCAAGACGAAGCTTTTTGGTGCGCTGGAAGGGATTCGAACCCCTGACCTTTTGGTTCGTAGCCAAACACTCTATCCGACTGAGCTACCAGCGCATATTTTGTTTCACACCCCCGCTGAGTGCCTTATTATAATATCATACGCATTGTGCTGTGTCAACCCCTTTTTTTATTTTATTTCACTCTTTTTTCTTTGGCGCATTGCCAATCGTTTTTACTTTGTGTTATACTGAATTCCAGCCGGGGTTTTCTAAAGGAAAGAAAACTCCCTTAAGAAAATTTACGGAGGGCTTTACTTTGGATTTCATTTCTATTTTCGCACTCATCATTGTCGCTGTCAGCGCGGCAGTTGTTTTTTGGCTGTACCGTCGGGACAACGGCATTTCCTCTCCTGCAAAAGACCTTTCCGCTTCTGCCCGTGCCGCAAAACCTTTGGCGGCAGCACGCCGCTTTGCGGGTGAGAACGGATGCCGCGTAATGAAAGAGATTCATTTAGCGAAAAACGGCCGCTTTGCCGACCTTGATTTTCTGATTCTCGGCCCGTTCGGCATCTTAGCAGTCACCTGCAACGGCATGGCAGGTGAAATTTACGGCAGCGCTTCGGACGACGAGTGGGTCTGTGTCAAAAAGGATGTGCGCACTCCGTTTGAAAACCCCATTACACGCGCTGCGGCCGATACGCGCGTCGTGCGCGACTGCCTGTTTGCCGCCAAGCTGAAAAATATTCCGGTGGAAACCGTCTGTGTGTTTACAAACCGGAAGGCTGTTTTGGGCATTCCCCGCAGCACAGGGCATCACACCCCGAAAACCTTTGCCGCTCTTTTAGAAAAAGATAAATATCGTTTGGATAAACATGTCGATTTAGAGAAAGCGGAACAGGCGCTGCGCGAGTGCATGACAGCTGGCCAAACGATTTAAAAATCTAAAAAACGTTCGCCGTTTTCTTTGGTCCAAAAAAGCTTTTTGCATCAGTGTACTTAAAAACAAGGAAGACCTGTTCACAGGTTTTGCTGCGGGCCTCAAGGCAATATTGAGTGCTTTTCTTCTTTAAAAAATTCCCGTTTATTCCGGATTTTTAAAGCTTTTTTCGGTTTTACACTTTATTCATAAAAGCGTAAAAGTCCTCTCTCAATTCACAGATATAATAGGTGACGCAGAGAACGGGAGCCGCAATCCGGGCTCTGTACATGATTCCTCCTCACACCAAGAGAGATACCCCTTTTGTGCCCTTGTGCTTCATCACACAAGGGCACTTCCCTTTTTTAAAAAAGCAAAGCCAAAACAAAATGCCGGGCGGCATTTTGCTTTGGCTTTTTCTTTATGCCATTCTCAGCTGAAACGACGCCACACCGTTTTCCACTGTCAGAATGCCGTATTGAATGGGAAAATGGCTCAGCGCGCCCGGGTTTGCCAGCAGTACGCCATCCTGTGTGCCGCACAGCGGGTTGTGCGTGTGGCCGTACAGCGCCACCGCCGCGCCTTGTTCCTTGGCGTGCCTGCACAGCGGGCCGAGCGCAGATTTCACGCCGTACATATGCCCGTGCGTATAAAGTACACGCACGCCGCCGCAATCGGCAATGCCCTCTGTGGGTGCGCCGGGTTTGTCGCAGTTTCCGCACACCGCGTACACCTTCAAGTCAGGGTGCGTGCCTTTCAAATATTCGATATCATGCAAACCGTCCCCGAGGAAAAACAATCCCTCAATATCGCGGTGACTCTCCAGCACATCGTACAAATTGCCGCTCATTCCGTGGCTGTCCGACACTACCAGCCATTTCATTCGCAGTCGCCCCCTTTCGAGATACACGCTTTGTAAATCTCACTTTTGGAAAACGGCGAAGCCGCTGCCGCCGCTTTGGCGGCCGCCGTGGCGCTCATGCCTTCTTTTATCTTTTGCAGGGCGAAGTCCACCGCGTCCTCAAGACTCATTTCTTTTTCTGCTTTCGGCTCTGCTCCGGCCATTACGAGCACAAATTCCCCGCGCGGCGGGTTTTCACGGTAGTATGCATTCGCCTGCCCTACGGTTGTCACGCGCACTTCCTCGTGAAGCTTTGTCAGCTCGCGGCAAATGGTCAAAGAGCGCTCCGGCCCGAACGCCTTTTCCAAATCCTCCAGCGTCGTTGTCAGCTTGTGGGGCGCTTCGTAAAAAATCACCGTGCGCTCCTCGTTTTGCAAAGCGTCTAAGCGCTCTTTTTTCTGCCGGCGGTTCGTGGGCAAAAAGCCCTCAAACACCCAGCGCCCCGTCATTTGTCCCGAAACACAAAGTGCCGTCACCGCCGCACTCGCGGCCGGAACGGGCACCACGCGGATTCCTCTTGCGTGCGCATCTTTCACAATCAGTTCGCCCGGGTCGGATACTGCCGGCATCCCCGCATCGGAGCAAAGCGCACATGACTCCCCTGCTTCAATCCGCGCCAAAATCTGATCGCCGCGCTCTTTCAAATTGTGCTCATAATAGCTCACCATCGGCTTTTTAATTCCCAAATGGTTTAAAAGCTTTACTGTCACGCGCGTGTCCTCTGCCGCAATAAAATCAACCTGTTCAAAGGTCGATGCGGCGCGGGGCGTTAAGTCGGATAAATTTCCAATCGGCGTCGCCACAATATAGAGTGTTCCGCTCATGTCTTTTCTCCTTTCGGGGTCTGTCCGTAAATGTGCAATATTTCGGGGCTGGGGCGCAAATTTTCCGTCTGCGTCACAAGTTCGGGCAAAACGCGCAGGCCGGGCGCCCGATTTTTCTGCCCTTCCACCAAAAAGAGCCACGGTGCTTTTCCGGCGCGCGCCGCCACCATTTGCAGACGCTTTGGCTCAATGCGCGCGACACTCATCGCACAGAGCACTTCTGCCATGCGCTCCGTGCGCTGGCATAAGCACAGTCTGCCGCCGTCTTTTAACAAAGGATATGCCGCCCGGCACACATCCGCCGTCGTGCAGGTCAGCTCATGGCGCGCCGCCGCACGCGCCGGATTCGGGCTGATGTATCCGCCCGAAAAGTAAGGCGGGTTGCACGCGATCACATCCAGCGACTGCTCGGCCCATGCATCGCGCGGGAACCGGCGCAAATCGGCGCAAAGAGGATGAATATGGCTTTTTGCATCTTGGTTTTCCGAAAGCGCATGCTCTAAAAGCGCCAGCCCTTCGGCCTGCAAATCGACGGCAAGGCAAGGCCCTTTGTGTCCGCGGTCATGCCACCACAAGGCAATTACCCCGCAGCCCGTGCCGAAGTCCGCCGCGGCCTCTCTTGTGCGCACACGGCTGAAGTGCGCCAAAAGCAAAGCATCCTGCCCAAAGCGGTAAGAATCGGTGCAGTAGACCCCCGTTCCGTTTACAAGGCTTTCACGGTTCATGTGATTCTCCTTTTGGCCGTAGTTTTCACGAAAAACAAGGCGGGCTTTTCAAAAAGCCCGCCTTGTTTTCTTTGTGATGATTACTCCGCAGAGATTGCGCTCACGGGGCACTCACCTTCGCAGGTGCCGCAGGAGATGCAGGTATCCGCATCGATCACGTATTTGCCTTCGCCCTCAGAGATAGCGCTCACGGGGCAAGCACCGGCACAAGTGCCGCAGGAGATGCAATCGTCGCTGATTTTATAAGCCATAACTTTCCATCCTTTTCTCCGCGCAGTTCATAACATGATTTCACATTTCGGGCAGTGGGCGCGGACTGACCCAGAATGCCGCAAAAGCAGGCAGATACCCGCCTTGACGTTACCTAATATTTTATCATAAAGTTTTAATTTTTCAAGGGGATTTCCAAAGATTTTCGACAAATTCAAGCCCTTTGCAGTCTTGTTTTGTCAGCCTTGTGCAACGTCAGGCGTCGTCTTCGGGCAAAGGCGCACGTTTGCCGCCGCGCAAGTACTGGCACTGCTTTTTGTGGTAGGTTTTAATGGCGGTAGAGGGAGGGTCGAGCTTCACGCGCAGGTTTCCGGAAATGACATTCACTTCCACCACACTGCCCACACCGTCCGGTGTTTTCACAATGCTGCCCACGCCCGGCGTAACTTTGTTTAAATAATCGTATGCGGGCTGTTCATAGACAAGACAGCACATCAAACGTCCGCATGCGCCGCTGATTTTGGAAGGGTTCAGCGACAGGCCCTGTTCTTTTGCCATTTTAATGGAAACCGGCTGAAAATCTTTTAAAAACCGGCTGCAGCAAAACGGCTGTCCGCAAATGCCAAGGCCGCCCACCATGCGGCTTTCGTCGCGCACGCCGATCTGACGCAGTTCAATGCGAGTGTGGAACTGCGCAGCCAAATCCTTCACGAGCTCACGGAAATCGACGCGTCCGTCCGCCGTAAAGTAAAACAGAATTTTGCTTCGGTCCAGCGTGCACTCCACGTCTACCAGCTTCATCTCCAGCTTGTGGTGGGCAATGCGCTCCTCGCAAACGGCAAACGCACGCTTTTCTTCCTCTTTGTTCTTTTTCATACGGCGGATGTCGACATCATCCGCAATGCGCACCACGTTTTTCAGCGCTTTCACCGCTTTGGCGTCAATAATCTCGTGGATTCCCTGCGCCACCTCGCCGCATTCCAGCCCGCGGGACGTTTCCACAATGACATAATCGCCCTCGTGAATCTCGAGATCCCCCGGTGCAAAATAATAAATTTTTCCCGCTTTTTTAAAGCGGACGCCGACTACTTTTTTCATAGATCCAATCCTTTCGGAATCATCCAATCTTTGCTTTTCAAGCGCACACCGCCGCCGCAAATACGCTCCAAACCGCCTTGGCATTCACATTTGCCGAAAGCTGCCGGTGCGCCTCGCCGCACGCTTTTACCATGCGCGCAGCCATGCCCGGCGCAAGCGTTTCGCCGCTGAAAAGCTCTGCGGCACAAAGCTGTGCCAAAACTGCGCAAAGCCGCTGGGCGGCTGGCCTGTCTTTTTCATACGCGGCAGCTGCGGCAAGCAGCAAATACTCTCGGTTTTCTGCTGCGGCGCGCATCATGTGCCGGGCAGTTTCCAAAATTTTCTGCTGACTCTCATCGGTCAAAACGCGCACCACGCTTCCGATGCGCCCGCCGAACGCACGGCAAAGCGCCGGGACATCCTGCGCGTGCGGCACAAGCCGAAGCACCTCACGCTCACACTCCTCTTGTGAAACGGGCGCAAGCGTATAGATACAGCACCGGCTTTTGATGGTCGCCATCACCGAAGCCTCATCCGGCGCAGTCAGCAAAAACAGCACGCCTTCCGGCGGCTCTTCCATCACTTTGAGCAGTGCGTTTGCACTGGAGGCGTTCAGCCGGTGTGCGCCTTTGACGACGACCACGCGCCCGGCGGCAGAAAGCGACGTTGCATACACCTCGCGGCGCACCGCGCGCACATCGTCAATTTTAATATCCCCGGCTGCGCCGCTTCCTTCCAGCACCAGCACATCAGGGCTTTTACCCTCCATCACGCGGGCCGCGCTCTGCGGGGCGTCCGGATACAGAAAATCGGCTGCAAGGCAGCGCGCGGCGAAGCCTGCGCCGCACCCCTCTTCTGCACAAAAAAGGATGCTGTGCGCAAGCCGCCCGCTTTGCATTGCAGCCAAAAGCCCTTGCTTGACGGTTTTATTTCCAATGAGCCGTTCTAACATGAACGGCATCAAAGTTTTTCAAAACGCTCTACGTTGGTGACAAAGACGGTCGCGCCGCCGACGGTAACTTCCAGCGGATACGCCGTTGTTACGCCGATGCCGTAAGATGCGGTGCTGGGCACCACTTCCTTGCGCTGTTTTGCACAGGAAGCAATCAGCTTCAAGCACTCGTCCACCTTGTCATCTTCCGTACCGATGAGAAGCGTCATATTTCCGGCCATCAAAAAGCCGCCCGTGGTAGAAAGTCTTGTAACGGAAAAGCCGCCTTTCGTCAGCGCATTACACACCGCGCCGGAATCCTCTTTATTGACAATCGCAGTAATCAGTTTCATGTATCACACACTCCTCGTCAGTGAAATTTTATTTTGTTGACAAGGGAATCTCAACACGAAAATCCCTTGCTTCATTATATCATTGTTTGCAGAAATTGTAAACTTTAGGTTTGCCCTTTACCAGCCGCCGCGATTGTTGTTGCGCCAGTTGCTGCGCGTGCGGTGATAAGTGATTTCCCTGCGCACCGTGGCAATAAAGTCGCCGCCGAAAAACAAAAAGAAATTGGCAAGTGCAAAAAGTACGGCCCAGCGCTCAGCCCAGCTGCCGAACAGCACCGTGAACAGGCACATCGCGCCGGAAAGCGCCGCAAGATATTTCATTTTAATGGGAATGATGAAAAAGAGCAGCACTTGAAAATTGGGATATAAAACGGCAAAAGCGAAAAAGAGCGATAAGTTCAGGTAGTAAGTTGTTCCCCAGCCGCCTAAAAACGCCGCTGCAATTGCGCCGAGTGCACCGATAAAATAGTACACATTAAACCGGAAGTCGCCCCATGTCTGCTCCAGCGCGTGGCCCACCAAATAAAGAAAGTACAAAGAAAGCACAAGCGTAATCACATTGCCCGAAGGCGGAACAAACAAAAACGTGACAATCCTCCAAACTTCCCCTTGCAGCACATAAGGGGTAATCAAACTTAATCTCAGCCCCAAGTTGAGGGTCGGCAGCATTGCCATGCAAAGATACACCATCAACTGGCCAACCACCAGCACCAGCGCCAAATTTTGAATACAAACGCCCTTTGCCTTGCGTTCCAGCTGATTCAGCCAACGATTCATCGCCATCTCTCCTTACTTTGCGTCAGTCAACGCATTTTATCTTTTTATCTCATGTAAAAAATATAACTTGTTGTGTGCTCTGTTTTTTACCACTTCGCTTTTTCAACATTTTGTAGTGCCAATTTCAATTTTCCCCAAGCTCATCGTGGAAAACCTATTGTTTTTCACGGGGTTTTTAACACTTTCCACGAAGTTTTCAACAGATTTTTCCGTGTGCAAGCTATACATAGTGTAAAACTCTGTGGAAAAGTTGAAATCCTATTTGTAATTTTCTTTTTGAAATTCACAACTTTTCGATTGCTTTACATCAAAAATAAATAGATTTTTATTGCATATTCTCCACTGTCTGCAAGCACATCAGCGGGCCGCATTCCTCACATACAGGTACAATCTGCCTTTTTCTGAGCGCGCGGCCGCATGCAGGGCAAAAATGCGGCATTTCCTGCCTTAGCGCAGACTGCGGTTTTTCGGGTGCAATTTCTTGTGTTTCTCTCTCAGGTTGACAATCCTTCAAAAAATCGGGAATCTCCACAGGCTCGCAGACATCGGCTTCAATGCTCTTGCATCCCAGCAGATATCCCATCGTGCACAGTTCCTGCATCTGCTCTCTTGTTTTCGCCGGAATCGGCAAATAAACATTCCCTTCTGTATAACGCTGCACCGCCGCCTGCATTTTGACACATGCCTGCGCGCTCACTGCACAATCGGCGGAAATCCCGGGCGTTACGCCGCAGATCGCGGCAAGAACCTCGTTCGGCGCGGTTGCGGTAACGGCACTGTTGCGCCGCTGTGCGCCGTTGTTTTGCCGGCTTTCTGTAAAGAGCGGAAACGGGCCGCGTCTTCCGGCCAGCCGCTGGGAAGCAAGCCTGCCCTGCTCATCAATCACCTTTGCCAGCTGCTGCGCCGTTTTGCGCGCCTTTTCGGAATCATAAGAAACACCTTTTGCACGCAGTACTTCTGCTAAGCCCATCATCCCAATGCCAATGCGGCGCGTTGCGCGCGTCAGGCGGCTTTGGCGGCTGTCGGCATATTCCGATACATCAATCGCGTTATCCAAAAGGTGCACCGCCGTATGTATGGTTCGGGCCAATCTGTTATAGTCCAGGCGGCCGCCCTTCGTTAAATGAGCCGCCAAATTCACAGCTCCCAGCGCACTTCCTTCTGCCGGAAGCAAAGGCTGGCGCCCCTCCAGCGGTGGAATATCCAGCGTTCCCATTGCGGGCAGCGGATGGTCCCGCTCGGCCATGCCGGGAAACCAAACGCCGCGGCGCTGCTCCATGGGGCGCGCATAAAGGTCGCCCGGCTCCTCCGGCCACTCCTGCGGCAAACGGCAGTCTACCATGGTTTCTTCTGCCTGGCGCACAAAAAACTGCGGCAAAAAACGACGCTGTTCCATCACAGCGGCAAACTCTGCCGCTGTGCGCAAAATGTCCGCATGTTCATCATAACGCACATCGGCCGCGCACAAACGCGCCGCCCAGCGCCGCGCACTCCGGCGCATGGCCTGCTGTGAAACAGGCTCCTGTGTTGTCATGGTATCCCTCCAAAGCCATGCTGCGCAGCGCACGGCATCCCGAATTCAGTCTTTCCGGGTTCTAACGGCGAACTCTCGGAAAAACGATGCTGACTTTCTTAAAAAGTACGCTTTTCATCGAAAAGTTTTTTCTTTACCCACACCGCCGCCGGTTTCAAAACTCTTGGCTTTTGAAGCCTAGCCCTGCGCTTTCGGTGCCTCCAATGCCGATTGCCCGAAAAGAAAGCACGGTGCGGTATTCTACTCATTTTACCACACCGCGCCTATGCGTACAAGTAAGCCTTGTCACTTTTCGTCTTTTGGCTGTAAAAATCCTTCTCCGAATACCTCGCTGGTTTCCGTAATCATGACAAAACAGTCCGGGTCAACGCTGTGCGCCGCGGAGCGAACCTTGTATGCCTCTGACTTGCTGCATGCACACAAAAGCACGTCCCGGTTTTGTCCCGTATACGCACCTACCGCACGGATGAGCGTAGCGCCGCGCTCTGTCGCGTCGGAAACCGCTCGTGCAACAGCCGCGCCGTCATTCGTGATAATCTGCACCAATTTTCCGGCGCCCATGCCGTACATTACTTTATCAATGATGATCGAGGTGGCGAACGCCGCCACAATGCCGTATAAAACAGAATCCATGTCGCCGAAAACGGGCCAGCCCAGTAAGATAATCAGCAAATCCAGCACCATCGTCACTTGTCCGAGCGACAAATGCGGACGCAGTTTTTTCACCGACATAATCAAAAAGTCCGCGCCGCCCGTGGAAGAGCCGCGCATATAAATAACCGCTAAGCCCGCGCCGAGCAGCGCACCGGCAAAGAGTGCCGCCGTCAGACGGTCGCCCTTATACATGGGAATGTGTATGAATACAACGTCTACAAAAAAGGTATTCATAATCATGGTGCGAATGCTTTTTAAGAAAAAACGATGGCCAAGCAGACGAAAGCTAAACAAAATAATCGGTGCATTGAGCGCAAGAGAAGTAATACCAATCGGCAGGCCCCAAAGGTGGTTGATGATGAGCGCGAGGCCGGAAATACCGCCCGGAGCAAACTCTCCCGCACCGGCAAACGTATAAATGCCGGCGGCAAACAAAATGCTGCCAATCACGTCAGCGCCAATGTCAAGCGCAAAATTTTTCATCCGCTGATTCATTTTTTCAACTCCTTTTGACTGTATGCCCTCCATGGGACACGCCGGCAAAGCCTGCTTTTACACCGCTGCTTCATTTTATGGTTAGTTTTATCATATCAGTTTCACGCCGAAAAATCAAATTTCGTTGCTTTTCCGACATATTTTGCGCCGTTTTTTCTGCACTTTAGCTGCCGTCGCGCAAAAAGCAAAGCCGTTGCATATCCTTGCCCTTTTTCCGTGTGTTTATGCCGCTGTGTGATTTCGAATTTCCCTCGCTTTTGGGCTTTATTTGTGCTATCATAATGGATAACATAAAGCACACAATAAAGCACACAAGGAAAGGAGTGTGTCAAATGAAAAACATTTTATCGGTCATCACCGCTCATCGAGAAACTCGCGGCTGGACGGAATATGAGCTTGCCGAACGCTCCGGTTTGCCGCAGTCTACAATTTCTTCTTGGTATCATAAAGACATGGTTCCCAGCGTGCCGTCTTTAGAAAAAATTTGCGCTGCATTCGGCATCACACTCTCTCAGCTCTTTGCCGAAGAAAATACCGCCGTTTGTCTAACCGACTCTCAAAAGCAGCTTTTAGAGCGCTGGTCGCGCTTAACCGAAAAACAACAGCGCGCCTTGTTTGATTTAATGGATGTCATGTAAAAAGCGCCCCTTGTTTTCCACAATTTTTCCTGTGTTGTGGAAAACAAGGGGCGCTTTTGATCCGTTTTTCTGCTTACCTGCGCCAGCCTTCCTGTTCAATGGATGTTACATTGCCGAATGCATCCAGCTCTACCTCACAATAAACGCCATCTGCCGTTACAAGTTCAAACGAGTATTCGTTAAAAAATAAAAAATCACTGTCAATTTCCTGCGAAATAATCTGCGCCTGTCCGCCCGCCGCCTGCTGGGCAATTTGCTGTGCCCGCGGCAGGTCTACCCGAAAGATCAGGCTGAGAATCCCGCATACCACCAGCACCGCCGCCGCAAGAGCCACCCACTTTTTTACGCCAAAGCCGGAAAAATTCCAGCGCTTTTTTTCGTCGGTTTTCGTTTCGGTGTGCACCGTCTGTGTATTCTGCCCGCTTTCTTTCTGCGTTTCTCCGGCAGAGCCGCTTTCCTCTTGAACTTCTCCTGTCACAATAATTTCTTGTTTTTTCTCGTCTGCCATCGTTGATTCCTCGCTTTCTAATTCATTTTCTGTTCTTAGAATACCTCCGTCAGATGAAAGGAACATTAAAAAACAAAAGTTTTTTTCAAAAAGGAAAAATTCGCTCTGCAGCGTTTTTCAGGCGCATTGCATCATTGACAGCTTAAAGCTATGGCGCCATATCGTACGAAAATTTTCCGGCCCGTTTTCCAAACACAAGTACACGCTGATGCCGAAAATGCAAACAAGCCCCCGGAACCGAAGTCCGGGGGCTTGCTTATATTACAGTGTTACAAGACTGCAAAGCCTTTGCAAAAGACCGCTGCTTATTCAGCGTCGGGAGCATACAGCTTTGTCAGCTTGCTCAGGTATGCATAGCGATCCTTCGCTGCGCCAGCGGCTGTCTCAAACAGCTCTGCGGCACGCTCGGGGAACGCACGCTGCAAGCGGCTGTAACGAGTCTCGCTCTCGATGAACTCTTTGTAGTCCGCAGTGGGAGCCTTGGAGTCCAGCGTGAACGGGTTCTGACCCTCTGCCTTCTTGCGCGGATCGAAGCGGAAGTTGTGCCAGTAGCCGGCCTGAACCGCACGCTTCATCTCATTCTGGCAGTTGGTCATACCGCCCTTAACACCGTGCATCTCGCAGGGTGCATAACCGATGATGAGGGACGGGCCGTGATAGCTCTCAGCCTCAGCAATGGCCTTGATGGTCTGGTTCTGGTCTGCGCCCATCGCAATCTGTGCCACATAAACGTAGCCATAGCTCATAGCGATCTCAGCCAGGCTCTTCTTGCCGATGGCCTTACCAGCCGCAGCAAACTGAGCAACCTGACCGATCTGGCTGGCCTTGGAAGCCTGACCGCCGGTGTTGGAGTAAACCTCAGTGTCGAATACCATCACGTTGACGTCCTCGCCGGAAGCCAGAACGTGATCCAAACCGCCGAAGCCGATGTCATAAGCCCAGCCGTCGCCGCCGAAGATCCAAACGGATTTCTTAGCGAGGTAGTTCTTCTTGTCAACCAGCTCTTTGCACTTGTCGCAGGAAGCAGCGTGCTTTTCAGCCTCTGCCACCAAAGCGTCAGCAGCCGGAGTGTTGGCTTTGCCGTCGTCCACAGTGTCAACGTAAGCCTGTGCAGCAGCCTTCAGCGCATCGTCGCTGGAGGTTTCAGCCAGCTTTTTTGCAATGGCAATCAGGTTGTCACGCAGAGCCTTCTGGCCGAGGTACATACCGAAGCCGTGCTCAGCGTTGTCCTCGAACAGGCTGTTTGCCCAAGCGGGGCCGCGGCCGCTCAAACGGTTGCGGGTGTACGGAGAAGTAGCAGCCGGGCCGCCCCAGATGGAGGAACAACCGGTTGCGTTGGAGATATACATACGCTCGCCGAACAGCTGAGTGATCAGGCGTGCATAGCTCGTCTCGGCGCAGCCTGCGCAGGAGCCGGAGAACTCAAGCAGCGGCTGGTTGAACTGAGAACCCTTGACGGTGGTTTCTGCCATCATGCCGGGTTTCTTGTCGATGTTGTCCACGCAGTAGCCGAACACAGCCTGCTGTGCCTGCTGGGTTTCCTGCGGAACCATGGTCAGAGCCTTGCCGGGAGCCGGGCAAACGCCTGCGCAAACGCCGCAGCCCATGCAGTCCAGCGGAGAAACAGCAATGGTGAAGACATAGTCTTCGCAGCCCTTGCCGGTCATCTTCTTGCTCTTGAAGCCTTCCGGAGCTTTTGCAGCCTCGTCAGCAGTCAGAGCAAACGGACGGATGGTAGCGTGCGGGCAGACATAAGCGCACTGGTTACACTGGATACATTTCTCTGCATCCCACTCAGGCACGGTCACAGCAACGCCGCGTTTCTCGTAAGCGGAAGCGCCCTGCTCGAACTGGCCGTCCACATATTTCTCGAATGCGGAAACCGGCAGGCTGTCGCCGTCCATCTTGTCGATGGGGTTCATCACATTCTTGACCATTTCAACGGTAGCGGGGTTGCCGGACAGGGTGTCGTTCTCAGCGGGATCCTGTGCGTTGGCCCAATCTGCGGGAATCTCAACTTTGTGGTAAGCGTCGAAGCCTGCATCAATTGCAGCCCAGTTCATGTCAACGATGGCCTGGCCCTTCTTCGCGAAGGTCTTCTCAGCAGCTTCCTTCATGTAGCGCAGAGCATCCTCACGCGGCAAAACGTTTGCCAGAGCGAAGAAAGCAGACTGCAAAATGGTGTTGGTGCGTTTGCCCAAACCGATTTCGATTGCCTTGTCGATGGCGTTGATGGTGTACAGCTGAACATTGTGCTGTGCAATGTAGCGTTTTGCTTCAGCGGGCATGTGCTGTGCCAGCTCTTCGTCGCTCCACTGGCAGTTGATCATGAACACGCCGCCGTCCTTAACGTCGTTCACCATCTTGTAGCCCTTCACAACATAGGACGGGTTGTGGCAAGCCACGAAGTCCGCTTTGTTGATGTAGTACGGGCTGCGGATGGGGTGATCGCCGAAGCGCAGGTGGCTGATGGTCACGCCGCCGGTTTTCTTGGAGTCATACTGGAAGTATGCCTGGATGTATTTGTCGGTGTGGTCACCGATGATCTTCGTAGAGTTCTTGTTCGCACCAACGGTACCGTCGCCGCCAAGACCCCAGAATTTGCACTCTTTGGTGCCTTCTGCTGCGGTGTTGGGGGAAACTTCCTCTTCGAGGGACAGGTAAGTAACGTCGTCGTTGATGCCGATGGTGAAGCGGCTCTTCGGAGCGTCTTTGGTCAGCTCTTTGTACACAGCGAATACGCTGGACGGCGGAGTGTCCTTGGAGCCCAAACCGTAGCGGCCGCCGATGATGGTAGCCTCGCGGCCAGCCTCAGCAAACGCGCTCATGACATCGAGGTGCAGAGGCTCTGCGTAAGCGCCCGGCTCTTTGGTGCGGTCGAGCACAGCAATTTTCTTTGCAGTTGCGGGGATCGCAGCCAGCAGCTTGTCGGCGCGGAACGGACGATACAAACGAACCTTTACGATACCGACTTTCTCGCCGTGTGCGTTCAGGTAGTCGATGACTTCCTCAGACACGTCGCAGATGGAGCCCATAGCGATGATCACGCGGTCAGCGTCAGCAGCGCCGTAGTACTCGAACAGCTGATAGTTGGTGCCGAGCTTTGCGTTGACTTTGCCCATGTATTTCTCAACGATTTCGGGCAAAGCTTCGTAATATTTGTTGCAGGCCTCACGATGCTGGAAGAACACGTCGCCGTTCTCGTGGGAGCCGCGCATGGTGGGGTAGTTGGGGTTGAGGGAGTGCTCGCGGAAAGCCTTGACCGCATCCATGTTGGTCATTTCTTTCAGGTCGGCATAGTCCCAAACCTCGATTTTCTGAATCTCGTGAGAGGTGCGGAAACCGTCGAAGAAGTTGACGAAGGGCACGCGACCCTCCAAAGCTGCCAGATGTGCCACGGGAGCGAGGTCCATAACCTCCTGCGGGTTGGACTCGGCCAGCATGGCAAAGCCGGTCTGACGGCAGGCGTAAACGTCGGAGTGATCGCCGAAGATGTTCAGCGCGTGGCTCGCAACGGTGCGGGCGGAAACATGGAACACGCTGGGCAGCAGCTCACCCGCAATTTTGTACATGTTGGGGATCATCAAGAGCAGGCCCTGAGACGCCGTGAAGGTAGTGGTCAGCGCACCAGCTGCCAAGGAGCCGTGCACGGTGCCTGCGGCGCCGGCCTCAGACTGCATTTCCACCACGTGTACTTCCGTGCCGAAAATGTTTTTCTGATGTGCCGCGCTCCACTGGTCCACCATGTCTGCCATGGGGCTGGACGGGGTAATGGGGTAGATACCGGCAACTTCGGTGAAGGCATAAGCTACATGTGCCGCAGCGGTGTTGCCGTCCATAGATTTTTTCGATCTAGGCATTTTTCTTCCTCCGGTTCAATTGTTTATTTGAGACAGAAACAGGCGCCGGGCCCTTTCCTTTGCGTCCGGCGGGCGGTTGACGACGGCTCTGTGGCCACGTGCACCGCAGACCCGGCGCTCCCGTCGGCAGGGAAAGGGGTTCGTTTCTGTATCGCGCTCATCGTTATTTTATCAAATTTTTTCAAAAAAGTAAAGAATATCCGGCAGAATTCCGCACTGTGGATTGCACCTGACAAATCCACTCTGCTTTCGCCCGGCTTTGCGGCGCCGGAGCTTTATTTGACACCCTTTAGAAAAAGCTATAAAATAGTAAAAAACCGTATTTGAAAGGCCGAAAGCCGAAGGATGCGGCGCCGCTGTGCTCGCTTGCGGTGTGCAAAACAATACAGAGGGTGTTTTTACTTCATGGTTTCACCACCGGAAGCTTCAAACGATTTTCTATTTACCGTCATCGAACCGCTTTGGGCGGCGGGACTGCTGTTTGCGGCGGCGCTTTTGCTGTGCTATTTGGCCGGGGCGGCGTGTGCTTTCGCGTGATGGCGTCTGACGAGCGCCATATCACCGAGGTGTACTGCTTTGTCCCGCAGCCTGCCGAAAACGCACAAGAGGACGCCGCACAGAAAAAGGCATAATCACTGCGCGCACTGCATCTTAAATGAAAGAATGAGAAAAAACAGCCAAAAGGATGGGGAATAAACATGGCACATTTTGAAACACAGCTTTCCGAAGAGGAAATTTTTCAAGGAAAGGTGATTCGCGTCACACGCGACACCGTGCAGCTGGAAAACGGACACACCTCCACGCGCGAGGTCGTGCACCACAACGGCGGCGCAGCCGTAGCCGCTTTGAACGACAAAGGCGAAATCTACCTTGTGCGTCAGTATCGCTATGCACTGGGCAAAGAACTGATTGAAATCCCCGCCGGAAAGCTGGAAAAAGGGGAGAACCCGTTTGATGCAGCGCGGCGCGAGCTGGCGGAAGAAGCCGGTGTTTCTGCGGGCGAATACCGCGACCTCGGCACGGTGATTCCCACCTGCGGCTACTGCAACGAAATCATTTGGATTTACGGGGCAAAAAATTTGAAGGATGTCAGCCAGAACTTAGACCCCGATGAGTTTTTGTCCGTGTTTACACTGCCTTTGGACGAAGCGGCAGAAAAGGTGCTCTCCGGCGAAATTTCCGATTCCAAAACCGCCGTGGCCATCTTAAAGCTGAAGCTTCTGCGCGACCGCGGCGAATTTTAAAAAACGCCGAAGCCGCACCGTTCAAATTTTGAAAAGAAAAAGCAGGGCGAGAGAGCGCTTTTGAAAAGCACTTTCCGCCCTGCTTTTTTGCATGGTTCAAAGAACATTGTTTTAAAGTGAAGCGCCATGCGCACCAACACACGTCCCAAATTATTTAAATATTCACTTTTTATGAATTATAATTCATGTTCACAGTAATAGCACCGCTCGATTTGTCCATCCTTTACCGCCGCACGCAAAATCCCCTGCTCCGTTTGTGTCACGCAGGTGGGGTTACTGCACACGCGGTCGGTGAGGGCGGCGTTTGCGGGCAAAGGACGCGCGGGCGCGCCAAGCGTTTTTTCTCCGGCTTCTTCCAGCAAGGTGAGAATGAGCGCCATGCGCACAAATTTTCCGCAAAGTGCCTGATAGAAGTAGCACGCGCGAGGATCGTCGTCCACGTCCGGCGCAATTTCGTTGACGCGGGGCAGGGGATGCAGGACAATCATGTCCGCTTTGGCAAGCGCCATTTTCGCCGTATCGAGAATATAGCTGTCGCGCAATCTGAGATATTCGTCGCGGTCGGCAAAACGCTCTTGCTGCACACGCGTCATATACAAAACGTCCAGCTTGTCCATCGCGTCTTCGAGGCGCTCGTAATACTCAAATGCACAGCCCTTTGCGCGCATTTCATTTTCAATATAGCTCGGCAGTGCCAGCTCGCGCGGGTGAATGAGCACAAAGCGCACATTATCATAGCGCATCATGGCGCGGATGAGCGAATGCACCGTGCGGCCGTATTTCAAGTCGCCGCAAAGGCCGATCACCAGCCCGTCAAACTTGCCCTTTTTGCGGCGGATGGTCAAAAGGTCGGTCAAGGTCTGCGTGGGGTGCAGATGGCCGCCGTCGCCCGCGTTGATCACAGGGCACAGCGCATAGCGAACCGCCTGTGCCGCCGCGCCTTCTTGGTAATGGCGCATGGCAATCACATCGGCATAATTGCCCACAATGCGCATCGTGTCGGCAATGCTTTCGCCCTTGGAGGCCGAGGAAGAAGCCGCGGACGATACGCTGAGCACACTGCCGCCCAAATCGAGCATCGCAGCCTCGAACGAAAGACGCGTGCGCGTGCTCGGCTCAAAAAACAAGGTTGCCAGCTTTTTTCCCGTACAGCAGTGGGCGTATTGTTCGGGGTTGTCCATGATCTTTTCGCCCAGAGCCAGTAATGACTCCAGTTCGGGCACGGAAAAATCCAGCGGACTGACAAGATGCTTCATAAGGGGTACCTCCTTGTTTTTCTGCCCCTTGGCGGGACAGCTGCGCGCGTTTCGCCGCGGCGCGTGTAAAATTCCTTTGACAGCGCCTGTCTGCATAGGCGCCTTCGGTGTAATAATATAGCCGTGTAATACTATACAACGCACACAGCCAAAGAGCAAGGGGAGAAGCGAAAAAATTCGACGCTTTGCGCCATTTTTCTAAAAGGAATCCTCTAAAGCCCCTCTTTCGTATCGGCGCGAAAGAAAAAGGCCGCTGCCATACCCGGCCGCGCCCCGCCGCTGTGCCTTTCCCTCAAAAAAATCGGATTTTCTGAAATTTGAACGCATGTCCGTGTTGCTTAATCGCTCGTTTGGCTTTATAATGGGGAAAACGTACCGTTTCGGGCGTTTGTGAAAACAGGGAAGTGTCCGGGCGTTCGCAGGCGGAAAACACTTTTTCTTCACTCCGCGCATTTCTTTGTGAAACGCGCACAGTTTCACTTCCCGTCCCCGGAATAAAACATCAAACAGAAAGAAGATTTACCATGAATGTGCTGATTGTCGGCTGCCAGCGCGTTGGGCAGCACCTCGTTTCTCTTTTGGAAAAGCTTGGGCACGACGTTTCCGTGCTCGACTCAAACCCCGCCAATATTGAGGCTCTCTCCACCATGCACCCGCCTTTTACCGGCATGGCCGTTGCGGGCGTTCCCATCGATGTGGACGTGCTGCGCTCTGCGGGCATTGAATCGTGCGACGCCGTAGCGGCCGTCACGCGCGACGACACCACCAACTTAATGGTTTCGCAGATTGCGCGCGATATTTTCCATGTGTCGAAAGTCATCACTCGTTTGGCCGACCCCGCTACGAAAAATATTTACGCCACCCATTTCGGCATGCGCACCGTTTGCAGTACGAACTTAACGGCCAACGCGCTTTTGTCGCGCCTTTTGGAGGATGACGCCGACGAGCAGAGCGTGGCCTTCGGCTCTTCCACGGCACTGTTTTCCACCGTGCCGGCCTCGGACGAAATGGCGGGACACTTGGCGCTGGAAATTACGCCCCCGCGCGAGGGCATGCTGGTATTCGGGCTTTTGCACGCAAACGGCCTGATGGAGCTGATGACGCCCAGCCTGCGCATCAGCGAAGGTGACCGCATTATTTACAGCGAGCTGGCAGACTGAGTGTGCCGTTCGCTCTTGTGCAGTGTGAACAGAAAGGGAAGTGCATTTATGCGTGTATGTATTGTAGGCGGCGGCAAAGTAGGTTATTATCTGGCAAAAACACTGCTGGAACACGGCCATACGCCGATGGTTATTGAACTCAGCTCCGAGCTGTGCTGTCATTTGGCCGACAGCTTGGATCTTCACGTGATTTTAGGCGACGGCACGGTTGCCGAGGTTTTGGAAAGCGCCCATTTGGAAACGTGCGAAGCGATGGTTGCCGTGACCGGGCGCGATGAAAACAACCTTGTTGCCTGCCAACTGGCAAAAAAGGTGTTCGGCGTAAAAAGAACCGTCGCGCGCGTCAACAACCCCAAAAACGCCGAGATTTTAAAACAACTCGGCGTTGATATCGCTGTTTCCGCCACCGACAACCTTTCGCGCATCATCGAGCGCGAAGTGGAAACTGCCGCCATTCAGCAGGTGCTCAGCCTCGCCAGCGGCACCGCGTCGCTGACGGAAATCATCATCGAGGAAAGCTTTCCGCACAATGGGCAAACCTTGGCGGAACTGCCTGTTCCCGGCGATGTGGTTGTCATCAGCGTCACGCGCGACGGCCAGCTGCTCATTCCGCGCGGTTCCACAACGCTTATCACCGGTGACCGCGTGCTGGTTTTAGCCAAAAACACAGCGTTTCACGAACTGGCGCTCGCGTGGGATCTTTCCGCATTCCATCCCGGAAAAGGGGCGCGGCGCGGATAAAAGCCTCCGGGCTTTCACTTTGTATCAAGAAAGCGGGGGAGATCACCATGCAGGTACAGGCGACTTGGCGCGGCGGCGCCGTGGCCGCCGTTTGGGCGGCGCTTTTGGGCGCGGTGATGTTCACCGCTCTTTTCGGCCTGAATGTGCTGGTTCTCATCGGGTGGACGGCGCTTTGCTTTCTGCTGGTTATGCCGTCCGTGAGAAGCACGCGCGTGCATGTTGACGAGCGCCGCCTCACGGTGCGCGCAGGCCGCATTTTCTTTTTGAAACAGCACATTCCTCTGCGATTTATCACGGGCTGTACCGTGCTTCGCACACCGCTGGGGCGCCTTTCGCGCACCGGCGTTTTTGTGCTGTCGTTCAGCGGCGGGGTGTGCATTGTGTTCGGGCTTTCTTTGCGTGATGCGGCGGCGCTCGCACGCCGCTTTGCCTTGGAGGAAACTTCATGAATGCTTCAAACTCTGCCTCTTGGCGGCGGTTTCACCCGCTGTACGCCTTTCGTTTTTTTCGATACGGGCTTTTGGTGTGTCTGATTCCGCTGGCGCGCGCCGCGCTCTCGTTTGAATTCGGAGCGTTTTTTGATGCGCTGTATCAAGATGCGCTTCTCTTATGCGTGTTCGGCACAGCCTCGGCCGTGCTGTGGAGGAGCACCGGCTTTTGCGTGCGTGATGGTGCGCTGTGTACGCGCTCTGCCATCGTTTATAAAACGCACCATGTCTTTCGGCTTCAAAGCGTTTGCGCCGTGGAACTCAAGCGCCCGCTTCATTGCCGGTTTCTCGGCGCGTCGAAAGTTACGCTTTATTTTGAAAATACGCCGGTTCCGCCGCGCCTTTCTTTTTATTTAAGCCGCCGCGATGCCGCCGTGCTGGCCGAGCGCATTTTACCCGTCGAGTCCGATGTTGCCGTTTATACCCCCGCCGGCATTGAACGGCTGAATTTTATGATGCTCAGCGCAAACGCCGTCACGAGTGCTGTGTTTTTTACAATGGCCGCCAATCGCATCGACGATTTTTTTGCGCAGGATTTGCAGGCGCTTGCTGCGCAAAATCTTTCCCGGCTTGCTTCGTTTTTATCCCATTGGCTTCCGGCGGGTCTCGCGGGGTTGTTCGCGCTGGCGTTTTTCATTGCCGCCCTTACCATGCTTTACAGCTTTGTGCGCACGTTCGGTTTTACCGCGTGCCGCAGCCGAGGGGTACTGCTTTCACGCGGCGGCCTGTTTACGCTCACTGAGCGGCGTGTGCGCGCAGGGGCCGTCACTTTTTGTGAAGTGCGCGTCACTCCGGCGGCGCGGCTTTTGCGCCGGTATCCGCTGTATCTGCGCGCAGGCAGCTTTCACGGGGCGGATATTCCGTTTATGGTATTTTCCGCCCGCACGCCCGACGCGCCGCAGCTTCTTTTGCCGCGTTTTTGCGCAGTTAACCGGAAAGATTTTTCCTCGCAGGGAAAAAGCGCGCCCCAATACTTTTGGCTTTCGGGAACAGCGCTTGCGCTCACGCTCGGAATGTCGCTTGTCGCAATGGTATCGGCTCCTGCGCTTTTGCCGTTTCCGGCCGTGGGCGCGCTGCTGTCGCTGGGAGCGCTGGCCGTGGCGGTCGAGGGCTTTTTCCGAGAAGGTGTAAAGGCCAATGAAAACGGCACCCTTGCACTTTGCCGCACCGCGCGCATGACACGGCATGAATACTGCATTTTCACGCCGGATGTTTCTTACCGTATCTTTCAAACGCCGTTTGCAGCCGCGGGGGGCAGGTGCAACTGCACCGTACAGATGCCGGGCGGGCGCGGTGTGCGCGTGCGGGGAATCCGCGCGTTTGCCGCCGAACGGCTTTCGTTTCCGCGCTGATATTGCCGAAACAGTTTTGTACTCCGGCCATAGACAGAAAGGACTTTTTTATGTTTTACCGCACGGTTATTTTTGATTTAGACGGAACCCTGCTGGACACGCTGGGCGATTTAGCCGCCGCCGGAAACCATGCGCTTACCGCCATGGGCCTGCCCACACACGAAACGGATGCCTACCGCTTTTTTGTGGGCAACGGCGTGCCGAAGTTAATTGAGCGCATTCTGCCCGAAGCCAACCGCGGCGAAGCCTCGCAGGCGTTGGCGCTTTCGCTGTTTCGCCGTTATTATGCCGAGCACGCGATGGAGCGCACCCGGCCGTATGACGGCATTGCGGCGATGCTCCAAACGCTCAAGGAAAGCGGCGTGCAGCTGGGGGTTCTCTCGAATAAAGACGACGCCTTCACGCAGTCCATCATCGCGCACTTTTTCCCGAATGTGATGGATGCCGTTCTGGGCCGAAAAGAAGGCGCTGCGCCAAAGCCCGACCCGGCTTCTCTGCAAAGCATGATGTCGGCATTGGGCTGTTCGCCTCAAAAAACTTTGTATGTCGGCGACAGCAATGTGGATGTGCGCACCGCCCACAATGCCGGAGTGGAATGCTGCGGTGCGGTGTGGGGCTTTCGCGGAGAACCGGAGCTGACCGGCGCAGGAGCGGATGCTTTGGCATTTTCTGCTGCCGACGTTCTGTCTGTCGTGCAAACGGGATGTATTGCTAACTCTTAAAAATATGCAATAAAAGTACATATTTTGTATTTTCATAAAATGCATAAATTCTCTTTTTTTGCATTGTTTTACTTTTTAATGAAAAAATTGCAGAAAAAACACGCAAAAAACGCAGAGAAAAAAGAAACACCGGAAAACTGAACCGGATACAAAACACATATCCGGCCAGACCCGATTGACATATGACAAAAAATAGTTCTTCAGAAACATTTTAGAAACATGCCCATGATATCATCTGCGCAAAGAGAGGAATTAAAACAGGGGAGATTACGCATTGGAACCGATTTTAATTGTAGAAGATGAACCGGCGATTGCCGACCTCATTGAAATGACGCTTTCCCCGCACGGCTATTTGTGCCAAAAAGCGCAGAGCGCAGAACAGGCGGCAGATTTGTTAGACACCGGCCGATACAGCGCCGTACTGCTGGATGTGATGCTTCCCGGAGCAGACGGTTTTTCACTGATGGATTATCTTGGCGCAAATGATACGCCGGTTATCTTCGTCACGGCTCGCACCGAGCTGGAAGACCGTTTGCGCGGCCTGCGGGCCGGGGCGTATGATTACATTTCTAAGCCTTTTGCACCGGAAGAATTGCTCGCGCGCGTCGAAGGAATGCTGCGCCGCACCGGGCGCTGCGGGCCTGCTGTGACCGTTTGGGGCGTTTCGATTGACCCCGAACGGCACACCGTCACAAAAGACGGCGCTTTGATACGCCTAACGCCGCGCGAATACAACTTGATGATGGTGCTGGTTCGCAACCGCGGCATTGCGCTGTATCGCAGCGTCCTGCTGGAACAAGTGTGGGGCAGCGAGTGCCCGGAAAGCACGCGAACGCTTGATATTCACATCAGCCGCCTGCGCAAAAAACTGGGCTGGAAAGACTGCTTGGCAGTTGTACCCGGCATTGGCTATCGGCTGGAGGGCTCAAAATGAAGTTTTCTGCAAAACTCACGTTATCCACTATGGCGCTTCTCTGCATCACTTTGAGCGTTGGCGGAGCCTTTAGTATTCGGCAAAACTTTGCCGCCTCGCAGAAATCACTGTTTCAAAGCAGTGCCGCCGAGCATGAGCGCACCTGCTTTTCCTTGGAAACCGTGCTCTGTGCCGTTGAAGCTGAAAAAACATCCGATCTCAATGCGCTTTCTGTCGAGGATATTCTTCGCGCCGCTGAATCTCTCGCGCGAAATCATACCGGCTCAAAGGAAACCTTTGCCGTGCTTTCTTCGGAAGGCTCCGTTTTCTACCGCAATATTCCACAGGACATTTCTTACTCTGATTTAATGGAAAGCATTCATGCTGAATCAAGCAGTATCCTATATCGGCGAACGGGTGAAAAAACATGGATTTTGCTATCCACTTCTTTAAAAGGGCTTTCGCGTCCGCTGTACTTAACTAGTGCATGGGATGTGACGGCCTTATTTTCTGAGCGAAACCGCCAAATATGGCAGCATTTTTTGTTAAGCATCGCCGTACTCACTGCTGCCGGCGGCGTCACGGCTCTTTCGTCGGCTTGGCTGACAAAACCGCTGCGCCGTCTGGAGCAGGCAAGCGCCGCACTTGCCGAGGGCAGCAGCCGTATTCGGGTTGAAATTTCCAGCAAAGATGAATTGGAAACATTAGGTCAAACCTTTAACCGCATGGCAGATTCCATCGAACATCAAATGGCTGCTTTGCAAGAGGAAAGCAGCCGTCAAAAACGATTTGTGGCGGCTTTTTCACACGAGTTAAAAACCCCCATGACGGCCATCTTAGGCTATGCCTCCATGCTGGAAAAAGGGCAGCTTTTGCCGGAACAGCAGCGAAAAGCCGCCGGTTATATTGCCCGTGAATCAGCACGGCTGGAAACATTGAGCCGTGAACTTTTGCGCTTAATGAAACTACAGGAAGGCGGCATTGAAACAAGCCCTGCCGCTTTGAACCCCCTTTTGCAAAAAGCCTGCGACAGCCTGCCCGATCTTTCCGCGTCCGTTCGGGTAAATTGCCCCGCGGATGCATGGATCAACGCAAATGCCCCGCTTTTGCTCGATTTGGTGCGCAATTTGCTGTTAAACAGCGCGGCGGCCGAGCCGAAAGACGGCCTCGTCCATATCGAATGCTGCATGCAGGAAAGCGGCTGGAAGCTGTGCGTTTGGGACAATGGGCGGGGCATTCCCGAACCGGCGCTTGCCAAAATCACCGAACCATTTTATCGTCTGGACACAGGCCGCGCACGAAGTCAAGGCGGAAACGGGTTGGGGCTTGCACTTTGCCGCATGATTGCGCAGGCGCACGGGGATGATCTTCATATTGAAAGCAAAGAAGGGGAGGGCACGCGTGTCTGGCTGCTTGTACCTTCTTGCCCCGAAAGCGCAAGCAATGAAACAGAAAGCGGGGCAGACGATTGATGAAACAAAAACAATTGATTTTCAAAGCAGGGTGCGCATTGGTGCTTTGCGCTTCACTGGCTCTGCCCGGCGCCTTGGCCGCGTGGGATGACTTTCAGCTTCTTCACACACCTTCCGTTCGGCCTCAAGCAGACGGCGCTCTCAGCTATCAGGCGCGCGAACTTCCGACTGCATACGCGCTGTACCGCAGACGGCAGCTGTTCGGTGCACAGGCATTGGAGCAGTCTGCCGAGCCGAGCGCGGCTGCACCGTTTTTAACGCAGGCAACCAACGCTTTGCACGACGCCGGGGTGCTTTCCGAAGCTCTTTATACCAAAGCCCTTACTCGATTATCCGCGGCAAACACCGCTTCACAAAGCCATCAAGACGGGTTTTCCTTTGCAAGATGCAGCGAATCGTCACAAGGCGATGCGCCCGCCAGTATAGAATCAGAATGGATTGACGCAACCGGCATTGTTACACAATACCGTATCACTGACGTTTCTTGCCAAGATGACCCCCAAGCACTATTAGAGGCTTATCAAGTTTATTTAGGGCTGCAAACGCTTTCCGACTGGCAAGTGCTGTCGCCCGACTTATTTTCAGACGGAACAGCTGCCGCATGGTCTAGTGAAGGGCAGGTATATATTTATTGCTGCGTCAACAAGGACGGCTTACAGCTTGGTGCAGCCAGCTTTTCGCCAGCAGAATTTTCTTTCAGCGGAAACATTTTAGAAACAGCCACCGGGTAAAATGCGCCTTGAAAGGAAGGGATGTTTCATGAAAAAACAAACTTTATATGGCATATGTATTCTGATGGCCGCTTTGTGCGCCTGTTCGCAGGCTCCTGCGCCTGCTGAAAGCACCGACATTTCCGTTTCCTCCGCAGTGACAGAAAGCACCTCCAATGATTTGCGGATGCTTTCCAGCCAATCGGCGGCAGGCTGTTATCAAATGGAAGAAACCGAACAGGGCCGCTTATTTTCTTATATTGATTATGCACAAGCTGTCCAAGTGCCTCTTTGTGCGTCGCCGTCTTGTGCCCACAACGGGGAAAACTGCACCGCATGGACAGCTCCTGAAACATCTGTCACTTGTCCTGTATTTCTCACAGAAAGCAGCATTGCCTTTATTCATACAGCAGAAAACGGTGCCCAAACCATTCAAAGCATGCCGCTTGGCGGTGGGGAACGCCATGTACTGTTTTCTGCGAAGGATAACGACTGGATTCAAACCCTTGTGTGTGCTGACAATCACATGCTTTATTTTATCGTCAATCAAGTAACGCCGGGATCCTCCGAGCTATGGCTGTATCAAGTTTCGCTCGATGGAGCAAACGCCAAAGCACTACGGCAGCTGCCCGCGCCGATGCTGGAATTCAAAGGCATCGAAGGGCGCAATCTTATTTTTTATGTTTATGAGTGGGCAGAGGTGCCGGAAGGAGAACCTACTTGGGGCAGTCATCGCGTGTTGTTATGGAACTTAGACACCGGAGAAGAGCAGGAACTGGATGCTTGGAAAAGCCAAGAGGGAAGCAGCGGACGCACCACGCTTTGGCATGATGGCAAGCTGTACTGGTGTTCCTATGACAAGCCCGACGCCATCCACTGGAAAGCTCCAAATGAAAGCACCGGGGAAATTGCAGTATCTTGGCCGGACGAAATTTTAAACGCGGAAGAAACAACATTTGTGTTAGACGACATTGTGCAGGGACATGCACTGTTTACGGTATGGGGGCCTTGGGGCACTGATTTACTAAAGCGCTATGCCGTTGACCTGAATCAACCGAACAGCACACCAATAGAGATTCCGCTTCGTTATGTCAGCAATGCCAGCGAAAAACCCGTGGCCATTCTTGGAAAGGGAGAGGGACAGCTGCTGGTGCAGTTTCAAGAACAAGCATCGTTTGTCGCGCAGTTAGACGCCGACGGCTCTCCCTCAAAAGATCTGCAAATTACGCATCAGTACGGCTTAATTTCGTGGGAGGATTTTCTGGCCGGAAAGCCCAATTACCGCGAAATTTCTGCGCAGTCCGCGGCTTGATTCCTATATCAAATATAAAAATCTCATCACAAAAATTTTTTTCAATCGCCGCATGGTTTGCGTCCATGCGGCGATTTTTTTGCAAACAACCGCGCAGGGGAGAAAAGCCCCTGCGCAGTACAAAAATAACATACTGAGAAAAGCAAAAAGCCGAGCTTTTCAAAAGCTCGGCTTTTTTAATTTGGTGAACCATTATGTTCTAAATTCGAACCGTTTACCTTCTTTTGCAGCTCCTCTATATCATAGGTATACTTCATCGGTGAGCCATTCATTATAACTACAATATGCTTATCGTGTACATAGACAGCTTGAACAAAGAGGTCAATTAGTTTTTTATCGGTTAGCTCATGGTTCTTTACTTTTCTTTGAATCTCCATCAAGTAGCTTATAATATCTTCTTGTGTAATGCTGCATAGCTTTAACTTCTCATGCTGGATAGAATCCTGTAAGGTTTGTTTTTGTTCTTCTAATTCCTGCAATCGTTCTTTTGTGCTGGGGGTGAAGATACCTTCTTCAATCGCCTTTAATATATTATTAATTTTCTTTTCTATCTGGTGTAGTTGTTTTTCTAGGGAAGAAGTGGTGTCCTGCATTTGTTGATAGGTTATCATTGACTGAGCAATTCGGTCAATCATTTCTTGTTTCAATACTTTATCTTTAACAATATGCACTACCAACATTTCAAGAAAATCTTTTTTCAAAGCTTTTCTTTTGCATGTCTTTTCCTTCTTTTTATTATTGGCACATTTATAATAATAGTAGGTGTTGCCATGTCGACCCCTTCCACATTCTCCACGCATGGGAGCTAGGCAGCTTCCGCAGAATACTTTCCCGGATAAAAGGTAATTCGTTTTAGCACAGGCTTTTGCTGGTGTCTTTCTGTTGACTGCAATTCTTTCTTGCACTCGTTGGAATACATCTTCTTCTATAATCTTTGGCATACCGCCGGGGATAACAATATCCATATAATGGTACTCACCAAGATACTTGCGATTCCTTAACACTCGATGAAAAGATTGATAACTAATGGTTTTTCGATTCGGCAGCATAACCCCTCTTTTGTTTAGGCTGTCAATAATTTCCTGTAGTGTTTCACCATCTGCAAACCTTTGAAACAACTCTTTCACAATAGGTGCTGCTGCTTCATCTATCTCAAAGTGTTTATTTTTTCCCACACGATAACCGAGGGGAATTGTGCCACCGTTAGACATACACTTTAGAGCATTTTCTCTTTCGCCCCGGCGCACCTTTTGTGCCAGCTCTACTGAGTAATATTCTGCCATCCCTTCCATGAGTGACTCCATCAATATTCCTTGTGGGGTGTCCTCAATTTGTTCTGTAATAGAAATTACTTTGACATTATTCTTTTGCAGTAAATGTTTGTAGTGGGCACTGTCATAACGGCTGCGGCTAAATCGGTCTAGCTTCCAAACAAGAATTGCTTCAAACTGCTTGCTTGCACTGTCCTTTATCATCTTTTGAAATTCCGGGCGGTTATCACTTCTAGCGGAGAAAGCACGGTCAATATAGATATTTACAATATGCATGTGATTTGCTTGTGCATACGCTTTGCAATCTCTGATTTGTCCTTCAATGCTTTCTTCTCGCTGGTTGTCACTGCTATACCGTGCATATATAACTACTTGCTTCATTGTGCATCCTTCCCATTGTCGGCAAGTTGAATTAAAATATCTTTTAGCCTAGTATTTAAAACTGTTCCGGGCTGAAAGCACTCCTCAATAAATGCGTGCCAGTCTTCCATTTTGGGTGCATCTGCCAGCCCGAAGATATAATCAACGGAAACATGAAAATACTTTGCATACCAAACAATGACATCATAAGGGGCTTGGCTTTCTCCGTGTTCATATCGGTTAATGGCTGCTTGGCTGCATCCTGCCAATTTAGCACAGGCAGCTTGTGACAGCTTTTCTTTCATTCGTAATTCCTTTAGGCGATTTCCGATTAGCTGGTTTTGTTCCATGTGCCTTCCTCCTAACAATTCCATTATAAAAACCGAAAGAAGAATTGTCAACTCTACTTTCGGTTTTATTTTAGGTGTACAATGAATTCAATTTATTCTCAATTTCTTCCCTTTGCAAATTCTTGCAATGCAAAAGAAATCTTATACAATTTAGTGATAAAAGACAGCCGTGCGCGGCATGGTGCTTATGACATGCAGACACACGGCTTTGAGCAATTTGTTTTGATTTTAGGCAGCGATAAACTTCTGCAAGTAGAAAAGCATAAGGATAACACTTACATCCTTGTTATCAATATACCGGGGACGGGTTACTTCATGTATGATAGTCAGCCGGATTTATTTATGAGTTACTTACAATCTTTTTAGTCCGACTGTCTGATTACCGGAGAATCTTATTTCAAAGAAATGGCCAACGCCTGTGGTATCTAATGCGAATGCGGCAGGGGCGGCTAATCCTACTAAAAAAGCCGCAGATAAAACACCTGCGGCAATTCTAGCGATGAGTTTCTTTACTGGTTGTTTATTCTCCATGAAGTCTCACCTGATATTCTTCTTCTAGTTTTTCCATCGCCTCATAAAACCCGGACTGTTTCGCTTGGTATTGCAACTGCCCCATGACGACGGAATCCTCTATTTGCATAAATTCCTCAAAGGTCATGCCAAAGTGTTCTAGATATAATTTATTACTTTCTTCTCCGTACCAAGCTTGAACTTCCTCTACTCGTTGGCGATAGGCTTCGTCGGCGGCTTTGGTTTCTTCGTAGTGGGCATTAGCCGTGTCAATTACCTCTTGGGCCATTTTTGCGGCTTCTTCTTCGGAAGCACCCATACGAATAAACATGTCGTAGGACTCTTGATATGCAATTTTATCAATGGTTTCCTGGTCCTTGTACTTTGCGGCTTCTTCTTCCGTAAATTCTTTGGAAGTTTGGTATTCATATTCCGAAGAAGGGGAAGAAGACGCACTCTCAGCCACAGAAGAAACACTCTCCGCCACGGAAGAAACACTTTCCGACACAGACACACTCTCAGACGCAGCTGCACTTTGGGAAACGCTTGCAGCGGTGGGGGATGCTTCCTGCCCGGAACATGCCGTGAGCACAGAACAGGCGGCAACGCCACAAAGAAAACCAATTACCTTTTTATTCATAACTCTCTCCTTCATAAAGCCTTTATTCTCTTGCACTACCAGTAAAATATCATTCAAGCCTTAAAAAGTCAATCCATTTTTCATAATTTCATCACAAAACCCCATAGAGCCTATGCCCTATGGGGTCTGCTTTTATGTATCAATTTCTTCTCTTTAGCCCGGCATTGATTTACAGCTCGTCTTCGTCCCAGTCTTCTTCGTCCCCTACATCATCTTCCAGTGTGATGTCGAACACTTCTAGGGTCTTATCCACATTATTGGAAATGGTGTTTGCAACCAACGCACAGGCAAAGGCACGGTGAATTTTTTCATTAAGGTCTGGGAGATGGGGAACAGGCATCAAGCTTAGTATTCCTTCCGTTACTGCATCCATCTCTTTCCCAAAACAAAGGGATTCAAAATAGGCATCTTCTTTCAATTTAGTCATGTCAAAGTCATTGATTAGCTCAGGAATGGGGAAAACCTTCTTGAACATTTCCTGCCGATTCACTTTATTCAGCGTTTGTTCTCTTATCATTTCCTCTCTTAATGCTGCTTTTTCTTTTTTAGTCAGCTCTTTTGCGTCCAGCTCTTCCTCTATTGCATCCAGTTCAGGCTGTATCAGTTGGTCTAACCCTACAAATATCATAGCAATTTTGTTTTTGTTTATATTATCATTTCTATCCACTTCAATATCAAAGCCCAAACGGTTCAGCAGTTCATCCAGTTCATACGCTCCAATGCCGCTGCCTTCCTCTCCACTTTTGCACACCTGTTCCTTTAGCCACTTGTAGGCTTGTTTCCGTGATGTAATGTTATCTAACCAGCTTTTGAATTGAACCGGAAGAAATTCGTCCGCCTGTTTTAATAGGTTAATTGTTCTTGTATCAGTGAGCAGTTCTTTTGTGTCCTCTATTTGCTCGGCAATAACTTTACGGGGAGAATATTTTTTAATCAGTGCTAAACCACATTGCTCAACACATGTTTTTTTGTTTTCAAGTATCTGTTGTAGCTTTTGCGCAGAATAGTCTGTGCCGTTTACTTGTTCCGATTGGATATAGTCCAAGAGAATAACACCCTCTATGAGAGAGGATAGCAGCTTCTCCGCAATAATGAGGTATCGAAAGTCTTCTTTCAGATAACGCTGATGATTTTGTGAGAATTTCTTTTTAATTTCCTGTTGAAAGGCAATCTCATCTTCTTCCTCTTTCCATGTATCGATATCATATTGCTCCATTAACTGGTGCAGATAGTTGAATTTCTCTTTTGCCTTTTCTTCAAGAGAATTGCGGCAAGCTGTTTGAAACTTCTGATAGGCTTCTGTTAAAATTTCCCATACTTGTTCGGATTTGTATTGATTGCCCATTTTCTTTCTTAACTCCGAAAGCATCTCTAAGATATGCTTATCCACATTGTCTGCATCTGACACAGCAATATCCAGACCGACAAAAAAGATACTTTCCAACCTATCAAAGATTTCACAATGAATCAAGATTGCTTGTGCGCTCTTCATAGCGTCTATGTAAGATAGCCACCGAAGCCTTGAGATATAGATGTCCTTGTCCAGTTCATTTCTGATGCACAATTCGTCTGTTCTAATCATTGTTTTTTATGCTCCTTTTATTTGTATTTTAAAAGGGAATTTTCATTCCCCTTTTTTCGGCAAAATCAAAGAGGATGAGCTTTCTTTTATTCAAGCTGAAAATTGATAAAATGGAAACAGAAAGGAGGAACACCGAAGGCTAAGCCCTTCCATCGAACCTTGAAAATTGAATAAGCACACGAAAGTTTATTTAGCTTAAAGGAGGATTGATTGTCTTATATTCTTCTCTTTAGCTCGGAATTGCTCACAATTCCTGTCATGCTTTTCATTCCCCTTTTTTCGGCAAAATCAAAGAGGATGAGTTTTCTTTTATTCAAGCTGAAAATTGGTAAAATGAAGTCAGAAAGGAGGAACACCGAAGGCTAAGCCCTTCCATCGAACCTTGAAAATTGAATAGCAAAATAATTAAATTTATTGCAAAAGGAGTTTTTGTTATGTCTGCTTTAAGTTCTTTTATTTTTACCGCTTCCGAAATTCTTCGCACTGACAACCCCCTTCCTGTGCAAAGTGTAAAGCCTTGGTTCGATGATAACCAGAAGACCATCGGCAGTATTGTCACCGTGGTTTTGCCGAAACGCTCTTGGGCGGTTCTCTCCGTGAAAATCCCCGACACCGCACCGCTTCAAGTAATTGGTGCTGATGTTCCCTTGACCGCGACTTTCGAAAATCTCGTAGCAAAACCGTATGCGATGCCAACCGAAAAGGGCGGAGTAAATGCTGGAATGTCTGCGAGGGCGGATGCAGTTGAACTGCGGCAGGGTACAATCGTCGAATGAGATCATTTTTTTCTTTCATAAAATCGTGGTGGCGCGAGAGTGCCACCACGAAAAAGTTGGTTGTTTGCAGCGGCGTTTTGGTGGGGCTGATAGCTGCCGTGTGGGTACTGGGGCGTACCGTCCAGCACTGGCTTCCGGGTGTGGCACTGGCTGCCCTCTTGTTTCTTGCGGCAAAGGGCAAGTGTACCGAGGTTCAGCAAAGGCAGGAATATTGCCGTCAGCAATTCCTCATCAACAGCCGCCAAAATGTCCTAAATTTTATTCAATGGTTATTCGCCAAACAGCAGCGTGACCGCATGGGAATTCATGCCGTTCCGCTCACTTCTTCCCTTGCCTATCTGAACCAGCACACAACGAGCGAATACACACAGGAAGGGCTTGTCCATACCGTTACAGTCGGTTTAGCCGAGTTTAACACAGCATCACTCTATTTGCTTTGGGAAAGTTTAACCGAGCCGATGAACGAAGCCCTCACGGAATACTGCCGCCTTCACAATTCCAATTGTAACGACAAATTGATGCAGTTTCAAGTCATTTCTGCCATTATTACAGACGGTGCAATTCGACCTGAAATTATTTTAAAAATTCTTGATTGTGAATCTTGCGGCAAAAATTGAAATGACCCGACAATATAAAGGAGTTGTGCATTATGAGTGTAACCTTAGAGAAAGGTATTCCCATTGCGTCCACCTGTATGATGAGCTTTAGCGGTTCACCAAACCATATTTTATACTATCCTCGCAGCTATCCTCACTCTCTCATTGTGGGGCGTACTGGTTCGGGCAAGTCTTATGCTGCGCGTTATTGGATGTATCAATTTCTAAACTACTATCCCAACGCAAAACTTTATTTGCTGGACTTCAAGAACGAGTTTAACTTTCCACAACTGCCGAGATATTACACAAATTTTGATTGCGTGCAAGGTATGAAAAGCTTTGTGAAAGAAATGGGGGAACGCCAAGAAAGCCACAATGTGGACAAGCCGCCTATCCTGCTTTACATTGATGAGCTTTCCGCTCTTTTGACATTTTTAGACAAGAAAGACGCAGAAACCTTTCGGCACGGAATTAGTCTTGCTTACATGGTATCACGAGCGCAAAACATGTTCACCTTAACCGGGATGCAGCGAGCCGATGCAAGCAACTGGGTTGCAGGTGCAAGAGATAATATTAGCTTTGTGATGTTATTAGGCGAGTTTTCAAAGGAAGGGTGTGAAATGTTTTCTCTAAAGAAAGAAAATATGGGCGCGTGTCCATATCCCGGCATGGGGCACATTCTCATTAACGGGAACAGCAATTCTTTATTGAAAATCAAAATTCCCTTCTTGCGTGACACTCAAAAGATAGATAGGCGAATTATCGAAGCCCTTACATGATTAACAGAGGGGAGAATGTGCCTGTGGCGAAGCCGAAAGGGCACATTCCCCCTCTCGCCCAAAGCTTTGCTTTGGGGATCGTGCCAAAGGTTAGTATTACCCTTTGGCACTTTTGTAGCTGTAGCACCCCTACAGCTGCCCTTCCATTATACAAAATCAACCAATCATCTAATATAAGGAGATTGTATATTCATTATGCCAGAGTATAAAAATTTGCAGGGTAGAAAATGGCAGCTAACAATCAATAACCCTGACGATTACGGAATTACTCCCGAAACATTAAAACAAAAGATTTTCACTTTTCGTTCTCTCGTCTATTTCTGTTTTGGATATGAAATAGGGTTAGAAACCAAGACAAAGCATGTGCATGTGTATTTTGTTTTAGATGTTCCTATTCGATTTAGCACCATCAAAAACCGATTCCCTTCGGCTCATATTGAACGCACTGCCGGAACTTCTCAGCAAAATAGAGATTACATCCGCAAAGAGGGAGCATGGGAAAATGACGCTAAAAAAGATACCGTAATTCCAAACACTTTTTTTGAATGGGGAACTCTGCCCAGCGAACAACAAGGAGCAAGAAGTGACTTAGATTTATTATATGAGTATATCAAAGATGGGCTTTCCAATTATGAAATACTCGAACGATGCCCTGTCTTTATGACACGTTTAACCGATATTGAAAAAGCACGTGCCATTGTTCGGCAGGAGCAATATAAGAATTGTTTCCGCATGATGAATGTAATATATATCTTCGGTGCAACGGGGACGGGAAAGACAAGAGGTGTCATGGAGAAAAACGGATATGAAGCTGTATACCGTGTCACTGAATATGACCATCCCTTTGATTCCTATGCCGGACAGGATGTGCTGGTCTTAGATGAATATAGAAGCCAGCTCAAAATATCAGAACTTCTTAATATATTGGATGGCTACCCTTTAGAGCTTCGATGTCGTTATAGCAATAAGATTGCTTGCTTTACTGTGGTTTATATTATTAGCAATATTCCTCTTGAATCTCAGTATCCCTATATTCAGCAAGCAGACAAAGAAACATGGAATGCTTTGCTTCGGCGTATCCACAAGATTATAGATTATCACAAAGATGGTACAGTGTATGAATATAGCACTCACCAATATTTTAACGAGGTAAGAATGGTAGATATTCCCGATGGGGATAGCCCTTTCTAATATAGATAACATTATGATTGAGAGGTTTTTATTTGAATCCTACACCTTCAAATTCATGTGATAATTATACGCCCCCGCAAGAGTGTATTGATGCATTAGCTCGTTTCCTTTATCCCATCGTTTTGGAGATGCACAAGGAAAAGTTAAAGAGCCAAGAAGCGAATACATTTAATCAGAACAGGGGATAGGAAAACATAAAAAGAAAAGGGGCTTTGACAGCCCCTTTTTCTAATTGGTTTAAATATTCGTATAAGAACAAACAAAGCCGAACACTCCAATTCCAATAGGAATATAGAAGGGTTCGACTTTGTTACACAATGGTGACCCAACCGGGAATCGAACCCGGGTTACCGCCGTGAAAGGGCGATGTCTTAACCTCTTGACCATTGGGCCATATTTCGCAGAATTTTGCTGGACGCTGTGAAAGTCCCTCCGCGCGCCGCGATTGCAGCGCACACCTCTCAGCATTCAGCAAAACTCTGCTGAAACTGGTAGCGGTAACTGGATTTGAACCGGTGACACTTCGGGTATGAACCGAATGCTCTAGCCAACTGAGCTATACCGCCATAAGGCACTCATCAAAGTGCTTTATCATTATAACCAATTTATCGCAGTTTGTCAACACTTTTCTTTAAAAAATTTTGTCCTTATTTTTCCTTTTTTTTATGCTTTTTTCAAACCCGGTTTTATCCATAAAAAAGCCCGCGCACAGCACCGAAAGCGCCATGCACGGGCAAGCGTGTCAAAATAAATATCAGCGGATTTCTGTTTTGCCGCCCATATACGGACGCAGTGCTTCGGGAATGCGCACGCTGCCGTCGGCCTGCAAATTGTTCTCCAAAAATGCAATCAGCATACGCGGGGGAGCAACCACGGTATTGTTCAAGGTATGTGCCAAATATTTTTTGCCGTCCTCGCCCTTGACACGGATTTTCAAGCGGCGTGCCTGTGCGTCGCCCAGGTTGGAGCAGCTGCCCACCTCAAAATATTTTTTCTGGCGCGGGCTCCATGCCTCCACGTCCACCGACTTCACTTTCAGGTCTGCGAGGTCGCCGGAGCAGCACTCCAAGGTGCGAACGGGAATATCGAGGCTGCGGAACAAATCGACGGTATTCTGCCACAGCTTATCAAACCACATGGGGCTTTCCTCAGGCTTACATACGACAATCATTTCCTGCTTTTCAAACTGGTGAATGCGGTACACGCCGCGCTCCTCGATGCCGTGTGCGCCTTTCTCTTTGCGGAAGCAGGGGGAATAGCTCGTCATGGTGTACGGCATATCAGTCTCATCCAGAATGGTGTCGATGAACTTACCGATCATGGAGTGCTCGGACGTACCGATCAGATAGAGATCCTCGCCCTCAATCTTATACATCATGGCTTCCATTTCGGCAAAGCTCATCACGCCTGTCACCACGTTGGAGCGAATCATGAACGGGGGAACACAGTAGGTGAAGCCGCGGTCAATCATAAAGTCGCGTGCATAAGAAATAACAGCGGAGTGCAAACGGGCAATATCACCCATCAGATAGTAAAAGCCGTTGCCTGCCACCTTGCGCGCGCTGTCCAAATCCAATCCGGAGAAGCGCTCCATCATATCGGTGTGGTAGGGGATTTCAAACTCGGGCACAACCGGCTCGCCGTAACGCTGCACTTCGACGTTTTCGGAGTCGTCTTTGCCGATGGGCACGCTGGGGTCGATGAGCTGCGGAATCACCAACATGATTTTATTGATTTTCTCGCTCAGCTCTTCCTCTTTGGCTTCCAGCGCTTTCAGACGGTCGGCCTGCTCGGTGACTTGCTTTTTCACTTCCTCGGCCTCGTCTTTTTTGCCCTGCGCCATCAGCGCGCCGATGCTTTTCGAAAGCTTGTTGCGGCGGGCGCGCAGCTCCTCGGCCTCGGCAATCGCGCCGCGATACTCTGCGTCCAGCGCGATCACTTCCTCCACCATGGGCAGTTTTGCGTCTTGAAATTTCTTTTTGATGTTCTCTTTTACTACATCGGGGTTTTCGCGCAAAAATTTGATATCTAACATTGCAAAGCACTCCTTTTACTCTTGTTCGTATGTTCCCAAAAGATTCGCAAACGCGCGCAGCTGCTCGTCGGAATTAAAATGCACCTGCAAGCTGCCCTTGCCGTCCTTATACTGTACCTTCACCTGTGTGCCCAAACACTCCGCCAAACTCAGCTCTACCTCGCAGGGCAGGGGAGGGCGCATCGGCTGCTTTTCCCGCTGAGGCTTGCTCATTTTGCGGCAAAGCGCTTCCGTTTGGCGCACAGACAGCTTGTTCTGCACGGTAAATTCGGCGGCTTCGTCCTGCATGGCCGGGTCGGACAGCGAAAGCAGGGCTTTGGCATGTCCGGCGCTCAGCGCACCGTCGCGCAGCAGCTCCAAGCAGCGCGGCGTGAGGTTTAAAATGCGCAGACTGTTTGCAACGGCGCTTCGGCTTTTTCCGATTTTCGCCGCCGCCGTTTCCTGCGTATAGCCGCAGCGCTCCATCAGCTGACGGTAGCCCATTGCTTCCTCGACAGGGTCTAAATCCTCACGCTGGAGGTTTTCAATGAGCGCAATTTCCATTGCCTGAGAATCGGTCAGCTCACGCACAACGGCGGGAATTTCCGTTAAGCCCGCCAGCCGCGCGGCGCGCCAGCGGCGCTCACCGGCAATAATGGTATAGCGTCCCAGCCCGGTGGCACGCACCACGATGGGCTGTAAAACGCCGTGCTCTAAAATACTGGAGGCCAGCTCCGCCAATGCGGTTTCATCAAACCGTTTGCGCGGCTGTTCGGGGTCGGGGGAAATTTCAGCCAGCGGAAGCTGTGCCAGGCCGTTTTCCTCATTGCCGGAAAACGCCGCTGTTTCCTCAAACAGCAAATCCAGCCCGCGCCCTAAGCCGCCTTTTTTCTTCGCCATGGCTTTGCACCTCCTTATTTATTATTCTTAATCACTTCGGCCGCCAAGAACATGTAGGCCTCTGAGCCGCTGGAAGAGCGGTCGTAATAATTCACGGGCATCCCGTAGCTGGGCGCCTCCGAAAGACGCACGTTGCGGGGAATTGTGGTTTTATACACTTTGTTGCCGAAGTATTTTTTGACTTCCTGCACCACTTGCAGAGTGAGATTTAAGCGCCCGTCAAACATGGTGAGCAAAACGCCCTCAATGTCAATATAGGGGTTATACAGCTTTTTCACTTTGCGGATGCTGTTCATCAGCTCAGTTAAGCCCTCCAGCGCGAAGAACTCGCACTGAATGGGGACAAGCACCGTGTCGCAGGCACAAAGGCCGTTGATGGTGAGAAGGTCGAGAGAAGGGGGACAGTCGATAAAAATAAAATCATACTGTGCCACTACTTCGCCCAGTGCATCGCGCAAACGAAATTCGCGGCGCTCGAGAGAAACCAGCTCAATGCTTGCACCGGAAAGCTGAATATTTGAGGGAACCACGTCCACATGATACTTCGTGTGCACCAGCGCTTCTGACAGCTTTGCTTCGCCCGTCAGCACTTCGTAAACGCTGGTATTCACCGCGCGCTTGTTTACGCCGTATCCGCTTGTGGTATTGCCCTGCGGGTCAAGGTCCACCAGCAGCACCTTTTTGCCCACGGCGGCCACGCACGCCGCCAAATTCACCGCGGTGGTTGTTTTTCCCACGCCGCCCTTTTGGTTGGCAACGGCAATCACTTTTCCCAAGGCATTTCCTCCTTTTTGTATGGTGAGCGCACGAAAAAAACGCGCAGAGCGCGCCGTTGTATTTTGCCGTACCAAGCCGCACGGCTCTTTCTCGTGCCTTTTAAGTATAGCACAATTTGCGCCAATAAAAAAGGGGAAGGGGCTAAAAATGTTTCACGTGGAACATTTTTCTCATTATTTTTTGTTTCACACATAAAAAATCCGAATTGTTCCACGTGGAACAATCCGGATTTTCTCTTGAAAAGAGTTCAGCGCAAAGGTGCTTTGGCAATTTTGCCGCCGTTGCGCGGATACGCGGGCGGAGTAGGGGACACCTTTCGATAAAAAATCAAACTGCGCAGGGAATTGTCAGGGAGCACAAACGACAATTCTTTTTCAAACACTGCGCCCAGCTTTTTCACTGCGCCCGCCGCGCTTTCCATTTCTTCCTCGGCGTTCGCGCCCTTCATGGTGATAAACCAGCCGCCCACTTTGACAAGGGGCAGACAGTACTCTGCCAGCGCAGGCAGTGCCGCCACCGCGCGGGCCGTTGCCACATCAAAGGTTTCACGCCACTGCTTGCGGGCGGCTTCCTCGGCGCGTTCTTTCACCACGTCGGCAGTGATGTCCAGCCGCTCACACAAGCGGCGCAGAAACTCCACGCGCTTTCCCGTTGGCTCCATCAGCGTGAGATCAATTTCCGGGCGGTACAGCTTTGCCACCACGCCGGGAAAGCCCGCGCCCGTTCCCACGTCCACCACACGCCCGGCCACTTCGGGGCAGTCTGCCAAAAGCAAACTGTCAATAAAGTGACGGTCCTCAATGCCTTCGGGGTCGGTGATGGCGGTTAAATTTACTTTTTCGTTGTACTCCACAAGATAAGCCGCGTAGTCATCCAGCTTTTGCGCTACGCTTTGCGCGTCAATCTCATACCGTGCCGCTTTTTCCATCAGACGATTTTGGTCAATCATGCTTGTTCCTCCTGCCGCTTTGCGCGTTCTTTTGCCAGCGCGACGGTCAAGCACGCCACGTCTGCCGGGCTGACACCGGGAATGCGGGACGCTTGTCCCACGTTGAGCGGGCCAATCTTCGCCATTTTTTCCCGCGCTTCGAGCGAAATGCCTTGAATGGCACTGTAATCAAAATCGGGCGGAATGCGTGTCGCTTCTTGGCGCTTGACTTCCTTAATCTGTGCCAGCTGACGCTTGATGTAGCCTTCATATTTCAGCTCCACCTCTAAGCAGTACGCAATCAAAGCCGTTACACCTTCGCCGCGCCCCACCATTTCGGCAATGTCGTCATAATGCAGGCCGGGGCGGCGCAAAAGCTCTGCGGCGCGTGCACCGCTTTTCAGCGGCGGTTCACCGCACCGCTCCAGCACCGGGGCAGCAGCGGAAGGGGACACCACTGTTTTTTCAAGGCGTTCCAGCTCCTTTTGTTTCACTGCGCGGCGCGTGCAGAATTCTTCCCAACGCGCATCGTCCACTAAGCCGATTTCCCGGCCCAGCGGCGTTAAACGCTCGTCGGCATTGTCCTGCCGCAGATACAGGCGGTACTCGCTTCGGCTGGTCATCATGCGGTAGGGGTCCATGGCGCCCTTTGTTACTAGGTCATCCACCAGCGTTCCCAGGTAGCTGTCCTGACGCGCCAAAACCACCGGCTCTTTTCCCAGCACAGCGCGCGCGGCGTTAATGCCTGCGAGCAATCCTTGGGCCGCGGCTTCCTCATAACCGGATGTTCCGTTAAACTGTCCCGCGCCGTACAAGCCGCCGACGGCTTTGCATTCCAGCGTGGGCTTTAATGTGGTGGGGTCGATGCAGTCATACTCAATCGCGTAGGCCGGGCGCATGATTTCCAGATGCTCAAAGCCCTCAATCGTGCGGTACATTTCGTTCTGCACATCTTCAGGCAGGGAAGAGGAGAGCCCCTGCAAATACATTTCCTCGGTGTTTTCGCCGCACGGCTCCACAAAAATCTGGTGGCGTTCTTTTTCCGCAAAGCGTACGACTTTATCTTCAATCGATGGGCAGTAGCGCGGGCCAATTCCCTCAATGCCGCCGCCGTAAAGGGGAGAGCGGTGCAGATTTTTCAAAATGACCGCGTGTGTGTTGGGATTGGTAAAAGCAATGTGACACTCTACTTTATTGTGCAATTCTTCCTTTGTTAAAAACGAGAAGGGCTGAATGTCGTCATCACCCGGCTGACGTTCCAAGCGGGAAAAGTCAATGCTGCGGCGGTGCACGCGCGCGGGCGTTCCCGTTTTAAAACGGCGCAGGGAAAGCCCGGCCTGTTTTAAACACTCGGTCAGCTCCGTTGCGGCATGGGTGCCGTCCGGGCCGCCCGCATAGCTGGCGTCGCCCACAAAAATCTTTCCGCCCAAGCTGGTGCCGGTTGCTAAAACGACGGCTTTTGCATCATACACGCCGTGCAGATTCGTTTCCACGCCTGTGACATGTCCGTTCTCAATGCACACCGCGGTAATTTCGGCTTGCTTCAGCTCTAAGCCCTCGGTTTGCTCTACGAGGTGCTTCATATACATGTGATACTGCTTGCGGTCGGTCTGCACACGCAGGCTGTGCACTGCCGGGCCTTTGCCTAAATTCAGCATACGGCTTTGCAAAAAAGTAGCATCAGCGGCAATGCCCATCACACCGCCCAGCGCATCCACCTCGCGCACCAAATGGCCTTTTGCCGTTCCGCCGATAGACGGGTTGCACGGCAAATTCGCCACGCCGTCCAGCGTCATCGTGAACAGTGCTGTTTTTGCCCCCAGCTTTGCCGAGGCGACTGCCGCTTCAATCCCGGCATGACCCGCACCGATGACAATGACATCATACGTTCCCAAGTGATTTCGTTCCACGTTCCGTTTCCTTTCCTTCTGCGTTGACTACAACGAGCTCGCGCGGGGCGTTCCAGCGCACCGCAATGCGGCTTTCTCCAAGGCCCGCCGACACATAAAGCGGCATTTGATGCACACGATATTCGCCGTGTACATAACGCCCCGTGTATTTCGGCAGCCACAAGCGCTCCGCACGCGGCACATGGCACTGCCCCTGATGCGTGTGCCCGGCAAGCAAGACATCTGCCGTTCCGGCAGGCACTTTTTCTGCCAGCACCGGCTCGTGAATCAGCAAAAAGCGAAGCGCTTCGGGTCGGCTTTTCATCCACAAAACGCCGCGCACATCATATTCTTTCTTTTCCATTGGCGCCAAACCGCCTACAATCACAGGCTCACCGGATGGCGTTTTTAACTCTACGGCCTCATTTTCCAAAACGCAAAATCCAGCCTGTTTCATTAAGTCAGCCGCTTTTCCTGCCGCACCCTTGCGGTCGTGGTTGCCGCGCACGGCAAACTTGCCCATGGGGGCATCCAGCGCCGCAAATAAATCGAGAACCGGCTGCGGATTGCGATACGGCGCGCGCGTTGCGGTGAAATCGCCGGAAAAGAGAATCAAATCGGGCTGTTCTGCCGCAATGCGACGCATCAAAAATTGGAGCCATTCGATGGACGTGCGGTCATCTAAATGCAAATCGCTCAAATGAACCGCACGCACCTGCGCCTTTTTGACGGGCAGTGTCCAATGCGTGACACGCAATGTTTCCAGGTTCATGGAAACCTCCTTGTTGCAATTAAAGGTTTTCTGAAAAGCGAGAGCGTTCAAAACGCCCCTGTTTCATTCCCGCTTTTTCAAAGCATGGTTTACTTGCCGACACAGAAACGCGCAAACACTTCGTTAATCACATGCTCGGCGGCGCGTTCGCCCGTCAGCTCATACAGTGCGTCCAGCGCATCCTCCACGCAAACGCCTGCCGCATCCAGCGTTAAGCCGATCGAAAGCGTGTTGTGTGCTTCCTGCAAGGCATCGCGCGCTTTCACAGCGGCGGCAAGCTGGCGCTCATTCGCCAGCAAAAGCGCGTCGGGGTCTGCATGAGCCGTTCCAAGCACACGCCCAACACATTGTTCCACGTGGAACAAAAACGACGTGTCCTTTGCAGAAATTGAAATAATTTCCGCAAAGCAGTCAGCAATGCGGCTTTCGTCAAAACGCTTTTCCAAATCGTTTTTATTTAAAATGGCAATGGCCGCCTTGCCGCGGCACTGCTCAGCCAGGCGCACATCTTCGTCGGTAATTTCGCGCGAAGCATCAAACACCGCCAAAACCAGCGCGGCACGCTCCAAGTGTGCATAGCTGCGGCGGATTCCTTCCGCCTCTACGATGTCACCCGTTTGGCGAATACCCGCTGTGTCGGCAAGATGCAGCTGCACCCCGGCAAGGCAAAGGTCTTGTTCCACCACATCGCGCGTCGTGCCTGCCACAGGTGTGACAATGGCACGCTCAAAGCCGGAGAGCAAATTCATCAATGTGGATTTTCCCACGTTCGGGCTGCCGACAATGGCGGCAGGCACCCCGCGCCGCAGTACTGCGCCCACATCATAGCCGTCAATCAGCGTTTGCAAAACGCTTTGTGCTTTGGAGATGCTTTCCTGCATCACCTCCGGCTCCAGTTCCGGCACTTCCTCCTCGGGATAGTCGGTGTATGCCGCCAAATGGCTTTGCAGAGAAAGCAGCATGTCCTGCACGCTTTGAATTTTGCGGTAGAGCGCCCCTTCCATGGAGGCGGCCGCCGCCGCCGCGCCCTGCTTGCCGCCCGCACTGATTAAATCCATCACGGCCTCGGCCTGTGTTAAGCTGATGCGCCCGTTTAAAAAGGCTCGTTTCGTAAATTCCCCGGCGGCGGCGGGCTTTGCGCCCGCGGCAAAGCATGCGCGCAAAAGCTGCTCGCTCACCGCGCTGCCGCCATGACAGGAAAGCTCCACGACGTCCTCGCCCGTGTAGCTGTGCGGCGCGCGAAAACAAAGCGCCACCACTTCATCAGCCACTGCGCCATCATTCATAAAATAACCGAACATCGCAGTATAACCCCTGGCATTTGCCAGCTTTTTCTCTTTGTTCACAGGGCAAAATACTTTTTCCGCCACTTCATAAGCGGTTTCGCCCGAAATGCGAATGACGGCAATTCCGCCCACGCCCGGCGGCGTCGCCACGGCTGCAATGGTTTGTTCCATGTTTCAGTTCCTTTCTTGCATGCAGATCAAGCGCGCATTTGGCACCGTTTTTTTCAAACGCCGCGCGCTCATACAACAAAAGCCCGCGCGATACACGGACTTTTGTTTGCGCCTTCTCTCAGGCTCTTATTTGCGCACTGCCTTAAAAATTTCAATTTCGTTTGCGGGCAGCTCGGTTTTAAAGTCGTGCTCCGTGCGGTGCAAATTGCCGCAAATGCACGTTTCTTCGCCTTTGGCATCCAGCGGCATATAGTAGCCGCAGGTGGTGCAGCGTGCATACAGGCCGGGCTTGCGCTTAAACTCTTTCGACAAAAATCCCGTTGCCTTCGGGCCGTGACCCAAGTAGGAAAAATTCATTTTTGCTTTCAATTCTTCCTGCTGTTTTTCCAGCTGTCCCTGATTGACGTTCCAGTTTCGCATATCCATGATTTATTCCTCACTTTCCTCGGCCTCTTCGGCTTCGTCGGCCTCATCAGCCGCTTCCTGTGCCTGCATGGCTTCCAGCTCCTCCGGGGTCGGCTCGCCGTCGCCGTCCTCCTCAGGTTTTGCCGTTTCTTCGCTGTCGTCACGCTCCGTGCGCGCCACTGTTACAACGCGGTCATTTTCCGAAAGACGCATCACGCGCACGCCGGAACCATAGCGGCTCTGCGTATTGATATCCTCTACATGCATGCGGATGATAATGCCCTCTAAGCTGATGAGAATCATGTCATCCGTTTCATCCATCACTTTAATACCCGCGACATGGCCGCTTGTGCCGTAGTTGCGAATGCCCTTACCGCCGCGGCGCTGAATACGGTACTCGCTTTCTTTGGTGCGGCGGCCTTTGCCTTCTTCCGTTACCGTCAGCACCGTTGCGCCCTCACGCAGAATCGCACAGCCCACTACGCTGTCGCCCTCGGACAAGCGAATCGCACGGACACCCGTTGCCGTTCTGCCCATTGTGCGGGCGTCTGTTTCGGCAAAGCGAATAATCATGCCGTTGCGCGTTGCCACCAAAAGCTCGTTGTGTCCGGTGGTAATGCGTGTCCACGCCAGCGCGTCGCCCTCGTTGAGGTTGATGGCAATGAGGCCCGACTTTCGGATATTCGCATAAGCGGAAAGCGGTGTGCGCTTGATGATACCGTTTTTCGTGACAATGACGAGGTATTTTTCCTGCTCGCCTTCAGCCTGCATGTGCTCTTTCGGCACACGAAGCATTCCGGCCACCTGCTCGCCGCCCTGGAGCGGCAGCAAATTGACGATATTCGTGCCTTTCGACGTGCGGCTGCCTTCATACACCTGATAGCCTTTCAAGCGGTAAATGCGGCCTTGGTCGGTGACAAACAAGAGATAATCGTGGGTCGAAGCCAAAAACAGCTCTTCCACAAAATCTTCCTCTTTGCGCGAAAGCGCCGTGATGCCGCGTCCGCCGCGCCGCTGTGCCTGATAGGTGTCGGCAGGCTGGCGCTTAATGTAGCCTGCATGCGTCAGCGTAAAGACACACTCTTCTTCCGGAATCAGGTCTTCAATATCCATCTCGCCGGAAACGTGCGCAATCTCCGTGCGGCGTGCATCGCCGTACTTGTCGCGCAGCACCATCAGCTCCTGCTCTACGACAGCCAGCACCTTGGCGGTGTCGGAAAGCAAGTCGGTCCATTCTCCGATTTTCGTCTGCAATTCACCCAGCTCGTTGTCAATTTTTAAAATTTCCAAACCGGCCAACTGACCCAGCTGGAAGTTGACAATGGCCGTTGCCTGCACATCGTCAAACTCAAATTTTTCCATAATGGCGGTTTTGGCTTCCGCCTTGCCGCCCTTACAAGCGCGGATCGTGGCGATGATTTCGTCCACCAAATCCACCGCGCGGCGCAAACCTTCCAGCACATGAGCGCGTTCTTTCGCTTTTTTCAAATCATGCTCGGTGCGGCGGCGCACGACTTCCTCTTGGAACTCCAAATATTTTTGCAGCATATCCTTGAGGCTCATCAGCTTCGGCACACCCTTATCGAGTGCCAGCATAATCACGCCGACGGTGTCCTGCAGCTGCGTGTAGCGGTACAGCTGATTGAGCACCACCTGCGGGTTTGCCTCACGTTTCAGCTCCACAACAACGCGCATGCCTTCGCGGTTCGATTCGTCGTTCAGGTCGGCAATGCCTTCAATGCGCTTTTCCTTTGCCAAATCCGCAATGTTTTCCAAAAGGCGCGCCTTGTTGACCATGTACGGCAGTTCCGTAATGATGATGTGAAAGCGCCCGTTTTTCTGCTCGACGATTTCCGCACGGCCGCGCAGCGTAATTTTGCCGCGGCCGGTGGCGTAAGCGGCGCGGATGCCGCTGCGTCCCATAATGACGCCGCCCGTGGGAAAATCCGGGCCGTGCACATGCTCCATCAGCTCGGCAAGCTCAATGTCGGGCTGATGAATCAGCGCAGAGAGCGCATCAATCACCTCGCACAGGTTGTGCGGCGGAATGTTCGTTGCCATACCGACGGCAATGCCGTTCGAGCCGTTAATCAAAAGGTTCGGCACGCGGCACGGAAGCACACTGGGCTCTTTTTTCGATTCGTCAAAGTTCGGCACCATGTCGATGGTGTCCTTTTCGATGTCCGTCAGCAAATCCACGGCCATCTTGCTCATGCGCGCCTCGGTGTAACGGTAAGCGGCGGGGGGGTCTCCGTCCACGGAACCGAAGTTGCCTTGGCCGTCTACCAGCGGATAGCGCAAAGAGAAATCCTGCGCCAAACGCACCATGGCGTCATAAACAGATGCGTCGCCGTGCGGATGGTACGAGCCGAGCACCGCGCCCACCGTGTCGGCAGACTTGCGGTACGGGTGCGAAGGGTCGTTGCCGCGTTCATACATGGTGTACAAAATGCGGCGGTGAACGGGCTTCAAGCCGTCGCGCACATCCGGCAGTGCGCGCGCCGTAATCACCGACATTGAATAGTCGATGAACGCGTTCTCCATCTCGTCCTTGATATCGCGCACAATTAAGCGAGTGCCGGGTTTGATGCTGTTTTCGATCATATCTTCCTACTCCAGTTTCTCTGCGGAGCCTGTGCGCTCCGGTTGCAATCTATGTCTTGCGCGGCTTTCTTCGCCGTTATACGTCCAAGTTGGCATACGGAGCGTTTGCCTCAATAAATTCGCGGCGCGGCTCCACCTTATCGCCCATCAAAATGCTGAATGTTTCGTCCGCCTGCATGGCGTCCTCAATCGTAATCTGAACAATTACGCGGTTTTCCGGGTCCATGGTGGTTTCCCAAAGCTGTTCGGGGTTCATCTCACCCAAGCCTTTGTATCGGCTGGCTTTGGCGCCCTGGCCCATCTGTGCCATAATCGTGCTCATTTCCGCGTCGTTATAGGCATACTTCACCTGCTTGCCCTTTTGAATCTTAAAGAGGGGCGGCTGTGCAATATACACATGGCCGTTTTCGACCAGCGGACGCATAAAGCGGAAGAAGAACGTCAAAAGCAAGGTGCAGATATGGCTTCCGTCCACGTCGGCATCGGCCATGATGAACACTTTGTGATAGCGCAGCTTCGACAGGTCAAACTCATCGCCGATGCCGCAGCCGAGCGCCGTCACCACCGGGGTGAGCTTGTCGTTTCCGTACACTTTGTCAATGCGCGCCTTTTCCACGTTCAGCATTTTGCCCCACAGCGGCAAAATGGCCTGAATGGCGGAGTCGCGTCCCATCTTCGCCGAACCGCCTGCGGAATCACCCTCGACGATGTACAGCTCGGTTTTGCTGGGGTCTTTTTCACGGCAGTCGGCCAGCTTGCCGGGCATGCGGTTCGTTTCCAGCGCCGACTTGCGGCGCACCAGCTCGCGGGCGCGCTTCGCCGCTTCACGGGCGCGCGCGGCCTGCATCGCTTTTTCATAAACGGCTTTGGCAACCGCCGGGTTTTCTTCAAAAAATTCTTTCAGCTTGTCGTACACCATGCCGGAAACCAGGCCTCGGATTTCCGTGTTGCCCAGCTTCGCCTTCGTCTGGCCTTCAAACTGTGCTTCCGTCAGCTTTACGCTGATGACCGCCGTCAAGCCCTCGCGCACGTCCGAACCGGAAAGGTTGTCGTCTTTTTCTTTGATATAGCCTTTTTCGCGGCCGAAATCGTTAAAGACGCGCGTAAGCGCAGTTTTAAAGCCCTCCTCGTGGGTGCCGCCGTCGGGCGTTTCCACGTTGTTGGCAAAAGACAAAAGGCGCTCGTTAAAGCTGTCGTTGTACTGCAAAGCCACCTCAGCAATGGAGTCGCCCGCCTGTCCTTTCAGGTAAATTACAGAAGGATGCAGCGTTTCCAGCTTATTCTGGCGGTGAATATATTCGACAAAGCTTCGGATGCCGCCCTCATAGCACATGCTTTCGTGGCGCGCCTCTCCGTTTTCGGTTTCATGGCCGGGGCGCGCGTCCGTCAGCGTAATGCGAACACCGGCGTTTAAGAACGCTTCTTCGCGCAGACGGCGGTTCAAAATGTCATAGTCGTACTCCAGCACTTCGAACATTTCCGGGTCGGGCTTGAAGGTAACCGTCGTGCCGGTGGGCAAGTCGGTTGCGCCAAGACACTCGAGCGGCGCCTCCTCTACGCCGCGGCGGAAGCTTTGGCGGTAGGCCTTTCCTTCGCGGCGCACTTCAACCACCAGCCACTCGGACAGCGCGTTTACCACCGAAGCGCCTACGCCGTGCAGGCCGCCGGACACTTTATAGCCCGAGTTTTCGCCGCCGAACTTGCCGCCTGCGTGCAGGATGGTGTATACCACCGTCACAGCCGGAATGCCGAGCTTCGGCTGAATGTCCACGGGAATGCCGCGTCCGTTGTCTACTACGCGAATGACGTTGTCCGGCAGGATGGATACTTCAATGTGGTCGCAAAAGCCCGCCAGCGCCTCGTCAATGGCGTTGTCGACAATTTCATACACCAGATGGTGCAGGCCGCGCGGCCCGGTGGAGCCGATGTACATGCCCGGGCGCTTGCGCACCGCCTCCAGGCCCTCCAACACTTGAATTTGACTGCCGTCATACTGCTGATTTTGTTCCGACATCTTACTACCTCGAATCCATGTTGCTCAGGGCATTTTTGCAAAGCCTTGTGTATTCGCAAACGGCTTTTGCAAAACGCACCCTTTTCGTTTGAATGGCGTGTGCCTCACGCCTCGAACGCCGCCGCACTGCGTTTGAGCAGTGTTGCGGCACTAATTTGACTGATATAAACGCGCCCGTTTTCTCCGCCCGTCACAATAAAGCTTTTGGGCAGTTCGGGCGAAACATTGATAACGCGCCCGCTTTTTTCCGCGCGCGCCAGGTAATCGCGTGTATGTGCGGAGAGCGTCGCGGTGTCGAGATCAAAAATCCCGACAATTTCTTTGGTGTGTATCACAACTTCCTGCCCCAAATGCAGGTACATGCGCGCCGCCTCCCATCCTGCAAGCCGCTTTTGCCCACCGCCGGGCCAATCACCCGGCGCGTAAACCGCAAACAGCAAGTTCCGGCTTGCATTTTCTTTGTATAATTATTCAAAAACTGTCCGCTCTGAACGCACAAGCGTTATGCTTCGGTCAGCACGCCGCCGTGCATCCGGTAAATGCGGCCGTCCGTTCGGGCAAAAGCCGCCGTATCGCAAGCCGTGACGATGGTCTGCCGATGCTCCATGCGGCTGAGCAGATAGCGCTGCCGGTGCTCGTCCAGCTCGGAAAGCACGTCGTCCAGCAGCATGACAGGATGCTCGCCCGTAATTTCGCGTGTGCCCGCCGCTTCCGCCAGCTTCATCGACAGCACAATGCTGCGCTGCTGGCCTTGGCTTGCGTAAATTTTAGCCGGACGCTCGTCCAAAGAAAGCTCAAAATCCTCGCGGTGCGGCCCCACCGTGCAAAAACCCGCCGCCACGTCACGCCTGCGGCTTTGCCGCAGTGTTTCCAGCAGCGCGCCCGGCTCACAAGTAGGCCGATACTGCACCGACAGCGTTTCGCGTCCGCCGGAAATATCGTGATAAGTGCGGTAAATTTCCGGACAGATCACGCCGAGATACTCCTGCCGCCGCCGCATAATTTCCTCGCCCAGCCGCGCAAGCTCCTCATCAAAAACCTCCAAAAGCGCAGCAGCCCCCTCTGTCTTATGATACAGCTTGAGCAGCGCGTTTTTTTGAGTGAGCTGTCGATAATAGCGCCGAAATACGCTTAAATAGCCGGGATAAAGCTGACACAAGGCAGCATCAATGAAGCGCCTTCTCCCCTCGGGGCTTCCCTTTACGAGAGTCAAATGACCCGGCTCGAACACCACCGCCGTGAAAATTCCCGCAATGGCAGTCGCACGGCCATAATCCACGCCGTTCACCTGCGCAGTGCGCCCTTTTTTCATGCCGGGCTGGGCGTTTGCAACCGTGATGCGGATTTGCTTTTTCATCCCCGCGCTCTCGGTTTCACCCTGCAAACGCGCCAAAGGCGCATGCTGACCGATCAGCTCCGCGTCTTTCGCGCCGCGAAAACTTTTCGAGCCGGTCAAAAGCCAAACGGCCTCGAGTAAATTTGTTTTTCCCTGCCCGTTTTCGCCGCATATCACGGTGAGTTCGGGCCCCGGCTCCAGTACCGCGTGCGCAATGTTTCGGTAATCGGCTGCTTCCAGCTTTGTCAGCCTCACGCGCCGCACACCTCGATGCATACATCGCCCAGCTGCACTCTGTCACCGGGACGAATCTTTTTTCCGCGCATGGTGCAGCGTTCTCCGTTCACAAACACCTGTCCGTCCTGCACCGCCGCTTTGGCTTCGCCGCCCGTTTCACACACGCCGGCAAACTTCAAAAGAGCGTCCAGCTTGATGAATTCCGTTTGAATCGCAATATTCATAAAGTCCCTCTCAGTCGTTTTTAAAGCGAATCGGCAGCACCAAGAACAAGAACTGTTCGCCGTCCACGGGCATTACTTTAACCGGAGAGAGCGGGCCGCTGATTTCCATTGCCACCTTATCACAGCGCGAGTTGCGCAGCGCATCAAGCAGATAACGGTTGTTGAAACCAACCTCCACCGGTTCGCCTTCAATCGACGCGGGCAATTCATCCACCACAGCGCCAAGGCCTGTCTGGCATCGCACGGTAATGGTTTGATCAAACAAAACCCGAAGCGGATTTTTTGCGCGTTCGGTAATAATCAGGCTGGCGCGTTCAATTACGTCAATAAAATCGCGCACATCTACCACTACGCGAGTGCTTCCGGCAGCGGGAATCACGCGCTTGTAGTCCAAAAATTGTCCCTCAAGCAGGCGGCTGAACACTTTATAGTGCTCATTGGCGAACACAACAAAGCGACGGTCGGCAGAAATGTGCACGGTATCATCGCTGTCGCCGAACAATTTAATGACATCGGACAAAGTTTTGCCCGGAACGATGATGGAAATTTCCTTTTGTGCAGCAACCTTTTTTTCCACAATCGCCAAACGGTAGCCGTCCAATGCGACAACGCGGAGCGCGTCGGGGGTAATTTCAAACAATTCACCCGTGTGCGCCGGTTTTGTTTCATCCAGCGAAACGGCATAAAGCGTTGTTTCCACAATCTCCTTTAATTCCGCGGCGGAAAGGTCGAGGGTCGGTTCCGCGGAAGGGATCGGCAGTTCGGGATAGTCGGTCACGGGCATGGCGTGGATGTTGAATTCCGTGATGCCGCTTTTAATGGTGGCGGTTCCGTTTTCGGCCACGCAGATTTCCACTTCCTCTGTGGAAAGTCGGCGCACCATGTCGCCGAGCAATTTTGCGTGCAAAACGGCTTCGCCGGGCTCTAAAATATTGGCTTCTAATTGCGTGATGATCGCCATTGAGCAGTCATAGCCGGTCAGCGTGAGGGAAAATCCTTCGGCTTGGAATAAAATTCCTTCTAAAATTGGCTGTCCGCTTCGTGGAGAAACGGCTTTTGATACGCCGCTGATTGCTTCGGCTAAAAGAGAACGGCTGCAAATAAACTTCATATTGGCTTTCCTCGTTTCTAAATGAGCATTGCGTGAAAAAAGTGCAGAAAACTGAAAAAACAGTAAAAGAAAGTTTTCAGTGTAGTAGTGTTAGTAGGGGCTGTGGAAATGTGGAAAACAGGGACAAGCCCTTTATTTCTGCGGTTTTCCACCGTTTTTCCACGCCGAAAAACATTTTGAAAATTTGTGGAAACTTTTTCCCTTCGCAGACTTTCCACACGCTCCGTGGAAAAAACTTGTTAACTGTTGAAGAAAAAGTGGAAAACGTTCCGGGCTCGTTATTACGCTTTGTAATACTGCTGTCCGTCAAGTGCGTACATTTTTAATAATGTCCTCAACGGTTTCCTTTAACCGCGTGTCGGTGTCCAAACGCTTTTGAATGGCGTTGATGGAATAAACGACGGTGGAGTGATCGCGTCCGGAAAATTCGCGCCCGATTTCCTCCATGCTCATTCCGGTAATTTCGCGCACGATGAACATGCTCACCTGGCGAGCGCTGGAGATATTGGCCTTTCGGGTCAATCCGCGCAGAACGTCGGGGCTTGTGTTATAGGTGCGGGCTACTTCGCCCAGAATTTTCTCTACGGTGACGGGTGCGGGCTGGTCTTCGCTTAAAATATCTTTAATGGCGTTTTGTGCAGCGCCTAAAACGGGCTGAATGCCCTCCAGCTGCCGGTAAGCCGCCAGCTTCTTTACTGCGCCCTCTAACTGACGAATGTTGTTTTTTAAGCGGTTGGCAATAAATTCAGCCACTTCGTCCGGCATTTCCAAATTCAGCAAATCGGCCTTGCGGCGGATAATCGCCACACGCATTTCAAAATCAGGCGGCTGAATGTCTGCAATCAGACCCATTTCAAAGCGGGTGCGCAGGCGCTCTTCCAAGCTTTTAATTTCACGCGGCGTGCGGTCGGACGCAAGCACGATCTGCTTATCGGCGTTATACAGCGTATTGAAGGTGTGGAAAAATTCTTCCTGCGTTGATTCCTTGCCGCCGATGAACTGAATATCGTCCACCAAAAGAACATCTGCCGCGCGGTATTTGTTGTGGAACTGCGCGGTGGTGTTGTCGTGAATGGCGCTGATAATTTCGTTCGTAAATTTTTCGCCGTCGACATAAACAATATTAAAATCGGGATGATTTTTTCGGATTTCCACCTGGATGGCGCTCAAAAGGTGCGTTTTGCCAAGGCCGGAGCCGCCCCAGATGAACAGCGGGTTGTAAGCGCCCGAAGGATTCGCGGCAACCGCCTGAGCTGCCGCATTGGCAAATTTATTGGTAGAACCGACAATGAAGTTTTCAAAGGTAAAGGGATAGCTGCCGCCGTTGTCGGTTGCCGCCGCAGCCGCGGGAGCGGGCGTCGGCTCGCTGACGGGCACAATCAGGTGAATTTCGGGCTCAAAACCCAAAATGGCCTGAAAACCTTCTTTTAAAAGTTTTAAATAGCGGTTTTCCAGCGTATTTTTTACAAACTCGCTGCGCACCGAAAGCTCGGCGCTGTTTCCGTCAAACGAAATGGGTTCAATATCCCCGATAAATAAATCGTAAGTCGCGCCGACGACGCGCTCTTTGCAGTACTCTTTTACTGCGGCAAAAACCTCGTCAAATGAATTCATGCGTTCCTAACAACTCCCGACATTTTGTTGAAAAGATAAACTGTCCATATATAAAACCCAGTATATCACATTTCAGTTTTCCACGCAATCCTGTTGAAACTATATTATTTGTAATATATAAAGAAAAAATAAAAAATATCAAAAAGAAAAAGGCGTTTTGCGCTTTGCAAAAAATATCACAGACAAAGCGGCCAAAACAGTGCCGTCTTCGATTTGCACCTAAGCGTAAAGAAAAAACAGGAAAACACTTGACAAAGACGGGGGTTTTCCTTTATACTTCTAATTTGCAAGGTTGTCCCTCCATGCGGACATCCGGTTAGACGCTATGATGCAATCACCCACAATATTTTGTGGAAACACATGGGAGGAACATTATGAAACGTACATTTCAGCCGAAAAAACGTCATCGTGCAACGAAGCACGGCTTTTTGACCCGTTCTAAAACTGTGAACGGCCGCAAGGTTCTGTCGGCACGTCGCCGCAAGGGCCGTGCAAAGCTGGCTGCGTAAGACACAGCTGTCACTTCGGGCACAGCGCCGGCGCGTTTGCGTCGCCGCTTTGCCGCGTGTGCGCATGTCCCGACACAGAAACACAATGACAGGGCCACTTTTTCGGTGGCCTTTTTCCGTATGGCAGAAGAAACGGCCCGGCGCATGCTTTTTCCGGTTTGGGAAAGAGCGTGCTTTTTGTGCATGACAGCGCCGTCTGCCGCGCAAAAGGTACGTGACGGTTCCGTGACGGTTCAATGAAGGAAGGTTTTTATGCGCTATACGCCTATCACCCGCAACGGGGAGTTTGTTCGGGCATATACCAAAGGAAAGGCTTATGTCCATCCCTATGTGGTGGTTTACATCAATAAAAACCGCGCGCGGCGCACGCGTGTCGGTCTGACCGCCAGCAAAAAAGTGGGCAATGCCGTAAAGCGCAACCGCGCAAGGCGCGTTTTGCGCGCCGCTTTGTGCGAAGTGCTGCCTGCTGACGTCGGTGCTCTCGATATCGTCGTTGTAGCGCGCGGCTGTACGCCTTCGCTCAAAAGCACCCAGCTGGTTCCTGTTTTGCAAAAACTGCTGAAAAAGGCCGGTTTGCCGGTGAACCCGCGAGAGGAAGGCGCACTTTAATGGTTCGTGTGCTCATCTGGCTGGTTCGGGGATATCAGCGCTTTATTTCTCCGTTTTTGGGAGATAACTGCCGCTTTTTTCCCACTTGTTCGGCCTACATGATTGAGGCGCTGCAATGTCATGGTGCCGTGAAAGGGCTTTTGCTCGGAACATTTCGCATTTTGCGGTGCAATCCCCTGTGCAAAGGCGGAATTGATCCCGTGCCTCCAAAAGGAAAATGGAAAAATTCGCCGGAGGATGTCCGGCGCTATCTTGCCGAGCGTGAACGGCTGCACCGCAGCCGCAGTGCAAAGCATCGGCAATAAAGCGGTGCGCTGCGCCGTTATCTCCCGTTCAATTGGCGCTTCGGCTCACAGTCGGCGCCTGTTTGTCAGGTGTTTTTAAGCAATCAAAGTTTGATTGCTTAGGAATCCCCCAGAAAACGCCCTGTGCAGGGCAGTAAGGAAGGTCCTATGAATATTTTTGCAATTCTTGCCCCTGTCCTCGGTTTTATTATGGAGTGGATTTATAAATTCATTCCGAATTACGGCTGGACCATCATCCTCTTTACCTTGATTATGAAAATTTTGATGTTCCCGCTTCAAGTCAAGCAGCAGAAAAGTACGGCGCGCATGTCGGCTTTTCAGCCCATGATCAAAGAAATTCAGGAAAAATATAAAGACGACCGCGTCCGCATGAACGAGGAAATGGTCAAATTCCAGCAGGAATCCGGCTTCTCCATGACGGCGGGCTGTCTGCCCATGATTTTGAACATGTTCATCATCTTCGGCATGATCGAAGTGGTGTATCGTCCGCTGCAGTACGTTCTGCGCATCCCGACGGATATCATTCAAAAATGTATCGAAATTGCCAAAGCGGGCGGAACGGATGCCGCGCGTTTGGCTTCTCATTTGGCGCAAAACGAGCTTTTGGGCTTGGTGGGCGCAAATCCCGATGCGTACCGCTCGGTGCTCTCGCAAGAACAGATTGACGCCGTCACCAACTTTCAGTTTACTTTCTTGGGCATCAACTTGGCGCAGACGCCCGGCGATGCGGGCTGGCTGAGCGTGGCCATTATCATTCCGATTTTGTCGGTTGTTACGATGATCGCCTTCCAAATTATCACGATGAAATCCAGCGGCCAGCAGCTGGCGGGCAACATGATGGCGATGACATGGGTCATGAGCCTGATGTTCGCATGGTTTGCATTTACCGTGCCCGTGGGCTTCTCTTTGTACTACACTGCCTCCAACGTGTTCAGCTGGGCGCAAACGGCAATTCTGCGCAAAAAGTATAACCCGGAGAAAATCAAGCAGGAAATTGAAGAAGAGCTGAAGGCAAAGCGCGCCGCGCAAAAACAGAAAAAGCAGGTAACCGTGAAGGAAGAAGACGGAACGGAAGTTGTTAAAAATGTGAACCAGGCCGAGCTTGACCGCATCCGCTTGGAGCGCGCCCGCGCCTTAGATGAAGAGCGCTATAAGGATGAGTAAAACGGTAACAGGAGGGATTTCTCATGCGTGAGATTATTACGACGGGAAAAACAGTAGAAGAAGCAACCCAGCGCGCCCTCGAAGAGTTGGGCGTCAGCATGGATGAAGTGAGCGTCGAAGTCATTGACATGCCGCAGCGCAAGCTGTTCCGCACCATTCCGGCCAAAGTGCGCGTGACTGCCGACGACGAGCCGGAAATGGAGGCAGCTGCTCCCGCGCCGGCACCGGAATCCGCGCCCGCCCCTGTCAAAGAGGAAAAAGCTCCGGCAGCTCAGCCGGTTTGCGCCGAGCCGGCCGCCGCACATGAAACGCCGAGCGAGGAAAAACAAACTCCCGCGCCGGAACAAGACACTGCGCAGGAAGAAACCCCCATTGATTTGGCCGATTATCCGCGCATTGCACCGGCGGTGGCATATCTGCGCGAAATCTGCGAAAAAATGGGTGCCGTCGATATGGAGATTGGTGCCGTAAAGCAGGGAGAAACCATTATTTTGACCCTTACGGGCGACAAGTCCGGAATGCTCATCGGCCATCGCGGCGAAGTGATGGAAGCGCTGAGCTATCTGTGCAGCTTGGTTGCCAACCGCGGAGAAGGCGAGTATATGAAACTGGGCCTTGATATCAACCACTACCGCAATAAGCGCGAGGAGAACCTTACTGCTCTGGCAAAGCGCTTGGCGGAAAAAGCCGCCCGCACAGGCAAAAGCCATACGCTGGAGCCGATGAACCCGTACGAACGCCGCATTATCCACGCCGCTGTGAGTGAGGTAGAAGGCGTGAAGAGTGAATCGGTGGGCGAGGGCGCAACACGCCGCGTCGTCATTTTGCCTGAAGATATGGAGCTGTCTGCCGCTGTGCGCCGTTCTTCCTCCCGCCGCTCTGATAACCGCCGCGGTTCCGGTCGTTCGGGCCGCGATGACCGTTCCCGCAAACCTTACCAAAAGCAGGAGCGCCGTGAAAAACGCGCTGTGCGCCGTGCGCCTTCCGGCGACGGCCAGCCGACGCCGCTGCGCCGGACGGAAAGCATTAACGACGGGGAAAATCTGCCTTTGTTCGGAAAAGTGGAGCTGTAAAAGCCTCCTTTGACGCATGCGCGCGTCAATTTGTAATGAAAAACAAGCACCGGGCCGTATCGCTGTGATTGAGCGGGTACAGCTCGGTGCTTTTCTTTTAGAGAGAACAGGAACACACATAAGCAAAAAAGTGAGTTCTGCAAGCACTGCTTTAAAAGAAAAAGCAGAGTTTTCAACAAAGTTGAAAGTTTTGTTGAAAACTCCGGATACAAAAAGCCGATGCGCAAGCATTTGCGCATCGGCTGAACTTGAAAAAATCAGTCCTTAAGAAAAAGACCGGAAAAAAGGATAACCCTTTTTTTCGGCTTACAATCGGAAATTCAGCTTTGTCCAAAAGCGCCGAACCCCTGCCTGGCATTATTTTTCTTCGATGGTGTAAGTAAACTCGTACTGCTCTTGCAGTGCTTTTACTTTATCTTCGTTGTCCTCAATAAAGGTGGGAGTGTACACACTCTTGCCTTGCTTTTTGTACTCGTCCATGATTTCCATCAGCTTGCCCCAGCACTCGTCGGCCTTTTCATAGTTTTCATCAATGCTGATGACGAATTCTCGATGTTTTGGAATACGCGCTTTCATATTGTTCGATTTCCTTTCCTAAGCCCCGCAAACAGGGGCGTTTTCGTCTTGACAATTGTAGCGCGGCACGAGCGTTTCGTCAAGTATCGCTTTTTCAAATTTATTTTTGCAAAGTGCTTGTCGGCGAAAGGGGCAGTTCTTTTTGTGAAAATCAAAATGCTTTTATTCTGTTTTGAGTGCGGTGCATCCGGCAGAAAAGCAAAGAAGCCTTTTGGGTTTATCCCCGCATTTTTTAAAAACCTGTGCATTTCTTTGTTTTCAGGAACGCCTTAACCCATACTTTGGCAAAAATATTACAGTCGTGAAAAACTTGACAAATTTCTGTTGACATTCCCTTTCAAATCGAATAGGATAGGATAGCAATAGAATATTGCCGTCTAAACGGTCTATTTCTGAAAGGAGAGGATAACAGTATGGTCAATGTGATCATCGGCATTCTGATGATTCTCAGCTTCATCGGAATGATTTACTACTGTGTGCGCGGGCACAACCTGATGATTGGCTTCTTTGTGATGTCCACGCTGTGGGTGGTACTGGTTTTAATCGGGAATCAGTTCAACGGTGTGCTGGGCGAAGGAAGCTTTTTCGAGATTCTCAAAAGGGTGGCGGTCAACGTCTACCAGGAAGGCCCCGAGGGCTACGCCAAGTCTATTTTGGTTAACGTATTCTTCGGCGCATTCTTTGGCCGCGTGCTCATGGATACGGGTATTGCAGCTACACTTATCCGCAAAACGGTGGAGCTGGGCGGCGACCGCCCCGGCGTGACGATGGTGCTTTTGTGCATCGCTACTTCGCTGTGCTTCACTTCCATGACGGGAATCGGCCCCGTCATTTCGATTGCCGTCATCGTCATGCCTATTTTGCTGGCGCTGGGCATTCCTTCCGCCATTGCGCTGTTTGCCTTCATGGGCTCTATTATGGCGGGCATTTTGCTCAATATCACCAACTTCCAGCAGTACCAGGGCATTGTCGGCGGCATGGACGATCGTTTCTTGAATGAGTATGCTTACGGCGACTACTTCATGTTCGGCTTGATCGCAATGGTGGTTGCCCTTGTTGTTGTGCTGGCCGTGGCGCTGTTTTTGCTGCGCAAAGCCAAAGCGGGTCACGCTTGGGCGGCATCGGCAGGACGCGGCGCACAGCAGGCCCCCGACGCGCCTTTTTACTCTTGGATTTCTGTTATTTTGCCCGTCATTTTAGTGGTTGCGGTTCAATGCCCCATTATTTTGGCGTTTTGCATTTCGGCGCTCTATGCGCTGCTCACCTGCGGCAAAATGAAAGGCGGCTTTGCTAATGTCTGCACGATGCTGGCCCGCCAGTTTGCGGACGGCGCCGTCGATGTTGCGCCGATGGTTGGCTTCCTTCTCACCTTGGCGATGTTCAACAATGCGGCGGTATTTGCAGCACCGTATTTTAAAAGCGTAATCGGCGGAATTTTCCCGCAAAGTACGCTGCTGCTGGCGCTCTTGTTCGCTGTTTTGGTTCCGCTCGGCTTTTTCCGCGGCCCGACAAACTTGGTCGGATGCGGCACAGCCATTGCCGCGGTGGTGCTGTCGGTCAACACTTGGGCCGTTCCGTTCCTGTATCCCATTTTCTCCGTGACAACCATCGTGCCGCAGCACTTGGATATCACGCAGTCTTGGGTGGCGTGGGGCCTCGGTTACACCAAAGTGGGCACACGCGAGTATATGAAAATGTCGATTCCCACCGGCTGGGTTATCGGCGCAGTGCTGTGCGTGCTGGCCTTTGTGCTTTACGGCGGCGCTCCTGTTTAATGAAGAAAATCTGATTTGCTGAGGATAAAAGTGCGTCTTACCGACTGGTTCGGTAACACGCGCTTTTTCTATCAAAAGGGTAAAAAAGGTTGCTTTGGCATTAGACAATTTTGCGCTGCTGTGCTATCATAAAAAGAACGGCTTAAGGATGGAAGAATCTGTAAAAATAATGGATTTTGCAGAAAATACGCCATTTCTTAAACAAAGAGTCGCATATGAGCTAAAAAGGAGGGAGCGATGATGAACCCTTGTCCGATTTGCCTTTTCCCGTTTTGGGACAAGCTGAGTCCACAAGAAAAACGACTTTTGTGCGACAGCGTGCAAACGACGGTCTACCGGCAAGGACAGGTAGTCGCTTCGTCTATGACGCAGTGTATGGGCTTAATTTTGATTCGCAGCGGCGTGCTGCGTCTGGGGCTTTTATCGAAGGACGGACGGCAGGTGACCATTTCCCGTATTCTTGCGGGAGAAATTTGTGTTTTTTCCGCCGCCTGTGTGCTTTCTTCCATTACGTTTGATGTTGGGATCGATGCGGAAACGGATTGTGAAGCCTATGTGATTCCGGCCGCAGCGGTTGCAAAGCTGATTCAAAGCAATGTTTATGTAGAAAATTTTGTTTACAAAAAAGCAGCCGAACGATTTTCAGATATTTTAAGCGCCATTGAGCGGATTTTGTTTTACACACTGGAGCAGCGTCTGGCAGCGTATCTCTTAGAAGAAAGCGCACGCCAGAACACCGATAAGCTGAAAGTGACACACGAGCATCTTGCGCAGAACATCGGCAGCGCAAGAGAGGCCGTTACGCGCACGATGCGTCAGCTGGCAGAAAAGGGCTGTGTGGATTTAAAACGGGGAACGGTTATGATTTTGGACAGAAAACAGCTCAAAGAAATCTGCACGGGCCAATAGAAAAATGTATTTCCCTTAAATGCACTTTTTGTTTGTTTTGTGATAAGATGACTTTCTCAAAAAATACAAGCAATTTTCATAAATCAATGTTAATATACATAAAAATGAATAAAAACAAAAAGATATGCATTTGTTATGCATTTTTTGAATAAGATTGCATTTTGGAATCTGAAAAAAAGCGGAAAAAGCAAAAATATTTTGAAAATTCGACAGGAAAAATTTTCGTTTCTTTTTCACCTTCTCATGCAATATGACGGAACAAGTTCTCCGGTGAAACACACTTTTGTATGCTTTTTGCCGTAAAAATGACAAAAAAATTACAAACGCTTTAGTTCCGCAAAGTATCGTTGCAATTTGTAGCCTGATTTAGTATAATAAAGCCTAAATTCATCGAGACCTTTCTTTTCGTGATCGAGAAAAAGTTTCGTTGGAGGGAAAAACTTAGGAGGGAAAAGTTCTATGAAGAAAGCACTTGCACTTGTGCTGGCTCTTACCATGACCCTTGGCATGGCAGCTTGCGGCACGACAGCTTCTTCCGCCCCTGCGTCCGGTTCGGCTGCAGCAGGCGACAGCAGCACCGCTTCCAGCACATCCACCACCGCTTCCAGCGCATCCACCACCGGTACCGCAACAGGCTCTATGACGAACGGCCTGTATCCCGGTACACCTGACCCGGAGTCTGTCACCATCAATATCACCTCAGAACCGCCCGATATGAACAGCGTGACCACGACTGACGCCACCGCAATTTCCATCATGCGTGACGTTCTTGAGGGTCTGACCTCGCTCGATCAGGAAAACAAACCTGTTCCCGGCGTAGCCGAGAGCTGGGATATCTCTGAGGACGGCCTCGTTTACACCTTCCACCTGCGTCAGGACGCAGTTTGGAGCAACGGCGAGCCTGTTACTGCGAACGATTTCGTTTTCGCTTGGACTCAGCTGTTCACCGCTTCCACCGGTGCAAACTACGCTACCACTTGGCAGACCTATATTAAAGGTGCTGAGGAGGCTTTGGCCGGCGACGCCGCCGCTCTGGGCGTGAAGGCAGTAGACGACTACACCTTTGAAGTTACGCTGAACAACCCCTGCGCATACTTCCTGAACCTGATGGCATTCCCCAGCTTCTATCCCGTCAATGAGGCTTTCTGGACCGAAGTTGGCGGCGTGGACGGCTATGGCCGCGACGCAGACAAAATGCTGTACAACGGCCCGTATGTCATGAGCGAGTGGCAGCATGAGTCTCAGGTTACCATTACAAAGAACGATCAGTACTGGGATAAAGACAACAAGGCATTCATCCCCACTGTTTATATGAAGATGATCAACGACAGCGGCGCTGCTTTGAACGCATTCCAGGCAGGCGAGCTGGATATGGTTGGTCTGTCCGGCGAGCAGGTTCAGCTGCTGACTGCTGAGGGCGTTACCCCCGGCCAGTACGAGGACGGTACGCCCGCTTACCTCGAGTACAACACGAACGGCGGCACTCCCAGCAGCGAAGCTGTGGGCAAGGGCCTTGCGAATGCAAAGGTTCGTAAAGCGCTGACTTATGCGATCGACGCACAGAGCTACATCGACAACGTAGCGAAGAGCAGCTACCTGCCGGCTGACGGCATGGTACCCGGCGCAATCGGTAACGGCGAGTACAGCTCCGCTCGCGGCAGCCTGATCGACCGTGCAATGCCCGTTGAGGACATCAAAGCAATGTTCGACGAGGGCCTGAAAGAGGCTGGCATCACTGCTGCTGACTTCACCCCGGTCATCACCACCGACGAAGGCGACAGCGCTTACAAGATGGTTGCTTTCATTCAGAACCAGTGGAAAGAAAAGCTCGGCATCGAGGCAACTGTCCAGCAGCTCACCTTCAAGAGCCGTCTGGATGCACAGACCAAGCAGAACTATGACGTCTGCGTTGCTCTGTGGGGCCCCGACTACGACGACGCTTTGACCTATCTCGACATGTTCCTTTCCGGCGTTGGCAACAACCACACTGGCTGGAGCAACGAGGAGTATGACAACCTCATCATGAGCTCCTACAGCGAAACAGATGCGGCTGCTCGTCAGGATACCCTGATTCAGGCAGAAACCATTCTCATGGAAGAAATGCCCATCGGCCCCATCTACTTCCGCGTGCGTGACTATGTCATGGCAGATAAGCTCACAGGTGTTACCCGTACTGCATTCCAGAATGTTGTAATGCACTACGCAAAGCTCGTGAAATAATCTGCGCTTCGTTTGAGGCAACATCAGAAAACGGCTGCCCGGCAGCGGACAGCCGTTTTCTTTGATTTTTTTCAATAGGCAGTTTACAGCGGGCTTTGCCTGCTGTCTGCTTATCAAAGGCTCAAAGCCTCCTTGTTTTGAACCTTTGATAAGCAGTTTTGCTGTGAAAAACGCTTTTTAAAACACGAAAAAATGAGGATGTTTTTCGTGTAAAGCGTCTTTGGCAAAGCGCTCTGCAAAGAGCACTCTTGTCAGGACTTTTAACACAAGGTAAGGAGTTGGTTTAAAGTGGCCAAATATATCCTCAAAAGGCTTGTTTATTCCTTTTTAACAATCTTTTTGATCGTGGCACTGACATTCTTTATGATGCACGCGCTGCCCGGCGATCCGTTCAGCACCGGCAAAGCCATCGATCCGCAGATTATGGCGGCACTGAAAGAGAAATACGATCTGGATAAACCCGTTCCGCAGCAGTTTGTCAAGTATTGCATGAACGTGCTTCAGGGCGACCTCGGCACCAGCTTGCAGTATAAGCGCCCTGTTGTCGATATTATCGGCGAGAGCTTCCCGTATTCCTTTGAGCTCGGTGTGCGTGCGCTCATTTTCGCCACGGTGGCAGGCTTGCTTTTGGGTATTTTGGCCGCTGTGAAACGCGGCACCGTTTGGGACAGCGGCAGCATGCTGGTTGCCATGCTGGGCGTTTCCATGCCTTCCTTTATTATCGGTGCGCTTTTGCAGTTCTTCCTTGGCTTACAGCTGCAGAAAGCGCTCGGGTTCTCGGTGTTCCCCATTACCGGGTGGACAACCGAAATGTCTAAGATTCTGCCGGCGTTTGCGCTCGGTTTCGGCACACTTGCCATTGTGTCGCGCTTGATGCGTACCAGCATGCTGGACGTTCTGAACCAGGATTACATTAAAACGGCAAAGGCAAAAGGTTTGTCGCATAAAAAGATTATTTGGCGTCACGCGGTGCGCAACGCCATCATGCCGATTATCACCATCATGGGCCCGCAGGCTGCGGCTATTTTGACGGGTGCTCTCGTTGTGGAAAAGCTGTTTTCCATCCCCGGCATGGGCAAATTCTTTGTCACCAGCATCAACAATAACGACTTTACGATGATCGCCGGCACCACCATTTTCTATGGCGTATTTTTGGTGGCCGCCAACCTGATTGTCGATATCCTGTATTGCTTCATTGACCCGCGTGTCAAGCTGGCAGACGGAAAGGAGGGCTAAGCCGATGAACAAAAAAAATAAAGAGCTTCAAGAGCAGCTGGCGCAGAAAGAGCGCGAGCGCGAGGCTGCGGCTGCGCCTTACGATCCCACAGAGGCTGATTTTGAAGTAATCGGCGCCGACGTGCAAAACCGCGAGGCCATTGCGCGTCCCTCCGTCAGCTTTTGGCAGGACGCTATGCGCCGCTTGTTTTCCAATAAAGTGGCCGTGTTCTGCTTAATCATCATTGGAATTATTGTGGTCATGGCCATTGTACAGCCGATGGTCAGCCCCTTCACCGAAGAAGAGCAGCACGTTACTCACAGCAACGTGCCCATGTTCTCCACTTGCCCTGATACCGGCCACATGCATGTGTTCGGCACCGATGCGCTGGGCCGCGATCTCTTTACCCGCGCTTGGATGGGCGCGCGCGTGTCTTTGACCATGGCGCTCACCGCCGTGATTGCGAACTGCATCATTGGCCTTATTTACGGCGGTATTTCCGGCTATTTCGGCGGTGCGCTTGATAACGTCATGATGCGTATTATTGAAATTATCAACGGCGTTCCTTATCTGATTGTTTTGATTTTGTTTATGCTGGTGTTAGGGCCGGGCGTTAAGAGCATGGTCATTGCTTACATTATCGCCGGCTGGACGGGCATCGCACGTTTGACGCGCGGCCAGATTGTGTCCTTGAAAGAGCAGGAGTTCGTTGTAGCGGCTCGTGCGATGGGCGCTTCTCCCGCACGCATTATCACAAAGCACCTCATTCCGAACTTGCTCAGCGTTGTTATCGTTCAGGTGACGATGGCAATTCCCGGCATGATTTTCAACGAGTCGTTCCTTTCCTTCATCGGTTTGGGCGTGCCGATTCCCACTTCTTCCTGGGGTCAAATGGCAAACGACGGCTTTACCGCGTTCCGCCTGTATCCGTATCAGATGCTTATCCCTGCTGTACTCATCAGCTTGACGATGCTCAGCTTCAACCTGCTGGGTGACGCCTTGCGCGACAGCGTGGACCCGAAACTCAGGAGGTAAGGAAAAATGGCAGATATTTTAAAGGTGGAAGACCTGCACGTTTCCTTTGACACTTATGCAGGCGAGGTTCACTCCGTGCGCGGCGTTTCCTTTACTGTCGGTGAGGGCGAAGTGCTTGCCATCGTGGGCGAGTCCGGCTGCGGTAAGTCGGTAACGGCGCAAACCATTATGAAACTCAATCCCATGCCGCCGGCCCGCATCAAAAAGGGCAGCATCAACCTGTGCGGCGAGGATATTGTCGCTGCGGATGAAAAGAAAATGCAGAACATCCGCGGCCGTTTGGTCAGCATGATTTTCCAAGACCCGATGACTTGCTTAAACCCCACCATGAAAGTGGGCAAGCAGCTCACCGAGGCCATTTGTCAGCACCGTAAGCTTTCCCGCGGGGAAGCGAAAAAAGAGGCAGTCCGCCTTTTGGAAATGGTGCAGATTCCCAACGCCGCCGAGCGTGCCGAGCAGTATCCGCACGAGTTTTCCGGCGGTATGCGTCAGCGCGCCATGATCGCCATGGCAATGTCCTGCGAGCCGAAGCTGCTCGTGGCGGACGAGCCGACCACCGCGCTCGACGTAACCATTCAGGCTCAGATTATGAAGCTGATGGCACAAGTGCGTGAGAAAACGGGCACAGCCATTATCTTGATTACCCACGACCTCGGCGTTGTGGCAAACCTTGCCGACCGCGTTGCCGTTATGTACGCCGGTAAAGTGGTAGAAACGGGCACAGTGGAAGACATCTTCTACCGTGCAAAGCATCCGTATACGCAGGCTTTGCTGAAAAGCCTGCCCACCGTGGACACTTCCCGCGATGAGAAATTGGTGTCCATCGCTGGTACGCCGCCCGACTTGTTCTCGCCGCCCGTCGGCTGTGAGTTTGCAAGCCGATGCGAGTACTGCATGAAGGTCTGCAAGGCGCACGTTCCGCCGAAATATACGTTCAGCGAACAGCACAGCGCATCTTGCTGGCGCCTGCACCCGGATTTTAAGGCAAAATAAAGGAGGGCTGTCAAATGGCAACAGAGAACCAAAAGGAAACACTTGTTTCCCTCGAAGGCATTTGCAAATATTTTAATGTCGGCCCCGGAAAAACCTTAAAAGCCGTGGACGGCATCACCATGAATATCTACAAGGGCGAAACCCTGGGCGTCGTTGGCGAATCCGGCTGCGGTAAATCGACCCTTGGCCGTGTGGTGATGGGCATTTACCATCCCACAAAAGGTAAACTGGAGTATGAAGGCAAAGCAGTCAACTTGAAACACTCCAAGGCTCGTTTTAATTACTCCAAAAAAGCACAAATTGTGTTCCAAGACCCGTACGCTTCGCTGAATCCCCGTATGACTGTCGGTGACATCATTGCCGAAGGCATGGAAATTCACAAGATGTACGACAAGGAAAAGCGCAAACAGCGCGTGTATGAACTGCTGGAAACCGTCGGCCTCAACAAAGAGCACGCCAACCGCTTCCCGCATGAGTTTTCGGGCGGTCAGCGCCAGCGTATCGGCATTGCGCGCGCCTTGGCGATTGAGCCGGAGTTTATCGTCTGTGACGAGCCGATTTCCGCGCTGGACGTGTCCATTCAAAGCCAGGTCATCAACCTGCTGAAAGAGCTTCAGGAGAAGCTGGGCCTGACTTATATGTTCATTGCGCACGACTTGAATATCGTCAAATACATTTCCGACCGCATTGCCGTTATGTATCTGGGCAATCTGGTGGAAATGGCCGATTCGGAGGAACTGTATTCGCATACGCTGCATCCGTACAGCCAGGCCCTGCTGGACAGCGTGCCCATCCCTGACCCCGATCAGGAAGCGCAGAAGGACTTCCGTGCGCTGTCGGGCGATGTACCCAGCCCCATCAACCCGAAGCCGGGCTGTAAGTTTGCCGGCCGCTGCCCCAAGGCATGTGATAAATGCCGTCAGGAAACGCCGGAACTGCGTGAGGTGCGTCCGCATCACTTTGTGGCCTGCCACCTTGTATAAGCGGAATAAGGCACAATTAAATTGATTTTGAAGAAATCCCCCCTTGTCAGCAAAAGACAAGCGGGGATTTTTGAATTTGTCTGCCTGATAAGCAAAAGCAAAATCTGCCAATAAAAGAGACGATTTTATAAACAAAGTTTTCCACATTTCCACGCAGAGCTTTTCCACAATGTTGAAAACACTGTGGAAAGTGTGGAAAACTAGCTTAAAGACCACAAGAAGCAGGGGGAGAGGTTAAGTTTCACACAAAATATTGCAAAAAGAATGAAAAGTTGATGTTAAAAATAAAAAACGCACCAAATTTTCCACGAACCTTGAAGATTGGTGGAAAACCGGTGCGCTTTCTTCGATCCAGGAACAAAAAGGCCCTGCGGCAATGTTTAAAGCGTAGCGTTCCATGCGGCGCATAAAACATAAAGTACCGCTAAAAAGGCAGCGTTCAACCCTAAAAATACTGCCAGATAACGCTTGGGCTGTGCCTGCGGTGTTCGCATGTAAAGCTTGAGGGAAATTAGGCTTGCCAAGGATGCAACGGGCGTTCCTAAGCCGCCAACATTCACCCCCGCAAGAAGGGCAGAGGAGTTCTGTGTAAAATCTGCCAAAAGCACGGCGGCGGGCACGTTGCTGATGAATTGACTGGCAAGCGCGGAAGCGGTCAGAGGAATTTGCTGCATCAGGTTCATAAAGAATGTTCGCGCCGCGGGAATTTCGCCTAAATTACCCGCAAAGATAAAGAAAAATACAAAGGTTGCAAGCAGTGCGTAATCTATTTTTGCAAATAACCCACGCGCGAAGAAGGCGAGTGCCGCCGCAGTGACGGCGAGCGTAATGTACCAAGGGATGACGCGAAACACGGTGAACAGGCAGAGCACCAAAAGCGCGCCGAACAGCAAAAGCCGCTTGCGAGGCAACGGCTGAAGCGGCAAGAAGAACTGCACATGCAAAGTTTCCGCAGGCAGGCGAAGACACAGCAACGCGATCAAAACAAGGCTTACGAGCGCCGGGGGCAGAACAACGCGGAAAAATTCCCCCGGGGAAAGCTCAAAAAACGAATATAAAAATAAGTTCTGCGGATTGCCGATGGGCGTCGCCATGCTGCCGAGGTTTGCAGCCAGCGTCTGTAAAACGACAATCCAAACGGCGTACCGCTGACGGCCCAGCATAGTGAGCACTAAAAGTGCAAACGGTACAAAGGCGATGAGCGCCACGTCATTGGTGATGATCATCGAGGTAAAAAACGGCAGGGCAACCAGCGCAAGCGCCAACAGGCGAAGCGGCTTTTCTCCCTCCAAGAGCCGCCGTGCCAAATTATCCAAAAGGCCGCACTGCGTAAAGCCTGCCACAACAGCCATCAAACAAAACAAAAGCGCCAGTACGCGCCAGTCAAAGTATTCGATGTATGCGGCGCTCGGCGGTACAAAAATCATCGTAACGACGGCGCATAAAAGGGTAATGCACAGCACCGCCTCCTGTTTCATCCAAGCAGTTATTTTTTTCAACTTCTTCCACTCCTCATCAAAATTCTATCGGCGCCGCAGTGCCGCGCCAAAAGCTTGCCCCAAACATGACAAAAGAAAAAACACAATGGCGTAGGGCAGGGCGGTTTTGTTATAAAACAGAGGAACTGAACACAAAAACCACCCGGCCGCTATCAACGGCACGCGCCATTGAAAGCCGTTTTTCCGAGCGCTGATGCAGCTGAAACACACACAAAGAAGCGGCATGATAACCAGCAAGAAAAGCATTCCGCTGCCTGTGTCACGAATCAGCAGGGGAAGCCCAAGAAATATCGTGCCCAAGACCGCCGCTTGTATCAAAAAGCTTTTTGGATTGCCGCTCATAAAGCCCACCTCACTGCGTTTTCCTTTCCTTTTTATTATAGCATAAACCGGCTTTCTGCGCGCTTAGCAAAGTAAAAAAGAGGCAAAACCTTTTCTTGACTTTGTCAAAGAAAGAGGGGTATAATAAAAGAAAGTATGCCGAAGCAAGAAATAACGGGGCGTTTCGGTGTGCCGGGAAATCTCCCGCGAAGTTGCACTGCGGGAAAAAGAAGGGAATGTATCATGAAACGAACCCTCGCATATTATGCGGTGGCCTTGAAGGATGACCTGGAAGAATATTGTAAGGACGTTCTGAAAGAACACGGCATTACGCGCAGCCAGCTGTATTATCTGCTGCACATTGTTCAAAACCCGGGCTGTTCACCGGGCCAGGCGGCGCAGGCGCTGCATGCCGATGCAGGCCACACAACGCGAACCATTGATAAACTGGTTGCCGCCGGCTGTGTTCGCCGCCATCGCGACAAAGAGGACAGGCGCACCGTCGCGCTGTATTCTACGGAAAAAGGCCAGGCGCTTTACGACCGTGTCAAATCGCTGTTTTGTGCATGGGATGAAGAGCGTATGCAAACGCTCACACAAGAAGAGCAGGAAGTGCTCATGCGTGTACTGGAAAAAGTGATGCAGACACATCCCGGCTTTGAGCCGATTTCCATTGAATAAAAAATTTACCGCAAAAAGAGGGCAGGTTTTCCACAAAGCTTGAAGAGTTGTGGAAAACCTGCCCGCACGGTTTATTCGGCTGTTTGCAGCGTCTTTTGCACAGCGCGTGCAATGGCGTCGGCGGTGAGCCAAAGGTTGGTGTTGTCGGAAATGCTTTCGTAATCGGCGGGGCTCACAACAAAGCCCAGCTCCAGCAAAGCGGCGGGACAAAGGCTGCTGCGCGTTACATAATAGTAATTCCAGCGCGCCCCGCGGTTGTTGCGGTCCAGTATGGTGCATACTTCGTCCGTCAGTGCCTCGGCAAAGCTTTCCCCCGCAGGGTAAAAGTAGTAGCACTCCGTGCCGAACCAATCATTGCAGTCGGTGGTTAAAACCGTAGAGTTGTGATGCAGGGAAAGGAAGAAGTCCGGCTGTACCTCGCTGATTTTCAAAAGCCGCTCTTCCAGCGTGAAAAAGACATCGTCACTGCGCATCATAATCACTTCGGCGCCCAGCTGCTCCAGGCGCTGACGCGCGCCCTCGGCGGCCATCAGGTTGAGGTCTTTTTCCTGGGGCGCACCTTCCCCGCCGATGCCCGGTGCCCCTGGGTCGGTTCCGCCGTGGCCCGCATCCAGCAGAATCCGCACGTTTTTCAGCGGCAAAAGTGCGTTGTCCGATGCCGCAGGAGGTACTTTCAGCGTCAGGCGAACCGTGTTGTTTTCGTAGGCAATATGCCAGCCCCAAACGCGCTGATTCAGCGTGAGTGCAAGCTGTGTGCCGCCTTCAAACGGAGTTTGCACCGTTTCTTTCACAAACGATGAGCCGGTGACTGCAAAATCCTGCGAAAACTGTGCGCCGTAAAAGCGCAGCGTGAGCGTGCTTCCTTCTGCCTCGGCATAAGCCAGCGGCGTTCCCGTTCCGGTGAAGGTGATGATCTCTGCATTGTCTGCCACCGAAGAAGGCTGTGCCGATGCCCCGGTGAACTGCGCATTTGCGGAATCTTCGAGCACTGTGGTGTTGGAAGCGAGCACCCAGTCGCCGCTTGTGAGCTGATACGCCCAAGTGGCAACGCCGCTGCGCATCGTTTCTGCGCACGAGGCAACCTCTCCCACCGCGCCGCTTGTTACCGTTTCGCTGATATAGCCGTTATCGGAAGGGTCGTACAACAGGCTGGTGATGGCGTTGTCCATGCGAATTTTGGTTCCCGCCGGAACTTCGACGGTGTCATCGTGGGGAATTTCAGGCTCTTTTTGCTCCTGCGTTTGCACAGAATCCGACTCTGCCGTGCTTTCAGATGCAGAGGCGCTTTCCTCAGAGTCCGGCTCTTCCAGCTCTTCCGGTTCCGGAACGGGCTCAGGGCGGTACAGCGTAACGGTGAGCGTTTCCCCGCCGGGCTGTTCCAGAGTGATGACGTTGTTTCCGTAAGAAAGTTCCGACAGCAAAACGCCGAACATGCCTTTTTCGCCCCAGCGCGTTACGGATTCGCCGTTGCAGGTGATTTCTTTCTCCGGGTCAGAGGTTCCCACAAGGAAAATTGCGCCGCCGCTGAGTGTGGCCGTGTTGTTTTCGTCTAATGAAGGATAAGTAACGCCCAAAGTGCGGCTTGGTTCAAACTCCGATAAAACAGGATACTGTGCCGAAATGGTGGTGCATGCTGCGCCCACCGCTTCGGTGTCAAACGAAAGTGCTCCGTCAAAGGCCGCGCCGGCGCCGCCTGAAAGCAAAAATCGCAGAAGCTGCGTTTTGTTTGCATCGTCCAGCGTTTCAAAGCGCAAGAGCTCCGGCATCGAGTCATCCGTGCCGTCGGTCGGCAGGCTTTGGGTTGTTAGGTAGTCGGCGCAGGAAAGAATACGCCCGTCCGGCGAGGCCACGGCAACGCCTGCAATGGGATAGCCCGCGCGTAAATCCGCCTGTGTTTGTGCCAGAGAAGCGGCGGGAACGGTGCCGGGCTCTGTTAAGGCGTAAACGGTAAGCCCGGCTTGCTCGGCGGCTTCGCAAACTGTTTGCAGCCAGTCGGCTTTGCGAAAAAGCCGGTCTTGATCGGTAAGCGCTGGGTCTGCGGCCGCGCCGTCCAGCCGAAAGAGCGTACCGCGCTCGGTGTGCGTTGCCACAAGCAGCGCTTGAATGCCCAGCGAGGACGCGCGCTGTGTCCATTGTGCCGCCAGTGTTTGCAGGGCGTTTTCCGAGTCGCTTTCAAAAACAGGGTCGTCGGCATCAAATCGAACCACCAAAGCGGAAACGCGGCTGTCAAGCGGACGCACGGTGTAAGTAAACGTTGGTTCGGGGGTGAAAAACCAAACAGCAAACACGCCCAGCAAGGCCAGCGCCAGCGTCAGCACCAGTACGCTGCCTGCCAGCGCCAAGCGTTTTTTGGAAAAAAAGCGGGGGTGTCGGTTCATGGTTTGCCTCCTTATCATGATTGTCGGGCGGTGCGCCGCTTGCAAAAAGCGTCAGCTTTTGTCCAAAAGGCGCAAAATTGCCTGCTATGGGAAATTATACCACGATTTTTTTCATTTCGCAGAAAAAAACCTTGTGCTTTTTGTGAAAAATTGTGGTATGCTTGATAAAAAGCAACGGCACTTTGCCGCCATAACAATATATCAGTAAGAGAGGACGTTTATTCGTGCATATTCCCAATAAAGCCTTTACCCATGCAGGAAAATTTCACGCCGACGACGTATTCAGCGCGGCGCTGCTGCGTTATTTTAACCCTGAAATCCGCATTGAGCGCGGATTTCAGGTGCCGCCGGGATACGACGGACTGGTGTTTGATATCGGCGACGGCGAGTTTGACCACCATGCGCGCAACAGCCCCGTGCGGGAAAACGGCGTGCCCTATGCGGCGTTCGGGCTTTTGTGGCGTGAGCTGGGGGAAGAGCTGCTGGGCGCGCGCGACGCCAAGCGCTTTGACGAAGGTTTTGTACAGCCGCTCGACCAAGACGATAACACGGGCTGCGGCAATCAAGTTGCAGGCATTATTGCGGCGTACAATCCGCTTTGGGATACACAGCAGGACGAAAACGAGTGCTTTGAGCAAGCCGTAGCGCTGGCGTTAACCATTCTGCGCAAAAAGTTTGAGGTGTTTTTTGCCGTTCAGCGTGCCTATGAAGAGGTCAGCGCGGCGCTCGCGGTGCAAAAGCACGGCATTGTGGAGCTTAAGCGCTTTGCCCCGTGGAAGCAGCGGCTCATTCCCAGCAAGGCAAAGTTTGTGGTGTTTCCCTCGCAGCGCGGCGGCTATTGCGCGCAGGCGATTGCCGCGGGGTTCGGAACGCAGGAGCTGAAAGTGCCGTTTCCCGCCGAGTGGGCGGGCGCGCCGGAGCAGGATTTGCCGGGCATTTCCGGCATTGAAACACTGCGCTTTTGCCATGTGGGGCGCTTTTTGGTGACGACAGGCACGCGCGAAGATGCCTTTGCCGCGTGTGAAGCGGCGATGGAGCGTGCGCGAGAAGATGGCTGACGCGGCGTATGTCTACGTTTTGCTGTGCGAGGACGGCTCTTTATATACCGGCTGGACAACGGATGTAGAAAAGCGATTTGCCGCGCATTCCAGCGGGCGCGGCGCGCGTTATACGCGGGCGCACCGCCCCGTGCGCGTGGTGTATCAGGAGGGCTTTGCCACAAAGCGGGAAGCGATGCGGCGCGAAGCCGCTGTGAAAAAGTTAAGCCGCGCTGAAAAACAGCGCTTGTGCGGGCTCGAATAAAAAACGTGGGCGCGAAAACGCGCCCACGTTTTTTGATTAACTTCATGATACCGGTGTGCGCCCTTCTAAATAGCCGCACACATCCGAAAGCGACGGCAGCACTGCGCGGGTTAAGCGGCGCATTTCGTCCGTGGCGGGCGCAAGGTCGGGAATCATCACGGTTTCGCAGCCGGCCGCCGCGCCTGCGCGCACGCCGTTGTAGGAATCTTCCAGCACAAGACACCGCTGCGGCAAAACGTCCAAACAGCGCGCTGCCTCGAGGTAAATATCCGGCGCGGGCTTTGAGCGCGTCACCATGTCGCCGCACACGACGGCTTTGAAAAAATGCCGCACCCCGGCGCGCTCGAGATATTCTTCCACCAGTGCCTGCGCCGTGGAAGACGCTACCGCCATCAAAACGCCGTGCTGCCGGAGAAAGCCGAGCAGCTCGTTTAAACCCGGGCGAAGCGGAACAGAATCTTTTAAATGCTCGCGCATGAGCGCATGCGCCTCTTCGTGCAGAATATCAAACGGAAAGTCCTCGCCCATGTGTTCGAGCATTGCGCGTTTGCCTTCTTCGCGGTTTGTGCCGCGCATCAGCGCCATCTCCTGCGCGCCGATGGCATAGCCGTGCGCTTTTCCCACTTGCTCCCAAACAATGTCGGAAAGGCGCTCGGTGTCAAACATCAGCCCGTCCATGTCAAATAATACGGCTTCGATGCACTTCGGCATCGCCCTCACTCCCTTGACGGACGCCGCAGGCGTCCTTTTATTTTTTTCACAATAGCATAATTGCCGCGGAATGAAAAGAGGGCGAGGAACGATTTTTGAAAAAATCGCGTGAATTCATCGCTTTTCCGGCTAAAATGAATTGCTTTTGCGGCTCGTTTTTGATATGATTACAAAGTAAATCCCTTTTGACATGGGCGGCGGGAAAAGCGTTTTTTCGGGTTCTCCCGCTTCACACATGTCCGAAAAAGAAGTTCATATACTGTTGTATCAGGGTGCGCCCGAACTTGAAAGCGCGCCGGTGAAGAAAGGAAGATGATTTTTTTGGATGCCCCCGGCCCTAGTATGGTGATTGCGTTTATCATTCTGCTCGCTTTGTCAGCATTTTTCTCGGCCAGCGAAATCGCGCTTGCCTCCGTTAATAAAATTCGTTTGAAAACGCGCGCGGAGGACGGCGATAAGCGCGCGGCCCGCGTTTTGCGTCTTTCGGAAGATTTCGACCGCACGCTTTCGGCGATTTTAATCGGAAACAACGTGGTGAATATTGCGTCTGCGGCTATCAGCACGGTGTTTTTTACCGCGGTGTTCGGCGCGCAGGGCGCGGCGGTTTCCACCGCCGTGACAACGGTGTTCGTGTTGATTTTCGGCGAAATTTTGCCTAAAAGCCTTGCGAAAGACAACGCCGAGGCGGTTTCGGTCATGACAAGCGGCCCGCTGGAGGCAATCAAAACGGTGCTTTCGCCGCTGGTGTGGTTCTTTATCCAAATTAAGCGCCTGTTTACCGGGCGGCGCTCCAACGAGCTGAATATCCAGCCGAGCGTCACTGAGGAAGAGCTGAAAACAATCATTGATACGGTTGAGGAAGAGGGCGTATTAGACCGTCAGGAAACCGATATCATTCAATCGGCGATTGATTTCAACAATATCACCGTGCAGGAAATTTTGGTGCCGCGCGTCGATATGGCGGCGGCGGAAGCAAACGCGCCGGGCAGTGAATTGATTTCGCTGTGTCTGAAGCAGGGCTATTCGCGAATTCCTGTTTACGAAGACAGTATTGATAATATTATCGGCGTGGTACACGTCAAAGACATGCTCGCGGCCGTGGCGGCGGGTGAAAAGGTGCAGGCGCGCCGTCTGCTGCGCGAAGTAAAGTTTGTTTACCGCACAAAGCGCATCAACGATCTTTTGGCGGAACTGCGCCGCGAAAAACAGCACTTGGCTATTGTCACCGACGAACACGGCGGTACAATGGGCCTTGTGACGATGGAAGATATTTTGGAACAGCTTGTGGGCGAAATTTGGGACGAAAGCGACCAAGCGAAAACCGCTGTCTGCCGGCTGGATGAAAACACTTGGCAGGTTTCCGGCAACACCGCTCCTGAAGACCTGTTTGAGGAAATCGGCTTCCATGACAAAAATTTTGAAAGCGAGTACTCCACCGTCGGCGGCTGGGCGCTCGAAATTTTACAGCATATTCCGAAAGAGGGCGAAACCTTTCACTATAAAGAGCTTGACGCCCGCATTTTAAAAGTACACGACAAGCGAATTCTGCAAGTGGAAATTGTCTATCACAAGCCTGAGCCGGAAGAGCCGGCCCAGCCGTAAGAAAAAGAGGTTTGTCCTCTTTGCCATTGGAGATCAGCATATCGTTTGCAAAAAAGCAAAGCTTTTTCGCAAACTTGAGGGCGCGGCTTTCGCCGCGCCCCGTTTTGCAGGAATTCGCTGTGCCGTATGAAAAGGAAGAAGGAAGTTTAGTTACCATGGAAACGGCAAAGGAGCATTCCGTCGAATACCAAAACCCCATCATTACCGGGGTGATTTGGAAACAGCTTTTGGCATTCTTTTTTCCCATTTTATTGGGAACGTTTTTTCAGCAGCTTTATAATACGGTAGATGCAATTATTGTAGGACAATTCGTCGGAAAGCAGGCGCTTGCCGCAGTGGGCGGCGTTACCGGTACGCTCATTAACCTGCTTGTGAACCTGTTTGTCGGCATCGCTTCGGGCACCACCGTTGTGGTGGCACAGAAATACGGTGCGGCTGACCGTGACGGCGTTCGGCATACGGTGCACACCTCGGTGGCAATGGCCTTTGTCGGCGGTGCCCTGCTGATGGCTGTTGGCTTTGCGGCGGCGCGTCCTGTGCTTGCCGCTATGGGAACGCCTCAGGATGTAATGGAATACGCCACAACTTATATGACAGTTTATTTAACGGGCGTGATTCCCTCTTTTTTGTATAATATCGGCGCGGGTGTTCTGCGTGCGGTGGGTGATACCAAGCGGCCGCTGTACTTTTTGATTGTGGCCTGCCTTTGCAACATCGTATTGGATATTTTGCTCGTCGTGGTCTTGCATCTTGGCGTGCTCGGCGTCGGCATTGCAACCGTGATCAGTCAGGTGGTTTCCGCCGTGCTGGTGGTTTTGGCGCTCATGCGCACGCCGCACAGCTTCCGGCTGAACTGGCGCGAGGTGCGTTTTCAGCGCGCCGCGCTGCTTGCGGTACTTGCCATCGGAATTCCCGCAGGCATTCAGTCCAACATGTATGCGATCTCCAATGTTCTGATTCAAGCGGGCATGAACTCGTTTGGAACAGACGTTGTAGCGGCATGGACGGCGTTTGGCAAGATTGACGGCTTTTTCTGGATGATCAGCGGTGCTTACGGAATTTCTATCACAACTTTTGCGGGGCAAAACTTCGGTGCAGGCCGAATGGACCGCGTGCAGAAAAGCGTGCGGGTATGTACGCTTTTAACCATAGGAACCGCCATCTTGTTCAGCATTATTATGTGTGGATTCTCCGCACCGCTTTTGGGAATTTTCACCGCCGATACCGCTGTCATGGAAATCGGCAAGGTGATGATTATGTATATGTCACCCTATTATGCCGCCTTTGTTTTGGTGGAGGTGCTTTCGGGTGCCATTCGCGGCTGCGGCGACGCGCTCAAGCCGATGATCATTACCGGCAGCGGAATTTGCCTGCTGCGTGTGGTGTGGCTGTTCACCGTTCTGCCGTATTACCGCAGCTTCACCACGATTTTAGTCAGCTATCCCGTCAGCTGGGTGCTCACCAGTATCCTGTTTTTGATTTATTACCGGCACGGTTCCTGGATGAAAAACAAGAACGCTGCAAATGTGCCGCAGGAGGAAACACTATGAATCAACCCGCGAAGGAAATGTCTATGGAAGAAAGCCTTTGTCCCTGTTCGTGGTTTTGGAAAGGTACGCGCTTTGCACCGTGGAAAAAACGCATGAACTGTTTTTGCGACCGCCACCCAACCGCTCTGCTCACAGTGGCGCTGGCGGTGATGCCCATCGGCATGATTGGCGCGGTGTTTGCGGTTACGGCTTTGCTCAGCCTGCCGCTGCTGCTCATCACACAAGCTTTGCAATAAAAAGCGGTTTTTCTTTAACTAAAAACAATAAACGGGCGTGTCCTCGCTTTTGCGGCGGCGTGTTTTCCACAAAGAGTACATTACTTGTGGAAAACGCAACAATTGAATGGGTCTGCCTATTGTGAAAACGCGGCGGCAGGATAACTTTTTTGTAAAAATAAGAAAACACTTTTAAAAAGTGCTCGGAAAGGCATTTTAGATATGAAAGAATCGGCAGGGCAGCATTCCCTTTTGTTTATTATTTTGGCTGTGGTTGTGTGTATTGGGCTGGGGTTTGTGATCGGCTTTTTGTGGAGCGTTTTGATTTTGGTGCTTGCCGTGATGCTCATCAAAAAGGCCAACGGCGGCCCGGTTGACGGGTACTGCATGGCGCATCTTCGCAAAAAACTGCCGCTTGCGCTCCTCGGCGCGCTGTTCGTTGTGGTTGGTGTGGGCGGCGCAGCTTACGCTTGGACGACGTACAACGAAACCCCGATAGAATGGGGCAACATGATCGGCGGTGTTGTAGTTGCCTTTTTGGGCGTTGTGATCGGCACGTATCAAGCCTTTACCGTGCTTCGCGACGCTTGTTTCCCGGAAAAAAGTACGCTTGCGAAGTCCATTCGCTCTCAGCTTGATTACCCCGACGAAGCGCCCGGCGTGGTGGAGCTGTTTTCGATGGTAGACAGCGACATTGCGCAAAACGGCACATGGTTCGGTCCGCTGGCGGTGGGCAAAGAGTGGGTGCTGGGGGACGAGGCCAGCTGCCTTAACCGTGTGCGCGGCATTTTTTATGTTGCTGAAATTCAGCGCCGTCATACCGCGAACAAAACGAATACAAGCCGCATTTTACAGTTGATTTTGCTGGATGACCGCCGGCAGATGCAAACGACGGATTTTTCTAAGGCGGATGATTTAGAAGGCGCGTTTTTATTTTTGAAAGAGCGATTGCCTGATGCGTTTTATGGCAAAAAGAGTGAGATGGAGCGCCTCCTTTCACAAACGGAGGAAGAGTGGCACCAAACACAGGCTGATTTTGAAAAGCGGCGCGAACAAAGGGAAAAAGACCGAAGCGATTTTACAAAACAGCAAAACACGATTCTGCGCCGTGCCGACGGCGCGGTAACATCGCGCATCACGCCTGCGCTTTTGCGCGACACGCTGGACGACTGTCAGCAAAGCCGGGAAGAGGTGTTTTTCCTCGAGGCAACCCGGCCGGTTTTAATTGGCGGAAAAGCTTACATTGAGCTGGAATGTACCGCGGGAACCGCGATGGGTCAGGACGTGTGCCTTTTGCTGAAAGAAGCGCCGCAGGCGCCGGGAAACGCGCCGATGCAGGGCATGCAGACTTTTGCCCACAGAGAAAAGGCACTGCGCCTCATCACCGATTGGCTGCGGCGTGAAGAGATGGATCTTGCACAGTGGACACCGGTTTCTTTGGCGGTTCCCCGTTTTCAATAAAAAATAAAGGGGAACATGCCTGAAAATAAAGGAGGTTTTCAAGATGGGAAAATGTTACAGTGACGCGGTAGAGCGCGCCTTGGGGTATTTGTATTACCACGAAACAGAAAGGAAAGGCCAAGAGGCGCTCGAACTGCTCAAGCAGGCGAGCGAGGCGGGCGACGGCGACGCCACCTGCGTTTTGGCGCGCTGTATGTGCGGCAGTCAATATGTTTGGGAGGGCCACGGCTTTCCGGACAACGGCAAAGAAGCCGCGCGCCTTTTGCACCGCTCAGTGGAGCAGGGGAGTGCGCTGGGCGTTCTTGTCAGCCTGCGTTCGGGCGAGCTGCCCGAGTTCCGCGAGCGCAAAATGCCGTTTTCCAGCATTCAGGAGGCGTTTGATATCGTGCTGGAAAAGGCAAAGCAGGGCGATGCGTTCAGCCAGTACACCATCGGCAACTCCTATTTCTGGTGGGATTTCCTGCGCATTCAAGGCAAAGGCCAAAATTCCTTTTCCAGCCATGAGGAGTTTAAAGCCTACTTAAAAGAAAATATTGAACAGTGCGAAGATTGGTTCTGGAAAGCATTCCGCGGCGGCATGTATCTGGCGGGTAACAACCTGCGCCATTATTACACAAACGGCGACGAGGATATTATTCTGCCCCAGCCGGAAAAAGCCGAGCCCATTGCCCGCATGGGTGCGGAGTACGGGTATCCGTATTATGAGAAAGAATACGGCAGAGAATTGCTCAAACAAAAACGTGCCGACGAGGGCGTCATGTGGCTGAAAAAGGCCGCTGACCACGGAGAAGTAAGTGCCAATTACTACATTGGCCAGGCTTATTACCTCGGCGAAGGGGTAGAGGAAAACAATACGCTGGCAATCGAATATCTGCAAAAAGCGCTGAACGCGAGTGACGGCGGCATGGGCAGCCACAACCTGTTGGGTGAAATCTATTACCAAGGCTTTGGGGTTGAGCCGGACTATGCCAAAGCATTCGGGCTGCTCTCTTGGGCCTATGAAAGAGGCAGCAAGTGGGGCGTCAACTATCTGGGCCGCTGCTGCTTCTACGGCAGAGGAACGCAGCAGGACTATGTCCGCGCCCGGCAAATGCTGGAACAAATTGACGGAACGCCCAAAGCGGAAGAGCTTTATATGCTGGGCTATATTTACGGCAACGGCCTCGGCGTTGAGGCCGATATTCCCAAAGCCGTGGCTTATCTGCAAAAAGCGGGTAATTTTGGCCCTGCCGTGGAGGAGCTGCGCAATTATAAGAAAACGTTCTTTACCGGTAAGTGGGTGCGCCGGAAATAAAAATAAGTGCGCTTATCAAAAAACGACACGGGATGCGGCTCTTAGCTGCCTCCCGTGTCGTTTTCTTTTCAATATTCAAACGGATATCCGAGCGCGGCGGCAATGCGGGCCGCTTCGTCGGCGCTGTACAGTCTTTGCACCAGCCGCAAAGAGAAGGGGAGGGAAGCCCCCAGCCCCCAGCCGGTGACAAGATTGCCGTCCTCCACAACAGGCTCTTTCACCACAACAGCATCGCCCAGCTTGTCGATAAAGCCGTGGTGTGCCGTAGCGCGCTTGCCGCTCAAAAGACCGAGCTTTGCCAAAACGGTAGGTGCGGCGCAGATGGCGGCTAAAAGCTTGCCGTTTTCCACGGCGCAGTGTGCGGCCTTAGCCACAAGCGAACTTTCGCCAAGGCGCGTTGTGCCCGGCATGCCGCCCGGCAGAACAATGGCGTCAAAGGCGGAAAAATCAAGGTCTTTTGCCAGCGCGTCCATTTTTACCTGTACGCCGTGGCTCGAAGTGATAAAAAGCTCGTCGCCAATGCCCGCCAGCGTGACCTCGGCTCCGGCGCGGCGCAGCAAATCGACGGGAAGTAGGGCTTCACATTCTTCTGTTCCCTCAGCAAAAAATACGCAAACTTTTTTCATCAGTAACACTCCTTTGTTGTCAGAAAGTTTTTTATTCTTTCGCCGCCTTTATACGAGCGCCCGAAGCAGAGCGGAGGTTTCAAAGGCAGGTTCTTCCCAAATCATGGTGCGCAAATGCGCCAGCGCCTGCGGCTGATATTCCACCTCAGCCGAAAAGCGCCGCACGATGTCAAGCCGCGCGGCATTTCCACCCGTCCCGCGCGGGGAAAGCCGCATCTCCAGCGAAAGGCAAAGCAAAACAGCCAGTACCGTAAAGCGGCACGCGCCCAGCGCATCGCGCTCGTTCAGGCAGTCGGCAGAAAAGTAGCGAAAGAGCAGTGCGCACGCCAGCTGTTCGTAAAAAATTTCGGCGCGGCGGCCAAACAGCATCAGCCTGCGCGGACAGCCGCGCAAAAGCTTTATCATATCTGTCTGCCAAGCCGTTTCCAAAGCGGGCAAACGCGACAAATACAGCGCCATACGGCGCACCGGCCATGCAGGGTCCCTGTCTGACGGAACGCGCGCCGAAAGCATCTGCCACAGTTCCCCGTGGTGTGCTTCGTCGCCGTAAGCATTGCAAAGGCAAAGCAGCGCGCCGATGTCCTCGCGCTCTAAGCAAAGCTGTGCATCCGTGCCGAGCGCCAGCAAAAGGCTCAGCCGGTGAAACAGCGGCATCGAGCGGTTTTGCAAAAGCGCCAGCGCCGCGCCGCGCAGATGCAAAACGGCAGTGGTTTTTTCGTCCGGGCGCTCGCTTTGCAAATCGTCCGTTTCCTCTGCACAAAGCCGAAGCGGGGCTTGGCGGGTCAGCGTCAGGCGCGCCGCTTCCTCACAGCACAGCCCCAGCCCGCTCTCCCATACACCGGGAAAGCGGTTGTGAAAGCGCGGGTGCTCCCGGCAAATTTCGCATAAAGAGCTGTCGCCCCATTCGCGGATGATGCGACACAGCCCGTCTTTTTGCAGCATCGCACAGCGCCCTTGCTCCATACGAAATACGGTTCCGTCATCGGTGTGAGCAAGCGCACCGCGCACCGTTTTTGCAAAATCACCTTCAGCTTGTTGATAGCGCTTAGCGGTTTGCTCATCTACGACAATTTCCCACCCGACACAGCATGAATGACGGCACGCTGAAGCGATGCATTGAAACTGGCGGTATTCTTCAGGATAAATGCGAAGCATTGCCATTCCTCCTTGGCGCCGGGGGAGCATCGTCCGCCGGTTTTTAACATTTCCACATGGGCATGTGGAAAACTCTGTTGAAAGTGTTGAAAACTCAGGCCGCCCTGCCGCAGGTTAAGCCGTGGTTTCACCGCTGACGTGCTCGCCCGCGCGCTCCATGGGCGGAAATTTGAGTTTCATTAAGCACAAAACAAATAACACGCAGCTGATGGCCCATGTCAGCGGATAGGCCCAGTAAATCACACGGATTGACGGAATGAGGCGCACGGTAATGGTGATGTAAGCAATGCGCAAAACGCACCAGATGCTCAGCATAATTGCCATGGGAACAATGGGCCGCCCCATGCCGCGCAAAATGCCCGCACAGCAGTGTGCAAACGCCAAAAGAAAATAAAACAGCGACACCGTGCGCGCATTGTTCACGCCGAAGCTCAGCACCTCCGGCTGATTGTTGAACGCCGCAATCAGTACCGGCGCAAAGGTGAAAATAGCGAGGCCCACCGCTTCGGCCAGCAAGGGGCTGCAAATGAGCCCAAAGCGCATGGCACTGCGGGCGCGGTCATATCGGCGCGCGCCGATGTTCTGACTGATAAAGGTAGACAGCGCCAGCGCAAAGCACGAAACGGGCAAAAAGGCAAAGCCCTCCAGCTTGCTGTACGCGCCGCAGCCCGCCATCGCCGCCGAGCCGAAGGCGTTGATGTTTGCCTGAACCACTACGTTGGCAAGTGAGATGACGGAGTTTTGCACGCCGGACGGCACGCCGAGGCGCACCACTTCGCCCAGCGTAGCGCGGTCAAAACGAATGCGCCGCAGGTACAGGCGGTAAGGCGCATCAACGCGGCAGAGTTTGCCGAGCGCGAGCGCCGCGCTGACCGTTTGGCTGATAATGGTAGCAAGCGCCGCGCCGGAAACATCCATGTGCAGTGCCCCGACGAAGAATAAGTCAAGAACCACGTTGATGACGGAAGCGGTAATTAAGTATTTCATAGGGCTTTTACTGTCGCCCACGGATTGCAAAATGCTTGCCGCTATGTTGTAAAGAATCACGGGGATGCAGCCGACGAAATACACGCGGAAATAAAGCGTCGACCACGCCAAAACGTCGGACGGCGTGCCCATCCAAAGCAGAATCTGCGGTGTGAATAAAATGCCGACCGCCGTCAGCACCGCGCCGCCGCAAAGCCCCAGCGCCGCCGTGGTGTGGACGGTGCGCTCCATGCCTTCGGCATCGTTTGCCCCGAACATGCGCGCAATCAACACGCCCGCGCCGAGCGCCATACCGCTGATAAAGCCCGTCATCAGCATAATTAAGCTGCCGGATGAGCCAACCGCCGCCAGTGCCTGCTCACCCAAAAAGTTGCCGACAACCAGTGAATCGGCGGCGTTATACAGCTGTTGAAATAAGTTGCTGAAAAACACCGGAATGGCAAAAAGCAGCATTTTTTTCGGCACGCTGCCCACCGTGAGTGACTGCTGTTCGTTCAAAAAAATTTCCCCCTCTTGGCATAAAACACGCAGTGTTTAAAAACCGCGCGCATTCCTCCGTTTATCATAGCACAGTTGCAAAGCAGGGGCAAGGGCGCAAAAATGCCGGGCAGTGCAAAATGCACTGCCCGGCAGAATCAAAGCGGGAAAAACTCCGCTGTTTACAGGCCAAGCCCGGTTTCTAAGTCGGAGAGCATCAAATCCAGCGCCGAGATGCCGCCCTCAGCGGTGTACCATACCGCCGGATGGGACAGGTATACAATATGGCCGTTTTTGTAGGCTTCCGTGCCCATCACGAGTTCATTTTCTACAATTTCTTTTGCCAGCTTGGCGCCGTCGGTGCCGATGGCCGCGTCACGGTCCATGACAAACAGGTACTGCGGCGCTTTTTCGACAATCAGCTCAAAAGATGCCTCATTGCCGTGGGTGGAAGTGTCGTTCTGCGCGTCTACGCCGATGTTTTCAAAGCCGATTTCCTTGCCAATGATGGAGCAGCGCCCGTCGTTGCCCAGTACGTTAAAGCTGCCGCTGGTGGTCATGCCGACAATGGCGGTTTTATCTTTTGCAAAATCGGCCAGCGCGGCAATGCGGCCGTCAAAATCGGCCATCAGCTCGTCTACCTTGCTTTCCAGCCCGAACAGAGTGGCAATGGCCGTCGCGTTTTGACGCACGCTTTCCACTACGCCGAGGTCAGTGTCAACCGCGAGATACACGACGGGCGCAATTTCGCTCAGCGCGTCGTATGATTCACGCAGGCGGCCGCCGATGAAAATCACGTCGGGTTCTGCGGCCATGATTGCCTCCAAATCGGCTTCTTTAATTGTGCCGAGGTTGGCAATGTCGCCGCCGATGTAGCTTTGCAGATACTCCAGCGAGGTGTCGGCTGTTCCCACCACGCGGTCGCCCACGCCCAGCGAGTCCAAAATATCCAGTGCGGCCATGTCTAAAACGGCAAGGCGCTGGGGGTCAGACGGCAGTTCCAGCTCGGTTTTTTCGGCGTTTGCATCCAGCGAGGTGATCGTCACCGTGGAAGCCGCGCTTTCTGCGCTGACACTTGCGGATGATGTGCTTTTTGTCGATACGGTGGCCGAAGCCGTGGCGGAAATGCCGGACGAACAGGCGGTCAGCCCAACGGCCAGGCAAAGCCCCAGCGCGGCAAGGGAAAGGTGTTTTTTCATGGAAAGATCCTCCTTTTTCATTCCAAAAATAATGTGAAATATATGGTGCAGGCACTTTGGTGCGTACTGCCTTTAGTAGTAAATGGAAAGAGGCTTGCCCTCGATTTCCATAATCTCAAAATCCACGCGGTAAATTTCGGAAAGCGTTTCTTTTGTCATCACTTCTTTTACCGTGCCGAATTTGGCAATCTGTCCGTTGACAAACGCGCAGATATAGTCGGAATAAAACGCGGCATAGTTGATTTCATGCAGAACCAAAATGACCGTTTTGCCCAGCTCGTCGCATAGACGGCGCACAATTTTCATCATGTTGGTGGCGTGGTAAATATCCAGGTTGTTGGTCGGCTCATCCAGCAGAATATACTCGGTGTCCTGTGCGATTACCATAGCGATATAAGCGCGCTGGCGCTGTCCGCCGGAAAGCTCGTCGATAAAGCGGTCTTGAAACTCTTCCAGTTCCATGTAGCGGATGGCGCGGTCAATGATGGAGTTGTCCTCTTCGGTCAAACGGCTGCCGGAGTACGGAAACCGCCCGAACGCCACAAGTTCACGCACGGTCAGTTTCATCTGCACATGGTTTGTCTGCGTCAAAATGGCCAGACGTTTGGCGAGGTCGCGGCTTTTCCATTTGTGAATGCCGCGGCCGTGAAAATCCACACTGCCGCCGTCGCTTTCAATCAAGCGGGAAATCATGTTCAAAACGGTCGATTTTCCCGCGCCGTTCGGGCCAATCAGGGAAATGACCGCATTTTTCGGCAGGGTAAAGGTGACATCATCCACCACGGCTTTTCCGCCGTAGCGCTTCGTGAGTTGGTTTACTTTCAGCATGTTATGCCCTCCGGTTGCTCAGTAAAAGGTAAAGGAAGTAAATGCCGCCGCCCACAGTGATGAATACGCTCACGGGGATGGCATAGGAAAAAGCGTGCTCCACCAGCAGCTGGCCCGCCACTAAAACCAGCATGCCAAAAAACGATGCGCCTAAAATCAGCTGTGTGTGGCGGTAGGTTTTCAAAAGCTGGCGCGAAAGATTGGCGATAATCAGCCCCAAAAAGGAGATCGGCCCCACCATCGCCGTAGCAATGGCGATGTATAATGTAACAGCCAGAAGCAGGCGGCGGATACAGCGGTCGTAGTCAACGCCGAGGTTAATCGCCTGTGCCTTGCCCAGCGTCAGCACGTCTAACAGCGCCAGTTCGCGCCGGAACACAACAACAACCGCCGCCAGTAAAACCAGAACAAAGCCGATGATTTCATGGTTGATGTTCGTAAAGCTTGCCACCAGCGTAGTGAGCAGTGCGTCGTATTCATTGGGGTCCATCACGCGCGTCAGCGTCGTTTGAATACTGCCGAAAAACGAGGTCAGCACCGTGCCGATGAGCAGAACATACAGCACATTGTGGTTTGTCTTTTTAAATAAATAGCTGTAAATCAGCGTGGCCGCCGCGCCCATCAGCACAAGGTCCACGGCAAAGGACAGGTTAGCGTTGGCGGCAAATGCGCTGCCCGAACCGGCGAAGAAGACCACTGCCGTGTGAATCAGCGTATACAGCGAGTTCATGCCCAAAAGGCACGGGGTGACAATCGTGTTGCGAATGACCGATTGAAATACAATCGATGCGCTGCCGATGGCAAAGGCCGTGATGAGCATCGCCGTGAGTTTCGGCACGCGAAGCTTCATGGCGTATTGAAACAGTTTGGTGTTGTCAAACGCCACGCCCACCGTCAGGTATAAAACGCCCGCCGCGGCAATCAGCAAAGCCAGCACAACCAGTTTTTTGATATTTGCCCGATAAGCCGCTGTGTGCATTACCCCTCACCTCCTGCCATGTCGTTTACTGTTCCTGCGCACGCCGCGCCGCCGCTTACTTTTCCAAAGCGGATGGCTTTGTCGCCGTGCTTTAAGCGGTAGAGAAGAAGTGCAATGAAAATCACACTGCCCAAAATGCCCACAATCAGCTCAATGGGCAGTTCATAGGGGAAAATCACCACGCGGGCAATCATGTCGCACACCAAAACGAAAATCGAGCCAAAGAGGGCGGTGTCCGCCAATGTGCCCCGGATTTTATCGCCTTTGAACATCGCAACGACGTTCGGCACAATCAGGCCGATATAGGAAATTGACCCTACAATCACGACAATGCTTGCCGTAATGAGCGCTGCAATCGTCAGTCCCGAAAACAATACAAAGCGGTACGGCACGCCGAGATTTTTGGAAAAATCGTGTCCCATGCCCACAATGTTAAAGTGGTTGGCAAATAAAAACGCCAAAACAATCATCGGCGCAACGAGATATACAATTTCGTAGCGTCCTTTTAAGACCAGTGAAAAATGGCCCACCAGCCAAGAGGAAAGCGCCTGCGTCATTTCGTATTCATAGGCAAGATAGCTTGTTACGCCGCCGATGACATTGCCGAACATGATTCCCACGAGCGGAACCATGACGACATCTTTAAACTGAATGCGCTGAATAAACCACACGAAAACCCAAGTGCCCGCAGCGGCTGCGGCAAACGCCATGAATGCACGCCCCCAAAGGGTCGCATTCGGGAAAAACACCAGCGCCAGCAAAATACCGAACTGCGCCGAGGAAATGGTTGCGCCCGTGGTGGGCGAAACAAATTTGTTGCGGCATAGGTTCTGCATCAAAAGCCCCGCGGTGCTCATGCCCGCGCCGGTGCATAAAATTGCCATTAAGCGCGGCAGGCGCGAAACGAGAAATACCTCCAGCTGTTTGCCGCCGCCGGAAAGCACGGCGGAAACGTCTAAGTCGATGACACCCACAAACAGAGAACAAACCGACAAAATCAAAAGAACACCGGCTAAAAGCAGGGTAACGCCCTGTTTTTTCATCAAAAAAAGTTCCTCCTTTGATTAGCTATTGCTAACAATTAGCGATAAAAAACAAATAAAACACGCTGTTAATGGTTTGTGCAATAAAAAAGCAAAAGCATGTGATTAGCAAACGCTAACATACTGCCCAAAAAATTTCCTTCCCTCAGAACGTACAAGCAGGGAAGGAGCACACGATGAACAGCAATCACGCGACAAACACTTGTTTTATTGCTTTTAAATGCAATTCACAGCAATTACTTGTAAAAGAAGAATAGCATAGCTTAACAAAAAAAGCAATAGAATTTGGTGCAATATGCAACAAATTCCATTGCTTCATACGGTTTGCTTTTAGTTTCGATGGGAAGCATCGAAGAAGAGCGCCACCGTGCCCACGCCGGTGTGGCTGCCGATGACCGGCCCGATATAGCCGATGCACACCTTCGGCACACCCAAATCTTTTTTCACGCGTTCGGCCACATATTCGGCGTCCTCAAGGCAGTCGCTGTGGCTGATAAATACGGTCTGCTTTGAGAAATCCGTTCCCGTTTTCTTCATGTGCTCTACGAGCGTGTCTAAGCTGGTTTTTCTGCCGCGCACTTTTTCCATGGGGATGAGATGCCCCTCGTCGTCGACATGTAAAACCGGCTTAATATTCAGCATCGTGCCGACAAACGCTGCGGCGCCGGAAACACGTCCGCCGCGCTTTAGGTGGTGCAGGTCGTCTACGGTGAACCAGTGCGCAATATGCAGGCGCTTTTCACGCACCCACTCGGCAAGCTCATCGAGCTCCATGCCCTCCTCATGACGCAGGCATGCCAGATACACCAGCAGTCCCTCTCCCATCGAGGCGGCCAGCGTGTCAATGACGATCACGCGGCGCTCGGGATATTTTTCGGCCAGATCCTCCGCGGCAATCATCGCGGCGTTGCACGTGCCGGAAAGGCCGGAAGAAAAAGCAAGGTATAAAATATCTTGGCCGCCTTTTAAAATCGGCTCAAAATATTCGCAAAAGCGCTCCGGCGTCACTTGGCTTGTGGTGGGCATTGCGCCTTCTCGAATGGCTTTGTAAAAATCTTTCGCGGGCATGTCCTCTCCATAGGGACGGTCTTGATATTCTTTGCCGTTTAAAAGAAAAGTCAGCGGAATCACTTCCAGCCGCAGCTCACCCAGAAGGTCGGGGCTTAAATCGGTGGTCGAATCTGTAATAATACGGTAAGACATAAGCTTCATCCTCTCGTGTTCATTTCCGCCGTGAGAGCGCTGAGGCTGGCAGATTGTTTTTATCATATCATATTTTTAAAGTAATTTCTATTGCACATCCAAGAATTTTGTAGTCGCATTGACATCTTTTCCAGGGCTGATACTCATTGTCAATGAGGCTCTTTTATGATATGATAAAAGGCATTGACGGTAAGCGCCCGGTCAGCACCGGGTGCTTTTGCGGGGCTTTTTAAAACAATGAGCTGATTGGCGAGGGGCGCGGCCTGTTTTGCGCCTTTTTTGTTTTAAAAGAGTGTCCTGTTTTGAATAAGGCTTTGGAGGTTTTATGAAGCAGCAAATCAATCAACTGCGGGGCAGCTTGCTGTTACTGCTCACATCCATGATCTGGGGCGCCGCGTTTGTGGCGCAGAGCGCCGGAATGGACTATATCGGGCCGTTTACGTTCAACGGGCTTCGTATGCTGATGGGCGCAGCGGTGCTTTTGCCGTTTCTGCTCAAGCGCCGAACGGGCGCACATACCAATGCATCTGAGCGGAAAATGCTTTTGCGCGGCGGCATTTTGTGCGGCGTGGCGCTGTTTGTCGGCTCCACTTTGCAGCAAATCGGCATTGTGGACACCACGGCGGGCAAGGCGGGCTTTATCACCGCCATGTATGTGGTGCTCGTTCCCGTAATGGGCGTGTTTGTCGGGCATAAACAGCCGTGGCTTGTGTGGCTCGGCGTTGCGCTCAGCGCTGTGGGCATGTACTTTTTATGCGTGCATGAATCACTCAGCTTAAACCGGGGCGACCTTATGGTGCTTGCCGGAGCGGTTGGATTTTCCTTTCACATTCTTCTTATCGACCGCTACTCTGCCCATGTGGACGGCGTCAAGCTTTCCTGCCTGCAGTTTTTTGTAGCAGGCGTTTTGGGGCTTGTCTTTATGTTCTTGTTTGAAACTCCTCAAATTTCGCAGATTTTTGCCGCGTGGCTGCCGCTGCTTTACGCCGGTGTGTTCTCCTGCGGCGTGGCGTATACGCTGCAAATTCTCGGTCAGCGCGACACCGACCCCACCATCGCCTCGATGATTTTATGTTTGGAAGCAGTATTTTCGGTGGTGTTCAGCTGGTTTTTGCTGGGCGAACGCCTCAGCGCGCGGGAAATTTTCGGCTGTGTGCTGATTTTTGCCGCCATTTTGCTTGCGCAGCTCAAAGGCAAAGCCGGAGCTCCTGAAACAAAGCCACCGGTTAAAAATGAATAATTAACGCAAAAACACCCTGCTTCAGCAGGGTGTTTTTGCGTTAGGCCGAGGCGTTTTCACAGGGTTGCGTTGAACATTGTCACCAGCTTTTGCCAGGTGGCCGAGCCGATAATGCCGTCTGCCTTCAGGCCGTTGCGTGTTTGGAAGTAAACAACAGCGTTTTTTGTGGAAGGGCCGAATTTGCCGTCCACCGTCAAAACGGGAACTGCGCCCACACCGTTTAAGTAGCTTTGTGCCAAACGCACGCTGTCGCCGGAAGAGCCCCGCTGCAGCAGAGTGCCGGGGTACGGAGTGGTTACTTTGGGTTTTGTACCCTGTGCCAGCGCGTCGGCAATGCGCACAATCTGTGCCCACGTTTTTTCACCGACAATGCCGTCGGCAGAAAGGCCGAACTGACGCTGGAACAATTTTACGGCGTTGAGCATATTGTTGCCGAAATGGTTGTCAACGCTTTGGTTCGCGATGGCGGTGTAGACTTTAGATGCGCTGTTCAAGTGGCGCTGCATCTGGCCGACGTCTTTGCTCACGTTGCCGGAACGAAGAGAAATGCCGGGGTTGGTGTCGGCGCTGCCGTTGAAGCGGTTGTTGTACGCGGTGATCAGCGCGTTCCAAGTGTTTTTTCCGACAATGCCGTCTGCGATCAGGCCGGAGAATCCCTGGAAGCACTGAACCGCTTTCTGCGTGCCGGAGCCGAATTTGCCGTCTACCGTCAGCGTACTGGTGAGGCAGGGAATATACGGGCGCAGCGCGTTCAGATACGTCTGAATGCGAGCCACCTCGCTGTTATTCGAACCTTTTTGAAGCGCAGTGCCGGGATAAGACGGGCTTACGGTTGTGTTGGACATAAAAAAACCTCCTTTGCAATGAGCACCCATAACTTGGGAGCTTACCACACACTATGCGGGGAGAGGCAGACGTGTGCGGCATGGCAAAGAAGGCCGTATTTCAAAAAAATACTTTTTTTACAAGCGGCTGAAAGAAGCGCGCCGTTTTTCCAGTGTTTTCAAAATGGTATAAAGCAAAAGCGTGTCAACGGGCAGTTTGATAATATTTTTGATCAGCCGAATTCCGGAGATGACAGCCACGTTTCCGTACATCATGTTCAGCCAAATAGGCGAAAGGCAAAGGTTAATCACCAAAACGACCGTTAAGCAGGCGAGGAAAGTGCGCAAAAGCGTGACGGGCTTTTTGTAGAACCAGCACCCGTAGATAAAACCGAGCAAAAATTCGTTGATGGCAAAAAACGGGAAGTACGGCCCGTTCGGACGGAATAAATAACCGATGGTATCGGTGACAATCCCCGCAAGGCCGGCCAGCCACGGGCCGTAAAGATAGGCCGCACTCGCAGCCGTTAAAAAGGCAAAACCAATTTCCAGCATTTGGCTGGCCATGATGGTAAACTGGTTTAAAACCAGATTGAGCGCCGCAAGCATTGCAGTTCCGGCAATGCTTCGAACGCGGCGCACTTCGCCCAGTGCTTCTTTTAAACGGGGAATCAGGGTAATTTCAGACATAAAAACGCCTCCTTGTGCGTTTGTATGCCGCACAAGAAGGCAAAAAAGCTCTTATCATGCAGCAGCGGGATGCAGGATGTGCACCGCAAGCATCGCTTTTCGTCCGGCCTGCAACTCCCCGTCAAGCCGGCACTTTACGCGCACACCCTTACTCTGCGGACGTTTTCATTATAGCCACAGCGCAATGAATTTGCAAGAGCCGGCGCGAAAAATCTATTTTTTGAGTGCATTTTTTTGCCCGGAGTGGTATAATAGCCACATAGCGCCTGATGCCGTCATTCGCCTGCGAAGGAGCCTTTTTCCGAACAGGCGGGCATCAGGGAACAAGCGGTGCGGGAGGCTGCTTTTGAAAAAGCGGAAAAATGCGCCGCAGGAAAGAAAATTTGTGCGGTGCAAAGCTTTTGAAAGGCCGCGCCGCCGGAAAAGAGGGTGTGCAAGATGAAATTTTCTGAAATCACTTACCGCCGTCCGGATTTGGACGCGGTGTTTGCAAGCTTTGACCGCTTGGCCAAAGGAATTGCCGAGGCGCAGAGCGCCGAAAAGGCCGCTGAGCTTTACCGTGAGTTTGAAAAGGAGTCCGCGCATTTGGCAACGGCCATGACCGTGGCGGAAATCCGCAACACCATTGATACGCGCGATGCTTTTTATGAGGCGGAAAAAGAGTTTTTTGATGCCCAGCAGCCTGTGATTGCCGATAAGCAGCTGGAAATTTACAAAGCGGTGCTGGAAAGCCCGCACCGCGATGCGCTGGCCGAAATTTTGTCGCCCATGGCCATTGAAAAAATGGAAATTGACGTCAAAGCGCAAACGCCCGAAGTGCTGGAGCTGATGGCGAAAGAAAACGCGCTGGCAAGTGCTTACCAAAAGCTGTACGCCTCTGCGCAGATTCCCTTCCGGGGCGAAACGCTCACCGTGGCGCAGCTGGCAAAATACAAAACCAACCCCGACCGCGCTGTGCGCAAAGCCGCGTATGAGGCGGAGGGCGCTTGGTTTGACGCAAACCGCGCCGAGTTCGACCGCCTGTATGACGAGCTGGTGAAAAACCGCACCCAGCAGGCAAAGCTGATGGGTTACGAAAACTTTGTGCCGCTGGGCGCAATCCGTATGCGCCGCGTGGGCTATACGCTGGAGCAAATGAAAGCCTACCGGGAACAGATTGTGCGCGATGTGGTGCCTGTGGTACAGCGTTTGAAAGCACTTCAGCATAAGCGCACCGGCGTTTTTGACCCGAAATTCTACGACGATTTGTTCTGCTTTGCAGGCGGAAACCCCGCGCCCAAGGGAACCCCGGACGAAATTCTGGCCGCGGGCAAAAAGATGTACCATGAATTAAGCCCTGAAACGGCGGAGTTTATTGATAAAATGTTTGAGGCGGATTTGTTCGACGTTCTCGCAAAGCCCGGCAAAGCGCCCGGCGGCTACTGCACGTCGCTGCCCGATTATAAACTGCCCTTCATTTTCTCGAACTTTAACGGAACGGCGGGCGACGTGGACGTGCTCACGCACGAGGCAGGCCACGCCTTTGCCGACTATATTGCCCAGCGCAAGGAGATTCCCGCCATTCTGCGCGAGCCGGGCATGGAGAGCTGCGAAATCCATTCCATGAGCATGGAATTTTTGACGGCCGATTACCACGAGCTGTTCTTTGCAGAGGATACCGAAAAGTATGAGCTGTCCCACGCCGAGGACGCGCTGTACTTCCTGCCCTACGGAACGATGGTGGATGAATTCCAGCACCGCGTTTATGAAAACCCGGATATGACGCCGGACGAGAGAAATGCGCTTTGGGCCGAGCTTGAAAAACAGTTCCGCCCGTGGCTGGACTTTGACAACCTGCCGTTCTACGGCCGCGGAGCAGGCTGGCAGCGTCAAATGCACATTTATCTCAGCCCGTTTTATTATATTGACTACTGCTTGGCGCAGACGGTGGCGTTCCAGTTCTTTACCGCATGGCTCAAAGATAAAGCCGACGCATGGAAACGCTATTTGGCGCTTGTAAACTGCGCGGGCACCGTGGCCTACCCGGGATTAGTGGCAGCCGCAGGCTTTGACAGCCCGTTTGCCGACGGAACCATGCGCCGCATCGCACAGACGGTGGGTGATTGGATTGAACAGCAAGATGAGCGCCTTGCCCGGTAAACGCATGCGCACGGTGCTCGGCGCCTTGCTTGCGGCGGCACTGCTTGCTTCCTGCGGGACAGCTTCCCCCGCGGCCAGTGTTTCGCTGCAGCAGAGGACGGATTCGAGTGAACCTCACAGCATGCCCTCGCCGCCCCAAACGGCGCAGAGTGCGCCGCAGCTTCCCGCGTCGGAATCACAAACGGCGGCTTCCGGCAGCGTATCTTTTGCCTATTGGAAGGCAGGGGCATTTACCGAGGGTAAGTCAGAGGGCGTTTATTTGGAGCTTTACGACGACCAAACCGGCCTTTATACCGCCGACGGCGCTTCTGTAGCGCGTTCTGTCATTTGGCATTACGACGGCGAAAATATCGTGCTGAACTTTGATGCAAAAGGCGCAGAGGAACCTTACTTAGTTTCTCTGCGTGCGGAGGGGGAAAACGAACTGATTATGACCGGTGAAAACGGGGAAGTGTCACTTCGCCGCTGCACCCTTTCGGGCGAGCCGGTAAAAGCCGAAGAAAGCGACGCGCAAACATAGAACATTTCGGCAAAGCGTAAGCCGTTCAAAATCGCTGTGCCGCAGGGCACAGCGATTTTGATGTTTTATCATTTGGAAGGGAAAGGATCAGGATATGACACTCAATCAGCTGCAATATTTTGATGCCGCAGCCCGATGGCTTCACTTTGGGCGCGCCGCAAAAGAGCTTTGCATTTCTCAGCCAAGCCTGAGTGTGGCACTTTCCAATTTGGAGCAGGAGCTGGAGGTTGCGCTGTTTGAAAAAACGGGAAGAGGCGTTGTGCTCACACCCGCCGGCAAGGTGTTTCACCGACAGGCCGTGCGCATTTTGGAACAGGTTGCGGCGGCGCGCCATGACATGCAGCAGTTTCAGGCGCAGGGCGACAGCAGGGTGAGCCTTGCCTATATTTCCACCATGGCGGCCACCTACATTCCCCAGCTGCTCTCGCGCTTTTTGAAAGAAAACGGGAGCGCCGTATCGCTTCACACCGAGGAAATGCCCACACCTGGGGCTATTCGGGGCATTAAGGACGGAAAGTATGACCTTGCGCTGTGCCTCAAAGCGGAAAATGAGCCGCAGCTCGTGCAAACGTGCATTTACCGCGCACCCTATGTACTGATTACGCCGCAGGATTGCGCGCTCACACAAAACGCCACGATGGAAGAGGTGGTGCGCTACCCGGTGATTACGTACCGAACCGGCCCGGCGCGCGCATTTGTGGAAACGCTGTTTCGGCGCGCAGGGGTGCAGGCGGAGTTCTGCCACTATACTTACAGTGATGATGCCATTATACGGCTGGTGGAAAGCGGCGTCGGCATTTCGATTGTCGACCGCCTGCCCGGTATGGAACAGCGCCGCGTAAAGCTGCTTTCCGTCGATTGGCTGGAGGGCTGTACGCACGACATTTATTTGACGCGCCGGGCCGATTGGCATCCCGGCACGGCAGTGGCGCGTTTGGAAGAATTTATTTTGCATACGCTGTAATATAAAACTTTATAAAGAGAAGAAAACGCCTGCGTTCTGATTTTTTACTGGGAGGACGCAGTGCGCGGTTTTTCTGCATGCTTTCCAATATCGCGGCACAGCACTGTGCAAAAGGAGAGATCAACATGACACAGGAACAAGCGGCCTCGCCGCTTTTTTCCGCAAATGATTTGAAAAAATTGATTTTGCCGCTGATTGCCGAGCAGTTTTTAGCCGTCACGGTCGGTATGGCGGATACCGTCATGGTGTCCAGTGTAGGCGAAGCGGCGGTTTCCGGCATTTCGATTGTCGACCAAATTAACACACTGCTCATTCAGGTATTTGCCGCACTGGCAACGGGCGGCGCTGTGGTGGCAAGCCAGTATCTCGGCCGCAGAGAAAGGAATCATGCTGTGGAGAGTGCAAAGCAGCTTTACTATGTCACGCTGCTGCTTTCGCTGCTCATCGGGGTGGTGTGCGTTGTCACAAACCGCGGCCTGCTCTCGTTCATTTACGGCCGGGTGGAACCGGACGTCATGGAAAATGCCGCAACGTATTTTTGGCTTTCGGCGCTCAGCTACCCGTTCATTGCGCTTTATAACGCGGGTGCGGCGCTTTTTCGCAGCATGGGCAACTCCAAAGTGTCGCTGTACGCCTCGCTGGGCATGAATGTTATCAACATCGGCGGCAATGCGCTGCTCATTTACGGCCTGCATTGGGGTGTTGCGGGTGCGGCGGCCGCGAGCCTGCTTTCGCGCCTCGCGGCGGCGGTCATGGTTACGGTGCTTTTGCTCAATCCCGGCCACCCCATCTATCTTCACGAGCTGCATAAACCCACATTTCACCCAGGAATGGTAAAAAGCATTTTGCGCATCGGTATTCCCACCGGCCTTGAAAACGGCATGTTTCAGGTGGGTAAGCTGCTCGTGGCGGGCATGATTACTACTTACGGCACCGCCGCCATCGCGGCGAACGCCGTGTGCAACAATGTCACGTCTATGAATAATATCCCCGCCAGTGCCATCGGCTTGGCCGCTGTCACCGTTGTTGGGCGGTGCGTCGGCGCGCGCGATACCGTGCAGGCGCGGCGGTACGGTGTTCGGCTGATGGGCCTTGCGCATTTGTCTATGGTGGTGGTCAGCCTGCTGGTGTTCTTCTCTTCGCCCGCACTCGTCGGCTTTTACGAAATGAGCAGTGAAACCACCAGCCTTGCGCTGGGGATTATCCGCATTGTCTGCCTGAGCAGCATTGCCTTCTGGCCTTGTTCGTTTACGCTTCCGCAGATTCTGCGCGCCGCGGGCGACGCAAAATACACGATGGCGGTGAGCATGTTCTCCATGTGGGTGTTCCGCGTGGGCTTCTCCGTGGTGCTCGGCACTTGGCTGAACTGGGGCCTGTTGGGCGTTTGGGCCGCGATGATTATCGACTGGGTTGTGCGTGATGTGTTTTTTGTCCTCCGCTTTTTGGGCAACCGGTGGCTGCAAAAGAAAGTCATCGAGTAATCCGCCCGGCCGGAAAGCCGAATGCTTAGGCTTTTGCCGCACAGAGATTGCCTGCCTTTTAAGTCCTAAAAGTATAATAATCAAATAAATAAACAAATCGTATACACCGTGTGGGGAAATTTGCTTCCATGCGGTGTATATTTTTTGTAAAATCATGGGAAAATAAGGGTAAAAAACAAGTGAAAAATCATTTTACATAAATTTTACATGAAAAAGATAACGGATTTTACACCGAATTCCCTATCATAAAAGAATCGTAAAAAAGGCGATAGCATTCATGTGTTCAAGATAAAATCTTTGGAAAGGTTGGTACAATGGACATTTTTTCGCTGTTCACCATGCTGGGCGGTTTGGCACTATTTTTGTTTGGAATGGATATTTTGGGCAAATCGCTGGAAAAACAGGCGGGCAGCCGCCTTTCAAGCGTGCTTTCGCGCCTGACCGACAATCCGCTGAAAGGTTTTTTCCTCGGTGTGGCGGTAACGGCAGTCATTCAGTCCTCCTCGGCGGCCACGGTGATGGTGGTTGGCTTTGTCAACAGCGGCCTCATGACGCTGCACGGCGCTGTGGGCGTGATTATGGGCAGTAATGTCGGTACAACCATTACGAGCTGGGTCCTCAGCCTTTCCGGCTTAGAGGGAAACAGCCTTTTGATACGCCTGCTCAAGCCCTCCGGCTTTGCGCCGATCTTGGCGTTTATCGGCGTACTGCTCTATTTGTTTTCCAAGCGCGAAAAACGGCGCGGCATCGGCACAATTTTGCTCGGGTTTGCCGTTTTGATGATGGGTATGGAAACGATGTCCGGCGCCGTGAAGCCTTTGGCGGATTTGCCGGAATTTACGGGCCTTTTCACCATGTTTGAAAACCCGATTTTGGGAATTCTGCTCGGCATGTTTGTCACGGCGGCCATTCAGTCGTCTTCTGCCTCCGTGGGCATTTTGCAGGCTCTTGCCACCACGGGCGCAGTCACCGTCGGTTCTGCCGTCCCCATTATTTTGGGCCAGAATATCGGCACTTGCGTGACGGCGCTTTTGTCGGCTGTGGGTGCTAATAAAAACGCCCGCCGCGCTGCCGCCGTGCATCTTTATTTCAACATTGTGGGCGTCACGCTGTTTGCGCTGTTTTTCTACGGCTTTGACGCGGTGCTCCACTTTCCCTTTGTGTCCGAGGCCGTTACACCCCTCGGCATTGCGCAGATTCACACCATTTTCAACTTGGCGGCAACCGCGGCGCTTTTGCCCTGCGGCAGACTTTTGGAACGTCTGGCCTTGGCGACGATTCCCGACGACAAAACGCCGGAAAAAATTCAGCTTTTAGACGAGCGTTTGCTGGCACAGCCCACGCTGGCGGTGCAGCAGGCGAAAAATGTCACCGATAAAATGGCAACGCTGTGCCGTGAAAGTATTTTGAAGAGCATGAGCTTGACTCACCGCTGGGATGACGCGATTGCGCAGCAGGTGCTTTCGGCGGAAGAAGAAGTAGACCGAATGGAGGACGCGCTCGGAACGTATCTCGTGGCGGTTTCGGAAAAAGAGCTTTCTCAGGAGGACAACCGAACGGTGTCCATTCTCCTGCACACCATCGGCGATTTTGAGCGCATCGGCGACCATGCGGTCAACCTGCATAAGGCAGCCAAGGAGATGCACGACAAGAAAATTAATTTTTCCGAAGCCGCGCAAAAAGAGCTTGCCGTGCTGGAACATGCCGTGCAGGACTTGCTCAACCGCGCCATTGAAGCGTTTGAAGGGCTGAAAGCGCCGCAGGCCTCGCGTGCTGAGCCGCTGGAGGAAGTGGTGGACGAACTTGTCCGCGAGATGAAAAACCGCCATATTGCGCGCTTGCAGAGCGGCGCGTGCACGATTGAGCTGGGCTTTGTGCTGCAAGATATTTTGACGAATTACGAGCGCGTGGCCGACCATTGCTCCAACATTGCCGTCGCCGTGCTGGAACTCACGCACGGAAGCTTTGAAACACACGCCTATTTGAACCGCGTGCGCGACGAGCGCGACAGCGCGTTCACGGCGCAGTATGAAAAAGACCGCCGCAGCTACGGGTTAGAGAGCGTGTGAATGTTTGCACACGGCAAAGGAGGGCATCAGCATGATTTATATTTTAGAAGATGACGGACAGATTCGCGCCATGGAGGAGTATGCGCTGAAAGCGGCAGGCTTTGAAGTGTGCGGCTTTGAAAACGGGGATGACTTTTTGAAAAAATGCCTCCAAACGCCGCCGCGCCTTGCTATTTTGGATGTGATGCTTCCGGGCATTGACGGCTTGGAAGTTCTGCGGCGGATTCGCCAGCAGGAGGCTGCGCGCAATGTTCCCGTCATTATGGTGACGGCGAAAACGTCGGAACTCGATGTCGTCACCGGGCTGGACGAAGGGGCGGACGACTATATTACGAAGCCGTTCGGCATTATGGAACTGCTCAGCCGCGTGAAGGCGGTTCTGCGCCGTACCGAGCAGGAGAAAAAGCAGGAAAAAACACAGCTTGAGTGCGGCGCGGTGCAAATGGACGAAAAAACTCACACTGTGCGGTGCTTTGGCGAGGAAATCAGCTTAACGTATAAAGAGTATGCACTCTTGAAAATTTTCTTACAGCACCCGCAGGAAGTTGTCGCGCGCGAAACACTGCTCTATGAAGTATGGGGCACCGACTTTTTCGGCGAAAGCCGCACGCTTGACATGCACATCCGAACCCTGCGGCAAAAGCTCGGCGAAGCCGGCGCGCAGATTACCACGGTACGCAAAGTGGGCTACCGCATGACAAGCCATGCGCAGGAGGACCACCGTGATGACGAGTAAAAAGCGTCTGCGCGGCAAACAGGGCCTTGCCAGCATGGAGGAAACCATCGGTGTCCGCATGCTTGCCGTCGGCCTTGTAACCATGGCGGTGACAGCAATCATGATGATGCTGCTCTTCTACCATGTGCTGGATACGCAGGTGCGCCGCGATTTGCAAATGCTCGCACAGGTAGCGGTACATATTACCGATTCCGACAACGAAAGTGCCATCGGCGCGCTGTTTGAAGAAAAAGACGCGCGCCTGACCTTGATTGAAGCCGACGGTACGGTGCTCTATGAAAGCCTGCCGGACGCACAGCCGGAAAACCATGCGCAAAGGCCGGAGGTCGTCGAGGCGAAGGAAAAAGGCGAGGGCTTTGCAAAGCGCGAGTCGCAGACTTCCGGTTACGACACCTATTACTACGCCATGCGAACGAAAGACGGACGAATTCTGCGCACGGCGCTCGATGCAAGGAGCTTTTTTTCGCTGTACCAAGAGGCTATTCCCGCGGCGATTCTGTGCTTTGTGCTGGTTCTGGTGCTTTCCACCGGAGTTGCTGTTTTAGTGACAAAACGAATTGTCAAACCCATTGAACAAATGGGGCGCGGCATGGGGCAGGGGGCAATCCGCGCGCCCTACCGCGAGCTTTGCGCCATGGCGCAGGCGCTGGAAACGGAGCGCGGTCTGCGCGACGAAAATGAAAATATGCGCCGGGAATTCACCGCCAATGTCAGCCATGAGCTGAAAACGCCGTTAACCAGTATTTCGGGCTATGCCGAGATGATTGAAGCCGGCATTGCAAGGCCGGAGGATATCCCTGATTTTGCCGGAAGAATTAAGCGCGAGGCCGCGCGTTTGCTGGCTTTGATCGGAGATATTTTAGAACTTTCCATGCTGGAAAGCCCCGCGCTGGTGCGCGAGTTTCACCCGGAGCGAATCAGCCTGAGCAAAGCGGCCGCGCAAACCTCGGAGCGCTTGCAGATGAATGCGCAAAAAGCGTATGTCACGCTGCTTTGCGACGTGGAAGAAGATGTTTTTATACAGGCGGACGCGCGTCTGATGGATGAGCTTTTGCAAAATCTGACGGATAACGCCATTCGCTACAACCGGCCCGGCGGGCGCGTGACCGTGCGCGTACACCAAAACACCGAGGAAGCAGCCCTGACGGTGGAGGATAACGGCATCGGCATTGCGCCGGAGCACCAAGCCCATGTGTTCGAGCGCTTTTACCGCGCCGATAAAAGCCGCTCGAAAGCAACGGGGGGAACGGGCCTCGGCCTTGCGATTGTCAAGCATATTGCTATTTTACATAACGCGCAGATTGAGCTGGAAAGCAAGCCGGAGCACGGAACTAAAATTACAGTCCATTTTAATCTGTACAAAGAGTAATATTAAAAATCGTTATAACAAAAATGCTCCCCGAAATCATTCGGGGAGCATTTTTTTTGGTGTATGTGCTTTTTCGTTGCAAGCATTGTAAGGGGGACCGCACGCAGCAAACAAGCGTGCAAGCCTTCTAAACCGAATTTGTTACGGCTTTGCAATTTCGTTCAGCTTGCGGTTAAACTCCAAAAGCATTTCTTTTGTCACTTTGGCTTCGCCGTTATCCATCAGCGAGGCCAAGCTGAACAAACGCAGCACGGTAAAGCCGCCGATCATTTGCATCATTGCCTCAGGTGCGCTGCCCTTCTTGCCGCCGCCGAATGCGCTCAGGCTTTGCAGCGCCTGACCCAGCATCACGCGGCCGGCATCGGTTGCCATAATGTCGGAAATTTTATCGTTCAAAGAGAAGTAGCCTTCTTTTTCCGTGATATCAAACCAGTTCAAGATGGCGTTTTTCTCTTTTAAGCGGTAAGCGTCGTTAAACTCTTCCACTTTGCGCAGGCGGGAAGTGTCGGTGCATGCGCCTGCGACGGCCTTCAATTCAGTTTCGCCCTTGTTGGGAACGTCGAAGTAGAAGAAGTGCTCCGGGCACTCCTGCTTGCCCAGCGAAACGCCGTTGGCAAACAGCTCAACGGAAGGCTGGTTCGAGTAAACCGTCACTTTTGTGACCTCCTCCACGCGGTCGGCGTAGCGTTTGCCGCAAATGTGCACAAACGGCTCGTCGGACAGCCATGCTTTGTAGGCGTAGAAGGAGTCCTTTTTATACTTGCGGTCAAAGGTGACAAGGCCCTTGTGGTTCTGGCCGTTTTCGCCGCCCTCGTTGCGCGCGTCTGCGCCGAAGTCGAACATGTTCCATACATGGGTTGCCCACAGATATTTCCGAGAGAACAGCTGTTTGATCAGCTCTTCGTGGTAGTAAGCCTGATATTCCTCGGTGTAATCGCCCTGTTTCGGGTCGGAGGTGTGCCAGTTCAGCGCCTCACAACCGTACTCACTGCATCCGATGGGAATGTTCGGGTGTTTGGCGTGGAAGTTGTCAAACCACGGGCCGTTCATCGAGGTGTCGCCGCCGTACCATCCGAAGTAGTGGTTGTAAGATACCACGTCGGGAATTTCCAGATACGGGCTGTCGATGGGGCACATGCTGATGGCGGCAATGACCGTCGGACGGGTTGCGTCCATTTCATGGCACAAATCATTCAGCAAGCGATGGTTTTCCAGCAAATCGGGGTCGGTGTCGCCGCCCATGGTGATTTCGTTGCTCAGTCCCCACACAACAATCGAAGCGTGGTGGTAGTTCTGCGTAAGCAGCTCTTTCATCTGGGAAATGGTGTTTTCCCGTCCGCCGGGCATGTGGCGGGAAATGTACGGAATTTCTGCCCAAACCACCATGCCGCGCTCGTCGCACAAGTCGTAGAAATACTGGTCGTGCTGATAGTGCGCCAAACGAATGGTGGTTGCGCCTACTTCGCAGATTAAATCCATATCCTCTTTGTGGTGCTCCGGCGTTAAGGCGTTGCCGATGCCCCAGCGGTCTTGATGGCGGGAAACGCCGCGCAGGGGATATTCTTCGCCGTTCAGAATGAAGCCGCGATCTGCGTCAATTTCATAGCTGCGGAAGCCGATGCGCTGTGTCACACAGTCAATCACTTCGCCGTTTTTCACAATTTCCGCTTTTGCGGTGTAGAGATACGGGTCTTTGCGGCCGTGCCACAGGTGAACATTGTCTACATGCAGTACGGCATTGGTGCCTTCGCCGCTTGCGGCCGTATTGCCCTCGGCATCCAGCACGGTGCAGCGAACGACGGCGCCGCTCATATCGCCGGAAATCCAGCTTTCAAAGGTGACATCACCGGACACATTCGGCGTTACCTTAATGCCGCTTCCGCCGTAGGAATCGAGGTCGAAATGAGTGCTGCTCACGGCAATCAGGTTTACATTGCGGTACAAGCCGCCGTAGAACGTAAAGTCTGCCATTTGCGGATAAACCGTTTCGTTGGCGGCGTTGTCAACGGCAATCGCCAGCAGGTTCTCGTCCTGCAAAGCGTCCGTGACGTTGACGCGCCAAGTGGAGTAACCGCCGTCGTGGTGCGCGAGCTCTTTTCCGTTCAGATAAACGGTTGCCGAAGAGTTTGCGCCGTTGAGCTCCAAGTAATAGCAGTCCGCATCGGGCAGCTCCGTGCGCGGAAAAGCTTTGACATAAACGGCAGTGCCGCGGTAGTAGTCGTTGCCGCCGTCCTGACCGTCAATGTCATTCCAAGAGTGCGGCAGACGCACCAAATACCAGTCTTTGGGCAGGGTGTCGGGAATGTCCGCACCCTTCTTAAAACACCATTTTTCGTTTAAATTGATGACTGTACGCATAAAAAAACCTCCAAGAATATTGACAAAACTAGGGGCGCCTTTGAACACTTAAAAATCCACAAACGCCTTTTCAAAAACGCCCCAAAAGCAGTTTATTGTTCGATTTGCTCACCGCGGTGTTTTTGCTTCAATGCTTCTACGTTGGCATCAACTTGTTTTTTGTGCAAGGGATACCAGAACCACAAGATCAAAGCAAGCAGTAAAAAGCCCAGTGCGGGAACGAGAACGGAGATATCAAAAATACCCTTTTGAACAGCGGCATCGGCTTTGGTAGCGGTGGAGTAGCCGATGATCTCCAGCAAAAAGCCGGTTAAGCCCGCCGAGGCGGCCTGGCCCAGCTTGCGCGCAAAGGAGTACAGGGCATACACGGTGCCGTCCTCGCGCTTGCCGTTTTTAATTTCGGAATAGTCGATTACGTCGGTAATCAGCGCCCAAGTAACCATCGAGAACATGCCAAGGCCAATCCAGCTCAGCAGCTGCATTCCGGCATATACCCAGACATTTTCCGGGCGGAGGAAGAACAAAATCACATTGACAGCGGCGGCAAACAGGCTGGAAAGCACGCTGACTTCCGTTTTGCCGATGCGTTTGGCAATGGGTTTGACCAAAGCGGCAGCAAACAGCATACCGCCCATCATCATCAGGGTAGAAGCAGACTGTGCCGCAGCGCTGTTGTAATAGTCAGGATAAACATAACCGCTCATGTTCTGCATTGTCAGCTGAGAGAGCAGCATCACGATGGAAGCGGCAATAATGGCGATCAATGCGCGGTTTTTCAAGGCGCTTGCCAGCATTTGACCGACGGAGTCCTGCTTTTCGGTGCTTTGCTCGGTGCGGACACGCTCGGTTACCATTACTGCTATCTTAACAAAACTTCAAAAAATATTTTAGAAATATTTTTTGTGAAATCTAAAAAATATTTGTTTTTTCTCTTGTCGATTTGCAGAAAATGAGGGATAATATCTGTAAAAATAGATAAAAGGAGAAGAGGGAAGGTGTATTTTTTGTGAAATACGAGAAAGAGCTTCTTTTCTTTCAAAAAACGATGGAGCGCTGTGGGGTAGATATGCGCATTGTCCCGCGTGACGCCCCTGTTTACCGCGAAAGCCCCGTGCGTGCGCTTTTGGCGGGCGGTGTGCCGCTCATGAAAGCAGTGCGTCCGATGGCAGAGCACTTTGTGCCGGGATATATCTATCATTTGGCAGACAGCTTCTTTTTGAACTATCGCTTTTTGCTTTTGCCGCAAGAAAAACTTTTGGTGATGGGGCCGTATCTGTGCATGCAGCCTTCACAGAATGTCATTTTCAGCTTTGCCCAGAAAGCCGGGCTTTCTTCGGCCGAGCTCAGCCGTTTGGAGAATGCTTATCAGCAAGTGCCGTATTTGGCTGAAAACAGCGCCGCGCATGCGATGCTTCAAGTGCTGTGCGAAACCGTTTGGGGCGGATTTTGTGTGCGAAAACTCGACTTAACCGAAACACTGACGCAGAGCGAGGCGTATCACAGCGCACAACAAGAGGATATTTTACAGCACATGCACCTTTTGGAAGAGCGCTACCGGCAAGAGCAGGCGCTGCTCGATGCCGTTGCACAAGGAAACAGTGAGGTGCTCGAACGGCTCCTTTTGAACATCGGAGAAAACTCTGTCATTGAACAGCGTCTTTCCGACCCCGTGCGCAATATCAAAAATTACTGTATTATTTTTAACACCTGTTTGAAAAAAGCGGCGCAGGCGGGCGGGGTGCATCCCGTGGATTTAAACGAAATTTCCGGAACGTTTGCCCGCCGCATCGAGTTAACCGCCGGAACGGAAGAGGCCAACCGCCTGATGAAGGAAATGGCGAGGGTGTATTGCGAGGCAGTTCGCCGCTATGCGCTGGACGGATATTCGGAAATGATTCAGCAGGCGGTGATGTTCATCCGCCACAATCTTTCGGCCAACCTGACGCTGAACACCGTAGCCGCGGCGGTTGGCAAAAATGCCAGCTATCTCTCGGCGCGCTTTCGCGCAGAAACGGGCATGACCATCACGGAATATATCCTCAGACAGCGCATGCGCCTGGCGCTCTTTTTGCTTTCGTCTACCGATTTGCAGGTGCAGACCGTCGCGCAGTACTGCGGCATTTTAGATATGAATTATTTTTCTAAAATTTTCAAAAAAGCAATGGGGCAAAGCCCGCGCGAATACCGCCGTACCGTGGAAGGGCTGCATTTGCCGCAAAAAGCGCCCTTTGCACCGTAAAATTTGCAATATGATCGAAAAAGAAAAATCCCCGCAGCCGGCTGCGCCTTTTTAGACGAAACGGCTTGCGGGGATTATTTGATTTCCTGTTCCAAGTGGGCAAAAATATCATCGGCAAAAAAGTCTTGGAGGGTAATACCCAGCCCGTCACACAGCTTTTTCACGGTGGAAACCGTTGTGCTGCGATTGCGTCCGCTGATGATATTATTCACGGTCGATTGCGTAACGCCGCTTAACAGACATAACTGATTGACAGAAATGTTTTCTGATTGGCAAAGCGCTAAAATGCGCGCGCGTACCGCTTGGCCGATGTCCACAAGCATCACCTCTTGAAAAACACCCTTTCCCATCTGCCGAATCAAAAGCGGTATCAGCTGATGAGAAAGGGTTCGGGTTAAAAATCAATGAAATCAATTATACACCAAACAGCGTGCGTGCGTTTTGCTCGGTGACGGCAAGAATTTCTTCCACGGGTTTTGCGTGGATTTCCGAAAGCTTTTGCGCTACATGAAGAATCATGCCTGAGTCGCAGCGCTTGCCGCGAAACGGCACAGGCGCCATATACGGGCAGTCGGTTTCCAGCACAATGCGCTCCAGCGGCAGTGCGGCGGCGGCCTCGACCGTTTTGCGTGCGTTCGCAAACGTCAAAACGCCGCCGAAGCCGATGTACATGCCTTGTTCGGCCAGCCGCACCGCGTCGGGCGCGCTGCCCGAAAAGCAGTGTACAATGCCCTTGGGGCGGTACTGCGCCAAAAGTGCGTAAGTGTCGGCGTGGGCTTCGCGGTCATGCACCAAAACGGGCATGCCGTGCTTTGCAGCCAGCGCCAAATGCGCTTCAAACATGGCAAGCTGTGCATCTTTCGGCACGGGCCAGTGGTAGTCCAGCCCGCACTCGCCCACGGCAACCACGTGCGGATCGCTCAAAAGCGTTTCCAGCTGCGCCAGCTCGGCGCGCCAATCGCCGCCGAACTGCGTGTTGGTGGAGGCATCTTCTTCAATCAGGCTTTCCGGGTGGATGCCCGCCGCCGTGTAAAACCACGGGTACTGACGCGCCAGCTCTAAGCTTTTTAAAGTAGTGGCGTAGTCGGTGCCGCAGTCCACCACCGCACACACACCCTGCGCAGGCAGGCTGTCTAAAAGCGCGGTGCGGTCGGCGTCAAATTGGTGAGAGGTATAATGGCTGTGCGTATCAAAAATCATAGGCGTTTTCACCGCTTAATGAATGAGCGAACCGGGCTTCACGCTGTCGGGGAAGAAAATCACCGATGCGCCGCCGTCCGGCATATCCGCCGCCATCACCATGCCCTCGCTGACGTATTTGCCCTTCATCATGGGGCGCGGGGCAAGGTTTGCCACAATGGCAACCGTCTTGCCTGTCAAATCTTCCGGCGAATACCATTTTGCAATGCCGGAAAGAATGGTGCGCTCACGCTCCCCGTCAAACAAGGTCAGCTTTAAGAGCTTTTTCGATTCGGCAATTGCTTCGCAGGAAAGCACCTTTGCTGCGCGCAGTTCGCACTTTGCAAAGTCGTCAATCGTAATCTCCGGCAAATGCTCGAGCGGCTCACCTTCCGGGGCTGCTTCTGCTTTGGGCTCGGCCTTCGGCTGTGCGGCGGCCTGCGCCTTCGCCAGCTCCTCCAGCTCTTTTTGCACATCAATGCGGGGGAACAGTGCTTCGCCCTTGCACACGGTGTAGGTGTCCACTTTGCCGTATTCGAGGCTGTCATAAGAAAGCGTCATGTCCGCAAGGCCCAGCTGCGCGGTAATTTTCGGCGCAGTAGAGGGCATGAACGGCTGTAAGAGCGTTGCCGCAAAGCGCAGGGTTTCGCACAGGTTATACAGCACCCCGGCCAAACGCGGGCGGTTGGCTTCGTCTTTTGCCAGCACCCACGGAGCGGTTTCGTCAATGTATTTGTTGGCGCGCTGAATGCCCTTGAAAATCTCCGCCAGTGCCTGCGGCAAAAGCAGGTCGTCCATGGCTTTTGTCACCTGCGCAGGCATGTTTTTTACCACGTCTTTCAGCTCTGCGTCAAATTCGCCCTCGGTGCGCTCGGCGGGCAGCGTGCCGCCGAAGTATTTCTCCACCATCGCCACCGTGCGGGACAAAAGGTTGCCCAGGTCGTTTGCAAGGTCGCTGTTAATGCGCGAAATCAGCGCTTCGTTCGAGAATACGCCGTCGTTGCCGAACGGAATTTCACGCAGCAGGAAATAGCGGATGGCGTCGGTGGTGTAGCGGTCGCACAGCACCACGGGGTCAACGACATTGCCCTTCGATTTCGACATTTTGCCGCCTTCTAACAGCAGCCAGCCGTGGCCGAACACGCGTTTGGGCAGCGGCAGGTCAAGCGCCATCAGCATCGCGGGCCACAAAATGGTGTGGAAGCGCAAAATCTCCTTGCCCACCATGTGAATGTCTGCCGGCCAGTACTTGACGTAATCGTCATAGCGGCCGTTCTCATAGCCCAGTGCGGTGATGTAGTTGGAAAGCGCGTCGACCCACACATACATGGTGTGCGCAGGGTCAAACGGAACGGGAATGCCCCACTTGACCGAGGTGCGGGAAACACAGGTGTCCTGCAAGCCCTGTTTGATGAAAGAAATCATCTCGTTTTTGCGGCTTTCCGGCTGGATAAAGTTCGGCACATCCTCGTACAGCTTCAAAAGGCGGTCGGCATACTTGCTGGTTTTAAAGAAGTACGCCTCTTCCTGTGCGTGGCTCACTTCGCGGCCGCAGTCGGGGCATTTGCCGTCCACCAGCTGGCTGTCCGTCCAAAAGCTTTCGCACGGCTTGCAGTAGTGGCCTTCGTACACGCTTTTATAAATATCGCCTTGTTCATACAGGCGCTGGAAAATCTTCTGACAGCTTTCCATGTGGTAGTCGTCGGTGGTGCGGATAAAGCGGTCAAGCGAAATATCCATCAGCTTCCACAGGTCTTTTACCCCGCCCGGGCCTTCCACGATGTTGTCCACATACTCTTTCGGGGTCACGCCGGCCTCAGCAGCCTTGTCTGCAATTTTCTGGCCGTGCTCGTCGGTGCCCGTCAGAAACATTACGTCAAAGCCCTGCATGCGCTTATAGCGCGCCAAAGCGTCGCACGCCACAGTAGTGTAGCTGTGGCCGATGTGCAGTTTGGCGCTGGGGTAGTAAATCGGCGTAGTAATGTAATAAGTTTTTTTGTCCATGACAAAACGTCCTTTCTGAAAACGGGCAAATGAGACCCGCGTTTATTTTGCAGCGGCATACCGCGTTTGGGCACACTGTACGAGTGTTTCATAAATGGAATTTTCCCCTTCGATGGGGTGGTGCTTGAGAATCTTTTGCCAGCGCAGCTCAGCCTTTTCTACCGCCTGCACGTCGCCGCCGGACAGTGCCTGTACCAATGCCAGTGCGGCACGGGAGGGATAGCTTTGCGTGGCGGCAATGTGCTGGCGCAGTTCTTTGGTTTCCAGCGCCGCTGTTTCTTCGCTTGCGCCCTCGGTGGCGCATAAGAGCAAAAGCAGCTCGCAGGCGCACTCATTGCGCTGTGTCTGTGCCATACGGCTGTCTGCCAGCAGTGCGCGGTACAAAGAGAGCGCCTCGTCAAACCGGCCTTCGTCCGTCAGCCGAAGTGCTGTGATGGCTTTGATGGAAAGTGTCAGCGGATCATCGCCTTCACCCGGCGGTGTATCATCAAACCAGTCGGACGGCTGCTCGCGCAGCGGCGTTCCGCCGATTAAGGCTTCGTAAGTATGCAGCATCCGCCAAAAGGCGATGCGCTGTGCTTCGTTTTTTCGCATGTTGCGAATGTTTTGGCCGTCTGTCGGAATGGTTTTCAGGGAAAGCAAATTAGGAACACCCATGATGACCTGAAGCGCCGCTGCCATAAACAGCATCAGCCGGACAATAGGATGGGAAACGGCAAGCCCTGCTCCTGCCAGCACCATGGCCGCAAGCGCGTTCGCCAGTACGCCGCCGAGATTATACAGCACAAAGGGATAGGGTTCGCGCAGCTCGGTTTGCGGAACCATCAGACATTGGCCGCCCGTGCCGGGCAGGTGATAAAGCCCAAGGCGAAAGCGCCCGTCTTTGCGGTAAATCATCAAGCGCCCGGCGCGGTACGACACAAAGCGGTAGCCCGACAAAAGTCCGCACACAAGATGCCCTGCTTCATGAAGCCAAATGGCAATCAGCACACAGACATACAGCCAAACCAGCAGAGCGATATAAGTCAGCAGTGAAAAAGACGCTTGCATTTCCTCCATCGCTTCAGCAATGCCAAAGCCGATGCCAAAACCCAGCAGCACCCCAATCAAAATAGCAATCACATGGCGCATGGCCTTTTGAAAAAGTCGTTTTTTTTCCATCCAAAACCCTCCTTGAAGCGGCTCGATTGAACAGGCAGTTTATGCTCCGTGTTCGTCAACAAAGAAGCGCTTGTACCAAACAAGGAACGTGAACACCGTCCAGATTTTGCGCTGGTTCGATGCTTTTTCGTGGAAATGGTCGTCCAAAAGCTGCATCAGCTGTGCGGTATCGAAAAACTCTGCGGCAAAACTTGCGGTGAAGTATTCCTTTACGATGTTATAATACTTTTCTTCGCGCAGCCAGAAACGGAGGGGAACCGGAAAGCCTTTTTTCGGGCGGTTGGCCCACTCGTCGGGCAGAGTTTTGTTCGATGCATGACGAAGCGCCGCTTTCGTCGTTTGCCCCTGCACGCGGAACTTTGCGGGAATGCCCTCGGCAAACGTCATCACCTGTTTATCCAAAAACGGCACGCGCAGCTCTAAGCTGTGCGCCATGCACATTTTGTCGGCTTTCAGCAGAATATCGCCCGGCTGCCACATGTTGAGGTCGAGATACTGCTTTTTCGTCAGCTCGTCTGCACCCGCTGCACGCTTGTACACCGCCGCCGCCAGCTCGTGTGCCGAAGCGCCGCCGCGGCAGTCCGGCTTTAAGACGGAAAGCGCTTCCTCGTCCTCAAACACCATCGCTTGGCCGTAGAACCAGTCTTCGGGGCGCTCGGAACATTTCAGCAAGAAGTGCTTGCCCTTAAAATACGGCAGTTTTTTGGCCGCCGAAGCCATGGCGCGGCGCACCGAAAGCGGTACGCGCTTTTTAAACTTTTCCATGGCAGGCGTGTCGGCATACCATTCGTACCCGGCAAAAATTTCATCCGCGCCCTCGCCGGAGAGTACCACGGTAACGTGCTCGCGTGCCAGCTTTGCCAGGAAATAAAGCGGAACACCCGACGGGTTCGACTGCGGCTCGTCCATGTGATACTGGATGTCGGGAAACGCCTCAAAGCACTGGTCAGCCGTCAAAAGCTCGCGGTAGTTGCGAATGCCAAGCTTGTCACTCAGCTCGGCGGCATAATTCGTTTCGTTAAATTTGTTTTGGTCAAAGCCCACGCTGAACGTGTTGTCCGGCATTAAGCATGCGGCAATGTAGCTCGAGTCAATGCCGCCGGACAAAAACGCACCCACTTTTACGTCGGCAATGCGGTGTGCCGCCACCGACTCATGCACCGCCGCGTCCAGCTTGTCGCAGCAGCTTTCAAAGTCCGTTTCGCGCGGCTCAAAGCGGCAGTCCCAATAACGGCGCACGTCCATTTTGCCGTCCTTCCACACAAAGCAGTGCGCGGCGGGCAGCTTGTAAACGCCTTTGAAGAAGGTTTCTTCCGTGGCGGAATACTGCAAGGTCAAATAGGGACGCAAAGCGTTTTTGTTCACTGCTTTTTCAAACAGCGGATGATCTAAAAAGCATTTGATTTCGCTGGCATACAGCAAACTGCCGTCGGAAAGCGGGCAGTAGTAAAACGGCTTGATGCCGAAAATATCACGTGCGCCGAACAGCGTTTTTTTCTCGGTGTCCCAAATCACAAAGCCGTACATGCCGCGCAGACGGTGTACCAGCTCCTCGCCCCACTCCTCGTAGCCGTGCACGAGAACCTCGGTGTCCGCGCCGCAGTGGAACGTGTGTCCCTTTTGCTCCAGCTCGCGCCGAAGCTCCAAAAAGTTATAGATTTCGCCGTTGAATGTGACAATCACACGGCCGTCTTCGCTTTGCATGGGCTGTGCGCCCGCTTCGCTCAGGTCAAGAATGGACAGGCGGCGAAAGCCCATGGCGATGTCATCGGTGACATATTGGCCGCCCATATCGGGGCCGCGGTGAATGATGCGCTCCATCATGCGCTCCAAAACCGTTTCTTTCGAGTTAATTTTCGAGGTAAAGCCTACAAATCCACACATGCGGGTTACTCCTTTTCAAAGCCGATGGGGGTGCGCCCAAAGGTTGTGATGGCGTTTTTCGCCAAAACGGACATCGAATCAAGATAAAAAGCGTCCAGCTTTTCATCTTTTTTGATAATGGAAAGCTCGGTGCAGCCCAAAATCACACGGGTGCAGCCCTGACGCTTCAAGCTGTCGGCCACGGCAAAAAAGCGCGCCATATCGGGGCGTTTTCCCTGTTTAATATCGCCGTAGATGACATTCATCAGGTCTTGCTGGTGCGCTTCATCCGGGCAGACAAACTCCAGCCCGTGACGCTCGCACATGCGCGCGTAAGTGCCGGTTTTCACCGTGCCGCTGGTGGCTAAAATACCCACGCGGCGGCATCCGTGCGTTTTGACCTCCAAAACGGTTTCCTCCACCATGTTCAAAATGGGAACGCTGATGGTTTCGTTCAGCCTGTCGTAAAAATAGTGCGCGGTGTTGCACGGAATGGCGAGCACATCCGCCCCAAACGTCACCAGCCGCTGTGCGTCGCGCGCCATGATGTCAAACGGGTTTTCTTTGCTTTGGCCTAAAATATAAGACGTGCGGTCGGGCGTGGAAGCGCGCGAGTTGATAATGACGTCCAAATGGTCTTGGTCGCACGCCGCCTTGGTATGGCGCACCAGCATATCGTAAAAATAAACCGTCGCCATCGGCCCAAGCCCGCCCAAAATTCCAAGCGTCTGCGGCATAGCGCACCTCCTTTGCCTGTTCTTGTCTTATTTGGAATAATACGTTTTAAACTTTTTATAATAGCGCTGCATATGAACCAGATAATACGCCATGCGCTTTGGGTTGAACCGCAGGTCGGGCGCGTAGCGGAAGGTGCAGCTTTCTTTGCCTTCGGCGGCCAAACGGCGCGCTTTTTGCACAAATTCCGGGTTGCGCACATAGCGGTACACAACGCCGCGCGGCACACTGTGCCAGAAGTGCTCACCGCGGTAGAGCACACACTCGCCCAAATCCTCGCCCAGCACGCGGTCTTTGACTAAAAGCTCCGCTAAATTCATGCCGGCGCCGGTAACGTAATAGTTGGAGCGCCCTTGACGCAAATTGATTTCAAACACGCGGTAAGAGCCGTCGCGCGTATCAAACTTGATGTCAAAGTTGGCAAAGCCCGTGTAGCCGATGCGCTCCAAAAAGTTTTTGAGGCACAGCATCAGCGGCTCGTTAAACTCCGTGATGATGGCGGCGTGATTGCCCAGCGCTTTCGGCGTGTGCTCTTCCAGCCCCACATGGCCAAGACACATGCGCTTCACTTTGCCGTTTTTGTCGCAGTAGGCCGTTAAAACGCGCATATAGCTGTCGTCGCCGGGAATCATGTCCTGCAAAATGATTTTGTCCGGGTAGCCCGAAGCATAAATTTCAGCAAGAATATCGGCGGCTTCCTGCGGCGTGTTTGCCGTGTAGACCTTTTTCATGCCGTCAAACGGGTACTTCCAGTACAAAATGCTGGAGGACGGTTTGACAATCACGGGGTAGGCAAAGCCCAGCGCTTCCTCGCTCAAAGCAGAAGCGTCAAGTGCGCTTTCGGCGCAGAACGTGCGCGGATAGGGAATGTCATATTGATCGCACAGGGCGTAGAAATCCGCCTTTGATACCAAAGTATCGCGCAAAGCGGGGGAAATATACGGCGCGATGCAGTTTTTCGGCAGCTTGTCCTGAATTTCCATCAACAGGCTGGCGTAATCGTCCGTACAGCCCAAAACAAGGCACGTTTTGTCCGCGCGGCTTTCGGCAAAGCGGGTGACGGTGTCGATTAAAACGCTGGGGGTATCGATATTCTCAATATAAGTGCAGTGCACAATGCGCGAATACATCGTGTCGCCCATTGCCCAGCGGCCGAACGCATAGCTTTCCACGCCGTATGCTTCGTGAAACGCACGCGCCATGGAATAGCAGTTCATGTCTGCGCCGATCAGCACGGGAATCAAGTTCACATTTGCCATGAGTCAGGCTCCTTTTTACAGCGCCAAAAACGGCGCACGAAAATCAAAGGCCAGAAAAACCGCCGCAAAACAGCAGCCTTTTCTGCGCCTTGTTTGCCCTGTGCGAAAAACGCGACGGGCATGCTTCTTCTTAATTATAAAGTAAAATGCGCCCGTGTCAAGGCGACACGGGCATGCAAAACGGGAAAAACATACGCATCAGCACCCGTTATTTCCAGCCGAGGTCACGCAGAATGTCCTGCCGCGTGGCAAGGCCGGCCTGTGCCACTTCGCGCATGCGCTGCGGCGTCATGTGAGAGGCCGCGCCCGAAATGCTGAACGCCGTTTCCGCGCGTCCGCTCATCGACGGAATGGCGAGCGCTACGCAGCGGATGCCCGGCTCGTTTTCCTCGTCGTCCACGGCGTAGCCCGCCATGCGCGCACGGGCCAGCTGGTCGGTAAACGCGGAAAAATCGGTAATGGTGTGCGGGGTAATGGGCACAATTTGGCTTTTGTGCCAAACGCGCTCGGCTTCGCCGAAACTCTGCGTGGCCAAAATCGCCTTGCCTACGCCCGTGCAGTACATCGGGGTGCGCCGGCCCACATAACTGGAAAGCGGCTCGTACTCGCCCGGTTCGGCTTTGTAAACATAGACAATATCAACGCCGTCCTGCATCACAAGATGCACCGCCTCGCCCAAACGGCGAGAAAGGCGGTCAAGGTGCGGTTTTGCCACGGAAATGACATCCATGCCGCTCACAATGCCGCTCGACAGCTCAAACATTTTTAAAGTTAAACGATAGCGCGCCGTCTGCACGTCCTGCGTGGCATAGCCAAGCGACACCAAGCTTGCCAAAAGGCGGTGCGCGGTGCTTTTGGCAAGCCCCGCTTCCGTGCTGATGGTCTGCAGCCCGGCGCCGCGCGGATGGTTGCATAATACTTCAATCAGCTTAAAAATGCGTGCAATGCTCTGCACGCCGGCGGTATTTTCTGCCATAAGGGTCGTTCCTTTCCGGTGTTCCGCAATGTGAAATTTTCATCCAAGAGTATTGTACGCGATTTTTCGGACGGATGCAAGAGAAAATTTGGATAAAAAGTTGTGATTTTGTGCTTTTTATGAAAAAAATAGCCATTTTCCCATTGACAACGTGCCGCCTGTCATTATAATAGGGGGTAGGAAAACCTTTGCGAATATTCCACACAGCGGAATGTTCCGGAGAGTAAAAAAGGAGCGAGCGAACCATGAACGAAGTTCTGCAAAAGATTTACGAAATCGGTATCGTGCCCGTTATCGCCATCGAGGATGCCGACCAGGCAGTTCCCCTGGCAAAAGCGCTGGTAAAAGGCGGCCTTCCTGCGGCTGAGGTCACCTTCCGCACCGATGCGGCAGAGGAAGCCATCCGCCGCATCGTCAAAGAAGTGCCCGAAATGCTGGTGGGCGCAGGCACCGTGCTCACCAAAGAGCAGGCCGACCGCGCCATCGACGCAGGCGTGAAATTTATCGTCAGCCCGGGCTTCAACCCCGAAATCACCCGCTATGTGATCGACAAAGGCATGCTGATGATGCCCGGCACCGCTACCCCCGGTGAGATGGAGCAGGCCATGAGCATGGGCCTCGACGTGGTGAAGTTCTTCCCGGCAGAGCAGAACGGCGGCGTTGCGAAGCTGAAAGCCGTAGCCGGCCCGTACAGCAATCTGCGCTGGATGCCCACCGGCGGCGTGAACGCAAAGAACCTGCTGGACTACCTGTCCTTCAACAAAATCATCGCCTGCGGCGGCACTTGGATGGTGAAAAAAGACCTCATCGACGCCGGCAACTGGGAGGAAATTACCCGCCTGACCCGCGAGGCAGTCAACACCATGCTGGGCCTTGAGTTCAAGCATGTGGGTATCAACTGCGAAAACGAGGAAGCAGCACTGAACGCAGCAAAAACGTTTGAAGCGCTGTTCGGCTTTGACTACGCTGTGGGCAACTCCTCCATCTTCGCCGGTGCAAAGACCATCGAGCTGAACAAAAAGCCGGGCCGCGGCAAATACGGCCACATCGCTGTGGGCACCAACACCATCGACCGTGCCGTTGCGCACCTGAAAGCACGCGGCGTTGCGTTTGACGAAAGCTCTCGCGTGGAGAAAAACGGCAAGCTGGCTGCGATTTATCTGCAAGAGGAAATTGCGGGCTTTGCAGTACATCTCGTGCAGAAATAATCCATTTTAAACAATAAAGGAGATTGATTCCAATGGCTAAAGTAGTTACTTTTGGTGAAATTATGCTGCGCTTGCAGCCGTACGACTATCTGCGTTTTGTGCAGGCAGATTCCTTCGAGGCCACCTTCGGCGGCGGCGAGGCAAACGTTGCTGTTTCCTTGGCAAACTATGGTGTAGACGTTGACTTCGTCACCAAGCTGCCCAAGCACTCCATCGGCCAGATGGGCGTGAACAGCCTGCGCCGCTACGGCGTCGGCACCGGCAAAATCGTGCGCGGCGGCGACCGTGTGGGCATCTACTTCCTCGAGAAGGGTGCTTCTCAGCGCGGCAGCGTTTGCATCTACGACCGTGCACACTCTGCGATCGCAGACGCACAGCCGGGTGACTTCAACTGGGAAGAGATTTTTGACGGTGTGGATTGGTTCCACTTCACCGGCATCACTCCGGCGCTGGGCAAAAACGTGGTTGACCTGTGCATCGAGGCTTGCAAGGCAGCTAAGAAGGCAGGCGCTAAAATCAGCTGCGATTTGAACTACCGCGGCAAGCTGTGGACTCGTGACGAAGCTCGCGAGGCGATGACGAAAATCTGCGAGTATGTTGACGTTTGCATCTCCAACGAGGAGGACGCAAAAGACGTGTTCGGCATCGAGGCAGAGAACACTGATATCTATGCAGGCGAGCTGAACAAAGAGGGCTACAAGTCCGTTGCAAAGCAGCTGGCTGACAAGTTCCACTTTGAGAAGGTTGCGATCACTCTGCGTGAGAGCAAATCTGCATTTGACAACGACTGGAGCGCAATGCTGTACGACGTTGCTTCCGACGAGTACTGCTTCTCCAAGCTGTATCACCTGCACATTATCGACCGTGTGGGCGGCGGCGACTCCTTCGGCGGCGGCTTGATTTACAGCCTGCTGAACGGCAAATCCACTCAGGAGGCTGTTGAGTTTGCGGTGGCTGCTTCTGCATTGAAGCACTCCATCGAGAGCGACTTCAACCACGTCACCGTGGACGAGGTGGAAAAGCTGGCAGGCGGCAACGCTTCCGGCCGCGTACAGCGCTGATTTTCCGCGCCGGTTCCTTGCGTACAAGGCGGCATTCTTTGCCGCGTGAATCAATACCATCAAACAGAAGAAGGGACGTCTTGCTTTTGCAAGGCGTCCCTTCTTCTGTTTGAAAAAATGGACAGACATCAAATTTTAAAAGAAAAGGAGACGTTCGGTTTTGGCCGAACGTCTCGCGGTGTGATCGCAATTTGCGTTTTTCTTATTTTCCCGTCAGCGTCTGCCAAAGTGTGCGCTTTGAAAGCGGCGCATTCAGCGCATCCAGCATAAAGTCCAGCACGCGGCGCATGGCGGCTTCGCTGAGATAGCCGGGGTTGTCGCGCGGCCCGCCGTGCAGGGTAGACATAATTTCCATCGAGGCCACCTGCTCGCGCAGCTCCGGAGGAATGCCCAAAAAGCCGTTGGCGTAATCTTTCAACGCGGGCAAAATCGCGCTGTCCCAGCGCGGCAGCATCGCCACGGAAAGCGCCGGAATATGCCCCTTTGTAAAGGTTTTATCGTCGCTGTCGGGCAGATAGCACACTTCTTCTCCGTCAAATCGGCGCAAACGCGCTTTGTCGGTAAAATTGCGCAAAAGCGGCGTTTTCTTCATACAGCGCACGCAAAGCGTGTCGCCGTAGCCGCATACATCTAAATTTACCATGCCTGCAACTTGGTCGGAAGCACACTCGGCAAGATAGGCAATCGAGCCTGCGCGGCCTGATTCCTCCGCGTCGAAAAACACAAGCTCCACCGCCTTATCGCATCCGCTTCGGGAAATCTCCTGCGCCAGTGCCAGCAAAACCGCCATGCCGGACGCGTTGTCATTCGCGCCGGGGCTTCCGGGGAATGCGTCATAATGCGCTCCAATTACCAATTTCGGGCCGTCGTTGTCCAAAGGCCGAACAATGATGTTCTGCACTTCAACTTCGGTTTTCGGAACCGATTGTGTGAAAAGTGCAAACCCACCGGGGTCAGGTTTTGCGTGTCCTGTGCGCACTTCATGGGAAATTCCCGCACGCGAGAGAAAGTGCAAAACCGCTTCCCGCCGAGCCGCTGTTTCGGGCTGTGCCAGCTGTGCGGCAATTTCAAGTAAACGATCTTTCATACAAGAGCGGCTCCTTTCGATTGTGCGCTTTGCCTGACAGGCGCAGAGCAATGCAAAAAAGATGAAAAAATGCGTGGTTATACATCGTAAATGGACAGCGGCGCGCTGTATGCTTCTTCCTCCGGTTCGGGAATGGGCACGCCCGCCATCGTCATAATTTCTTCGTAAAGGCGAATGGCGCCGTCTTGGCTGTAACCGTACATGAGCATCACGTCCAGCAGATAGGGGGAATAGGGAAGGTTGTTCAGCTCCCGTGCAAACGCCATGCCGGCCAGCTCATCCAGGCTGCGCACCGTGGAACGGTTTTTAAACGGCGGAATGGTCGGCAGGTCGATCTTCTCTGTTTTCGTGAAAATCTCGCGCTTATACTGTTCTTCAACATAATGGAACAGCTCATGCGCCAGCAAAAGGCGCTCCACGTCCAGCGCAGAGGTCATTACCTTCTGCATGCCGGGGCGCGACAGCGTCGCGTGCGCTTTGTGCACGGCATCCATATAAAGATAAACATGGTTCGGCACTTTGAACTCGGCAAAAAGAACGCGCCCCAAGTCTTTGGGCATGTCGGGCTTTTCTACAGTGACACCCATGCGCTTTGCCAGCTCGTGAGGGTCACGGGTGCCGTATTTTTGCTGCATCTTTTTTGCGTATTCCCTGCCGCACTCATTGGCAAGTTTGTCCCAGCGCTTTTTTTGCTCGGGGGTAAAGCGGCCTTTGAGCGGATCGCGGCTGAAAGCATATTCTGCCCACACGCTTTCCTCCAGTGCGCGGAGGTCTTTCATCATCTGCGCAATGGGGCGCGGCTGTACAGGGCGCAAAAGCGGCTTGCGCTCCAGCCCGCCCTTGCCCAAAAACACCTCTGCAATGGGCGTTAAGCGCGTTTTCATTTGCTGTTTCCAATCGTTCATACTCGGCAAACTCCTGTAAAAAAAGGCGGAAACGCTGGTCGTTTCCGCCGGTTTTCGGGCGCGCATGACACACTGCCCGTCCGTCGTTTTCGCAAAAGGACGCAAAGCAAAACGGCTTTGCCCTGATGCATGCTTATCGGATGTCGTTGATGGAGCCAACCACGATCAGTTCTTCCTCGGGGTCGCGGTCCATAACGTCCATTTCCATCAGCAGGATGTTCTGCTCCAGCTCCACGGCGGAATAGTCGCACACACGCGGGCCTACGCACAGATAGTAGTCCGGGCGCAGAACAGAGTCGGTTTTAAATGTGGCAAGGTCTTTCCACATGTTGCTGACAACATCCTTATAGTCTTTGGCTTTGCACTTCAAAACCTCGGCATGAGAACATTGTACCTTAATAAAGCCCTTGCGGTCAACTACGCGGATCGGGTTTTTGCCGTCGCGGTCGCCCATATAAACATAGAACTTATCGGTTTTCTCGGTCAAACGCACGTTGCTGACCTTCGGGCCGAAGTCGTCCGTCGCCAGCTTCATGGCTTCTTCCTCGCTGCACTCGCTCAGAAGGTCGGTTGTTTTAACCTCGGTCGAGCCGGTCGCAATTGCCGTGATTTTGCTGGTCTGAGAGTCAATCTCGATGTGAACCTCGATGGTGTCGGGAGAAGCGCCGGAGTTGATCGCGGCGTCCACCGCCTCTTTCTTAATCTCGGCGATATCTTTCTGCGTGGGGTTCGGAACAATACGCTCAACCACGTCACGCACCATTGCCAGCGCAACACCGATGGAGGAAATAACCTCGGCGTTTTCGGGGATGGAGTAGGGAACTTCCATCTTGTTGGCGCAGTAGCAAATCAAGGAAGCTGCACCGCCGCCGCAGCCGACAAGCTTAATCTGATCGTGCTCGAGCTGATACTTCTCAGCCAGCTCGCGGATGCACTTGTCAACCTTCTCAAAGGATTTTTCCATGATGCGGGTTGCCAGCTCTTCAACGGTGATTTTCAAGCGGTCGGCAATGGGCTGCATCGCCTTGCGGGCTGCATTTGCGTTGCCGTGTGCAAAGTACTGCGGCTCAACAAGGCCCAGCACGTTTGCAGCGCAGGTGTTCGTGATGGTGATGCGCTTGCCGTTTTTCAAACGCAGAGCGACATAGTCGGCAGGGTCGCCGGGCTTCGGGCTCACGAGCTCAATCTGCGGATCTTCAATTTCCTCTTCCGGGGTAAAGACTGCGTATTCACAGCCTGCAATGTGCGCAGAGCGCGGGCCTACGTCCACAACGTCGCTGTCGCTGATGCGAACCATGGAGCCGCCGGCTGTACCCAGAATGCGAACGTCCAAAGAGTTGATATAGGTGGGGTGACCGCCGATGATAGCGTAGTCAACGCCGGGACGGCCGTTTTTAATTACGCCGATGTTGGTGGTGGTGCCGCCTACCTCAAAGTATACCGCGTTGGAAGCGCGCAGGTACATCAAAGAGCCCATAACGGAAGCGGCGGGGCCGGACATTGCGGTCAGGATGGGGCGTTTGCGCATTTCGCTGATTTCCATAACGCCGCCGTCGCCGCGCATGATCATCAGGGGAACCGTAACGCCTGCCGCGCGCACGGAGGACTCCGTTGCGTTTGCCGTTGCCATCATCTTGGGCAGAATGGCCGCGTTGATGGCTGCGGTGCGGGTGCGGCGGGTCAGGCCGTACAGCTTCGTAATGTCGGAAGCCATGGTAACGGGCATGCCCTTTTTCTCGGCGCAGTCGTGGATTTCTTCCTCTTGGCCGCCGCCGTCCACGCCGAATGCCATGGAAGCAACGATAACCTCGGAGCCTTCGCCCTTCAAGGTGTCAATCGCAGTGTTGATGGTGGTTTCATTGAGCTGTTTTTTCTTGATGAACTGGTTGTGGATTTTGATTTTGCGGCCCACTTTTTCATCGAGAATAATGTCTTTCAAATTCAGCTGCGGTTTTGCCAGCCAGCCCTCGAGGCCGCCGCCCGCAACGCCGATGACGCCTACCTGCGCCACGTCGCCCTCGATGAAGGCGTTGGTGGCCTGTGTGGTAGAGTGCGCGACGAATACAACGTCTTCGGGGGAGATGTTGTTTTCACGCAGGCAGTTTTCAAAACACTGCACAACGCCTGCCGCCACGCCCTGCTCATGGTCGTGGGTGGTTTTCACTTCGTTTTTGCCGATAATTTCATGGGTGGCGTTGTCGATGGCAACGGCTTTGGTGTGCGTGCCGCCGACGTCAATGCCCATACGAACTTTTCTGCGTTCAGCCATGGTAGATCCTCCTGATGATGCAATCATTAATCAATGGATATGTTCAGTATATCCAAAATTAGGCGGGGTGTTTGTAAAAACGTGAATTTCTTTTCTAAAATTGCCCTCATGAGGGCAATTTATTTTCAAAATGCGCTGTTATCGAGGTGATAACAGCGCATTTGAAATCCACGCATCAATCGTACAGCTTTTTAAACGGGGTAACCGCCTTGCAGCTGTATTTGAAAACTTTTTATTTGATCCAAGTCTCGCCCAAACCGCTCATTGTGAACATCGTCAGCACATACAGCACAGCCGAAATGATATAAGTGGTGGGGATAGAAAGCTTCAGATAATCCTTGGACTCAACCTTCGTGTAAGCGAGGCCCCAAGCAACCCAGCTCTGAGTGATGCAGGAACCGATGTTGCCGGTGATGGTGGGAATGGCGAATACGCAGTACAGGAAAGGTACAGAGAAGGTGGCAACGTTGGACAAAACGCCCAAGGTAGCAGCGCCGCAGCCAACGAGGGTCAGCGGGCCGCGGAACAGGCCCAGAGCAGCCAAGATGGCGAACACGATGCAAACCACCAGCTCGGTGCGCGGCATCACAGAGCCGAGAACCGATTTGAAGTACGGAGAAGCCAAGGAAGCAACCTTGTTGAACATGGGCAGGGTGAGCAGGAAGCCAACCAGCGGAGCGGTGTCAACCACGCCGTCATAGTACAGCTTGTTCACCAGCTGGCAGCTGGCAACAAAGCCGCCCTTCATTTTGCCGCACAGGAACAGTGCCGCAAAACCTGCGATGACGAAACCGCCGATAACGGAGAACTTCAAAGCAATGTTCAAAACAACGGGAACGATGGGCAGAATCAAGGTGTAGAACGGAGCGTCCTTTACCTCGCCGCTGGGAGCGGATGCAGCCCAAGCGTGAGAAGTTTTGGAGCGAGCCAGTGCAAAGCCTGCAATCACAGTGGTGAGAACCAGAGCAATCAGCAGTGCCCAGATGCCCCAGCGGCCAAAGTACCAGCTGAGGTTAAACTCAGGCATTTCGTTTACATCCACGAAGAAAGCACGGTACTGCGCAAAGTTAACCGGGTTCAGGTAGATACCGGCAGCAACAGACTCCATGAAGGAGAACAGGGCGATGCCTTTGGGAATGCCAAGGCTCATCAAGATGGGCAGAACGATAACGCCGATGGCGATAACGGGGCCCGCACCGGTCATAGCGGTGAAGATGATGGCAGTCACAATGTTCAAAAGAGCCATTGTGATAACGGGGCGGTCGCCGCCCAGCTCAACCGTTTTGCGGATGAGGGTGGAAGCGATGCCGGTTTCCATCAAAACGCGGCCGAACCATGCACCCCAGCACACGTTTACCAGCGTGGTGCCCCAGCCTTCGGGAGCGGACTGATAAATTTCGTTCAGGGTGATGATCAGACCCTCCATGCCGTCGAAGCGCAAAACTTCATTTTCAGCAAGGAATTCCGGGCTTGCGAACAGTGTGCCCACCAGCGGCAGCACCGTCCAAATCAAGGTGATGACCAAGAAGCCGATCATCAGGTTGTGGCCTTTGATACAGTAGTAAGCAAGGCCGAAGAATGTGAGAAGCAGCAATACACCAATTAAAATCTCCACAACAAAACCTCCTCGTTTTTCAAATAGTTCAATCCATGCGCGGATAATTGGTGGCAAGTCTAAAGGGGCAAACAGGCGTTTGCTCAAACGGGCAGGGGTTCCTGCGCGAAATAATGGGGGAATAAATCCCTCAGCCGCTGTGCGTCGCGAATAAATTCATCAATATTGTCGCCGACAAGACGTTCACACGCACAAACATCACGGCAGGAAAAAGCATCCCAGAGCATCCGCCCCGCAGCCAGCCAGTGGTCGCTTCCCATGGCGCGCGAGGGGGACTGATGATAATGAAAAGTCTGAAGGCTCAAAAAGCGAACGCGCAGCGCGTCCGACCAAAGCCAGCGGTATGTTTGCCAAATGGCCAAGCGGCCGCAGCAAAGATAAAACTGCTTGTAAAAATCCAGTTCTTTGTAGAGAAACTGCAGGATATCGCCGCTTTTGCAGCAAGCCTGCTGACAGTCTAAAATCTCGGAAAGCTCCGCTTGCAGTTCGGGGGAGTAAGCCTCCACCGCTTGACGGATAACAGCTTTCTCTAAAACAGCGCGCATAAAAGCCAGCTGGCGCACACGGCTGTGTGAGATCATAGAAACAGCGCTCCCGCGCTGGGGGAATGTGTCAATCAAGCCGCAGGCAGAAAGTTTTGCCAGTGCATCGCGCACCGGCGTGCGGCTGACACCGAAGGCGGCGGCCAGGGCGTTTTCGCTCAGCGATTCGCCGGGCTTAAAGTCACACGACAAAATGTCGGCCCGCAGCGCTTGGAAAATATCCTTTCGCGCCAGCTCCGACGGCCTTGGTGTCGAGGTGCGCGGTTTCATCAGCGCCTCACACCCTTTCGGTTGTATGTTACAAAAATCACCCAAAAGAAAGCGCACAAATGGCGCATGCAGATGACTGTGTTTCTAAAATAACACACTTTTCGACAGAAATCAATAGTTTTTTTACAAGTGTTTATTTAATTTTCCTAAAAGCCAATTTTCATATTGATTCTTTTTAGGAAAGGTGCTAACATACAAGTATGCTTAATGCAAAGAAAAGATACTTGCCAATTTCCTGTTTTCTGCGTTATAGTATTAAATAAAGAGGTTTATAGGCAAAGCAGGAGTGTGCAGGGAATGAAAGAGTTGTTTTTACAGCCGCAGACGCCGGGGCAGGATACGCGGGAATATACCTATCAGATGATACGGCAGAATCTGCTGGAATTAACTTTGCCCCCGCACACCCAGCTCAGCGAGGCAATGGTGGCGCAGCTGTTAGATGTCAGCCGCACCCCCGTGCATGATGCATTTGCCCGTCTGGACGAAGAAGGGCTGATGTGTGCCGTGCCCCAAAAAGGAACGCTTGTTGCGCCCATTTCGGCAAACCGTGTGGAGCAAGGGGTGTTCATGAAAGTGCAGCTGGGCCGCGCGGTACTTGAGAAAATTTGCAAAGAGGGTCTGCGCGAGGAGGCTTTTTTTTCGCTGGAAAGCAATATCAACCGGCAATATTTTTGCCTTGGAGCGGAAAACTATCGTGAGCTTGCCGCGCTCGACGCGGCGTTTCACCGTGCGCTTTACGAAAGTGCCGGGCTTTGCGACGTATGGCAGGCGCTTTCCGTTTCCTGTGCAGACTTAGTTCGTGTACAGGCGCTTTCGCCTTTTCAAGAGCTTTACCGCACGATTGTCAGCGAACATGCTGATTTATTTTCGGCGGTACGGCGCAAAAACGCCGAACAGGCAGTCATGCTCATGGAGCGTCATTATCTGCATGCGCTGGATTACCTCAGTGTTGCGCGTCAGCAAATGCCCGCTTATTTCGACGGTGCTTATGCCGCGCAGGCCCAGCCGTGAGCATTTTCGGCTGAGCGGCACAATTTTTTCGATTCTCTTATTCGCTTCGCAAGGGAAAGCCGTTTGAGGCTGTTTTTCCCTTTCGCAATGTTGCAAAAAAAAGAAAGGTGTTGTTTTTTTATGAAAATCGCAGTGATCGGTGCAGGCGCGATGGGTTCTCTCATCGGCGGCTATCTGTCCCGCGCAAACGAGGTGACGCTGATCGACACCGACAGCGCAAAAATTGAGGCCATTCAAAAAGATGGCATCCGCATTCGCGAGAAAGACGGCAGCGAAACGCACGTCACGCCCGGCGCAGCCACGGGTTATGACAGCTTGGGCGAGCAGGATTTGGTGATTTTGTTTGTCAAGTCGCTGTTTTCGCGCGCGGCTCTGGCGGCGGCAAAACCCATCATCGGCGAAAACACCTATGTGATGACTTTGCAAAACGGCGCAGGCCATGACGAAATTCTGCGCGAGTTTGTGGCCCCCGAGCGCGTTGTCATCGGTACGACACAGCACAATGCGTCTTACCCCGAACCCGGCTGCGTCAATCACGGCGGAAGCGGCATTACCTGCATCGGCGCACTCACCGGCGACAATGCACGCCTTGCCCCCATTGCCGAGGCATTTAAAGCGGGCGGCATGGACTGCGAAATTTCCGAAAATGTGCAAAAGCTCATTTGGCACAAGCTCTTTACAAATGTTTCCGTCAGCGCGCTGACCGGCGTTCTGCAAACGAAAATCGGCTATATGATGGACGACGAAAACGGCTGGTGGCTGTGTGAGCGTCTGGTGCGTGAGGCTGTGGCGGTTGCCAACGGCGACGGCATGGGCTTCGACGTGGAGGAGATTCTCGGCGAAATCCGCGCACTTTTGAAAAATTCTCACGACGGCTACACCTCCATTTACGCCGACCTGCGCGACGGCCGCCGCACGGAGGTGGACACCATCAGCGGCGCTGTGGTCAGCGCTTCGCACCGCAACGGTGTGCCTGCGCCCAGCCATGAGTTTATTGTAAAAATGGTCCACGCGATGGAAAACCGCGTGAATTATAAGGGCTAAAAGCTGTTTTGCCTTTCCCAAAGGGATGTTTTGTTGGAATTCAGGGCGAGTGCGTTTTGTACGCCAAAGCGCACTTGCTTTCGAGTTATATTAGAAAGGAGTAATCTACCTATGAATCCTGTTTATGATTTGAACGGCCTGCGCGTCATCGATTTGACCAAGGCACTCGACCCCGCAACCGAAACCCGCCGCTGCCACCTGTATCGTTTCAACACCGGCGGCCCCATCCCCGACTTCCACACCATCATGGACCTCACCAGCCACCTCGGCACCCATGCTGAGTGCCCGTATCATCACGATGATACATGGCCCAGCGTGGCAGAGCTGCCCCTCACTACCTTTATGGGCCGCGCCATCTATGTGAGCTTCGACTTTAAAGAGCCGAACACCCACATCACCAAGGCTGACCTCGACCGCGCCTGCGGCGACTGGATGAAAGAGGGCGACATCGTCATCATCGACAGCCCCTACAAGCTGACTCCGTTCACGCCCGACACCAACACCGAAAAGGACAAACGTTTGTTTGTCAACGGTGAAACTGCTGAGTGGTTCCGCGACCGCAAGGCAAAGGCAGTTGGCTTCGGCGACGGCGTTTCCATCGAGAACTGCAACGAGGACGTAAAGCCCTTCCACGACATTCTGCTTGCAGAAAACATCATCTTCTTGGAAGTGCTGAAAAACCTCGAGCTGCTCGAAAAACGCGTGTTCTTCATGAGCTATGCTCCGCTGCCCATCATGGGTCTGGACTCCTGCCCCGTGCGTGCATACGCTATTGAGGGCATGGCAGAATTTTCTGAATAAGATTGACGGCGCTGCCCGCCGGACCGCAAAGCGGTCCGGCGGGTAAACCCTCACAAACTTTTCGATATCTCTGTCTTTACAAAACACGATGCAGCCGTTATAATGAAAGAAAAAGGGAAGCGGGCTTTGCGCCCGCGCTGCATCCCGCTGCACAAAGGCGAATTTCCGGCACAGTTTGTCGCTTTGGCGCAAACTTGCCGTTCATTTTTCCCACAACTTAAATACTAGTATTCAAGTTGTGGGAAATGACAGTTTCGCCCAATTACAGGAGGAGTTTTTTATGTTTGTTGGACATGTCAACGCAAACGAAGACCTGTCGGTTTACCCCGCGGCGCTCCGGCGTGCCATCCAATGCTTAAAGGAAATGCCGCTGCCAACCCATGAGCCGGGCCGTTTTGAGCTGGACGGCGATAAGCTGATTTTGCAGGTCATCGACCAAAACACCGCCCCGCGCGAAAATCAGCGCCCCGAGGTGCACCGCAAGTATATCGACGTGCAGTTTTTGGCGGCGGGCGGCCCCGAGCAAATCGGCTGGTATCCCGACCTCGGCGACAACGAGGTGGAGGAAGAGCTGCTCGAAACGCGCGATATCATCTTTTATAAAAACAACCCGAAGGCGAAAGAGAGCCGCATTGCCATGACGCCGGGCACTTATGCCGTGTTCTTCCCGTGGGATGTGCATATTCCCGCCATTGAGGTGAACGGGGAAAGCGCTCCCATCCGCAAAATTGTATTAAAGGTTGCAATGGATAGTCTGAAATAAACTGGTTATATATAAAAGGATATATATAAAGGAGGACGCATCATGCGCGTGCCGTTTGAACAAGTCAAGGAAACGATTAAGAAAGCGTTTTTGAATGTCGGCTTAACCGAAGAACAAGCCGAAGAATGTGCCAAAATTCACACGCAGTCCAGCTGTGACGGTGTGTATTCCCACGGTTTAAACCGCGTACCCCGTTTTTGCGATTATGTTAAAAAAGGCTGGGTCAACACGAAAAGCACCCCGCAGCTCGTAAAAGCGCGCGGCGCCGCCGAGCACTATGACGGAGGTTTAGGCATCGGCATTTTGAATGCAGAATTTTGCATGAAGCGCGCTGTCGCGCTGGCAAAGGAGCACGGCATCGGTATGGTTGCCCTGCGCAATACCACCCACTGGATGCGCGGCGGCACATATGCTTGGCAGGCAGCCAGCGAGGGCTTTATGGGCATGTGCTGGATCAACACCGAGTCGTGCATGCCGCTGTGGGGCTCTGTGGAGCCGAGTGTCGGCAACAACCCGTTCTGCATCGGCATTCCCCACAAAGACGGCAATATTGTACTCGATATGGCGATGAGCCAGTACGCCTACGGCAAATTGCAGGTGATGCGTTTGGCGGGCAAACAGCTGCCGTACCCCGGCGGCTTTGACAAAGACGGCAACCTCACCAGCGACCCCGGCGCCATCGAGGAAAGCATGCGCATTCTGCCCACCGGCTACTGGAAGGGCAGCAGCATGGCACTCGTGCTGGACATGGCGGCCGCGATGCTCTCCGGCGGACGCTCCGGCGACCAAATGGACGACGAAGGCCGCGGCAGCTGCACCGGATGCAGTCAAATCTTTATTGCGTTTGACCCGTATCTGTTCAGCAGTGAAAAGGAAGTGGAGGAAATGCTCACGCGCCGCATTGACCGCGTGCACCACGCAAAACCCCAGCGCGAGGGCGATACTGTTTCCTATCCCGGCGAGCGCACTGTCGCCACGCGTGCCGAGCACTTGGCAAACGGCGTGGAAGTAGACGAAAGCGTTTGGAACGAAGTCTGTGCATTGGCACAAGGCTGAATGATACAATCGAACCAAAATAAGGAGGATACAAGCTTATGAAAATGACATTCCGTTGGTACGGCGAAGGCAGCGACAAAATTACTTTGAAGCAGATTAAGCAAATTCCGAACTGCACGGGCCTGATGGGTGTGCTGGACTACAAGGCGGCCGGTGAGGTTTGGACGGAAGAAGAAATCAAAAAGTATATGGAAGGCGTCCATGCCGCCGGTTTGGAGTGCGAAGTCATCGAGAGCGTCAACGTGCACGAGGACATTAAGCTCGGCCTGCCCACGCGCGATGAGTATATCGAAAACTACAAAACCACCATCCGCAACTTGGCAAAATACGGCGTGAAAGTCATTGTCTATAACTTTATGCCCGTGCTGGACTGGCTGCGCACCGACCTTGCACGCGAAATCCCCGAGGACGGCTCCAACAGCCTGTACTTTGACGAGGCAGAGCTGGGCGAAATGACTCCGATGGAAATCGTGAAAAAGACGGCGGAGAACTCCAACGGCTTCACTCTGCCCGGCTGGGAGCCGGAGCGCTTGGCTGATTTGGAGCGCACCATGGAGCTGTACAAAAGCGTCGACGAGGAAAAGCTGCTCGAAAATTATAAGTATTTCCTCGATGCCATCATTCCCGTGTGTGAGGAAGTCGGCGTAAAAATGGCTTGCCATCCGGACGATCCGGGCTGGCCCATCTTCGGTTTGCCCCGCATTGCGCACGACCAGGCCGGTTATGACCGCATTGTCAAGCTGCACGACAGCCCCTGCAACACGCTGTGCCTGTGCACCGGCAGCCTCGGCAGCAACGTGAACAACGACCTCCCTGCCATGATTCGCCACTTCGGTGAGATGAACCGCATCGGCGCCATGCACGTGCGCAACGTCAAGCACCTCGGCAGTGACCGCTGCTTCCGCGAGTCCAGCCATCTGTCCTCTGACGGCGACCTCGATATGTACGAGATTATGAAAGCCATCTATGAAACCTGCCCCGACACCTATGTGCGCCCCGACCATGGCCGTATGATTTGGGACGAGGTAGGCCGCCCCGGCTATGGCCTGTATGACCGCGCTTTGGGCATCACTTACCTCAACGGTCTGTGGGAAGCCATCGACAAAAACGCAAAGGCAAAATAAAGCGCCGTGCGCCCAAAGCGCACACATTGGAAAAGAGGGAATTATCATGTATGCATTCCAAATTGAACTGGCAGAAAAATACAACTATTTGAGCGATAAATTCAAAGCGGCTTATGAGTGGCTGCGCACCCAGCCCTTGGCAGAGCTGGCCCCCGGCGCATATCCCGTGTGCAAAGGGGTAACGGCAAACGTTCAGCACTACACCACCATGGCACCGGAAACGGCACGCTTTGAAACGCACGATAAGTTTTTCGACATTCAGTATGTCATCGAGGGAAAAGAGCGCTTTGGCGTGTGCCGCCGCGAGGGCTTGAAACCCGCCGAAGTCATTGCAGAAAATGACCTCGTATTCTACGAAGAGCCGGAAGATTCCAGCGACGTACTGCTTTTGCCGGGCGATTTCATTGTTGTCGCTCCCGAAGATGCGCATAAACCCCGCTGTATTGCGGGCGCCGCTTGCGCTGTGAAAAAAGTAGTTGTCAAAGTAGCGCTGTAAGAAGTCGGCTAAGTTTTTTACAAAATGTTGGCGCCGACGCAGAAGGTTTGCGTCGGCGTCTTTTCAAGTGCGTCCAAATTCGCGGAAAAACGCGCAAAACTGCTGTTTGAATTCCGCCGGGGCGCAAAAAAGAAAGGGTGTTTCCAATGAAAGCAATTCAATTTTCCGAACCTTGGAAGGTGCAGTGCATTGACACTGCCGAGCCGACTGCAAAAGAGGGCGAAGCCCTCATCCGTGTGCGCTCTGCCGGTATCTGCGGCAGTGACATCGGCGCATACCGCGGCACGAATCCCCTTGTGAGCTATCCGCGCATCATCGGCCACGAAATCGCAGGCGAGGTTCTTTCCATTCCCGAAAACAACCCCCGCGGCATCCGCGTGGGCGACCATGTCATTGTTGACCCGTATCTCTATTGCGGCAAGTGCTATCCGTGCTCGATTGGCCGCACCAACTGCTGCACTTCGCTGAACGTACTCGGCGTGCATGTCGAGGGCGGCATGTGCGAAACCTTTGCACACCCGGCGGATATGCTGTGGAAATTGCCCGAGGATATGCCTTGGGACTTGGCGCCGATGGCAGAGCCGCTCACCATTGCCCTGCACGGCATTCACCGCGGCGGCCTGAAAGCGGGCGAGCATGTCGCCATCATCGGCGCAGGCCCGATTGGTTTGCTGGCAGCAATGGCAGCGATTGCCTACGGTGCACATCCCATTGTCATTGACTTGGTAGAGGAGCGCTTGGAGCTGGCGCGTTCGCTGGGCGTGGAAAAAACCGTCAATTCCTCCAATCAAGACCCCGTTGAGGAAGTTTCTAAGCTGACAAACGGCAGCATGGCCGAGCTGGTGATGGAGTGTTCCGGCGCAAACGCCGCCGTGCGTATGTCGCTGGACTTGGTGGCCAACGCAGGCCGGGTCACGCTGACCGGATGGCCGAAAAAGGAAACCCCGCTTCCCACCGACGTGATTACCCGCAAGGAAATTGACATCCGCGGCGCACGCACCAGCGCCCGCGAGTTTGAGGAAGCCATCGAGCTCATCTGCTCGGGCAAAGTGAATGCGCGCGCTCTGCTCACGAAGGTGGTTTCTCTGGACGAAGCCCCGGCCACCATTCAGGATGTTGAGAAAAACCCCGGCGAGTACATGAAAGTAAACGTTGTGATGGACTAAATCTCATAACCAAAAACCGCAGCAACGCTGCGGTTTTTTGCTTTTTAAAAGTAGGCTTTGGGGAAAAGTTGTGCTATAATGAAAACAATTTTAGTGATATGCTTGGATGCCGAAAGGAGTATGTTTATGCCTTATATGCACATTACCACCAATGTTACCGTTGATGAACACACCGCCGAGCTGATTAAAAAGCAAATGGGACACGCCATTGAAGCCATTCGCGGCAAAAGCGAGCAGTGGCTGGCGGTCCGCGTGGAGGGCGATGCCGCGCT
>NBJMC04203__coassemble_115_pt1 | contig 181132 bp, 184 predicted proteins | sample NBJMC04203__metabat2_high_PE_050 | metagenome-assembled genome bin NBJMC04203 | reverse complement strand
CCTGCCTGGAGGAGCACTTCCCCCATTCCATGGCCAACGCCGTGGTGGAGGAGGCCAAACGCCGGGGCCTGCGTCACGAGGAGTACCACTCCAAGGTGGAGTATCTGGTGGCTCACGGCATCGCAAGCACCGTCGATGAGGAGCGGGTTCTCATCGGCAGCGCCCACTTCGTCTTTGAGGATGAGGGCTGCGTCATTCCGGAGGGCGAACAGGATCGCTTTGACGCCCTACCGCCGGAGTATTCTCACCTGTACCTGGCCGTAGGCGGACAGCTGGCCGCCGTGATCTGCATCGCCGACCCACTGCGGGAGGAGGCGGAGGAAGTCCTCTCTGCCCTCCGCACCTTGGGGATTACCAGCACCGTTATGCTCACCGGCGACAGTTACCGCACCGCCGCAGCCATTGCCGCCCAGGTGGGAGTGGATGACTTCCGCGCCGGAGTCCTGCCGGCGGACAAGGCGGAGTATGTGGCACGGCTCCGCCGGGAGGGACACACCGTGTTGATGGTAGGCGACGGCATCAACGACTCGCCGGCCTTGTCCGAGGCGGACGCGGGCATCGCCATCAGCGACGGCGCCGCCATCGCCCGGGAGATCGCGGACATCACCATCGCTGCCGACAGTCTCTGGGAACTGGTAGAGCTGCGCCGGATCGCCATGGCGCTGATGGCGCGCATCCACTCCAACTACCGCTTCGTTATCGGCTTCAACGGCGCCCTGATTGCCCTTGGTGTGGCCGGTGTTCTGCCGCCCGCCACCTCTGCCACGCTGCACAATCTCTCCACCCTGGGCGTCAGCCTGCGGAGCATGGGCCGGCTGGCACTTCCGAAAATGTAGAGTGCAGAACTCTTTTGAAGGAATAAATACATAATGAGACTCGTAGGGGGAAAGGAAATTCCTCCTGCGAGCCTCATTTTTCTATCTTTTCTGGTGGTATAAATTCTAATAGATCGCCAATCCCACAATTCAACACCGTACAAAGCCTTGCGAGGACATCTATATCTAAACGAGTAATTTGGTTTTTACAATAATTGTTGATCTGCGTCCGCTGCATCTCAGCTCGATGGCTCAACATGTTCTTGCTAAGACCGGATGCCTTCAACAGCTCGTCCAGCTTAATCCGAATCGTTCCATATTCCACTTGCCAACCCTCCGACCACAAGAAATATGTTGACAAGTCTAGTGTACCCTTGGTAGAATAGAAAAATAAGATGTAGAAAATCTTGTCAGACTAATTGCACATATAGAATGCACAGTTTTGGCTGGTTCTTTTTAGCCAATATGAATACATAATAATACAAAAAGCGGATAATCTTCCAATTTCAGCGAAACTGCCTAAAACCTAAGCGATTTCTAAGAAACCCCTAAAAATTCCCTATTATAATACCCCCATCGAAACGGTGAGGGGAAACGCACTTTTTGTCTGTTATCCCCGCAAGGGGAGAATATGGCAGGAAAGCGTATAGGGGGCAATGAACACCCGCCGGGGGGCAGGGAAAAAAGAGTAACATTACATACCGCAATCCTCCAAGGGGTTGCGGTTCTTTTTTATTCGACACCATTTGTCCTTACTCACTATATACCGCTAAAGCTCGGCAAATATTTCTCTTCGTATGCACTCACCGCACGGTGGGTGCATTTTTTGTTTGTCGAAAAATGGCGGCCTCTGCTCAGCGTCCGGTATGTCCGGTCGCTCCATTGCCGCGACCCACCGCTCCGAAATTTGGTTCGCATCCAAATTTCAGAAGACGGAGTAAATCACCATGTACTTTAATAGAGAGGACTATGGTTCAAGGATCAGGAGCTTGCGAAAAAAGCGTGGGCTCACACAGGAGCAGTTGGCAGAGAAGATGAATGTCAGCACTCCATACATCGCAAAAATCGAAACTGGAAAGCAAACTGGCCCAGTCGAGCTGGCCGTAGAATTTGCAGCATTCTTTGAGGTTTCTCTGGATTATCTCTTGGTGGGAAAAGGAGATTTTGCGGAGGAACAGAAGCGCGGACTGCGGATGACCATCTCTCTACTGTCCGAATTGGAGGCATCTCTCTAAAAACTTTCCATTTTGGGTTGGTAAACTTTCCATTCTGTTTCTGTTGGAAGTATACGCACGGAGTTACAATCTTCGTGAGATCAAAACATCTCAGAGCGAACCTTGAAAAACACCGCCCCAGGCGGTCATATCCGGCAACTTGAATACCTTAGCTGATCGGGAGAGCGTCAGGCCGAGTGCGCGAAGACCACCTGTGCGGAGCAGATCCGCATCAAAGGACGGCCAAATAAGGTGCAGAGCGATACCCACTCAGGCCAAGGCAGCCTTGGCACGCTGTCCCCGCCATGACCCCGTCAGCCTACAATGATACTTCTGCTTACGCAGCTCGGAGAGATCCTCGGAGGGGTGAGAGTCCCATGATATGCGCCAGCGCAGTTCAAGTTGCCGCCCTGCCTGGGGAAGTAGTGTCGAATACAGGCGACTAAGCAGCATCAAGAAACACGAAAGCGAGGAAACGAGATGACAAATATCGATTTGTGTGGCATTGCTCAACTGCTCCGCACGCTGATAGAGCAGAAGAAAACCACAGAAAGAGAGGCCCGCAAAATTTTGGCCAGAATTGCCGCACAGACCGGTTGTGGCGGTTTTCTTATTTGGTTCGATTCACCGAAAGGCGCTGTCTGCTAAAGAAAAGTATGTTTCCCAAGTTTGCACCAGCTGCTTTTTGAAATAATCTTTCAGCCCGGAAAGCTGCAAGTGCTCGTCAAACTGGGTTAAGGCGGCATAGTACTCGGTTCGGCTCTGTTCGTGAACAATCAGCGGGGGATGATTATTATACAGCAAAAAGTAATTCATCAGCAGTCGCCCGGTGCGCCCGTTGCCATCGGCAAAAGGATGAATATTTTCCAATTTGGCATGCAGATAAGCGGCAGCGGTGAAAATGTGCTGCGACGCAACCGACTGCACTTCCTCCAAAAGCTCCTGCATCTCCGGGGCAACATCTTCGGGCAGTGCGCCCGTTTCATTTTTCCCCACAACGTAGTCATGCAGTTTATACGCGCCCGGCCGTTCCCCGCGTGCCGTTTTCGCTTCATCATAGACCTCTTGCATCAGTGTTTTGTGCAATTCTTTGACAAAGTCCTGCGTGATGGGGCGTTTTTGTTCCCATGCGTCAAGCATCCATGCATGCGCTTTTTTGGCGTTTTGAATTTCTAAAAGGGTACGCGCGTCAGCATCGGAGCACTGCGCTTGTCCGGTTTGAAAAATCTGCTGCACATCTTGCCAGCAAACAGAAGCGTTTTCGATCTTTCCGGAATGATAAGCAAAATCCGCCGCGTACTGCGAAAGAACCTGCTGCAAATCTTCTTTTCCGGTCACATTCATCTGCCGCCATCTTTGCACAACTGCTTCATATTCCATTTCAAAATCCCGCCTTATCCTGCACAAGTGTGGCCACACTTGCAATGCTTGCTGCGCTTTCCCTCAGGGAAAGCTGAAAGATGCTGCGGCACATGCCATCCCGCCTTTGCGCTCTGCATACGATTGCTGTTCGATCGCGTTCGGATGTAATGCAAAACCATTTGCCGCAGATGCCGGCGAAATCAAACTTACGGCACGCGCTTTGCAATTTCCATTAACCGCGGTGCGGCATATTCAAAAAAGCTTTGAAATGCCGGGCAAAAATAATTCAGGCCGATCGTCCCGTCCGGCTGTTCGCGGTCTCGGCGGCAGCCGCCGCGGCACAGCGGTGCCCACTGGCAACTGCGGCACTGCGGCTCAACTTTTTTCGACTGCTCGATAAACCCAAGCGCTTTGCGCTTTTCCTCCCACTGCGCCGGAGTTTCCACGCCCACCGTGCCAAGGCGCAGGCCGTCCAGCACATAAAAATCGCACGGATAAACGCCGCCGTCTGCTTCGACCACCAGCTGCGGCGTACACACACCCAGCATGCCGCAGCTGCCCGGCGCACGCCCTTTGCACATGTGAACCAGCGCATCAAACCAACGAATGGAAACGTACTCTCCGCGCATAAAATCAGCATACCATAAATCGAACAGCTTTTTTAAAAACTCTGCGTAGCGTTCTGGGGTAAGCGAGTAGGAAAACGTGCCGCGCTGTTCGCCGAGAGGGTCAAGACACGGGATGTACTGCTGATACATAAAGCCGTTTTTCTTAAAAAAGCCATAAATCTTGCCGATATTTTTCGCGGTGTGCGCCGTGACAACCGTTAAAATGTTAAACTCCACGCCATAGGCAGAAAACAGCTGCGCCGCGTGCATCACCTTAGAAAATGTGCCTTTGCCTTGTGCATCCACACGGCATCCGTCGTGAATTTCCTTCATGCCGTCCAGCGACAAGCCTACAAGAAAATTTTCCTTTGCCAAAAACTGCGCCCATTCGCGGTCAATGCAATAGCCGTTTGTTTGAATAGAGTTAAACACCTGTAAACCTTTGCGGTTATATTCTTTTTGCAGGCGCACCGCTTCGCGGAAAAAATCCAGCCCCGCCAGCGTCGGCTCGCCGCCTTGGAACATAAAACCGCACGCGCCCTCGGCATGTTCCATTGCCGTTTTCACCACATTCTCCAGCGTCTGCTTTGACATTACTCCGTAAGAAGCCACGGCGCGGTTTTCCGCCACGTCATGATAAAAGCAGTATTCACAGCGCATATTGCAGTTTCCGGAAGCCGGTTTGATTAAAAAATAGATGGGCGGCATGGCAGAAACCTCCTCTTTATTATAGTAAATTATTGTAGTGTATGCATAAATTTTTTCAACATTTATTTTTTATTATTGTTATATAGCACAAATATTTTGACTTTCCTTTGTCAAAAGCGGAGAATAAAATTTCGCCCTTGTTTTTGATGCAAATTGACGATGTATTTCGCTTGACGATGGGGTATCCTTTTGTTAGAGTAAGGGTAGAAAGAACGGCGGTACACCGCCGAACAATAAAACCGCAATCGGAAAGGACGGTTGGTTATGAAGCAGACACATTCCCAGATCATGCGCTTTTTCGGATTTTCAGTGCTTCTTTGTGCAAGCGGCGTTGCGGCGGCCCTGTTGCAGCAAAGCGGCCACTTTGTTGACGCATTGTTTTTAATCGGATTTGCGCTCGCGGTGGTGGGCGTGTTTGGCTGTATTGACCGCGCCATGTTCCTTGGAAGTGAGAACCGCACCATGGACATTTGGGCCAGCAGCCAAAGCGTTCGCTCCGGCTGTGAAGCTGAAAATGTTTGTACGGTGTCCGAGCCGCGCATTTCCACGGTTTCCCGGCATCCGTACATGGCGGCCGTAGCCGTCAGCGGCATAATTTTGTTTGTTTTGTCTTTGGTTTTGTAATTGTCGCAAAATCAAACGCAAACAGAGCGCACCGCAAATATGCGGTGCGCTTTCCATTTATTTTATATCAGTTCCAAAACATCTAAATCGTTCGGCACATGCAAATCGCCGCGGTAATACTGTTTTCCTTCGGCAGTATACAACGCTTGGCGGTTTTCATAATTTTCATCCTCAGTGTGCCAGAGCACTAAATGCGGAACCGAAAGCTCCTGCGCCAGCTCACAGGCTTCCTTAACGGTGCTGTGATGTTTTTCATAAGGCGAAAAGCGCTCGCGCTGCTCGTACAGGCAAAACGCTTCGGCAAGCAGCCAATCTGTATTGCAAAGATAGGCTTCACACAGCGGATTGTAAGGCTCATCTCCTAAGCAGGTGAGCTTTTTTTCATCCCAGCATAAATGATAGCCGAACTGACGTGCTTTCGTCGAATGAATATCGAAAAACGTAATTTCACCCACACGCAGCTGCGCCGTTTGGCCGTCGGCAATCTCATGCAGAAGAATTCGCTCATCAAAATGCTTTGTCAGCTTTTTTTGCAAAGTTAAGCCGCACATGGTGCGAATGGCCGAACACAAACCTTCATGGCAGTAAATATGAAATTCGCCCTCATAGCGGCCGGCGTTCATCATCGCGGCAATTTTACGCACGATCCACACAACGCCAAGCAAATGGTCGCAGTGCTCATGCGTCACCATCATTTCGTGGATGCTCGCGATGTCAATGCCTGCGCGCTCCAGCTGCACCAAAATGCCGTTTCCGCCGCCGGCGTCCGTCAAAAAGGTGTCGCCTTTTTCATTTTGAACGGCAAAACAGGTATTGTAGCACTTTGTCGCCATGGCGTAACCTGTGCCAAGCACAATCAAACGGTTCATACAGTGTCCTCCCTTATTCTTTGGCGCAGCGATTGAGGACATAGGTTTCAATCGCCTTTGCTACGCCGTCGGCATCGTTCGTGTCTGTCACAGCGTCGGCCAGCGCCTTGATTTCCTCGGTCGCGTTGCCCATGGCAACCGCAAACCCGGCCGCGCGAAGCATCGCGGCATCGTTGGAGGAATCGCCGCACGCCATCACCGCCTCCTGCGCAATTCCTAAATGTTTTGCCAGCGCCAAAAGCCCAACGCCTTTATCCACGCCTTTTGCATTCACCTCGGCATTGCCGGGGATGCTGGTAGTTACCAGAAACCGCCCCCCGTCGGAAAGTGCGGTGAGCGCTTCCAAGCGCTCAGCAGGACGGGTAAAGAGCATCGTCACCTTTTCAATGGGTGCAGAACAATGCATGATAAAGCTTTCCATATCGTCGACACAAGTGCGCGTCTTTTGAAAGTAAGGCACCATTTCGGGCGGGGCGAACTCGTTTAAGCGGGAAAACAAGCGCCGTTCAGTGGCGATAACGCCGCCGGAATAAACGTCGAACATCACATCCCACTTGCGCGTGGCACGGTATTGCCACAGCGCTTCTTCCCGGCTGAGACAGCCCTCAAACAGGCATTCATTCGTTTGTAAATCCAGCACTGCCGCCCCGTTTGCCGTCAGCGCATACCGCACACCCTCAATGTCTAAAAATTCCTGCGTAATGCCGTTGCGCAAGCGCCCGGTTGCGGGAATGACGGTGACCCCCTGCGCAATCGCGGCACGGATGGCATCAAGCGTGCGTTTTGTAATATGCTTTTGCGTGTTGAGCACTGTACCGTCCAAGTCCAGCGCAATCAAACGAATGTCCGCACGCGGCATTACAGATTGCGTTCCTTTTTCCATGCCAAAAACTCCTCAAAGGTTCCTGTGCGGTCTAAGCAGCCGCTTTGACCCAGCGGAATTTCAATAATGCGGTTGGCAATTTCGTCAATAAACTGATGGTCGTGCGAGGAAAACAGCAGATTGCCCTTAAATGAGGCCAAGCCGTTTGCGAGCGCCTGAATGCTTTCGAGGTCAAGGTGGTTGGTGGGCTGGTCGAGCACGAGCACGTTAGAGTGATCCATCATCATGCGCGAGAGCATGCAGCGCACCTTTTCACCGCCGGAAAGCACCTTAGCGGGCTTATACACTTCATCGCCGGAAAACAGCATGCGCCCCAAAAAGCCGCGCAGGAAGGTTTCCGTGGGGTCGGGGCTGTACTGACGCAGCCATTCGATTAAATCGCCGTCAAAATTTTCAAAGAAAGCGCTGTTATCCTGCGGAAAATAGCTTTGGCTGGTGGATACGCCCCACTTGAAGCTGCCTTCGTCCGGCTCCATTTCGCCCATCAAAATTTTGAACAGCGCGGTCATACCCACTTCGTTGTCGCCCACAAACGCGATTTTATCATTTTTATTGGCAATAAAGCTGACATTGTCCAAAACTTTTACGCCGTCAATCGTTTTCGTGATGCCCTCAACAAAAAGAATATCCTTGCCTGCTTCGCGCTCGGGGTCAAACCCGACAAATGGATACCGACGGGAAGAAGCAGGCATTTCCTCAAGCTGAATGGAGTCCAAAATCTTTTTGCGGCTGGTGGCCTGCTTAGACTTCGATTTGTTTGCCGAAAAGCGCTGAATAAAGGATTGCAGCTCTTTAATTTTTTCTTCCTTTTTCTTGTTTTGATTGCGGATGAGCTGCTGCATCAGCTGGCTGGACTCATACCAGAAATCGTAGTTGCCCGCGTACATCTGCACCTTGTTATAGTCGATATCCACAATGTGCGTGCAGACCGCGTTGAGGAAATGGCGGTCATGGCTGACAACGATGATGGTGCCGTAATAGTCCATCAAAAACTCTTCCAGCCAGTCGATGGATTCAATGTCAAGGCCGTTGGTGGGCTCGTCCAGCAGAATGATGGACGGCTGACCGAACAGCGCCTGCGCCAGCAGCACCTTCACCTTTTGGCGGCCGTCAAGGCTGTCCATTTGCGCATAGTGCAAATCGGTCGAAAGGCCAAGGCCAGAAAGCAGCTGGTTCACCTCTGTTTCGGCATCCCAGCCGCCCAGTTCGGCAAATTCCGCTTCCAGTTCACCGGCACGCTCACCGTCCGCTTCGGAAAAATCCTCTTTGGCATACAGCTCGTCCTTTTCCTTCATGATGTCATAAAGGCGGCGGTTGCCCATGATAACCGTTTCCATGACGGAAAAATCGTCGTATTTGTAGTGGTCTTGCTCGAGCACGCTCATGCGGTCGTCCGCACCGATGGACACGCTGCCGGTAGAGGGCTCAATCACACCGGAAATAATGCGCAAAAGCGTCGATTTGCCCGCGCCGTTTGCGCCGATGATGCCGTAGCAGTTGCCCGGCGTAAATTTTAAATCGACATGTTTATACAGAGTGGTTCCTTGAAACTGCAAGCTGACGTCATTGACAGAAAGCATAGTACCTTCCTTTCAAAATAAGGCGCTCACGCGCCGTTGATTCGGGCGGGCACAGTTGAAACGCCCGTCGATTTCAGGGAGCATTCCCCTTTATATATACCATAATAAAATAGCATATTTTCTTTTGCTTGTAAAGGCAAAGCGCGGCTGTTTGCCGGGCTTTTTCAGATTGTACTTGACAAACCGTCCGCCGTTGGAATACACTGGACAAGTACGCTTTTGTTGGAAAGGAGCCTTTTTCATGCCCTTGATTTTACCGCGGGAGCTTCCGGCCTTTCACACGCTGGAGCAAGACAATGTATTTGTGATGACCCATGCGCGCGCCATTCATCAGGATATTCGCCCGCTGCGCATCCTGCTTGTCAATTTAATGCCCACGAAAATTGCAACGGAAACGCAAATTGCCCGCATGCTGGCAAACACGCCTTTGCAGGTAGAGCTTTCGCTTTTGCACATGAGCAGCCATGAGTCGGCGCACGTTTCCAGCGAGCATTTAAGCGCTTTTTACCGAACGTTTGATGAAATTCGCCGCCAATATTTCGACGGCATGATTATTACGGGCGCACCCGTAGAAATGCTGGCGTTTGAAGACGTGGACTACTGGCCGGAGCTGTGCGAGGTGATGGAGTTTTCCAAAACGAACGCGTACAGCACCATGCATATCTGCTGGGGCGCGCAGGCAGGGCTTTATTACCACTACGGGATTGAAAAGCATGTACTGCCGAAAAAATGCTTCGGCGTGTTTGAGCATCGCGTTGTTCGCGAAAAAAATCCGCTGGTGCGCGGGTTTGATGAGGTATTTTTTGCGCCTCATTCGCGCCACACAGAAGTGCGCCGCAGCGACATTGACAAAGAGCCGCGGCTGCGTGTTCTGGCACAGAGCGAAGAAGCCGGCGTACATTTGTTAGCTACGGACTCGGGCCGTCAGATTTTTGTTTGCGGCCACATGGAATATGATAAAAACACCCTGCGCGACGAGTATGAGCGCGACGTGGCAAAAGGGCTTCCGATTGAAGTGCCGCGCCACTATTTCTACGATGACGACCCGTCGAAGGACGTGATTTTCCGCTGGAGAAGCCACGCCAACCTGCTGTTTTCCAACTGGCTGAACTACTACGTTTATCAAGTGACGCCCTTCGAGCTCCGCAAGCTTTAACCCTTTCATCATTTTTCGCTTTTGCGGGACAGCCCCAAACATAAAAAACGCGCCGCCTCTGCCGCTTATACGGCAGAGGTTTTTTGTTTTGAGGCACGGCATTCTGCCTTCGTTTTGATAAGCCGCCCATGTTTTGCACATAATAATGCGGACAGAACGCAGAAAGGATGCGATGATGTGCAAAACTTTTTAAAAAAGCACCCGTGGTGCATTTTGGCAGCGGGCGCGGCGATTCAAATTCTGACGGGCATCCCTTCCGCATGGGGTGCGTTTCAAAAACCGATTACCGCAGAATACGGCTTTTCCGCCGACGAGGCAGCGCTTGCATTCAGCTTTGTCATCTGCTTTTTCGGCATTGGCTGTATTGTAGGCGGTTTTCTGCAAGACCGCTTCGGCCCGCGCACAGCCGGTCTTTGCGGCAGTGCACTGCTGGCGCTCGGGTTTGTTTCGGCCGGCTGGCTTTTACCCGCCGGGCAAACGGTGTTGTTTTACGCCTTCTTTTCCGCCCCCGTGGGGCTCGGATGCGCTTTTTTATACCCGGCGGTGATGTCCTGTGCGCAAAAATGGTACACCGACCGCAAAGGCCTGGCAACAGGCATCATCGGCGGCGCAGTCGGCCTTTCCGGCGCCGCGCTCACCCTGCTTGTGCGCGGGCTGGAAGGAGCGCTCGGCATTCGAACCGCTCTTATCATTTTAGGCGGCATTTTAGGCGGCATTTGCGGCGCGGGCAGCCTTTTTTTGAAAAACCCTTCCGCCCCGCCAAAGCAAAACAACACGCGGGATGTCCCTTTAAAAGAAATGCTGAAAAGCAAGCAATACCGCCTTTTATTTTTTATTACCTGCCTTGCGACGCCCAGTGTGCTTTTGTTCAGCCCTAAGATTGTAGAGATGGCGCAGGAGCGGGGGTTGAGCGAAGCGGCAGGGCTTTCATTTGTATGGGCAGGCTCGCTCAGCTCGGCGGCGGGGCGGCTTTCGATGGCTGCGCTCTCCGACCGCATCGGGCGGTATAAAACGGACATGATTTTATTTGCCGCTTTGTGCGGCCTTTCCGTATTATTTCTATGGGCGCAAGGGTGGTGGATGCTGGGCGTTTACTGTTTGCTGACCTTTTGCTATTCAGGCGAGGCCGCCGTGCTGCCCAGCATGGTGACAGACCTCTTCGGGCAAAAACAAGCCGGGATTCATTACGGCTTTGTTTCGCTGGGAATGAGCGCGGGCAGCCTGCTGTTTCCGCTTGCGGCAAAATGGCTCGGCCTGCAAACCGCGCGTCATTGGGTGGCCGCGGCGGCGGCGCTTTTAGGCTTTTTTCTGCTGCGCATCCTGGCGGCCGATGCCGGGGGCAAGCAATCTGCCGTTGCTTCAAAGCGAAACTCCGACTAGGCGCTTTCTGAAAAGTCGAAATGTTCAGATACGCCCTAAAAAATTAGGAAAAGCGTGAATGCTCAAAATATTGCAAACGCAGATCGATGTGTTCTATACACCGTTTTGCACCGAGGGAAAGCCAAGAGCCGGGCGCGGAAAAGCAGGCTCTGCAATCAGCAGAGAAAAGCTTTTTCGCACCCGGCTCTTTTTTATTGCGCCTCGGAAGCAAATATCATATTTTCCGGCGTAATTTCGCCGTCTTCTACGAGAATTTCGGAACTGGGGACTTGTTCTACCGGCACTTCACTCGCCGGGGCGGTCACGGCATTTTCAGGCAGCGTAATTGTATCCTCATCTTCTCCTGCTCCAAGCTCTTTCGCATTGCTGCCCAAATACTCCCGCGCTACGGAAAGCGCGTCGTCGTTCAGCTCATAGCGCTCACCCGAAAGCTGTCCGGGTAAGACACACGCGGCAAAGGCAGGGTCTTTCGTTTGCAGGAACTGAAAAATACGCTCATAATCATAAATTTCCATCGCCGTCAGATTGGTGCTGTAACTGCTCGCGGCCTTTCGCATAGCATCCGGAATGGCATTCGTCAGCTCACCGATGCCGCCGCGCAAAAACGCCACATACGCCTGTGCACGCAGTACATGGCCGGCCATCCATGTTTGCGGCTCGGCACGAAGCGCCTGCACCATCATCTCCGTTGTAATCGTTGTTTGCTGCACGCCATCAACATTTAAATGCAGGCTTTCCAGCGCCTGGGTTGACAAATATTGAAACAGACTGAGCTGTGTGGTTCCGAGCGGCTCGGCCAGCTCGGCCAGCTGTTCGCCCTTACAATATACATAGTCGTCAATGGAAATACTCAGCGTTTCGCGCAGGGTTGCAGCCGCTTGTGCCGGGCCTGCCTGCTCAACTGCCTGCAAAAGCGTCTGGGGCTTGCCGTCGGACAAAACGACGGTTTCGGCAGGCACCTCGACGCACGCGATCAAATTTTCCATTGCGTCAAACCGAAGCAGCACAAACGTTTCCGGCTGCTGCTCACCCGTCATGAGCAGCAAAGTTTTTCTGTCGTCAAGCGTCGGCTGCAAAATCGGCACACCCGACTTCGGGTTTTCTGTCGGGCTGACACGCGACAAACTAAATGCTGCCACCAAAAAATAAAACGGCAAAAGCACCGCCAAACTAATCCCAAGCCCCAGCCAAAACGCGCGCCGGTTACTCATATTTCACCACTCCTATCTTTCGACGCCTTTTGTGCAAAGATTGTGCGCCTTACCGCAATCCTTGCCGTTTCTGTGCATAGGATGGGCGTGTTTTGCACAGAATATACTGCAAACGGCGCAAAAAGCGCAAAAAGGAGTGACTGCACAATGAAAAAAAAGAAAATTCCCCGCACCTCGCCCAGCCCGGCCGACCCGAACGGAAGCTACACGGGAAAACCCTTAGACCCGCATGAAACCCCGACACAGGACGCGGATGACTTATAACACTGTGCGAACACTGAAACCTGCTGTTTCATGTAAAGGAGGACCTTCCGCGAAAGGCAAAGGAGCCCTAACGGCCCTTCCCTTTTATGATTTTGACGCGTTGTGTCAAAACTTTATTTTTCCGTGAGCTAAACCGCCCTCGCCGAGAGGGCGGTTTTTTGTCGAACAACGGTTGCGGACTTTCCTAAGGTGTGTTATCATTCGGTTAACAGAAATACTTTTATGCCGCGTTACATCATTGGGAGGATGCTCATGAAACCGTCGTTTCCGGCCAGTTCCGTTCAAAGAATTCTCATCACCGGCCTACTCATCTTATTGCAGATGGTGTGGTTTGTGTTGTTTTTCACCAAGCTGGCAGAGGCTGCCTCTTGGATCAATCTGCTTTTTCTTGCGATCAGTGTGCTGATTGTCCTGCATCTTGTGATTCAGGAAGAAAACCCTGCTTATAAAATCGGCTGGATTATTTTAATTGAATTGTTTCCCCTTCTGGGCGGCGCGCTGTACTTATGTTTTGGAAATCAGCGTCCTTCGGCACGCATGCGCGCAAAATTCCGGCAAAAAGAACCCGTTTTTTCCGCCTTGCTCAAGCAGCAGCCGGAACAGGAAAGCGGTCTGACTTCGCGCATGAAAGGGACTGCGCGCTATGTTTCCGGGGCGGGCGGATTTCCGGTTTGGAAAAACACCGACGTGCGTTACTACCGCGTGGGGGAAGAGATGTATGCCGATATGCTGCGCGCCCTCGAAGAGGCACAGCACTTCATTTTCCTTGAATATTTCATCATTATGGAAAGCAGCGAAATGTGGCACGGTATTCTCGAAATTTTGGAGCGCAAGGCAAAACAAGGCGTAGATGTTCGTTTAATTTACGACGACCTCGGAAGTGTGGCGCTCTTGCCTGCGGGTTACCGAGAAGTGATGGAGAAAAAAGGAATTCGCTGTTTGGCATTCAACCCGTTTGTGCCGTTTTTAAGCCTCGTGATGAACCACCGCGACCACCGAAAAATTTTATGCATTGACGGACATACCGTTTTCAACGGCGGGATCAATCTTTCCGACGAGTATATCAACCGAACCCATCCGCACGGCCATTGGAAAGACACAGGCGTTCGGCTGGTGGGCGAAGGGGCTTGGAATTTTACCGTCATGTTCTTGCAGATGTGGCACGCCTTCCGCCCCCAGCAGGAGCCCTTTGAGCACTTTGCGCCGCACCATTTTCATCCGGGCTCCTTTGGCGGGAGCGGATGGGTGCAGCCCTTCGGCGATTCTCCGCTGGACGGGGAGCCGCTCAGCGAAAATGTGTACATTGACATTTTATCGCAGGCAGAAGACTACGTTTATATCAACACACCTTATCTTGCCATCAGCAACGAGATGCAGACGGCATTGATGACTGCCGCAAAACGCGGCGTTGATGTGCGAATTGTCACGCCCGGCATTCCGGACAAGCGCATCGTTTATGCGCTCACGCGCTCGTATTATCTGCCTTTGCTGCAAGCAGGCGTGAAGATTTACGAATACACACCGGGCTTTATCCACGCCAAAAGCTATTTGTGTGACGACCGCATCGGCGTTGTCGGAACCATCAATATGGATTACCGCAGTTTGTATCTTCACTTTGAATGCGGCACGCTGATGTATGAATGTGACGCGCTTTCCTCGTTAAAAAGCGACTGTGAAGACATCTTTTCCGTGAGCCGACGCGTATTGATTTCCGACTGCCGGCGCGATTTTCCCCACCGGCTGCCGCAAGCGGTTCTGCGTGTTTTTGCGCCGCTCTTTTAGTTCGCTGACAACACCAAAAGGCCATACTTTGCGCCCGCTCACGGCTCCCCTGCATATTTATAAAAAAATCCGGCACGGAGAATCCTACTCCGTGCCGGATTTTTTGTAAATATTCCAATATCTTTGATTGACGCCGTTTCTGAAAAAAGCAACTGCAAAAATTTTCACACAGAGGTGAGAGGCCCCAAAGAAAAACGCCGGAATCCTTTGTCAGAATTCCGATCATTTTAAACAGGCAGGCACTGCTTCGTATTTAAAAAAATTAAAATCATGCGGTTGTGCCGCACATGAAGCCCTTTCAAAACAGCCGTTAATTTTCGCTCAGCGCACGTACAACACGCACGGCGCAGCGCAGCTGGGAAGGGCTGTAATCGGCGGCAGCACACACCAAATCGCAAAGCTCCGGGCGCACGCGCAGTTTTTCCACCACATCTTCAAACGCTACTTCCAAATCGTTATTTTCCCCTGCACCGCAGAGCCAAGTCGGAGATACGCCCAGCACAGCTGCAATTCCCTGCACGACTACCGGCCTTGGATTTTCAATTGCAGCTTGTTCGTAACGCTGGACAGTCGATTTTGTCACTCCGGCGGCATCTGCAATTTGCTGCAGTGTCATTCCCGATTGAATTCTTCGCTGACGCAGACGCTGTGCCAAACGCAGACGTTCTATCTTCCCTTTTTGGCTTTTCATTAGTTGCTCCCCCCACTATTAACAGCACATCAACGGCCGTTTCGCTTTTGCACCCCATCTTTACATTTTGTGATTCCGCATTCAACCTTTTGCCATATACACGCTCGCCGGCACTCCCGCCAAAACTGCACAAACAATATTTTGGAAAAGGCTTCCTCTTATTTTTGGCAACAACGCGACGGAGCATACAAGCATTGTATGCTCCATCGGCTGTTCTTACCAATGCGGCTGCTTGCCATTATTACATAAAAAGCGCCGCTGTAAACATCATCTTAACGCAGTACCAAATCGTTGCTTCAAAGCACTTATTTTGCACGCGAGGCAATCTCCATCAAAATCTGCGCTTTAAATTCCTCAATCGTTTTCGTTCCGCCGTTTTCTTCCTTGCGTGAACGTACAGCCACCGTTTTATCCTGCATTTCCTGTGCGCCCACTACGAGCATATAGGGCACTTTTTCCATTTGTGCCTGACGGATTTTATAACCCATCTTTTCGTCGCGGCAGTCTGCCGTGGCGCGCACACCGATGGCTTCAAGCTCCTCGAGCACTTCCTTGGCATAGCCGCGGTGTGCTTCGCTGATCGGAATAATGCGCACCTGCTCCGGTGCAAGCCACACAGGCAAAGCACCCGCATATTTTTCCAAAAGCAGTGCCAGCGTGCGCTCATAGCAGCCCAAAGACGTGCGGTGAATGATATACGGCGTATGTTCCTGGCCGTCCTCGCCGATATAAACCATACCGAACTTCTGTGCAAGCAGCATGTCGATTTGAATTGTAATCAGCGTGTCTTCCTTGCCGAACACGTTTTTAATTTGAATGTCGAGCTTCGGGCCGTAGAAAGCAGCCTCGTCAACACCCACTTTATACTCCAGTCCCAAGTGATCGAGAATTTTCTGCATCGTGCTTTGAGCGGCATCCCACTGCTCCGCCGTGCCCTCATATTTATCACTGCGGGCCGGGTCCCACTGGCTGAAACGATAGCTGACATCCTCTTTCAAGCCAACCGTTTCCAGCATATAGTTCGCCAGCTCCAAGCAGCCGCGGAACTCTTCCTCCAGCTGGTCGGGACGCAAAATGAGGTGGCCTTCCGAGATCGTAAACTGACGCACACGAATCAGGCCGTGCATCTCGCCGGAATCCTCGTTGCGGAACAGCGTGCTTGTTTCGCCCAAACGCATGGGCAAATCGCGATAGCTGCGCTTGCGGTTCAGATAAACCTGATATTGGAACGGGCAGGTCATGGGACGAAGCGCAAAGCACTCCTTCGTTTCGTCGTGCGGGTCGCCCAAAACAAACATGCCGTCGAGATAATGATCCCAGTGGCCGGAAATGCGATACAAATCACGCTTTGCCATCAGCGGCGTTTTCGTAAGCAGATAGCCGCGCTTTTGCTCCTCATCTTCCACAAAGCGCTGCAAAAGCTGAATCACGCGCGCACCCTTCGGAAGCAACACCGGCAGGCCTTGGCCAATGGATTCCACCGTGGTGAAATACTCCAGCTCACGGCCGATTTTATTGTGGTCGCGCTTGAGCGCTTCCTCCTGCTGCTTCACATACTCCTCCAGCTCGCTTGCCTTCGGGAAAGCAACGCCGTACACGCGGCACAAAGAATCGTTTTTCGCGTCGCCGCGCCAGTAAGCACTGGTGGCGTTCGTCAGCTTCACCGCCTTTACTGCGCCCGTGCTCATCAAGTGCGGGCCGGCGCAAAGGTCGGTGTAATCTCCCTGCGTATAAACGGAAAGCTCCCAGCCCTTTTCGGCATACTCTTCCAGAAGTTCCAGCTTATACGGCTGGTTTGCAAACAGCTTGCGGCCTTCCTCCAGGCTGATGATGCGCTGCTCAATAGGCAAATCCGCCTTGACGATTTTCTTCATCTCGGCTTCGATGGCGGGGAACTGATCCGGCGTAAAGGGCGCCGTACCGCCGACATCATAGTACCAGCCGTTTTCCAGCGCCGGGCCGATGCCGAAATGTGCCTCGGGATAAAGGTGCTGAATTGCCTGTGCCATGATGTGCGCCGCCGTATGCCAGAAAGCGTGTTTCCCCTCATCGTCGGCAAAAGTGAGGATATCCATCGTACAATCTTCGTTCACGGTTGTGCGCAAATCCTTTGCCTCGCCGTTGATGCGTACTGCACAGGCCGCCTTATAAAGGCCCATGCCGATGCTTTTTGCGATGTCAGCCGCAGAAATGCCCGGCTCAAATTCCTTGACAACGCCATCTTTTAGTGTTACTTTTACCATTGCTGTACCCTCCTAAAAGCAAGTGTTACGCTTTTTCGGTACACAAACTTTTACTGTGCAACAAAAAAGCTCATCCCGTTTTTTCACAATCCAAACGGGATGAGCTGTCATAGCCCACGGTTCCACCCGAATTACGCACGCAAAACGTGCGTCACTCTTGCCGGCTGTAACGGGCCGTACCCGGCGAGGGTTCTCCCCCGCACTCTGCGGTGGTAAAGCGAAAAGCCGATACAAGGCCGCTTTCAGCGCAAGGCAGCCCTCTCTGATGCACGAATCTTCACGCCCGATTGTCCGCATCGACGCTTTCGGGATGTTTTATTCTAATAATATACGCTCCGAAACCTCAAATGTCAAGTGGAAAGTTTTCAAAAAACGTGCGCTTTGTTGCGCTTTTTTGCTCCAAAGGGCAGGAAAGCTGTGATATTCGTCGATGCTTTGCCCTTGACAACCGTCACGGCGCGCTATAAAATAGATGTGTGATATACTGTAATATTGGGCATGGCCGTGCGGCTTGCGGCGTGCCTTTTTCTTTAAAAATAAAAATTTGAGCGTTTCTGAAAACAAAAATACACCAATTTTTCACCCAGGGCACAGCGCTGCGGCTTGGCAGGCGCCGCATTCCCTTTAGCGGTTTTGTGCGCACTTTGCACACAGGATGATGTTCACGGCAGAAAAACTGGTGGTTTTGACTTTTCAGAAAGCCGCTGGGCGCTTCTGGCAACAAAGAAGTACGACGATTTTTTGTAAAAAACAGCGAGCTGCAAGGAAAATGCGCAAATCGTTGATTTGTGACGATTTTTACTGCAGCCGACGCGTGCCTTACAGAAAAAGAGCAAACCTTCGATTTTTCAGAAAGCCCTTAGGCAGCTTTCCGACAAGTACGGCCTGTCCCATATTACTTTTATTCATAATATGCAATCGAACAGGAGTTGAGGATTCCATGCCATCTGTGTGGATTACCGTGCTTGCTGTGTTGGTTTGCGCCGTCATTTCCGGTGTTGTTTGTTTTTTTGCCGGTGTTTCTCACCGTAAAAAAACAGCCGAACAAAAAATCGGCAGCGCGGAAGAAGAGGCAAAACGTCTTGTGAATGACGCGATGAAAACCGCCCAGCAAAAGCGCAAGGAAGCTTTGGTCGAGGCCAAAGACGCCGCCCTTCAAATGAAAACCGAAGCGGATAAAGAGATTAAAGACCGCCGCAATGAGCTAACCCGTCAAGAGCGCCGCTTAGACCAAAAAGAAGAAGCGATTGACCGCAAAACTGCTGCCATTGAGCAAAAGGAAGAGGATTTGCGTCAGCGAAACGAATTGGTGGAAGCCCGCCTTTCCGAAGTGGAGCAGATTCGTGTGCGTCAGCTCGAAAAACTGGAAACCATTGCAGGGCTTTCCAGCGAGGACGCAAAGCAGCTGCTTTTGAGCCGTTTGGACGAGCAGCTGGCACATGAAAAGGCCATGCACATTGCCGCTTATGAGTCGCAGACAAAAGACGAGGCGGAAACGATGGCCCGTGAGCTGATTACCATGGCGATTGCCCGCTGTGCCGCTGACCATTCCAGCGAGGCGACAGTGTCCGTTGTCGCTTTGCCCAGCGATGAAATGAAAGGCCGCATCATCGGCCGCGAAGGACGCAATATCCGCGCACTCGAAACGGCGACGGGCGTTGATTTGATTATTGACGATACCCCCGAAGCCATTACCCTTTCCAGCTTTGACCCTGTGCGCCGCGAAATTGCGCGCATGACGCTGGAAAAACTCATCAGCGACGGGCGCATTCACCCCGCGCGCATTGAGGAAACGGTGGACAAGTGCCGCCGTGAGCTGGAACTCACCATGAAGCGTGAAGGCGAAAAAGCTGTGATGGATGTTGGCCTGCACAGCATTCACCCGGATATTGTGAAGCTTTTGGGCCGTCTGCGCTTTCGCACCAGCTATGGTCAAAACGTATTGAACCACAGCTTGGAGGTTGCTTATCTGTCCGGTGTTTTGGCGGGCGAGCTCGGCCTTAATGTCACACAGGCAAAACGCGCAGGCTTGCTGCATGATATCGGCAAGGCACTCGACCACGAGATTGAGGGAAGCCACATTTCCATCGGCGTGGAAATTGCGAAGAAATATAAAGAAAACCCCGCTGTTATCCACGCGATTGAAGCGCATCACGGCGATGTAGAAGCCAAAACACCGCTTGCGTTTATCGTCATGGCGGCCGACGCAATTTCCGCGGCTCGTCCCGGTGCGCGCCGTGAGAACTTGGAAAGCTACATCAAACGTCTGGAAAGCCTTGAGGAAATTGCCAAAAGCTTTGAGGGTGTTGAAAGCAGCTTTGCCATTCAGGCAGGCCGTGAGGTTCGCATTATGGTTCGTCCCGACGCGGTGGATGATGATCACCTCATTTTGCTGGCGCATGCCATTTCACAAAAAATTGAGGATGAGCTGGATTATCCCGGCCAGATTAAAGTCAACGTCATTCGCGAGTCGCGCGCAGTAGAATACGCGAAATAAGGTTTGCATGATGCCCGATGTCCCCTTTGGTTCATCGGGCATTTTCCCTGCCCAGCTTATTTAGAAAGGATTCAAAAACTATGCTTTCTCCTCGACGTATCAGAATGCTTTTGTTTGCGCTTTGCGGCATTTTATCGGTCGCTTTGCTCGGTATGCTGATTTTGATTATTACCACCGCAATGAAAAAGGCGGAACCGGTTTCCTCTTCTATCTCTGTTCCCTCTTCTTCCGCGCCCATTATTTCCTCCTCTTCGAGCATTTCAGAATCTGTTTCTCAGCCGCGCGAAGTGATTTCTCTGGATGATTTCGGCGGTGAGCCTTACGTTGGGGAAGCCTATGGCCGGCTGACAATTTCCGGCACAGAGGTTGACTGCGACCTTTACTACGGCGATTCAGAAGCGCAAATGAGCAAAGGCGCGGGAACGTATACGGGCGCGCACATTCCCGGCGAGAACGGCACCGTTTTGCTGGCCGGACACACCGGAAGCTTCTTCCGCGATTTTGAAAGCGCAGAGATCGGCGCAGATATTCAAATTGAAACGCGCTACGGCACTTACCACTATGAAATCGTGGATATGCAGCCGGCAAAAGCAACTGACGAAACGGCTTATGACTTAACACGGGAAGAGGAAAACATCATCCTTTACACTTGTTATCCGTTTGGACAGCTGACGCCGACTCCCTACCGCTACTTTATTTACGGAGAATTTGTAAGCGGCCCGGAAATTTCAGACGGAACACAGGCCGGCAGTACTTCAAACGCAGAATGAATCGTTTGGAAAAAGCAACAAGAAACACAAAGACTTTTTTCAACATTCAATAGATGTTCTGAACAGACCCATATAAACGCAATCCGCATCCCCCGGAAAACCCGGGGGATGCGGCATATTCAAGCAAAATTCCATAATACTATTCGGCAGCTGTCTTATCAGGCACTTAGGCTGGTATTTTTGATACAACAACAGGCAGAGAAATCTTTCTCTGCCTGCATATCCGCTTCCTTTTATCAAAACTTGAAACAAACATTTGAGTGAAAAGGCTGAACAGCCATTTATTTTCCGCTATTTTCAAAGCACTCATCCCAAAACTAACGGACTGACTTCGCACAGCATTCTTCGAGTGCACGAAGCGTTGCGGGTGAAACGCCGGAAATGAGCGCAATGGCACATTCCTGTGCGTCATAAGCAGAAAGTGAAAATTGTGTTTGCAAAATATGGCGCAGTTCCCTGCACTGGTTTAAATAGCGCTCGGCGGCCTCCTGGCCTTTTTCCGTCAAACGAACACTGCCGCGTGCATTTTCCTGAAGGACAAGCCCCTCTTTTGAAAAAGTATTCAGCATACGGCTCACCGAAGCGCGCGCAACACCCATGCGCACGGCAATATCAATGCATCGCACCTGACCCTCATTTTCATGCGCAATTTGTGCGAGCACCAGCAAATAGCGCAGCTTTGCAGGCGTGAACACCATTGCGGTTTTGCTTTTCATACCGTTCCTCCTTGGATCATATCCCGTCAAATGAGTGTGATTCACAAAGCATAAAGTTAGTGAAAACTAACTCAATTCCAAAAAATAAAGCTGAAAATCCAGCATTTTCTCAAAGATTATATCATTATTTACACTTTTCGTCAAGCAACGGCGTCTTTTCCGTTCAATTCATGTTACTATAAGCTAACAACAAAATAAAAACTGCACGCCGCTTGGCGTGCAGTTTTCGTCATATAAACATTTTTTATTTTCTCTAAAAATCAGATAGCAGCCGCTGCGTCCTTGATGCTGGCGAGCACTTGATCGCTGTTTTCGCACATGACCAGAACAACCTCACCGGTGGGCAGAACCTCTACCTTCGCTTGTTTTGCAATTTCATACTGGTCGGCCAAATAGTTTTCAAAGGATTTCTGCTGGTTTGTGACAAAATCCTCGAGCGCCGCTTTGACGGCATCGGTTTGTCCCTCTGCCGGAACAAACACACCTACGCCGTATGCCTTCACGTTAATGAGAGAAATGCTGAATGCATATTGCTGGAGCTGGTCGGGGGTCAGCGTGAGCGTTTGCATGACCATATCGGCCATCTGAGCAGCGGCTTCGGGGTCGTTTTCCATGCTGCTGGGCACATAGGTGTATCCGGCGCTCTCGCCTGCCTTTGCACCAATCACGGGCAAGGAATCATTCGTTTCCTGGTCTCGCGAAGCTACAATTGCAGCGGTGTAGGGATCTTCTGCTGTTACTGCTTCACCGCTTTCCGAAGCTGCCTGCGAAGAGGAAGCCGGAGCGGAAGTGCTTTCCGATACAGCCGAAGAAGCAGGTGCGGAAGAAGCGGGCGCAGAAGACGACGAAGCGCCGCTGTCGGCACATGCCACCATTGCGGCACAAGCCACTGCACTAAAAGCTAAAAGCATCCATTGTTTCATTGTTTTCATTCTTATTTTCTCCTTTATCCATTCTTAATTTTAGAATGTCCTTTTGAGCAGGCACATATACCTGCACACAAGATACGAATGACAGCGAAAAAATATTGCACGTTGCTTTTATTTTTTTAGGGCGTTTCTGAAAACAAAGAAATGCACAGATTTTTCGTAAGATGTGTGGGGCTGCAAGGCAAAAAGCACAGGAATCCTTTGTGGATTCCGAGCATTTTTAACGCAGCAGACACCACTTCTTGTAGAAAAAGCTGAAAATTTCGACTTTTCAGAAAGCCCCTAATTCAATGAAACAGCGTATCATGGTTGACGCAGGTACAAAACAGCTCTTTAATTCGGTCGGGCGTTGTGCCGCCGTTGGCCAAAGCCCACATCATTTTTGTAATGACAGCCTCGAGCGTCATATCATAGGCTTCCAGCAGGCCAAAGTCCTGCTTAATGCGTCTGCCCACCTCGTACACGGTCATATTGCTGCCTTCTTGGGCCACCTGCGTGGTCATCACGACGGTTTTCCGGCCTTGGAAGCGCTCCATTTGGCAGTAAAACTCCTCCACTAAGGGCTGGGGAATGCCGCCCACGCCAAAGCTTTCAATCACAAGGCAGTCATAATGCTCAAAGAGATAGGCCAAAAGCTCGGGCTGTGTGCCCGGAATGAGCTTGCACACGCACACCTGCGTATTTAAATTACGATAAAAGCGCACGTCCTGCGCTTCATAAGGGCGTGTGGTGAGATAGCGAATGACGCGCCCATCTTGAATCACGGCAGGATAAGGAAAATTGATGCTGGCAAAGGCATTGTAGCTTTTGGCGCGCTCTTTTTTGGCGCGCGTGCCGACAATCGCCTTGCCGTCAAACACAATGGACACATCGCGGCTGGCATCATCCGCAGCATACAAAAAGCTGTCGGTTAAATTGGTGCGGGCATCGGTGTCGGGCGCATCAATCGGCTTTTGCGCGCCCGTGAGCACAATGGGCTTTTCGCTGTTTTGCACCATATAGCTCAGCGCCGCTGCCGTATAAGCCAGTGTGTCTGTACCGTGGCAGATGACAAAGCCGTCAAACTCGTGATAATGCTGCTCAATCAGCCGGGAAAGCATTTGCCAATGGGCAGGCGTCATGTTGGTGCTGTCCACAGAAAACGGCTCGATGACCGTGGGATGGCAAAACGCCGACACACCGGGAACGTGCGACAGAAGCACCTCGCCGGACATTGCGGGGGCAAGGCCGTCCTGCGTTTTGCGGCAGGCAATCGTCCCCCCGGTGCCAATCATTAAAATTTGTTTTTTGCCCATGCGCGCTCCCCCGTTTAGGCTTTGCCGACTTCGGACAGGCGCAGGCCCTCGTTATGCTCCTCGGCCCAGGTGATGTTCCATGGGCTGGTAAACAGCAGCAGTTTTCTACCCTTAAAGTCCTCAACACGCTTGGTGTCGCTGGTTAAGTTGAGCGTTTTCGGGTCAATGTCATCGTTATCAATCCAGCGAATTTGGCTGTACGACAACCCGGTGCGGCGAACTTCGACGTTATATTCTGTTTTTAAGCGATATTCCAGCACCTCAAATTGCAGCACGCCAACCACGCCGACAATCACTTCTTCCATACCGCCGCCCAGCTCTTTGAAAATCTGGATAGCGCCCTCTTGGGCAATCTGCTCCATGCCTTTCACAAATTGCTTGCGCTTCATGGTGTCAATTTGAGAAATCCGTGCAAAGTGCTCCGGGGCAAAGGTCGGGATGCCCTCATAAGCAAACGGCGTTTTTGCGGTGGTAATGGTGTCACCAATGGAGAAAATGCCGGGGTCAAACAAACCGATGATGTCGCCCGCATAGGCTTCGTCCACCGTTTCGCGTTCCGACGCCATCATTTGGGTGGACTGTGCCAGCTTAATTTTCTTGCCGCTTTGCACATGGAGCACGTCCATGCCGCGCTCGAATTTGCCCGAGCAAATGCGCGCAAAGGCAATGCGGTCGCGGTGGGCTTTGTTCATGTTCGCCTGAATTTTGAAAATAAAGGCGGAGAAATCGGGGCTTGTCGGCTCAATGAGCCCGGCGCTGGAATTGCGCGGCAGCGGCGTGGGAGAAAGGCGCAAAAACTCGTTCAAAAACGGTTCTACACCGAAGTTTGTGAGGGCAGAGCCGAAGAACACGGGCGTGAGCTTGCCATGGGTGACTTTCTCCATGTCAAACTCATACGCCGCGCCGTCCAAAAGCTCAATGTCATCGCGCAGGGTTTCATGCAGCGACGCGCCCAAAAGCTCATCAAGGTTGCTGTCGCCAAGGCGCGCTTCAATGGTAGCGGCCTGCTGCGTGCCGATTTTACCCACGCTTTCAAAAGCGAGAATTTCTTTTGCGTTGCGGTCGTAAACGCCTTTAAACTCTTTGCCGCAGCCAATCGGCCAGTTCATGGGATAGGTTTCAATGCCGAGCACCTGCTCAATTTCTTCCAAAAGGTCAAACGGGTTTTGCGCTTCGCGGTCCATTTTATTGATAAAGGTAAAAATGGGAATCCCGCGCATGGTGCAAACCTTGAACAGTTTTTTCGTCTGCGCCTCAACGCCCTTTGCCGCGTCGATGACCATGACGGCGCTGTCGGCTGCCATCAAGGTTCGGTAGGTATCCTCGGAAAAGTCCTGGTGACCCGGCGTATCGAGAATATTGATGCAGGCATCTTGATAGTGGAATTGCAGCACAGAGGAAGTAACCGAAATACCGCGCTGTTTTTCAATTTCCATCCAGTCGGATACAGCGGCGCGTGCACCCTTTTTGCCCTTGACAATACCGGCTTGCTGAATCGCACCGCCGTACAAAAGCAGTTTTTCCGTCAGGGTAGTTTTACCGGCGTCGGGGTGCGAAATAATCGCAAACGTGCGCCGCTTATTGATTTCATTGACAAAATCTTTCACAAAGCGATCCTCCAAAAAACGGGCGTTTGCCAAACCACTTTGGCAAGCGCTGATACAGTAAACCTTACAATCAACAAAGGTTGCTCGCAAACGGCACAGAAAAGCGGCTCTCTTCGTCTGCACCAAAGAGAGCCGCTTTTTGTATGCGTCAGCCCACGGGGCCGGTGCTTTTTCCGTTCTTGAGCAAATGGCGGGAAAGCGAAGCTTCGCTTAGCCCTGCTTTGCGGCCAGCTCGGCCAAAGCGTCCTTACGGGACAGGTTGATGCGTCCCTGCTGGTCGATTTCCGTTACCTTCACGAGCAGTTCATCGCCCACGGCCACAACGTCCTCGACGCGCTCCACACGCTTCGAGTCCAGCTTGGAGATGTGGACAAGGCCCTCTTTGCCCGGTGCAATTTCCACAAATGCGCCGAAGGTCATCAGACGAGTGACACGGCCCTTGTAGATTGCGCCCACCTCGGGGTCTTCCACGATGGTTTTAATGGTGTGCATGGCGCGCTCGCCATCCTCGGAGTTCACGGCAGAAATAAAGATGGTGCCGTCCTCTTCGACGTCGATTTTGCAGTTGTTGGTGGCGCAGATTTCCTGAATCACCTTGCCGCCCTTGCCGATGACGTCCTTAATCTTATCGACGTCAATCTTCATCGTCAGCATTTTGGGCGCATACTTGGACAGCTCGGCACGCGGCTCGGCAATCACCGGCAGCATGATTTCGTCCAAAATATACAGACGGCCCTTGCGGCATTTTTCAAAAGCATCCTCGATGATTTCATAAGTCAAGCCGTCGACTTTAATATCCATCTGGATGGCGGTGATGCCGTTTTTCGTACCGCCGACTTTAAAGTCCATATCGCCGTGGAAGTCCTCAACGCCCTGAATATCGAGCATCGTCATCCAGCGGTCGCCCTCGGTGATGAGGCCGCAGGAGATACCCGCAACCGGTGCTTTGATGGGCACACCGGCATCCATCAAAGCCAGCGTAGAGCCGCAGATGGAAGCCTGGCTGGTGGAGCCGTTGGAGGAAAGAACCTCGGAAACCAAACGCAGTGCGTAGGGGAATTCCTCGGTATCGGGAATCATGGGCAGCAATGCGCGCTCGGCCAATGCGCCGTGGCCGATTTCGCGGCGGCCGGGGCTGCGCGGTGCGCGTGCCTCGCCCACGGAATACGGTGGGAAGTTGTAGTGATGCATATACCGCTTGCTGTCCTCGGTGGACAAATCGTCCATAATCTGAGCATCGCGCAGAGAGGACAGCGTGCAGGTGGTGAGCACCTGTGTTTGACCGCGGGTGAACATGCCGGAACCGTGTACACGGGGCAACAGGCCAACCTCGGCAGCCAAGGGGCGAATCTCGTTGATGCCGCGGCCATCAACGCGCTTGCCGTCATCCAGCAGCCAGCGGCGCACAACATACTTTTGCATTTTGTACATCAGCTCTTCGACAATGCCCTCGCCCCACTGCTCGGCATACTGCTGGGCAATGCGCTCACGAATGGGCAAAAGACGCATGTCGCGGATGTTTTTGTCGTCGGTATCCATAGCGGCCTTGAAGTCGTCCAGATAAGTGCTCTTGACTTCCTCAAAGAGGTCGTGATCCAGCTCCATCGACTGGAACTCCTTCTTGGGCTTGCCGATTTCAGCCACAATGCCGTTGATGAAGCCAATCATGGTCTTGATTTCTTCGTGTGCCTTTTTGATGGCGTTCAGCATCGTGTGCTCGTCCACCTCGTTGGCGCCCGCTTCAATCATGACGATTTTTTCCATGCTGGCGGCCACAGTGAGCTGCAAATCGGTTTTTTCGCGCTGTGCCTCGGTGGGGTTCACAACCAGCTCGCCGTCCACAAGGCCCATATACACGCCTGCGATGGGGCCGTTCCAGGGAATGTCAGAAATGGAAATGGCAATCGAAGTACCGATCATGCCTGCAATTTCCGGGCTGCAATCCTGGTCAACGCTCATGACGGTCATGACAACCGCAACATCGTTGCGCATGTCCTTGGGGAACAGCGGACGGATGGGACGATCCACCACGCGGGAGGTCAAAATTGCCTTTTCACCGGGGCGGCCTTCACGGCGCATGAAGCTGCCGGGGATGCGGCCCACTGCATAGAGCTTTTCCTCAAAGTCGACGGAAAGCGGGAAAAAGTCGATGCCGTCGCGCGGCTTTTCGGACATGGTTACGTTGCACAGCACACGGGTATCACCGTAGCTGATCATGCAGCTGCCGTTGGAAAGGCCGCACATTTTGCCGGTTTCGACCACAAAGGGGCGGCCGGCCAAAGTTGTTTCAAATTTGCGGTAGTTGGGAAAGGTTTCCTTTGCCGATGCAAATTCCAGTGCCATAAAATAGCCTCCTGTCAAAATAAAGAATGGTACGGGGAGGCTTTAGCAATAAATCCCGCCTGTTTTAATGCCAAAGCAGGCGCGATTCATTGCTAACAACCATCCCGCGAGCGAAAGGGTAAATACACCGAAAGGCAGACGGCGCAAACTCCGTCTGCCTTTTGGGAATTTCAAATAATTACTTGCGCAGACCCAGCTTTGCAATCAAAGCACGATAGCGCGCAATATCTTTCTTCTGCAGATAAGCCAGCAGGTTGCGGCGACGGCCAACCATCTTCAGCAAGCCGCGGCGGCTGTGGTGGTCGTTCTTGTTGGCCTTCAAGTGCTCGGTCAGGTGGTTGATGCGTGCGGTGAGCAGAGCAACCTGAACCTCGGGAGAACCGGTATCGTTCTCGCTCATGCGTGCAGAAGCAATGATGTCTTGTTTGTTTTGCATAGTAAAATCCTCTTTTCCTGTTATCAAAATTAACCGCGAACGCAGCGGAGGTACTCGCACAGGATGCGCCATCCACCGGGCACGGGTCAGCTGCCGGGACACGGCAACACTGTTATGATACCATATTTTCTTTTAAATATCAACGGGGCGGCGGCGAAAAATTGAAATTTTTTCACGCCTTTTCCGCTCTGCTGAGAGATGCGCCCCCCGGCGGCGTAGTTTGCAAAAATTGTGCCGCACACTGCCGCGCTTTTTCCGCCGCACGGCCGATCATCGCGGCCAGCTCGTCCAAGCTGTCAAAGCGCTGAGTCGGCCAAAGATAAGAAAGCAGGTAAACACGAACCTCTTTTTCGTAAGCATCGCCGGAAAAATCGGGCAGAAAGGTTTCGCACGTCACGGTGCCGCTCACATCCACCGTCGGGCGTGTACCAAGGCCCGTTGCCCCGGCGTACCACGCGCCGTCTAAACATACAACCCCCGCGTACACCCCTTGGCGCGGCACAAGCATGCCGCTTGCAAACTGCTGGTTGATGGTGGGAAAGCCCAGCGTGCGGCCCAGCTGTTTGCCGTGCGTGACGGGCGAAGTAACGCTGTACGGCTCGCCCAAAAGCGCATTGGCAAGCGCGATGTCACCGCTTTCCAGCGCCGCGCGAATCCGCGTGGAGGACACAGGCGCGCCGTCCTGCAAAAGCGTCGGCACGGTAATCACCCGAATGCCCCGGCTTTCGCACAGCTTGTGCAGCAGGTCGACATTGCCCGCTTTGTGCGCACCGAACGTGAAATCGTCGCCCGTGAACACATAAGCCGCATGCATCTGTTCAACCAAGATATTTTGGACAAATTCTTCCGGGGTCAAACGGCAAAATTCCTCAAAAGCAGGCATTATGACACGCTCAACGCCGCATGCGCGCAAGCGGCGGCATTTTTCCTGCGGGGTTAAAATGGCTGCGCCCTTGCCCGCTCCGCCGTGCGGCAGCGTAAAAGTAAAGGCCGTTGGCGTCCAGCCGTGCGCCATTGCCGCGCGCACAGCCGCTTCGACAACGGCGCGATGTCCGAGATGAACCCCGTCAAAATAGCCCAGCGCCACTGCGCTTGCCTCGTTCACGGCGTTCACTCCCTTTCACAAAACAGCTTTTTTTGACGAAGCGAGCCGTCAGCCATTACGCCAACGCCCAAAAATTCGTCTTCGCAATAAATACGGTATTCTCCCGGCTCGGCATTCACGCGGGAAACAGGTGCGCCGTTCAAAAGGCGCTGTTTCTGCGCCGGGGTTACACGGACGGCGTCCAGTGCAGCAAACACGGTTTCAATGCCGAGCAAAAGTGTTTCCAGCCGCCCTTCGTCCTTCGCGGCTTGAATCTCTTCGAAGCTGTGCGCTTGCTCCAGCGTGTAACCGCTCGCCATGGTGCGGCGCAGCGCGCTCATGGTGGCGGGAACGCCCAAAGCCTTGCCGATGTCCTCAATCAGCACGCGCACATAAGTGCCTTTGCCGCAATGAATTTGCAGCCGATACTCCGCATCGCTCACACGCTCGGTCAAAGAAAGCGAATGAATGACAATGGGGCGCGCTTTGCGCTCCACGGTTTGGCCTTTGCGGGCGGCTTTATAAAGCGGCTGGCCGTTAATCTTCACCGCCGAATACATGGGCGGCACCTGCATTCCCTCGCCGATAAACTGCCCCAAAACGGCGCGCACCGCCGCTTCGTCAATCTCCGCGGGCACGGCGCTTTCGTCCAGCACCGTGCCGGTGGTGTCGCCGGTATCCGTGCGCTTTCCCAGCAGCATCACCGCGTCATAGCACTTGTCGCTGTTGGGCTGGAGATCTACCGCCTTAGCGGCGTTGCCGATGAACACGGGCAAAACGCCGGTCGCCATAGGGTCCAGCGTTCCGCCGTGGCCGATTTTCCTTGTTTTGCAAATGCCGCGCAGCTTTGCCACCACGTCAAAAGAAGTAAAGTCCTGCGGCTTATCAACAATCAGGATTCCGTGCATAACACGCGCTCCACTTCACTTAAAATCGCGGCACGGGCATTTTCCAAGCTGCCCATAATCTCACAGCCCGCCGCCTGCTTATGTCCGCCGCCGCCCAAACGGCTGCAAATGGCCGAAGCATCCACGCCCGGCACGGTGCGCACGCTGACTTTATAGCTGCTGCTGGGCTGCTGACGCATGGTGATGCCCACCTTCACGCCCTCGATGGCGCGGGCAATGCCGGTGACACCCTCGATATCGGTAGCGTCCGCGCCTGTTTGCGCAATTTGCTCGCGCGTTAAGCACACCACGGCACAGCGGTTGTCGTAATAATAGGTCAAGTTTTCCAGCGCCAAGCGCTCAATGGCCAGCTGGCTGCGCGTTTTGCTTTCAAAGAGCACACCGTTTAAGCGCACCAAATCCGCGCCCGCTTCAATCAAGCGTGCGGCCACTAAATGCGTGCGTGCGGTGGTGTTGGCAAATTTAAAGCAGCCGGTGTCTGTGGAAAGGCCCGTGTACAGGCATTCCGCAATCATCGGCGTAATTTCCGCGTTCATCGCACACAGCACGTCATACATAATTTCCGCCGTTGCGGCCGCGTCGCCTTGCAGCAGCATGGCGTCGGCATAGCCGCCGTTGGAAGGATGATGGTCGATGCAAAGGTCGACACGCTCAGAATAAGGCTGAACGCCGTCGCCGAAGAGCTGGATCCCGGCAACGTCCACCGCTACAACATACTCCGGCTCAAACGAACCATCAAACAGTCCTAATTGTAAGTAACGGTATTTTTCCGGAATGGCATCGGAACAGAGAACCGCCACAGTTTTTCCCAAATTTTTCAGGGCGTGAAACAGGGCGCCTGCACTGCCCAGCGTATCGCCGTCTGGGTTTTTGTGGCACAGCAGCAAAATGTGGTCATGGCGCAGCAAGCGGCTGATGACGGTTTGAATATCCAATAATTCGCTCATACATTCCTCTTTCTTCTTTTGCATTGCCCCGCCCGAAAAAGCGGACGGGGCAGCGCGTTTACACAGAGGGGCATTACTCGTCGTGATGCAAACCCTGCAAAATTTCTCCGATGTGGGCGGCATAACGTGCGCCGTCATCGGCAATAAACCGAAACTCCGGTGTTTTTCGAATATGCATGCGCTTTGCAATTTCGCTGCGCACATGGCCTGCCGCGCGGTTGAGTGCCGCGGCGGCTTCTTTGGAGCCGTCCTCTCGCCCCATCATGCTGATATACACCTTTGCGCTGGACAAATCCGGCGCAACCTCAACGCGCATCACAGAGAGCAGTCCGCCCTGCAAGCGGGGGTCTTTCATGCCCCCGATGACACTGATCAGCTCGCGCTTCATATCCTCGGACAAACGGCTCATATTTTTACTCTGCGGCATGGTGGTTACCTCCTTTGCGCGCAGGGGCAAGCGCCCCATTAATCGCGGTATTCTTCAATGATAAACGCTTCAAACACGTCGCCCTCTTTGATATCGGAGAACTTGACAAGGCCGATGCCGCACTCGTAGCCGGTGGCAACTTCCTTGACGTCGTCTTTAAAGCGGCGCAGAGAGTCAATTTCGTCCTCTGCAATGACGATGCCGTCACGCACCACGCGGATTTTGGCGTTGCGCGTCACTTTGCCGTCCTGCACATAGCAGCCCGCAATCGTACCGGCGGAAGAAATCTTAAAGACATTGCGCACTTCGGCACGGCCCAGCTCCACCTCGCGGAATTTCGGAGCGAGCATGCCCTTCATGGCGTCGGTGACGTCGTTGATGGCGTCGTAAATCACGCGGTACATGCGCATTTCGACTTCCGCCTGTGCGGCTTCCTCTTTGGCAATGGGGTCGGGGCGCACATTAAAGCCGATGATGATCGCGCCGCCGGCATTTGCCAGCATCACGTCCGACTTATTGATGGCACCGACGCCCGCGTGAATCACGCGCACGCGCACTTCGTCATTGGCGATTTTCTCAAGGCTCTGCTTAACGGCCTCGGCACTGCCCTGAACGTCCGCCTTCACGATAATGGCAAGCTCCTTGCGCTCGCCCTCGGCAATCTGGCTGAAGAGGTTATCAAGCGTAACCTTCTTATAAGCAGCGAACTGTTTTTCCTTGGCTTCCGCTGCGCGGCGGTCGGCCAGCTCACGCGCCAGCTTCTCATCCTCAACTGCATCGAACAAATCGCCTGCGGCGGGAACTTCCGTCAAGCCGGTGATCTCCACGGGTGTGGACGGGCCTGCTTCCTTCAAAATCTGGCCTTGGTCGTCACGCATCACGCGCACACGGCCGACAGACGTGCCGGCGATGACGATATCGCCCTGATGCAAAGTACCCTTTTGCACCAAAATGGTGGCAACGGGGCCTTGGCCTTTATCAAGACGCGCCTCGATGACAGCGCCCTTTGCACGGCGGTTCGGATTTGCCTTCAGCTCTTTTACTTCTGCCACAAGGCTGATGTTCTCGAGCAAGTCCTGAATGCCCATGCCGGTTGCGGCGGAAACGGGCACGCAGATGATGTCGCCGCCCCACTCTTCGGGCACGAGCTCATATTTTGTGAGCTGCTCTTTCACCATATCGGGGTTTGCCGTCGGCTTATCCATTTTGTTGATGGCAACAATGATGGAAACACCGGCCGCTTTGGCGTGGTTGATGGACTCAACCGTCTGCGGCATGATGCCGTCGTCGGCAGCAACCACCAGCACGGCGATGTCCGTGAGGTTTGCGCCGCGGGCACGCATGGAAGTAAACGCTTCGTGACCCGGAGTATCGAGGAAGGTGATGGGCTTGCCGTTCACACTCACCTGATAAGCGCCGATGTGCTGCGTAATGCCGCCTGCTTCGCCTGCGGTGACGCGGGTTTTGCGGATGGCGTCCAAGATAGACGTTTTGCCGTGGTCAACGTGACCCATAACAACCACAACGGGCGGACGCTCGCACAGGTCTTCCTCTTTGTCCTCGTCGGTTTCAAACAGGCGTTCCTCGATGGTGACGTGCACTTCGCGCTCCACTTTTGCGCCCAGCTCTTCTGCTACCAGGCTTGCGGTATCGAAATCAATGACTTCGCTGGCGGAGGCCATCACGCCGAGGCCCATCAGCTTTTTGATGACCTGTGCGACGTTGACTTTCAGGCGCATTGCCAGCTCGCCCACGGCGATTTCATCGGGAATGGAAACCTTGAGCTGTGCTTTGCGCGCTTTTTCCAGCTGGATGCGCTGCAAGCGCTCGGCCTCGGTTTCACGCTTTTTCTGGAACTGCTGGTTTTTGCCCAAACGGTTTTTGCCGGTAAACTTCTGCTTGTTGCCGGCGGGCTGGGGCTTGCGGCGGTTTTCCACATTTTTGGTAGAAGCAAGCTCGGTATATTTCTCGTTGAATTTATCGAGGTTCACGTCCGCGGAGGAGGTGTCTACCGTTACGGTGACAACCTCACGCTTTTGCGGCGCGGGCTTTTGCTCTTTTTCGGGCTTGGGCATCCGCACGCGCTCTTTGCGCTTTTGGGCAGGCTGTTTTGCCTGCTTTTTCGGCTCTGCGCTCTGCGTTGCACTGTTCAAATACTCGTCCAAACTTTGCACCTCTCCGTCCCGGGTGTAATGTTCAAACACACGGTTCAGCTCCTCCTCGGTCAGCTGGCTGGTGTGCTTTTTCACCTCGCCTGTCCACTGGGTAAACAGGTCGATTAAATCTTTATTTTGTACGCCAAGATCCTTGGCAAGGTCGCTCAGCTTATACTTAATGGTCATGCGCGTTCCTCCTTTTGTGCCGTTTGCTCGGAAATGGCTTTCCTGCACAGATTGGCCAGCTCGCAGTCGGTTACGGCAAACACCACTGTGGGCTTTCTGGTAATCTGATCTAATTCTTCTTTCGTCAGGCTCATGACGTAAAAATCCGTCAGCCCCTCGCAAAACTCCTGTGCGTGGCGCAGCGTGCGCTCTGCGGCGTCCTGCGCGCACAGAACAATCTGCGCCTTGCCTGTCATGACGCTTTCTTTCACGGGGTCAAACCCTGTGACAAGCGCGCCGGCTTTGCGGCACAGCGAAAGCGCAAAGAGCAGTTTATTCCTCATGCGCCGCCTCCTGTTCCATCTGTGCCTCCATGGCGTTGTACACCTCTTCGGGTATCTGCACTTCCAGCGCGCGCTCAAAGCGCTTTGCTTTGCGCGCCTTGGCAAGGCACTCTTTGGACGGGCACACATACGCGCCCCGACCGGGCTGCTTGCCCTTTAAATCCAGCGAAACACTTCCGTCCGGCGCGCGCACCACGCGCACCAGCTCTTTTTTCGGTTTCGATTCTCCGCAGCCGGAACAGCGGCGCAGCGGGATTTTTTTCGGGGTCATGGAATTCCTCCTTTTACAGGTTTGCGGCTGAGGAATACCCCGCCGGTTATTCCTCGGTTTGCGCGGCGTCGGTTTGTTCGCTCAGCTCGACGGTTTCTTCACCGGCCGTTTCGCTCTCTTTTTCCGGGGCGGGGCTGCTCGGCTCTTCGCCGTAGTAGCCGCTTTCGGGGCGGATATCAATGTTATAGCCTGTCAGGCGCGCGCAAAGGCGTGCATTCTGGCCTTTGTTGCCGATGGCAAGGCTCAGCTGATGATCCGGCACGGTGACACGGCAGGCTTTGGACTCGCCGTCCAAAATTTCCACGCCCACCACATTTGCGGGGCTGAGTGCCGCGCTGATGAATGCGGCGGGGTCTTCGCTCCAGCGAACGATGTCAATTTTCTCGCCGCCCAGCTCGTCAACAATCTTTGCCACACGCTGGCCGCGCGGGCCGATGCATGCGCCCACGGGATCGACGTTTTCATCCTTGCTCCAAACGGCCATTTTCGTGCGGGCTCCCGCCTCGCGGCTGATGGCCTTTACCTCAACGGTGCCGTCGAAAATCTCCGGCACTTCCATTTCAAACATGCGCTTGACCAGCCCCGGATGGGTGCGGCTGATCATCATGCGCGGGCCGCGGTCGCCCTCGATGACATCCACAACATACACTTTAATGTGCTGGCCCTCGCGCAGCTGCTCGCCGGGCACCTGCTCATTGCGGGGAAGCACCGCTGTGCCGCCCTTGCTCAGCTCGACTGTGACCGTGCCCTTCACGGGATCAATGCTGTGAATGACGGCTGTGATGATCTCGTGTGCCTTTGACTGCATTTCGGCGTACATCTGGCTGCGCTCGGCCTCTTTTAAGCCTTGGCGAATAACGTGCTTTGCCGTCTGCGCGGCAATGCGGCCGAAATCTTTTGTTTTCAAGGGGATATTGAACATATCGCCGAGCTTTGTGGTGCGGCGCTTGGCCTGCGCGTCGCTCAAGCTGATTTCCACGCGCGGGTCTTCCACTTCCTCCACCACCAGCTTGAGCAGCGTCACGTTGAACTTACCCGTTTTGGGGTCAATTTCTACCAGCACATTTTCGTCTTCGACATCGTAATCCTTTTTCACCGCGATGACGATTGCGTTTCGGATTTTTTCCAGCAGGTAGTCAGCGCTCAAGCCGCGCTCTGCTTCGAGCAGTGAAAGAGCCTCAAAAAATTCGCCGTTCATTTTTCTAAACCATCCCTTTATTGCTTAATTTATTGCTTATTGCGGCAGATCACGTCGTGCTGCCTTAAAACAGATCTTCGTCGTCGCACAGCTTAAAGTAGCTTGCATTTTTTGTTTCGATGCTCACCGGGCCGTTTTCCGTTTCCAGCGTGACAGCGCCGCCCTCTTTGCCCAGCAGAATTCCGGCAATTTCGCGCTCGCCGTTTTCGTCCGGACGAATGAGGCGCGCGCGCACCTTTTGGCCTTTTTTCGCTTCAAAGTGGGCATCGCGCGTCAGCTTGCAGCCAAGGCCGGGGCTTCCCACTTCGAGATAGTAGCTTTCGTCAATGGGGTCTGCCTCGTCCAAAATGGGGTTGATGGCGCGTGTGGCATCCTCGCACGCCTGCATGTCCAGCGGCTCGTCCCGGTCAATGAACACCCGCAAAAACCAATCCGGGCCTTCTTTTTCAAACCGAACATCCCACAGACGCAGTCCCAGCTGCGCAAGCGCAGGGGAAACGAGTGCCTCCACCGCTGAAACGGTTGTACCGCTTTTTCCTTTTGCCATAAAACCTCCCGCCGAACGGCCTTTTGCCCCGGCGCAGACGCCCCCGCGTTTTTGCACCGTTGCCTTAACAAACAGGAAAGAGCGGACCGTGCGGCCCACTCTTTCACTAAAAACATATCGTACGCTAATTATATTACCACAAGTGCAGGAAATATGCAAGCTTTTTATTCCTGCGTCTGCGCGCCTTTGTGCTCATACGGGTCGGTGTGCTGAATTTCCGCACGCAGACGGCGCTCGGTTTCGGGGTCAATGGCCGCTTTGCGCGCCATCAGCGCCTTAGTGGGAATGCCCATCTCCGTGAACATGGCCTCATGCTCCGTGCGAATGTTCCATGCGGGTTCCTCGGCGTGTAAATCGCGCGTCATCCAAGTGATTTCAAACCCCGCTTCGGGCAGATATTGCAGCGTGTCCTCAAAGAGGTCATCGTCATCGCACTTAAAGCAGATTTCGCCGTTTTCCGAAAGGAAGTCACGGTACTGTACCAGCTGGCGCGGGTGCGTCAAACGATGCTTTTTGTGGCCGGACTTTTTGTTCCACGGGTTGCAGAAATTGATGTAAATGCGCTCCACACGGTCGGGCGCGGCCAGCATACAGCGAATGCGCTCGATGTCGTGCGACAAAATCACCACGTTGTCCGGCGTTTTGCCTTCTGCCGCGTAGCGGCGCTCGATGTTCCTCTTTGCCAAAATGAGCACCTTGTCCGTGATATCCACGCCGATATAATTGCGCTCGGGATGGCGCAGTGCCAGCTGCGACAAAAAGCCGCCCTTGCCGCATCCAAGCTCCATGTGAATCGGCAAATCGGGGTTTTGGAACACTTCGCGCCATTTTCCTTTTTGCGCCATCGGCTCATTGATATGGTACGCACAGGCGGCCAGCTCCGGCCCGGCATACGGCTTAAAACGCATTCTCATAGGTGACCTCTCTTTTTCGTCTTTTGGCAATCTGCCCGCCCGAGTGCTCGGGCTTTATGTTTTATCTCGCGCCCGTCCAACGCTCGCCGTCATACCAGACGGGGGCATTCGCCGCAAGGCTTTTCGGCACGTCTAAAATCCGTTGGTTTTCACTTCCGCGAAAGCGCAGATCCAAATTGCGCTGCGCCAAAATAAACGGCCCGTCCACCAGAACATCCAGTGTTTCCAGCAATGCGCGCTGCGCGGGGCTGCCTTCCATCAGCTGCTCCCATGTGTATCCGGTGTATGCCGCCAGCTCATAGCCAAGGGGCTTGAGCTGCTTTGCCAAGCACAAAAAGCCTTCAGCCTGACAAAACGGCTCGCCGCCGGAAAACGTCACGCCTTTGGCCAGAGGGTTTCCCCGCACGACGCGCACCAGCTCCTCAACCGGAACTTTGGTTCCCACGCCGAACGGGTGGCTTTCCGGGTTATGGCACCCTTCGCAATGATGCGGGCACCCCTGCGCAAAAATAGTGACACGAATGCCGGGGCCGTCGACGATTGAATCGTTGACGATCCCGGCCAAATCCAAACAGACGCTGTCCATCAGCGGCTCAGACCATGTTTGACGCGGTCGCGCTCTTCCGCCTTTTTCGCGTCGTTCCATTTATCCATCGTTCCCACGAGATAACCTGTGATGCGGCGGATGCGCTCGAAGCCGACATCCTTTCCGTTTTTTGCCGATACATTTGTCTTGACTGCCATAACAATACCTCCCAATTTTCTGAACGGATGCCCCCTGCGTTCCCCGCTTTTTTACAAAGCGCGCAGGCAGCATCCGTCACCACAGCGGCAAATGCCGCATTTTATTCACAGCCGCAGAATGCGGTTACTTCCGGATAAAGCTTTTTCAGCTCGGCAATGCGCTCGGGGCTGAGCTCTTCACCCTCGCGCCGTCCGCAGCGCGGGCAAACCTCGCCAATCACGCCCACATAGCCGCAAACGGGGTCGCGGTCGACCGGGTGGTTAATTGAGCCGTAGCCGATGCCCGCATCGTGCATGCAGCGCACAACCGCCTCAAATGCCTCGACATTGTTTGCAGTGTCGCCGTCCAGCTCCACATAGCTGATATGGCCTGCGTTCGTCAAAGCATGGTAAGGCGCTTCCTTGTTAATTTTGTCATACGCCGAAATTTCATACCAAACGGGAATATGGAAACTGTTGGTGTAATATTCGCGGTCGGTCACGCCCGGAATGATGCCGTAGCGTTTTTGATCCATGCGCAAAAAGCGTCCGGAAAGGCCCTCGGCAGGCGTTGCCAAAAGGCCGAAGTTCAGGCCCATCTCTTTGCCGCGGCGGTCGCAGAACTCACGCATGTGGCCGATAATCTGCAAGCCTTTTTCCTGCATTTCCTCGCTTTCACCGTGGTGATGGCCGTAAAGCGCCGTCAAGGTTTCCGCCAAACCGATAAAGCCGATGGAAAGGCTTCCGTGCTTGAGCACCTCGCGCACCTCATCGTTGGGGCCTAAGCGGTCGGAATCCAGCCACACGCCCTGGCCCATCAAGAACGGGTAATTATACACGCGCTTCGACGCTTGAATCTCAAAGCGATCGAGCAGCTGCTGTGCCACCATTTCCATCATGGCATCCAGCTTTTCGTAAAACAGCGCTTCGTCGCCTTTGCTTTCAATGGCAAGGCGCGGAAGATTGATGGATGTGAACGACAGATTGCCGCGCGAATACGCAATTTCGCGCTCGGGGTCATAGAAGTTGCCCATCACGCGGGTGCGGCAGCCCATGGTTGCCACTTCCGTTTCGGGGTGGCCCGGGCGGTAGTACTGCAAGTTAAAGGGACTGTCCAAAAAGACGTAGTTCGGGAACAAACGCTTTGCGCTGACGCGGCAAGACAGCTGGAACAAGTCATAGTTGGGGTCGCCGGGGTTATAGTTGACGCCCTCTTTCACCTTGAAAATATGAATGGGGAAAATCGGCGTTTCGCCGTGTCCCAGGCCGGCATCTTCCGCCAAAAGGATATTGCGGATCACCATGCGGCCCTCAGGCGAAGTATCCGTGCCGTAGTTAATCGAAGAGAAAGGCGTCTGCGCGCCTGCGCGCGAGTGCATGGTGTTCAGATTATGTACAAAGCCTTCCATCGCCTGGAAGGTGTCGCGGTCAGTGCTTTCCGCGGCGCGGCGGCGTGCGCGGCGCACAATGGAAGCAGCCGCTTTCTCGTCCAAGCGGCCTGTGCCGACAAGGGCTGCACAAACAGCCTCATCAAAGCGCTCGGCATCAATCTCTAAGCGCGCGGGATGGCCGGTTGCTTCTTCGCCCGCCTCGGTCGCCTGCCGGGCCAGCTCGGTCTCGTCTTCGCTGTCGAGCACATCCTCCAGCGCGTCGCGCAGCTTGCGGCGGTACAAGCGCGCAAACGACTTTGCAACACCTTGCGCCATCGCGTAGTCAAAGTTCGGCACGCCTTGGCCGCCGTGCTGGTCGTTCTGGTTCGACTGAATGGCAATGGCGGCCAGCGCAGCATAGCTGCCGATGCTCTGCGGCTCGCGCAGATACCCATGACCCGTAGAAAAACCACCCTTGAACAGTCGAAGCAAATCGATCTGACAGCAAGTAGTGGTCAATGCATAAAAATCAAAATCATGTATATGAATGTCGCCCTCAGCATACGCCTTGGATTGCTCGGGAGTGAGCAGGTAAGCGGCATTGTAAGCCTTTGCGCCGGCTGTGCCGATTTGCAGCATGCTGCCCATTGCGGTGTTGCCGTCGATGTTGGCGTTGTCGCGCTTCATATCGCTTTGGCGGGCATCGACATTGGTAATTTCGTCAATGGCGTGCATGAGGCTGGTTTTTGCTTCGCGGATGCGCGTGCGCTCGGCGCGGTACAGGATATATTGCTTTGCGGCATTTTCAAACCCCGCGTGCATCAGCTCCTGCTCGGCAATATCTTGAATTTCTTCAATGCGGGGGTTTTCCTGCGGCAAAGCATCCAGCCGTTTTCCCACGGCGTGCGCCACCTGCTCGGCCTGTTCGGCGTCGCCTTCCCCTGCGGCCTTGAGAGATTTTAAAATGGCGGCCGTGATTTTATTTTCGTCGTATAAAACCACGCGTCCGTCACGTTTTACAATGCTTTTTACCATGTGCGCTATCCTCTCCTCCAGGCTCTGCCAACCCCACATGGAGGGTTCGACATTCCAAAAACGCCCTAAATCTTGAAAACAGTAGATAGTTTATCACTATATCTAGGGTTCGTCAAGTCGAAAAAGGGCGTCAAGCTCAAAAACCGCAGCGAAAATTTTTTTGAAATTTTGTCAGAATTGCTGATTTCATCGAGAACGTGTATAATATGCTTGACAAAAAGGAGGCGTATCGATTGGAAGTTTCAAAAGAGCGCATTTCACCGCTTGGAATCCGCTATGAGCTTACAAGAAAGCGGGTGAAAAACATCAATTTCCGGGTGCGAAGCGACGGCACGCTCGCCGTGAGCGCCCCCGCCCGCGTGCCTTTCAAAGAAATCGACGCGCTGGTGGACGCACGCCGCGCATGGGTGGAAAAAGCGCGCCGCGATGTGCTTGCACAAGCCGCCCGGCGGCAAGAACCCTGCCCGATTGACAAAAGCCGGGCGCTGGCCGTGTTTCAGGCGCTGGAAGAGCCGGTGTTTCAAAAATTCGCACCACTGCTGCCAGAGCGGCCGACGCTCTGTGTGCGTGACATGAAAACACGGTGGGGCGTGTGTGCGCCCGCCCGCAGACGCATCACCTTAAATCTGCGCCTTGCGCTTTATCCGCCCGAAGTCATTACCTATGTAATCGTGCATGAATATGCACATTTTATTCACTTAAACCATAGCAAAGCCTTTTGGCAGGTGGTGGAACAACATATTCCAAACTGGCGCGAACTTCGGCGTGCGCTGCGCTTTTCTCCGCCGTCTGAAGAGAAAAGCGTCTGACCGGCTTGCCGCTGAAACGGTGAAAAGCGGCTTTTTTTGCTTGCATTGAGAAACGCCTTGTTATATACTATTGTAATTACGGCGGCGAACTGCCCAAACACCCGGCAGTCATCCGCAGAACACTTCACACGCCCCGCCGCTCCGGCAGGCGTCGCGAAAGGAAACGGCATGAATAAGTATAAGCGTTTGGTGTCCAACACCATTTTAACCGCCATCAATCAGTTTTCCTCAAAGCTTCTCGGCATTTTGATGACGGCCTATTACACACGTCAGCTCACCACCGGAGAATTTGGCTTAATGGACACCGTGCAGACCACCGGACAATTTTTTATTCCGCTGGTACTGCTCGGGATTCAAAACGCCGTTGTGCGCTTCGGGCTGGAGTCCCGCCGCAGTCACCACAAAATTTATACCAACGGCTTGGTCGCACTGGGTTCGGGTTATCTGATTCTTCTGATCATCTGGCCCATTCTCTCTCAGTTTGACTTTATTGCCACTTCCGTTGGCCCATACGGCGCGCTGATGCTGGTATTTTTGCTGACGAGCTGTTTTAACACGCTGAACTGTCAGCTCACACGCGCGCAGGGGAATTTGCGCCTTTATGCCATTGACGGCATTTTAAACAGTGCCGTTACGCTTGTGTGCACCGTGTTTTATATTTCCGGGCTTGGCCTTCGTCCGGAGGGCATGCTTTTGGCGGTCATCACAGGCGATTTTATCAGCGCTATGTTTTTATTTTTCGCGCTGCGCATGTGGCGTTTTGTGAGCTTTCGCAGTTTTGATAAAGAATTGATGGTTCGCATGCTGCGTTTTTCGCTGCCGCTTGTTTCCGCGTCAATTTGCTGGTCGATCACCAATACCAGCGACAAACTGTTTATCACCAATATTTTGGGGCCGGAGGCAACCGGTCTGATGAGCGCATGCTACCGCCTTCCCACCCTGCTTTCCATCGTGGCAACCATGTTCACCGAGGCATGGCAGATCAGCGCGTTTACCGACGGCTCCAAAGCCGGGCGTGAAGCATTTTTCTCTCGTGTGTTCGGCATTTACCAAGGCATTATGTTTATGGCAGCGGCGGGCATCATTTGGCTGTGCCAGCCGATTATGCGCGTGTATGTCGGCAAAGAGTTCTTTTCGGCATGGGAGTTTGTGCCGCTTTTCACCTTCGCCACCATTTTCTCCTCGCTTTCCAATTTCCAAAACAGCATTTATATGCTGGAAATGAAGAGCGGCCTTTCTCTGCTTACCATGGCAGTAGGCGCTGTGTTAAACTTAATTTTAAATGCAGCGCTCATCCCCTCCTACGGCATTCAGGGCGCAGCTATTGCCACCGCCGCCAGCTACTTTGTCATATTCCTGATTCGCGCATTTTCCACGCGTCGGCTGCTTCGCATGAGCTACCGGCCTGTGAGCCTTGCCATCAACGTAGCCCTGCTTTGCATTCAAAGCATCATTCTTTTAATGCAAAAGGAAAACTGGGCCTTCTGGCTCACGATTGCCACTTATGTGACGCTCTTATTTAACCTGAAAAGCTTTGTCGATACGGTTACTGTGCTTTTATCCCGCAGAAAAAAACGTGCAAAGTCATAACCATTTAACACCTGCCGCAGAAAATCGGCAGGCAGCAGTTTGTCGAAAAAGCTTTGCTTTTTCACAAACTGTGTCCCTATTTCAAATGGAAAAGAGGGCTAGCCCCCTTTCCAAGCCTTTTTCCCCTTGCAGCCCGGCTCTTTCTGAATCAGGCGGCAGTTTTTCGACAGTCTCACACCTGCCGCAGAAAACGGCAGGTGCTTTTTTATTTGAAGAAGCAATTTCGCGTACGCCCTTGACAAACGACTGCTTTTTCGATAAAATATTTTTCAGTAAGCATAAGTTAACTTTCAAACAAAAGAATACGCTTACTGTTTTTCCTTTTCTTTTCATCTTTTTTACGAAAATGCATCGCTCATGAGCGGTGCTTTTTTCAGGCTTGTCGTTAGCTTTCGCTAACACTTTTCGTGTACATTCACCAGAAAGGACTTTATCTGCATGATGCTTCAAAAACGCTTAATTCAAATGGTACCCGGTGCGAAAAAGCACATTGCCGCAAATATCGCCCTGCAATGGCTTTCTTTGCTTGCAAACATTGCACTCACCGCCTGCGTGTGCCTGTTTCTGTCCGGCTTGCTCACGGGGCAGGAAATGTCCGTACTGCCGTCGGCGCTGTTTTGCTTTTCGATGGCGGCTCTGCGTTTTGTCTGCATCCGCATGGCCTCGTGGCAAGGGTATTTATCTTGCCGGAATGTCAAACACATCCTGCGCGACGCCATTTATCAAAAACTGCTTCGGCTGGGTCCTTCTTATGCACAGCAAACGGCAACGAGTGAAATTGTTCAGGTTGCCTGCGAGGGCGTGGAACAGCTGGAAACATATTTCAGTTCTTATCTGCCGCAGCTGTTTTACAGCCTGATTGCACCAATTACCCTGTTTGCGGTTCTTTCCTTTTTCTACTTTCCGGCGGCGCTTGTGCTGTTTCTCTGCGTTCCGCTGATTCCTGTTTCCATTGCGCTGGTGCAAACGTTTGCCAAAAAGCTTTTGGCGAAATATTGGGGACAGTATACGGCGCTGGGCGATCACTTTTTAGAGAACCTGCAAGGTTTAACCACTTTAAAAATTTATCAAACAGACGGTCTGCGGCACGAATTGATGAACGAACAGGCCGAAAATTTCCGCCGCATCACAATGAAAGTTCTCACGATGCAGCTCAACTCCATCACCATTATGGATTTAGTCGCGTTCGGGGGAAGCGCCGTCGGCATTATTTTAGCCGTGCGGGCCTTTGCCGCCGGAACCGTTGGCTTTGCGGCGTGCCTTTTGATGATTTTGCTCTCGGCGGAATTTTTCCTGCCGATGCGCCTGCTCGGTTCGTTTTTCCACATTGCGATGAACGGCATGGCGGCGAGCGACAAAATCTTTCGTTTGCTCGATTTGCCCGAACCGGAGCAAAAAACATGTGATACCGCTTTGCGCAGCTATGACATTCAGCTGACAAACGTTTCCTTCTCTTACGACGGCGAGCGTCAAATTTTAAGCGGCGTTTCTTTAGACATTGCGGAAGATCAGCTGACGGCTTTGGTCGGCAAAAGCGGCTGCGGAAAAAGCACCGTGTGTTCCCTCGTTACAGGCGTCAAAGAAGGCTTTACCGGAAACATCACTTTGGGGGGCTCGGAACTTTCCGGTCTTTCGCGTGAGATGCTGGCAAAGACGGTTACTACTGTGGGAAGCGCAGTGCATTTATTCAAAGGAAGCGTGCGCAGCAATTTGATCATCGCAAACCCCGGTGCGGACGACAGCGCACTTTGGGAAGTGCTGGAACGGGTAGACCTGGCCGATTTTCTGCGCGGTGAAAACGGCTTGGACACGGAAGTTTTGGAGCGCGGTGCCAATTTTTCGGGCGGACAGCGCCAGCGTTTGGCCTTAGCGCGTGCGCTTTTGCACGACACACCGATTTATATTTTTGACGAGGCGACGAGCAATATCGACGTCGAAAGCGAAGAAATTATTATGCAGGAAATCCGCCGTATGGCGCACAAGAAAACCGTGCTTTTCATTTCTCACCGATTGGCCAACGTCACGTGTGCGGACCAGATTTATGCTTTGGAAAACGGCCGCGTGTGTGAAAGCGGCACACATGAACAGCTGCTTCAAAAAGACGGCCCTTATCGCCGCCTTTGGACACTGCAAAAAGAATTGGAAGAAGTCGGAATGGAGGAATCGGCATGAAGAAGAGAAACGGTTTCACCGTGATGACGCGGCTCATTGGGCTGGTGCGTCCGCTGACAGGGTATATGCTCATTGCGGTAGTGCTCGGTGTAGCAGGGTTTGTCTGCTCCACCTTTCTCACGATTTTGGGTGCATGGTCGCTTTGGAACATCACAATCAACCATCCGGAAGCGCTCGGTGGGTTGCTCGTGCTGATTGCGGTTTTCGGCGCGGCGCGCGGCTTTTTGCGCTACGGAGAACAGGCGTGCAACCATTACATCGCCTTCAAGCTTTTGGCGCTCATTCGCGATCAAGTTTTCGGCGCGCTTCGCCGCCTTTGCCCGGCAAAGCTGGACGGACGCGACAAAGGCGATTTGATTTCCGTGATTACTTCGGACATTGAGCTGCTTGAGGTGTTCTATGCCCACACAATTTCTCCGGTTCTGATTGCGCTGCTGATGTGCGGCGGCATGTCCGTTTGGCTGGGTACATTTCATCCGCTTTTAGGTGTTTTGGCCGCTTGCTCATATCTTCTTGTGGGCGTCGTTGTGCCGCTTGCCGCGGCAAAGCGCGGCGGCGATACGGCACTTCGGTTTCGCAGTCAAACGGGTGCGCTCAGCGCGTTTATGCTCGACAGTCTGCGCGGCCTTTCCCAAACGCTTCAATACGGCGACGGCGAAAACCGCCTGCGCATGCTGAAAGAACAGAGCGATGCCCTGTCGGTACAGGAAGCGAAAATGAAACGTCAAACCGGCACCGTGAGCGCAGCTGCAAACACACTCATTCTTGTCTGCTCTCTGGCAATGCTGTTTCTCGCCGCCGCACTTTATCGGCAGGGAGCGGTCGGCTTTGAAGCTGTTCTCATCGGCTTCACTGCGCTCATCAGCTCTTTCGGCCCCGTTGTGGCGCTTGCCAATTTAGGGGCAACGCTGCAAAACACGCTCGCCGCCGGAAACCGCGTGCTCGACTTGCTGGAAGAAACGCCGCAAGTGGAGGAAAATATCGACGGAGCGGAAATCACCTTTGCCGGTGCAGAGTGCAAAAATGTTTCCTTCTCTTACGACGGCCAGCCCGTTTTAGAGGATGTCAGCGTGACTCTAAATCCGGGGAGCATTGTAGGCGTCTGCGGCCGAAGCGGCAGCGGAAAATCCACCCTTCTCAAGCTTTTCATGCGCTTTTGGGATGTGCATGAAGGACACATTTCTCTTTCTCAAACGCCGATTGCACAAATCAAAACCTCAAGTCTGCGCGACGCGCAAGGGTATGTCACACAAGATACGCACCTGTTCCATGACACCATTGAAAACAATTTAAAAATCGCGAATCCCAATGCCACGAGAAAGCAAGTAATGGAAGCATGCCAAAAGGCGTCTGTGCATGAGTTTATTGAATCTCTGCCGAATGGATATGACACGGAGGTGGGAGAACTGGGCGACGGCCTTTCGGGCGGCGAACGCCAGCGCCTCGGCATTGCGCGCGCCTTTTTGCACGACGCACCGCTCGTACTCCTCGATGAGCCGACCAGCAACCTCGACAGCTTAAACGAATCCATCATCCTGCGCTCACTGAAAAAGGCGCACGGAGAAAAAACATTTGTTTTGGTGAGCCATCGCGTGTCTACCATGCGCATTGCCGACGAGCAAATTTTCATTGAGAAAGGAAGGATTTCCTCGTGAGCAAACAATCGGTTGAAGAAAAGCGCGCCCATGAAAAAGCGCTCATTTCTGAAATGATCCGGCTTTACTGCAAGAAAAAACACGGTACGGCCGACGGCCTTTGTGATGATTGCCAAGCGCTTTGTGATTATGCGCTTGCGCGTATTGAACATTGTCCCATGATGGAACACAAAACCTTTTGCTCACGCTGTCCGGTCCATTGCTATCGGGAGCAAATGCGTGAAAAAATCCGCGCAGTGATGCGTTTTTCCGGCCCGCGCATGCTCTTTCACCATCCGCTTGCAGTGGTGCGCCATGCGTTCTCTTCACTCGGCTAAAGCTTCGCTTTCCCTAAAACACAGAAAGGCGGTTGTTATTTCATGCGAAAAATCCTGTATCTCACCCTGGGCGTAATCAGCATGTCGCTGGGCGCCGTCGGCGTGGTGCTTCCCATTTTACCCACGACACCCTTTCTCCTGCTGGCCGCTTTCTGCTTTGCCAAAAGCAGCCAGCGGCTGCACCGCTGGTTTTTGTCCACGCAGCTTTACGAAAAGCATTTGAAAGACTTTGTGCAGACGCGCGCCATGACGATGAAAACGAAACTCAGCCTGATGTCGATGGCCTCCGCGATGATGCTGCTCGGTTTTTTGATGATGGAGCAGGTTCCCGTGGGCCGGATTGCCATCGCATGTGTGTGGATCTTTCATCTTTATTACTTTTTATTCCGGATTCGCACCATTCCCTCCCGTGAACCGTCGGAATAACAGCCCTTTTTCCGGCCCATCAAAGTGTTTTTTCATGAAAAATAAACCCTGGTGTTGCTACGCGAAAAAAATGATAAACAGTTTCAGAAAGAATGAGAATTGTTTGTGCTAGAGTTGCAACAGACCACTATATAGAAAGAGCGTTTACAAAGTGTTGAAACACAATGTAAACGCTCTTTCTATATAGTCTGAAAATTATATAAATGAAAAGGAACCTGCAAAAGGTATATACCTCATGCAAGCTCCTTCTCAGCCTATTTTGTAGGCTTTTTACGCCTGTTGCCATGATCATCGACAATCAGGTCGTGCCCGGTTTTACGTTGTGGATTTGGGACGTACTCTAAAAGATCCGATATGTCGCAATCCAGCACCTCACATATTCTGTCAAGGTACTCTAGATTTACCCGATCTGATAGCTCATGATAGAGCACATTGATCGTAGCAGGGCGAATACCAGTTTTACGAGAGAGGTCAATCTGCGTCCATCTACGTTCACCGAGCAGTTTTGACAGATGGTTTCTAATCATCTGATCGCCCCGCGTATTATAATATCAAATTCTGTTCTATAAATACTAAATTTGTAATAAAATTACGAATTTAGTAATTTATCTTTAGAAGTTTTTAATAATGACTTCCTTAAAAGACTTTTGGTTCTCACCGCTGCCAGAAAGGGTTTCTCTTCGCTGCACAGATTCGATGTTGCACCATGCACTATATAATTCGCGGATACGGTCATCATCGTTATACGAAAGGACAAATCGCCCTTTGATTTTTTTTAAATTATCTGCCAAACGCAGATGATCATCCCATCCAAACATACCTTCATAGTATTTTTCTGTTCCTAAATACGGTGGATCAAGGTAAAAAAGCGCATCAGGTCGATCGTATGTTTTGAGTATATACCCAAAATCTCGATTCTCGATTGTAACATCTCCCAGCCGTTCTTGTACCTTAGAAAGATAATTCAAAGTGCGCTGAAAACTTTTTGCTGACGTTGCAAACGATCGACGATTAGACCCAAACGAAAGTTTGAGAGTGCATAAAAATCTAGCTGCTCGCTGAATATCTGTAAGACCTTCACTTTTAAGCTGAGCTACTGAATCGAAGAAAATCTGCCTAGACGGTATTACCCAACGCATTTCCTCTTCTAGAGCGCGAGCATGGTACTTAATGCACCGGAATAAGTTTACAATTTCACCGTCTTTATCGTTAATTACTTCCAACTGACCAGGCAGCTTTTTTCGTCCAAAGAACACCCATCCTGCACCAAAAAACACCTCAATATAGCGACCTACACCATCCTGAGGAAAGCGTGTGATAATCTCTTGACGCAGAGCGCGTTTACCACCGATCCAACCGATTGGACTATTCATCATACAACTCATCCTTTATTATATAATCGTGGGCGATCAGATGAATTATTATGATTATTTGAGAGGGCTCCGTGGAGATTATTGAGGATTATCTCCCAATGTTTGGAGCTTTTTGAAAAGGTCTGAAACAAAGTTGGCTCCGCGACTGGCAAAGATTCCTGTCAAAAGACATCCTACCCACGGAAGTGTAAACTGTACGTTAAGCACAGCGTAAAAATCCGCACCAACCGCAAAGCACAGCAGAACCGACAGAATCAAAGCTGTACCTTGTGTAATGGCTGTCTTATACTGCTTATCAAGCATCGCCTTACCTACGGTCTTGCCGTATTCAATCAGCCCTTCTACCGTAACGGCCATCATCAAAACCAAAACAATCATATCCATATTTTTAAACCTCCTTCAGCACAGTTTTCACGCCTTTGGCGGCAAGCTGCTGCACCAGTGATTGTGCGTTTTCTTTTTTGGTAAACGCGCCGCACTGGACACGAAAGCCGCCGTCGGCCGACACAACGACACTTTCCACGCCTTTCTTGCTCAGCTCAACGTAAAAGGCGTTGGCGTTGTCTTCTTTTTCAAAAAAGCCTGCCTGCACGACATACATTCCTGTGGTTGTCTGAACAGGGAGCCCCAGCTCGTCCGCTTTTTGGATAAACAGAACGACGTCACCGGCACTCATGCCGCCGATCGTCATAAGGCCGTCTGCTTCAGCAAAGGGAACAGATAAATCCTCTGCCATTTGTTTGAGCGTCAGCACATCTCCGGCGGACGCAGGCCCGATGCGCAGCGTAGTGAGCTTGTCCGAGCTTCTACCGTCCTCGGGCATATTGGCCAGCTTATTTGCTTCGTCGCAAAGCCATTGTAATTTATTTTTCAGATACGGCCCAGGGCAGGCGGTAGCGGTGTACATGCTGTGATAAGTAAGCGTCTTTCCGACAACCAGCGGAAAAAGCCCGTTTCGGCGCGCGATATCTGCCACCAGTTTCACAAGCGTTTGCAAACTGATGTCCGATACCTCCCAATTCGGTGCGCCGGAGCTGTTCGATACCTCGATGGTGACTGCGCGGCAATTCGCAGTCCAGTTTGAATTTGTCCAGGCGATATCATCCTCGGAAACATATTGGCCAATCTGAGCGCCGCTGACGCCATAATGGGAGCTGCCTGCTCGTCCTTTCTTTTGCCAAAGCTGACCCAGCGCGTCTACACTGACGATGCCTGCGGCATGGTGTACGGTGATTTCAGAAATTTTGCCGTACCGCGCGCGGTTCTTGGTGTAATTCCCGACATACGCCGGGACCTCTTTTGTGATAAACGAACAGCCTTTCATTTAAACGTCTTCCTCCTTTGTGATTGCCTCAGGGGGGATGTCCGCCCCAGCACCTGCTTCCATGTCATAGTTCTGCATGTTCTCATCCATTGTGTTTTACCTCACTTTCAATTTTTGTATATTCTTCCTCGGTAATAAAGCTACCGACAAAGCCTTTCAGTTCATCCAGCGATAATGCGCCGAGTACAGCCTGCTGGCGTAAAAACTCAAACATTCTTTGCCACTCCTTTCGCCAATGCCAAAATTGCGGCCGAGTTCGCTTTTACCTGCTCTTCAAGGCTCGGCAGCGGAGAGGGACGTGCGGCAATCTCTTCTTGTTTTTCTTTCTCCGTGCGCTCCGCCGCTGAACCGTCGGAAAACTTGTAGTTGGCGACACCGTTTTCATCAAACAAAGGCTTGCCCAGCCATGTGCCGCTTAGCACCTCTTGATATTTTTCTTCTTCCGCCTGTCCCAAAATACGCCAGTCGTGCGCCTGTTTTTCGGTTCCGGGAAGCTCGTGCTCCAGCGCAAGAAAGACAATTTTTTCATTTTCGATTTTTCCGTAAACGCTAACATTAAGTTCCGACAATCCAGTTACCTCCATAAATTAAATTAATTCGCACAGATGTATTTTTTAACCGTTCCGTTCCGTTGAAAACAATCACTTGGACCTTGCCGGCAATAGGATCACCAATTCTCAGAGATGTTCCCTGAAAAGTATGGCAAGCCATCGCGTAGACAGGGCTGCTTCCGTACTCGCTAACCGGGATAGTCACCATTCCGTTGGCATCTGTGGTGGAAACTACCGTGCGGCACATTAAACCTAAATTTTTTCGAGCATCGTTTGTAGATTTAGCACCCGTTCCGCCATTTGCAATCGGGATAATGTCCGTTTTTGCAAAAACACCCAGGCTCGCCGCAGTCGGCTTATTTGACAGATCGTTATAGCTGCCGCTGAACGCAACCGTTTTTAAATCGGCAAACCATTTCATCAGTTTACCCAAGGACACTGCCAGCTTTTCACCTGTGCTCAAATTGGCGCGCGTGCTTGCCTGCGTAAACTCTGTTGTCACATTGCTGGCGTTTCCGGTGGGGGAAAGCGCACCTACGTCTGAAGCTGTAAGAGTTTTCGCACCAACTTTTCCGGCGTTGTTGAAAAGCAGGTGTCCACTTGTGAATCCTCTGACTGTAGTTTCGCTGCTCACTTCATTCGGCCCTGGCGCCCCCTGTGCACCGGTTGCACCCGCTGGCCCTTGCGGACCAGTAGCACCCGTGTCACCCTTGGGACCTTGTGGCCCTGTAGGACCAGCAGGTCCTTGTACCCCACGCTCTCCTTGATCTCCCTTTGGTCCTTGCGGTCCAACAACTCGCCCCAAATTCAAATCTGCCATTTTAATCACACTCCTACTGTGTAAATTAAATCGCCGTCCTCATTTATTTTCAAAGGAGGCGGCGATTCATTGTCATTTGTAACGATGTATAAATTTCCGTCAGACTTAATTTGCATCGCAAAGAAACCAAGGCCGATCTCCGTGACGACGCCCGGAGCACCTGGGTCACCTTTATCTCCTTTTTCGCCCTTTTCTCCTTGCATGCCCTGCGGGCCTTGCGGTCCGATTTCTCCTTTTTCACCTTGCACACCCTGCGGTCCGGTGGGTCCCATCGGGCCTGTTGCACCTGTCTGGCCTTGAATACCCTGTGGGCCTTGCGGCCCGGTGAGGTGGTCGGTGTAGGTAAAATCTTCTTCATTTGCACGCTTAAAACCGACACGATCTCCGTCCACGTTGTATTGGATTTCGGTACTGTCCTTGATATTCTGTGCTTCGTCTCGAAAACGCTCAGCCTCTTTAGCATAAAACTTGCTGTTATCTGCGTCTTCATTTGGACGTGTGCTTGTGCCTCCAACGGCCCAGCTTTTGGAGAGAACTGCACTGGCAGCTGCTTCTTTTGTTAAATCCTCAATTTTATCGATTGCATCTTCAAACATATTGGAAGGAGGAGCTGCAATTCCTTCTACGCAAGGAGTTATATTCAGTCCGTTTGATTGGATTTTAATAATCTCTGCTCCATTCGCTGATTTTGCAGTAAACTGAACATGCAGTTCTCCCGGGTATGCCGTAAAATCCGAATCAACAGGCCATTTTATGATGATCTGGTTATCGTCTGTTTGATCAATTGACACATCTATCTGCTTATTGATAATTGTTTGATAGTCAGGATGTGTTGCTCGGACATACCAAATAAGCTGAGATAGGTCGTGTTTTCCGTAATACCTTGTGCCAACTAGCTCATACGTTTCAGCCCAGGATTCACCTTGTGTGTGCAGTCCGCTTTCAGGCCCGAAATACACATATTTCCCCTCAAAAGATATCTTTATCGCCATAGTGCCCTCCGATCAATTTACCACAGTACCTGTAAACTTCGTCCATTTACTGTCCGCTGTAGTACGAATATACAACGTTCCCTTCGTTTCATAAAAAAACAGCAGATCAGCTTTGCCGCTGGCTTGATTATCTACTTTCAAAGCGCGATCAGCCTCATTGGCCTTTTGTGCATTAGTGGCATTATCGGCATTCGTAGCCTTATCAGAAATTTGAGAAGTTCGGGCACTTTTCGCAACTTCTGCACTTCCTGCACTCTTTGCGGTATCTGCAGAACCAGCACTTGTAGCGGTATCGGCCACCGTCGCCGACTTAGCTTTATTAGCTGTCTGTGCATATCCCGCTTTATCGGCGTAGGTCGCAGCCTCAGCTCTATCAGCATAAATGCTCTGTGCAGGATTACCTACTGGATATTCAACCACATAGGTTCCGCTATCCCCAATAATACGTACACGTTGCCCGGATTCAAACCGTGCACAAGCATTGCACTTATAATGTTTAAGACTCTCCTTTTCTGCTCCGTTAAAAATCAGGGCAATTCCATCTTCATATACTGTGCCAACTGTCGCAAATGATTGACCCGGGGGATCTTGATGTGCCATGGCCTGTTGGTCTTGATAGCTTTCGAGAATCACAAATATACCACTCGCTTTCCTGTATGTTTCATTTTGTAGGGAGATTCCAGCTCAAGTTCCCAGCCGGTTTCTTCATACAGGGTACTTTCTCCATTTCGCACTAACTCTACTACTTCATATACTGCATGACATCCTGATGGTCCTGTGTAAAAGGTACGAACCTCTGTTGTCTGCATACTTTTAAAGCGCTTGTTGTCTGCATAAGCCTGCAACTCACTTTGAGAAGCAATGTTATCCAGCTTTTCGTAACTTACTACTCTGCGCCCAAGATTGCTCACAGAAAATGGACTATCTGGTCTATCGTTAATAGATACAGCTCTCATCGAAGTTTCTAAATCCGGATTATCTACCTCCACAATAAATACATTTGGATGGTCAAACATATCCACTGTTTCGTTCCAGTTGGGATATTGAATAGAATATGTTCCATCTTTATACGTTACAGAAACAGCATCTGCTGATGGCTGACGAAATGCACTGCAGTGCACTATTCCGTTACCATCCATCCAGATGCTGTTGTAATTGATTTCCGCTGCTAACGCATTGATAATGCTGAGCCGATCTGTTCCTGGTTCCCAGTCCTCTCGGTCAGCCTGAAGTGTAGCCGTGTTGTCTTCTACCACAAATGCTGTAATACCGGATTCAACCAGCAGTGACTGGATCGCTGCTGTGTACAGTGTACCTTTTGTCAGATGTAGCCGTTCTTCAATTTTTGAGGATAACGCTAGATAAGTCAGGTCGTAAGCAGTAAGATTCACAACCATCCTTGTCCCATCGGAATCGGTTGAAGCATCTGTTAATACATACTTTCCCAACGGCCAACGGTTACCGTTAAGTGTAAGTATCGGCTGAATTTGATCTGTAAGATAATTGATTTCGCTATTGACCTCAAACTTACCGGATAACGTCCATTTGACTTGAGCGTCTGAAGTCACTGTAATACCAGCTCCGCCGCCCCGATATGCGGTAAGATGTGAAAAATCCACATTGTTTCGCAGTACGATATATTCTACAGCCACATCATCCTTCAACATAAGCCACCTCTTGCCGAAAATCAGTTTCTGTGATTGTAAATTCTACATCTGTCGCACGACCCTGAGCCATCTGCACACTTCCCAGTATACCAATCAACACATCACCCCAGCAGTCCTTATAGACCACATTCTCCCCCAGCAAAGAGCGAAGCATTTGCACTTGAACCGGGTCGCGCAATGTAAAAGAAAAGTCATGACTGGCTTCAAGCATGTGATTTGTATACGCTACCGGTTTTTTTCTGCCATAGTAGTAAACATAGTCAATCTGGACACTGTAGTTACCTTTGTGTGTAGGCCTCTCACCACGTCTCAGGCGCAGCGGAATCCACGGGGCACTATCCTCTGTGAGTCCTAGCACCGCGTTCTCAATCGCCAGATAGGTGTATACAGGTGCGCTGTCACCGTAATAACCATCTGCTGTCATTCCGCGTATCATATACGCTTGTTTCCCGTTACTCATGCGATCTGTATAGACATTGTTTTCGGTGTGCGCAATGGGAACACCCGCTCTTAAAATATAGTAGGCAATATAGGCATTGTCTTTTTTCCATTGCAAGGATGTACAGTTATCAAAAGTACTGAAGCTTGCGGTGATAGGAGGTCCCGGCACATTCTGCACCGTGAGTGAACTGATAGCTGGCGGACTCTCAACTCCGAAAATTGTCTTGACCGTTAACCGAACCGAATACTTCCCATCTGCCAGAATATGTGGCATACGGTACTCTTTAACAGTGCTGTGCATCCATCCCGTGTCATAGCTTCCAATTTGAATACGTACACCTTGCTGATCCTGCGACTCCCATCGGATTGTAGGGCGGGGCTTAGTATCTGTAAATATAATTATCGGTTTTGCAGGAGAACGACGGATAATAATTGTTGCTACAGCACTGTATGATCCCCAAATGCCATCGCTATTCTTAGTTCGTACACGCCACATTAACGTACCTTGCGAAAATTTTCCAGTGGGTGTCGAAAAGCTGGACACTTCAGTTTCTGCGGTGCTCAATGTAGTATAGTTTCCGCCCATATTAGTGCTTGTTTGTAATTCATAGGCTTTCTGTTTGGTACCTGTAGAAACCTCATGTCTCCATACGAAAGTAATTCCCTCTGTGTCCTCAACAATAGTACCCACCGGAGATACACATACTGGTATGCTTAAAGCGTCCTGAGTATTGACATGTAACCATTGGCTCACTCCAGTTGTTCCTGTATTGGCCGTTACTTCGACCTGCCATTCAATGTCATTGGCTTTAAAAGTGTTCGCCGGGAAATCATAGTAGTTTTTTGATCCTTGAATACTAATGCTTTTCACATCGCTTTTACCCTGCGTACGGTACCGCAGTACTGCTGATGTCTGGATAATGCTGCCTGGAAGTGATTCAGCTTCGTCTGCGGTAATAGCCCATTTAAACCGGTTGACAACGTGTTTTAAAATATGACTTCCATCAGATGGATATAGTTCATCAATACCAATGGCAAGTTCTTTATGATTAAATGTTATCCAGTTGCTAGCGGTCGTTCCACCACTAGTATCTGTAACCTCTACCTGCCAGTCGATATTGCCAATAGGAAGAACACCTGCTGGAATGGTATAGGCTTGCGTGGCACTGTTAATTGCGTACTGGGTATAATTTTGCGTTCCATTCTTACGCCAACGCAGTTTTGCTGATACCTGACGAATACTCCCTGATAGATTGTCTGGCTTTGTATAACTTAGTTCCCAGGAGAAATTCACAGAAAACCCCTTATACGTGGTAGCTTTGCTGGAAGGAATCATATCTGCAAGGCGCACAGTGGTACTCTGAAAGCTCACCGACGTATATCCACCCGTTGCAGATACTCCATTTGAAGCATGCACAACCGCCTGCCATTCCATCCCTGGAGAAGCTGAATTCGGCACCAGCCCAGTGTCGAAATCAACATAATTCTGATCTCCGGATACCCTTACGGTTCTCCAATCACTTGCACCTTTGGCACGCCATTGAAATTCGGTGTAACTGACCTGCAGTGGACCATTAATAGGAATCTCTGCTGTTGTCTGCCAAGAGAATCGATGGTAAAATCCTTTCCGGATTGTAGTATTGGCTGGGCTATAATCTCTGGAGCGAATGCTGCCAGAATGAGTTTGGATCTCTGCATAAGGCACATGGTCTGATCCATTGACCCAAAATCTCGCAGAGCCAGGGTCCGACTGGGTGGTGATACCGATCGGACACTTCAGACGTCCGTCTTTAAACTCTATACCATCAGTAGTTTGCTTCCATTCAGGTCCATTCCAGCTGGGTCCTGCTATGTTTCCAAAAACCAAACTGACAGGGTACGGTGCATGGCAGTAAACAGATAGTGCGGATGCCCGCTCAAACACCTCGCCTGCTGGTATCGGTGAGGCGTTGAAATAAAGAGCTCCGCTGTCTCCTCTGCTAACACTGGGCGTATCGATACGCAGCTCTCCCACACCGCCGGACAGATTTTTCAAATTCCAGCTTTCGCTGCAATATACGGTATACTTTCCCATAACTTACAATCCCCCCACATAACCCTGGCGAAAGGTGCGTTTTTCAGATTCCATGCGGCGTACAATCTGGTTAAAAGTCTCGATATTAGATACATCCAGTACAATCTGACGGTTGTCTACATAAGTTCCTGTTCCTCGGTTCGCTGCTAACATCGCATGAGACTGTTCAGTAGTATAGACTTGCTCGCCGCCGGAAAAATGCATCAGTTCCGGCCCTTTCTCACCGACCCATCGCCAGCCGGGCGTTGCGGAACGTGTTCCTCGAGCATATCCATGTGCTGTACCGACTTGTGACTGAAGATCACTCATGCTTGGCACTGTTTGATTTTGGATATTGATAATCGGTATTCCACGAATTGCGCTTACCAACATAGCGATACCAGCGGTCACCATAAATATCGCTGCACCTACAATCAACAGGTCAGTTGCCAGTATTAGAAATTGAGAACCTGCTGCAGAAGCTGTAGGACCTGCAGCAGCTAAGGCTCTTGTTGCTGCTGCAGTGCCCGTGGCGGCAATGCGCATTCCAACAGCTGTACCTGTAGCTTTCAAAGCCACCATCGCTAATCCACCTGTTGCCAGAACCATTACTGGATTAAGTTCTGATAAAAAACCGATTACATCTGCACCAACTGCGAGAATTTGCCCTGTAGCATCTACAATCGCAAGAATTTGGCCCTGATGATCTACTAATACTTGCATCAATGTAGTCTTAATTTTTGTTTCAATAGGCTCAATGCTCTTAGCCAGTTCAGCATAAGAGAGCTGCAGTTCATAATTGGCTGCTTCCGCTTCCATCATGCCTGCATTGCCTTCTTTGTAGCTTTCCCACAGTTCATCCAGCCCTTCCTTACGCAGTGCTTCTAATGCAATTTTTTGACGCTGACTCTCTGAACTGGTTGTGCTCAATTTTTCGTTCAGACTATCTACATTGATACCCAAACGCCCTAACAGTTCAGCATACTGACCTGTCGCTTCACCTGTAGCAATCGTTTCCTGCAGGCTATCTGCAAGGCTTTCAATTTTGATCGTTTCCGGGAATTTGACTACTGCACCTGCAAGCAGGTCAATGGCGTCTGCGGCTGTTTCAGCATCCGTGAAGCCGGACGCCAGCACGTTGGAAAGCGCCTCCACGACCTCATTTGTATCTCCGGTGATCGCGTACAGCTCACTGGCTTTCTCATGCATGAATTCCATGCCGATGCCTGCGTCCTCTGCGTTCTGTTCCAGGAAGGACAGGTCCCGCCGCAGCTCTTTCGTCTGGGCAAGCAGTTCTGCGCATTTTCCAATCACCGCGCTCAATCCGTTGCCGATTAGGGTACCCAGGGCCACGTCAAAGGTTTTCGCGCCCTTGCTTCCATCCTCCATGCCGCTCCCGGCCTGCTTTACAGATTTTCCGGCCTTGTCCGCGCTCTCGGAGGTTTCCTTCAGCACTGTCTCTGCATCCGACAGCGCTGAGGCGAAGTCATCCGACTTTTTGACATTTTTTTCGATGGACGTCTCCAGGCTCAACATCCTTTTTTCAAGGCGCAGCGCCTGGCTGCTGGTCTCGCCGTACCGCTCCGCCACGCGCTCGTGTTCCCGTTCACAGTTTGCAAGTTCCGCCTGCTGGTTCACGATGGTAGCATTCAGTCGGTCCAATTCCCGCGTAGCTGCTTCAATGCCGTCCGTGGTGGGCTCGATCTTCCACTTTTCCGCGTTTTTCCTGGCCTTTTCCAGCTCTTTGTCCGCCTTTTGCACAGCCGCACTCGTGCCGCCTGCAAAATCTTCCATCAGGCTTTTCATCTTGTTTACCGCCTGTTGGATGCGTCCGATGTCAATATCTGCGCCGATGATGATGCCGTCACCTGATAGTGTGGCGCCCACTCATATCCCTCCTGTCCATGGCAGCGTCGTATTCCGCCTCATAGTCCACGCGGTCCAGTGCCACAGCACGCTTCAAGCGGGCGTAGCGAGCGCGCTCCTTTGTATCTGGGATCGTGCCCAAGTCAATGCCCCTGTACCGCATCGCAGTCATGATCTGGCTGTCCGGCGGCAGGCTGTCAAAGATCGCCCGGAACTCCCACCAGTGCATCCGCGCCGTTTTCAGATCGATACCCGCATATAACCGAAAATCGCCCCAGATTCGCAGCGCGTCCTTTTTCCAGTCCAATAGTCGCTCCGGTGCTGGTTCGGCATCTTTGTCCAGCTCCTGACCGCAGAAATAAAAATTGAGTACTCCATACAAGTGCTCACCCTCACAATCCGGCATGACGCCGCCGAACACATTCAGCAGCAGGATATCATGCTTTTCGGCCCAAAGCAGCGGCGAGTCGAGCACATAACCCACGTTTACCAGCCACCACAGCCAGTCCGTCGGCACCGGACGCCCCAGGATCGTCTCCGGCAGCTCCAGCATCGGCGGCAGGGTCTCTGCCGTTCCCCTTCGGATCTCCGTCATGAGTCATTGCCTCCTTTGCCTCCGGCGCGATGTACTGCTGCAGCATCTCGTTGCGTCCGGCCAGGATCTCGCCGTAAATGTACGCGCACAGGTCGATGTGTTCACCGCTGTTTACCGGACGCCCCGCGAAGATATCCCTGTATTCATCCGGCCCAATGGTACCCTCGATAAAGGTCCGGCACACATCCACCAGTGCCCTGTTTGCTGCCAGGACATCCTCTATCTTTGGACGTTTACGCGCTGCTGCATCCTCCGGCTTCACAGCGGCGGCTGTCGCCTGTTGATAAACCCGGCTCAGTTCTTCAGCCGCCTGCAAAATACGGGGAAAGTCACGAGTTACCCCCTCCAGCATACGGCTGTCAGAAAAATCACACGGATACGCCTTACCGCAGATCACTACCTCGCGCTTACGGCGGAATTCAAACCCCCCGCTCATTTCGTGGCCACCTTAGCTGCTTTCGGAACAAACGTAGGCGTACCGCCCTCGCCGATCGTCACAGTTCCAGCTTCGGGTGTACCCTCGATCTTCAGCCCGAAACCGATGTTTTCACGGTTGTTGGCATCGCCGCTGCCATCGTCTGTGACGCTCAACACGGCAAAGCCCTGGTGCCCGTTGACAGCTTCATCCCCCATGTTGTCGTAACACTCCAAAAACTTTACACGGCGTCCATCCAAGCTATACAGCTTTTCCATAATGGCATCTTGAGCTTTGTCACCTAATACGCGCCAACCACTCCATGTTCTCGATACCGTAATACCCGTAACCTCACTCTCAGCTACTCCGCGACCAGCCATGTCGTAGTAGTCCTGACTTTGCTCGCTGATATTGGTTCCTCGCGAAGAGATTCCTTTCGCGATCTCCGCCCATTCCGGTGTGCCATTTACGCTGACATCGATCCACCAGCGGCGGTTATACGAGCGCGGTGTCAAATATGTTCCCGGCATTGTTGTCACTCCTTTTCATAAATCAAGGCGCCCTGTATTTTGTAGACGCCGTATTGATAGTTTTCATCCCATTCTGACAGACCCCCGTCGCTGGCCGTGAGGCTGATAAACTCTGCGTCTGTCAGCGTCACACCGTTCCTGTTCTGTTCCTGTACCCAATTCTGCAGCCGCTCCAGAAAGTTGCAGTTGTCAAGGCGCATCACGTCATCCGCGCTCATGCGCGTGGCCGCAAGCACAAAGTTGTACTGCCACGTCACCGCACCGATCATGTCCTGCCTCAAGGCAGTGCTGCCCGTAGGCAGGATCGTGTATCCCTCGGCATCTGTTTCCAGCTGATCGGTGCGCGGCGCAAATTCCTGCAGGACAGGACACTGAGCAAACAGCGCTTGAAGATCATTCAGAATCGCCATTCAACGGCCCCCTCTCAAAATAAAGCTCTTTTCATCCTCAATAATCTGTGCACCCTCTGCAGCCATCAGCCGAACATCCCAGTATGGACCGGCGAGACGATTATAGGTAGTCGTATACCTCAAATCTTTCGCCGTGGTCTTACGAGGTCTGCCGGCCATTACCTTGCCGAAATACAGATATTTGATATGTGGTCCGCGAATCACGATACGCCCGTTTTTCGGCTCCTGTCCCTGTGCAATGGCGTGCTCTACACTGCTGTAAGTCCTCTTTGGTGCGTACTTCGCAATGCGTCGGGCTACATTGCCCACCAAATGCTGCTGTACGAGTCCTCCGGGCTCCAGCCCCAGATCCCGCACCAGCGTCTGTAGCTCCGGCAGGCGGATGTCTACCTGCATCATACTCATTTTGCTGTCACCTCGCAGTGAATCAGGCCGCCGAACGCATAATGCTCCAGTGCCTCCACGGTCAGAGGCTTGTCCGCGATCAGCGCCCGCTTGCTCTGTGTATCCGTAACCTCGCCAGTGCGCTCACCCCTCACCACATAGTCCCGATCCCGTTTTTCGCCCTGATACTGCTCCGGCAGTTCGCCGGGGATGAGGATACTCACGCCGTCCCCTCCGGCCTGCCAAAAGCAGGCGGGGACATACACTCGTGTGTATGCCCCCGGCCCGGTTTGCAGGTACAGCGTGCAGCTTGCGTTTGGGATCAGCATCAGTTCACCCCCCGATACAACAGTCCGCTGTGTACAGGGATATACTGGGCGGCAATTCTCAGGCAGCGGCGCTCGAAGCTTCCCGTCTGCGCGTCGTCCTGCTGGATGCTGCGGCTCCATTTGCCGACACTCTCGCTGGTCACTTTACCGCCTGCCAGCACCGCCGCATCTTGTGCGTGCTGGGCATCCGCCAACGCACAGTGAGCCATACGCACACATTTCGCCAGTTTATCATCTTGTTCCCATGCTTCGTCCTGCAGGCGGTTCATAGTCAGGCTGTGAAGCATATACTCTGCACGGATCAGACACCCTTCTACATCCGTTTCCGGCAGCTTACCATGGTAGGTGCCATAGTAGAACTCCTTGTCGGCTACCATGCGTGATCCCTCCCATGTGTTATACTTGCACTGTCTCCGGATCACTGCCCGTTCCCAGTGCCGTCTGCACAGCCAGAAGCAAATCCGGTTTTTTGGCTGCGCCCGTCACATCAATACCATGCGATGCGGCGAAGCTGCGCAGCTCTGTTACGGTCATTTCCTCCAGTGCCTTTTCCTGCGCCGGGGCGAAGCTCTGTGTTCCCGCGCCCTGTGCGGCCTCCCCGGCCTCCGGGCTGGCGCCCCCACTTTTAACGGCCGAGGTGTTCTCTGCTTCCTCATAAAAAATCAATCCCACTGTCCGCATATTAACCTCCCACCCCAGCTTCCGCCGCGTGATGCAGATAGATACCAGCCAGCTTATTGGCATACACATCCGCGATACCGACGGTTCGATATCCAAACATATGGCGGTCGCCGTCCAAATCATCCTCCGGCTCTTTGATTTTAGGCACTGTATGCTTTTGGAACTGAATCAACGCACTGGGATGAATCACCATAAAGTTGATATTTTTCGCTCCAGATGCTTTTGCATATCCACCGGCTTCCTCTCCGCCGCTCTTGCCGTCCTTCAAATCAATGGCTGTATAGAAGCGCGACTGGGGTACCAGTGTTTTGGTTGCAAAGCGCGTGAGAATCTCCCTGCTTTTCGTAGTATCCATATCAGCAATCAGCCCGTCGAGGGTCGGTGTGATAAATAAATGGCGGTTTTCCGTCGGCACCTCATCCTCATCCATCTTTGTGACTGCCGCCCGCAGTGCTGCCAGTACGGCTGCACCATCCGAAAGATCCGTCGCGTCGGCTTTAGAAATACCACTCTTGCCCGCATAGCTCGCAAAGCGAAACGCATCTAACTCCGGCACCACTTTCGTGCGGATGAACTCTCCGGACAGCCGAGAAAATGCCTTCTGCACCGTTTCCTGTTCATCGAGCGCGTCTACATAAAACTTACGGCCGCGGTCGTAGTTACATTTAACGGTCTCGTTTGTCATGGTGACATCGCCTCTCACGTATCCGTCGTTACGGCTGTAGTCACCCAGCCCCTGCATGCTCAGCATGGGCACGATCAGCTCGTTTGCATTGGCGCCCGAGCCAACCAGCTCTGCTGCGCCGTCCAGTTTGCTGGTCAGCGATGCCAGCTTGTAGATTTCATCCAAAATGGGCACAAATGTCTTTGCCAGTGCAATGTTATTTGCCATATCGTCTTACCTTACCTTTCTTTTTTGTATGCTACAGAACCCGTCATTCCACGGGCAAGCCCGCGGCCTTACGCATGCTTAACTCGTCAGCCGTGTACTTGGCGCCGCCGGGCAGGGGAGAGACGCCGGTTCCGCCGGCGGGTGCAGGCTCCGCTTCCACCGTGCCAAACAGGTAACCATCGCTTTTACGCACTGCCTCAATGGCGGCTGCAATATCTGCGTCCTGGTTCTTGCTTTTACGAAGCTTTTCAATATCCAGTGCCCCGCGCACCAGCTTCGGATTTTTCGCCTTTGCGTCCCGCAGTACATTCTCCAGCTTCGAATCAAAAGCGGCTGAGGCAAGCTTCTCATCCCGGTCCTTTTCCGCAGCCTCTGCACGCTGCTTGTAGTCTGCAATCTGCGCCTTAACCTGGTCCGCATCCAGCCCCTCAAATTTACCGATTGCCTCATTGGCAGCGTTCAGCTGCTCTTCGAGAGCCGTCGCTTTTGCCTTCGCAGCCTCCCACTCAGCCTTCGGCGTGTACTCCGCTTCGATCTGTGTCTCCAGTTTCTGCTCTAGCTGCTCGGTGTATGCATCACCCAGCAGCTCCTTGGCCCATGTCAGTGCCATGTGTCAGTCTCCTTTCTCTGTTTGATCTCTAAATTTATGCATAACAAAAGGACCCCCTCGAAAAGGGATCCTTTAGCTATCGTTTTATAGCCGTTTAACGGCTGTTGAAATGATACTTTAGGAATTTTGATTCAGTTGCTGCGCCAGATCATCCACCAGCGTTTCCAGTTCTGCGCGCTTTTCTTCCTCAGTCCTATGGTCGGTGTATCGGTCAATGAGCTCATCCAAATTTTCACCAGGGAATTGTGCGCGCAGCTGTTCCATATATCGGGCACCACTTACCTTTGTCTCTCCCATGCAGAACATCGGATATGGTTTTCCGTATTTTTCCTTGTATGCCTGACGAAGCTGGTCGTATCCGAGTGACCTCATGAAGCCTGCAAGTTCTGGTGTAATGGGCATAGACACGATGAGCACCTCCTAAAACAATTTCTGGTATTCCTTCCAGAGATCCGGGAAAATCTTTTTGATAATATACAAATCCGAATCATTTTGAGTTTCCATTGTAAACAGTTCCGCAAATATCTCCATTGGGGCAGCAAGGGCTTTTTATGCCCGTTTTTATGCCGTTGAAAACGGCCGCTTATTTGCGTTCCTTCAGTAGCTCCAGTATTTCCTCAATGGACATCGGTTCCGGCTTCGGATGCTTCTTGATGATAGCGTCGATGTCCTCGCCGGCAAACACAGCGTGCAGTTTAGCCATGTATTCCTCCACGCTGCCGTCATGTTCGCACAAGCCTGGGTATGGTTTCCCGAATCGCGCCTCGTATTCTTCCGTCAGCGCATACCAGTCGTGTTCATCCATATACTGGCTTTCCCAGTCGCTGATAAACCGGTCAACCAGCAGCATCGGCTCCTCACCTTCGGGACGTTTCCGTCGCCGTATTTTCAGTTCGCTCATTTCACACGCCTCCTCAGAACAGCGCTTCGTATGCTTCCCACAGTTCCGGCCATGCGGCCTTTACAATTTTCAGTTCCTGACGATTCTGTGTTTCTAATGTGAACAGCTCAGCGAATATCTCCAGTGCCCGAAAGGGGTCCTTCAGCTATCGTTTTATAGCCGTTTAACGGCTGTTGAAATGATGCTTTAGGAATTTTGATTCAGTTGCTGCGCCAGATCATCCACCAGCATTTCCAGTTCTGCGCGCTTTTCTTCCTCAGTCCTATGGTCGGTGTATCGGTCGATGAGCTCATCCAAATTTTCACCAGGGAATTGTGCGCGCAGCTGTTCCATATATCGGGCACCACTTACCTTTGTCTCTCCCATGCAGAACATCGGATATGGTTTTCCGTATTTTTCCTTGTATGCCTGACGAAGCTGGTCGTATCCGAGTGACCTCATGAAGCCTGCAAGTTCTGGTGTAATGGGCATAGACACGATGAGCACCTCCTAAAACAATTTCTGGTATTCCTTCCAGAGATCCGGGAAAATCTTTTTGATAATATACAAATCCGAATCATTTTGAGTTTCCATTGTAAACAGTTCCGCAAATATCTCCATTGGGGCAGCGTCGGAACTACCTGTCCAGTATTCAACGTTGTGCCCAAATCCGGTGTCGAGCTGCCCGGAACTGAGTGCACTCAAGATATCCTTCAACAAGTCGCTTTGTACATTTTTTGCCAAACGCTGGAAAATGTCCGTATTCGCAAAAACAAATTTTGATGCGTCCGCAATCGCATCCGTGAATCCTTGGCTTCGATACCCATGCATATTCAACACATCCGTCCGATGCGCAAGCTCGTGTGTATTTGCCATTTCAAAGTCTATCGTAGAGAATTGCGGATGACTGGGGTTATACAAGATGCGATCCTCTGCTGAATCATAAGCAAATGGAGCATCAAGCATATCATCTTTCACATACTCGGTGGGATTCTTCTCAGTAAAATACCTTAACCATACCATAGTCCTTTCCGGTGCTTCTGTCAAGGTATCAAGATAAGAAGAATAGCTCCGACGTGCTTTTTCAATATCCAGATTGCCGCCGCTGTCTGTGAGCGTACCCGCTGGCTGCGGCATTTCCAGCGTGCCATCTGCTTTCAGAGCGCGAGAAAGTCCCGCCGCCTGCAAACGCTCCGGAGCAGTCGGCAATCCGGCTGCTGCTGAAAAGCGCTCATACTCTGCCTTCAACTGACGCAGAAGAATGCGGCTGCTGCGCAGCTCCCCGCTGCCCAGCTCACCCTGCTCCTGCGCGGCAGCAATACGGTCTTTGCATTGGCGGATGCTGTTTTCCAATGCTTTCTGCTGTTGTGTGGCTTCATACTGTGTATAATGTCTGCCCTCATAGGTAATGCCTTGTGCGTTCTGCTGCGCCAGCTCCGCAAGCTGCTCCTGTGTCCACTGCGGTTTATCCACACCCAGCTTGATTGGCCATGCGATATGCTTACAGCTCAGTGTCCCAATACGTCTTTGTAAGCGGCTGTTAAGTATTTTATACTCTTCATCACTGTACTGCCGACCTTGGATGGATTCATGATCGGGTGCACATGCGCTGTGGGCGCTGATCTCCCAGCCGTTGTATCCGCCGTCGTTGTGGTGCTTTTCGTTGATGGCCGTGGTCATTTCTCCCATTTTGCTCATAATCGCACGCTGTGCCATGTATTCGACGGAAAAACTCCGCCCATCCGAGCGCTCAATGGTGCGGATGCCCCGCTGCCACAAACGCAGCGTGGCCCGCCGCACGGCCGCCTCCGGCGTCTTTGCCCCGCTGGAAACCTGTCGGAACACATAGTCCATCGTGCGCCGGTATACGTCTTTGATCGGGTACACGCGGCCGTCCACGTCTGCGGCAGCCAACTCACCCAACACATGTGTCACTTCGTTGCGCGTCACCTCGACATAGGCGTCGGCGATATTCCGCAGGCTCTCGCTATTCTCTAGCGGCGCGGTTTTCTCAGCCGCCCATTGCATCAGCTGCTCCACCGCCTCATCGGTGAGATCCGTTTGTCTGCGGAGCGTGTCCCCAATCACGTTATCCGCTCCGGCCAAGCTTTTTGCCAGCAGCAGTTTATACTCGGCGCCGGACGTCACCCCACCGGCCGCAGCGATGCACCGGCACAAGTCGCGCAGCAGTTCCTCTGCGATAGGGCCGTAAATAGACATGATCAATTCTCGCAGCCCGTCGATCTCTTCCGGTGTCAGTGCCATGATATCACCTCATGTTTCCATGAGCGGTCAGCTGCGCCATTTCCGGCATATACTTCTCACGAATTGCCGCTAAATCTTTCGGAGTTTCGCAAGGCAGGTCGTACTTCTTCGCCAGCGCCAGCTCAGGTTTAAGCATCCCCGCCTGAACCAGTTCCATCGTCTCCTGCCAATTTTTGTCCGCATCGTACAAAACCCCATTACCCCAGCTTACACTCACCAGCTTCTTCAAATCCACCGTCTGAGCGTCACACAGCCCAAGGGCCTGCCCCCACAAATCTGTAATACGCAGCGTTTCCATGAGAGCATCGTACCACATCCGCTGGAGGTCAATCATTGAAAGGCTGTAATCGCCCTCGCTGCTGCTGATTTCCTTTGCGGTACGCTCTGCTGCCTCCACATCCGACAAGATTCCGCGTTTGAGCCCGATAATATTTTCGCACGCTTTGAGGTAAGATTGCTTGCGGCGTTCAAAGCTCTCATCACGCAGCGTCGGGGAAAAGATTGTCAAACCTGTATCGCCGCTGCCATCCAAACAGACAAAGATATCGTCCTTAATCTGCATGACACCGCCATCCGGCCGCGGCGTTACCAGCATATCCGCTCCTGCCACGATTCTGCTGCGCCCCAGCTCGAATTCACGCCCCAACTGATACTCGTTCCTGTAGATATTGTGAATTAACTGCACAGCGCCTTCGTACACACTCACTCCATCGGGGCTCCCGTCCACGTTGTTGGCCATGGGCATGCGGATATACGTCATGCCAAGCCCGCCGAACGGCATGCTGTAGGTGTGCTCCGGCGTAAGCTGCGAGTATTGGGGCAGGCTGTCCAGCCGCACCTCGCGGCCCAGCGTTTCACTGCTTTCCGACATATACAGCTTGTATCGAATCGTCAGATACCCGCTCCCATCTACGCTTCGGCGCTCGAGTAAGGTATAGTAGCTGGAACCCACCCGGCTGCGTTCGCTCAAAAGCACATCCGTAATACCATGCGGTCCCCGCGCGAGTACACTGTACCGATCCCGCCGCACTACATGGTAAGAAAAACTGCCCGCGCCATCCGGCGCAGGCTTCAAAAATCCTTCTCCGCCCACCATGACCCATTGCAGCACGTCCTGCTTTATAGTGTCGATCAGGCTGCGCTGCCCGTCCAGCCACACCGTTTTTCCTGTGCTGTTCTCTGTAAAGCCGGAATCGTACTCCGCAAAACAGGCTTTTGTCAATTTGTTGATGATGGTGTAAGGAATGCGCTGAGCCGGATCTTCTTCCTTGTCTTTTGATATTTCTCTCATAAAGAAAAGCTCGAACCATTCTCTCACCGCCGCCTGCATGGCAGATGTGCTGATATCCTTCAAGCCGGCTGCCTGCTCACCTGTAATGGCAGTGTCGTCAAACAGCGCCCTCACGATCGCATTCATCCGCTGGCCCTCCTCTCAAAACAACTTTCGCCTGCTGTGCCCGCAGCCCACGCTCCACTCCGTTGATGTACGCTCGCAAGGTATGGTTTTCCGTCTCCAACTCCTGCACACGCTTCTGCGCTGCCTCCAGTCGGTCGCGGTACTCGAGCACTGCCCAGCTGGGCAGATATCTCTTCAGCAGCCAGTCTTTCAGCGTCATCTTTTACGCACCCTTTCTCTGCCAAATGCGGCTGCAGGCATATCGCACTGCGTCGATATGATGGTTGTCTGTATCCATATAGGTACCCAGTACTGTACCATCCGGCGCTGTGTCATACTCATACTCCACAAATTCTTGAAGTGTATATGGACAGCGGTCGGGGTCAATTATGATAGCATCCAGCCCCTGCAGCCATTGAAGACCTTGCTCTACGCTGCCGGGTGGTTTGCGTGCATGTTGGCACCGCAATCCGGCGGCTCGGTAGTCCGCACAAGACTTACGCTCTGCTCCGTCCGCCAAAATCAGCTCTCCCGGTGCCACCTTGCCTTTTACAATTCCCGCTGTGATATGGTTTGTAAGCTTATTTGCCCGCGCTTCATCAAAAATATACAGTGTGCGTTTTGATGCCTCGTAATACGTCCTGTTAAAAGCCCAAGGGTCGGGATACCAACCCCAGTCTACGCCGGATATGATGTTTCCGAAGTTTGCAATTTCTTTTGCAGTAATTTTTCGCTGAACGATGTTGTCAAATACCTGTGTACCGCTGCCCACCATCTCGCCCAAATACATGTGTCGATATTTCAGCGGTTTTTTCTTACGCAGATACTCGGCATCTGCCAGGAACCGTTCGCCCAGCCATGCTTTCGGCGCTTCCAGATAAGACGAATGGTGAACGAGCTTGCGAGCCGCTCGCTCACGAGCGTATCGATTGGCCCAGTTACGGCTGTTGGCCGGAGGGTTGAAGCTGATCAGCGTTAGGGTAGGATTGCCTTCTGTTCCTCGGAAAGCCGACTGCTGCACACTCAGGACCGCATCTTCACCTTCGCGCAGCTGATCCGCCTCCTCAAACCATAATGCTCCAATATACCCAAAAGGCATTTTGATGCCTTTGATTTTGTTTTTATCATCCAAGCCACGGAAGTAAATGCGCTGACCTGTCGGTTTATAGATAATCTGATACGGGCTTTTCTTCACTTGAAAGCAATGTGTCAGACCTAGCATACCGATGGCCCATTCAATTTGCGCAACCACACTGTCTGCAAGCGTATTGCCAACCTGCCGCATCACCAGCGCATGGCTGCGCGGCCAGCGCAGTAGCCATAGAATAATTTCAACACCGCAAAACGAACTTTTTAAGCTGCCGCGTCCACCTTCTTCAATCACCGTATCTGCTGTCCCGCTTCGGATTGCCCGATGTGATTCATAAAATGCCGGGCCGATCACGTCCTTCAAGTCAACTGTCAAGGAAGTGCCGTTAAATGCTGTCAACAATGTTCACCTCCGCTGCGCCGCTGCTGCTTTCTTTCTCAATGTCCATCCACAGTCTTATCGCATCGATGTCTCCCGACTGGCATTTTCGCATAAGAACCGCATGCACAGTTGCTGTTTCCTGCGCGGTGTACTTGTCAATCAGTCCCCGGATCAACGCCAAATAATCCTTCTTGCTGGTTTTAGGGTATGCTTCAAGCAGCATTTTCAAATCCTTTGCAAAATGGTATTCGTTCTGCTGTTTTGCCGTTTCAATACCTCGCAAAAGCTCCTCAGCGCTCTCTGTTTTACTTCTCATCGGCATAGCCTCCTATTTGTTTTCTTCAAAATGGCCCTTAATTTGCCCTTAGAATGAAAAAAGACCTTTGATAGCCATGGATACTACCTTTGGTCTTGCAACGTTTTGCAAAGGCTTTCAGCCGATTGTAGAGGGTATTTTGTGCGTACCGGAGAATAGGGGAGATATTTTAGCGGGCATGCTTCGCCATCCGACCATTTTAGCCCGGTTTTTGATTTCTCTATGCCCACCGATCACGCTGCGGGGGACGAATCAACCCCGTTTTGCTCCCGGCTTCTTTGTATGCTTTGCAAAGTGAGAAAAACACTATTGCAAAACAATATTATTTAGGCTGCAGCGGCCAGCCTTTTTTCATCATGACGCAGCGGGGGAAAGGGCAGGCCGACCGACCGCTTTCCCGCAAAGCCCACACACAGCGTACACACAGTTCCGGCGGTTCTTTCAGCTTCGCACTGGAAATCTTCCGAATCAACTTCCGACGTGGGCTCTCCCTTTGTTTCATCACGCACCCCCTCTCACTGGGGTAATACCAAACCGAATGCGCTGTATACTGCCGCCCAGACGGGTACACACCAATGCCCGGCGCTGTCTGCGCTCCATGCGCATCACATCAGAAGCAAAATCCTGCAGCGGTCCGTCAAGCACATGCCATGTACCGTCCGGAAGAAACAGAACTCTGCTCGGCTCCAGTGTTTCTGCTCTATCCAGTTTCCACTGCAATACTTCTCTCGTATCCAGCGCCTGCGGTTCCCCGTGCTCCATCCCAAGCCAGCGAATAACGCCGGCAATCGGAGAAACAAGGTGAAACAGTAATGCGCTGTATTCTACACCAACAAAGACATAGCCCGGTAAAAGCAACCGTTCCTCACTCTTCCATTGCCCCTGACGCCGAATCTCTATGTGCTGTGCCGGAGCCCTAGCCTTCACACCCTTACGGCGCAGAGCCTCGCACACGTTCCGTTCTTGGCCTGTCAGCACCTGCAGTACATACCATGCCATTATCCCTGCATCCCCTTTACCTGTCGATTCAGCGCTTGCACTACTTGACGATATAGCTCCGGATTTTCTGCACTCAGAGCCGCAAAAAATTCTGCTTTCAGCTCGTCTGCAGCAGCCTCTACATCTTCCTTATTCTGTAAATCAATGCGCTGCTTATATGCTACTGCCTTCGTCATTCCGTTTGCTTCTTTCAGCAATTTGTCAAGACGAAGCTCCGTCCATTCTTCTTCCGGCTTGCTGATAATCGCCTGAACCAGCTTTTGTCCTGCAATGCGGTTGATAATTTCTACAGCGTCAACCTCGGGAATTTTCGACGCAGTGTCCATCATTGCTCTGATAGACTCCTGTGCCATATTGAGTGCTTCTAAGCTTTCCATGAGATTTCGTGCATAGGTTCCGATCGCCGATTGGCTGACATCGACGTTTTGCTCAGCAAGATATGCCTGAATATCCTTGTAAGTAAAGTCGGCTGTGGCCTGTATCATTGCATCTACCGTGCTGCGAATTTCGGACGGCAAACGGCTGATTTTACTTCGACTTCTGTTTTTCCGCCGTCTCATGCTCTGCCTCCTTTACATATTGACCAGCGGGTCTTGCCTTACACATCTCTGTATTTGCACGCCTTGCGGTGTCATTTTAACTTCCAGAGCTTCTAAGTCTACATCCGAAACACTGGCATCGCATTTGCTTTCAATCTGCCGCACATGCAAATAGCCGCTGTCCGCCAGATAGTTGATGCTGCTGCACAATGCGCTGCGGCTGATTTCTCCGGCAAGCACCAAAAGCAGTGATTTCAGTTTCAGGTATTTGTAATCGTTTCCGGCAACCGCCAATGTCCTCATTACCGTACCGTTGTTCGATGCCAGCTCCCCGGACTCAATCTTTTTTCGGAGTTCCCACTCAGTCATGTTTCATACCCCCTTTCATGACATAGTCCATCAATTTATCCAGCTTTCCCTCAAGCTTTAGCTGGCTCTGCAAAAATTCCTCTCTGCGGATGCAGTTTTCCTTAATATCACGTACATCTCCGGACATCGTTTGAATCTCCGTCCGAACCTCCGCTCGCATTTCTTTCATGTCATTGCGAACGGCTTCAATATCCTTTTGATGTGCATTGCGTGTTGTGTAGTTTTCTCGTACCTCTTTGATATCACTGCGATTTTCGTCAATTTGCTTGAAAATCGAACGGCTTACGAGTCCACCTACCACTCCAAGCAGTGATGTCAGTAAAATACCGACAAGCCACCATGTTCCTGCATCAAATGTCACACTGTTTCCCCCTGTAAAAAAATAAGGTATGACCGTCTCTTTGAGACAATCATACCTTGTATTTCTATCAGTGCTACACTTGCTCTGTTTCACTTTTTTTCTTCGCAGTTTGAAGCTTCAAATAAATTTAACTGTCCTTCGACTTGAGCCTCGTGTAAACCTCTAATATTGTTTTTTAGAATTTCGCGAATGTATCGCTCCGTCAGCCCCCACTTTCGCGCAAGCTGTGACATATTGCTGCCATTAAACTCTCTGCGAATGCAGTCATCGCGAAGAGGTCTTACCAGCTGTTCAGCCTTAGGAATATACAGATTGCTGCTTCCGCCGTACACCTCTACCACGCGGATAAAACCTTCCATCCCGATCAGCTCTGCCAGTTCCCGCGCATTTCCTTCTAAGTCCTCCAGACTTAGATTTCTCATCAGCTCATTGCGCATGATCTTCCGCCTCCCGATTCTGTCGGTAATGTTCGCTGTGCAGATACTCCAGTTCTTTGCGCTCGGTCAAGCTTTTCAGTCCTTCAATGAGCGCATTGCCCTGTGCGCGTGTGAGAAACCGGAATGGTTGGGAGGAGAAGGCTGTCACCCCGAACTGCTTCTCAATCAGCCCGCAAAGCCGATCACGAAGCTGAACACCTTTTGGAGCCGGGTCAAACTTCTCCAGCTGAAACATAAGAAACCACACTTTTTTCTGCTGTGCTGCGCTCATTCCTCCCGGAAGCTCTTCATACTTCCTCTTTCTTTTGCACTGCCCAGCCGGGGCGCTGCGTCTGCGCAGCTCCGCCAGCACTGCTTGTGCTTCAGCCGGGGTTAGGGCTGAAACGCTTTCCTTACCGGTCATCCCACACACCAGCGTATGAAGCGCATCCTCATGTCCGCCGCCCTGCTTCACCATACCCAGCCGAGCACCCAGAGCATAAATATTTTGAATTGTTCCTTTGCTAACATTCATTGCGCCCATATCCCGGCCGCCTCCTTTCTTTTATTCGTCTACGGCACGGTCGGAAATATCGTAGTAGAATTCGTCCGTTGTTTTAATGTACGCACCGATCTGATCCAATACCGCCTGCGGCTGCTTTTTTACCTCATCTCGCTTCAAAGTTTCTTTAATTTCAATGCAGCTCGCAAACCCCAGTGCCTTCAGTGTGGCGATGGCATCCTTAACCTTTTCGTTGCTGAGAACAAGCTTGCTTCCTGCACGATATCCCACCGATCCGAAGTGCAGACGTCGGCTTTTTCCTTCCATATCAAGGCGATGTGCATCTACAAATTCCTTAACATCTTTTCCAATCGACTTCACTTTTTTCTCCAATGGAGCGCTTCTCTCACTGTACTCTTCCGTGATTGCATCCATTTTTCGAGCTTTTTCAATTTGAAGCTCTGCCAATGTGTGCTGTAATTCCCGAATGTCTTTGAGTGCACCGTCTACTGCCGCCCAGTCTCGCAGTACCGGCTCACTTTTCAGGGTCTTTCTTGCCATATCGTTCCGTCCTTTCTTGATGTCCTCACTCTGCATTTTTCCGGGCTTGTGACCGGCACACACTTCTGCGTGGCTGCATTAAGGCAGGGGGGCTTCCCCCTTATAACGAATCTTTTTCTTTGCTCAGCCATTCTCGCCGCAGTAATCCTCTCAAGTGCATACATTCATCCGGCTTTTTCTCGCGGCTTTGACGGCAGCAGCTTCCGTCATCCCATCGTTGGAACGGAAAGTAGTCCGCCCCTGCCAAATGTATGGCAGGGGCTTTACCACAGCAGTCACAGCAGGACTGCCCTTGACAGGGTGATTCGCAGAGCCGAAGCTCAATGATATGTCTGTACTCCATTTTTCCTCCTTATGTTGTACTGCCTACGCTCATCGCTTTTGCCACTCTGCGCAAACCTTCACAGCTTACATCCTCCAGCTCGATGGCGTTTTCGTAAACATTCTGGGCCGTCCGAATTCCATATACACTGCGTGCAATTCCGAGCAGGAATTCCAGCTCCGGCTCGCCGTTTAAAGCAGGAAACAGTTTGCGCATGTCATCCACAGTAATCCGGCTCGCTAAGTAATGTCGCGGCATTTTCATTCTGGTAAACGTCTGTGCAAACTCAGCCTGTGCCTTTCCTTTGATTCGGTCATACACCTCGCTGTTTCCGATAAAGCATACGCCGTTGCCCGGCGTGCCGGTTTCAATGTCCGTATCACTCAATGTCCTGAGTTCCTCGATTGCCGGCAGCTTTAAAAACTGGGCTTCATCCACCACAATCACCTTATTTGTTCCCGCAAGGCGCGCCCGTACTTCCTCCATCATATCCGCCTTGTTGCGCATAGGCACTTTCAAAGCTTTTGCAAGCTTTTTGCAAACACCGTTCAGGTTGCTTGTTGTCGGGCTGATTGTAATGTAAATCGTGCTGGAAGGATTCTCCCTCAGAAACTTCTCTGCACCCTTCGTTTTGCCAACACCTGCATCTCCATGCAGTACCGTCACACACCGATGCAGCTGGCAGTATTTGATGCTCTCATACACATCTTCACTGATACTGGTTGGAACATAATCACCGGCGGGGCGGTAGGGGGCGGCCTTTTCCTTCGCCGCATCTGTGGCACTCTCCACTCGAAAGAACTCCTCTAGCGCTCTTTCGATTTTCTCTACATCACCGCTGTATGAACTGCTCAGCCATCGGCTCAGTGTGGTGCTTCCGTTCATTCCTAATTTTTGTGCAAGCTTTGCCTGGCTCACACCGCTTGTGGCTAAATACTCTCGTGTCCGCTCCTGTAATTCAGCATTAAATGTCTTCTCCATCATCGATTGCCCCTTTCATTCTCTTCATCCGATTTCGGTTCATCAGTGCGATATCTAAATCGTCACTGTCGCCCACCGCCATGGGAAGCTGCGGTGCTCGTCCTGTTTCCTGATCGTACAAAATCCTTGTGCGTTTGATATTCTTTTTCGCCACCGGTCCGGCAGCATTTCTGGCAGCCAAATTCAGTGCATATTCAACCGGATTCACGTCCTTACCGCGTTCTCGGCGTGTTTTCACATCTTCTCGCACAGCGCGTTCCACGCGGCGTTCTGCTTTCATCAGTGCCGCCAGCACTTCCGGATCTTCGTGATAACTTGCCTCCAGCGGGCTGCGTCCTACTGTCATGAGATAATTGTCTTTGTCTGCGTCATACATACGCACACTTGACAAATCAGCGGGATCATACCGAATGTAAACCTTGCGCTCTATATAGTGTCTGATTTCTTCACACCAGAATTTCATCGGTACTCCGTTAATTGACGTCACAATGCCGTCTCTCTTGACTGTTATAGGCCGTGTCGAACGCATCAGCATCAGCCGCAGAACCTCTTCGCTGGCTGCCACTTTTTCTTCTACGCAATACTCGTTGTAGACGTCAATTTTTCGCTTTCCCTGATCCTTCACAACCGAACCGTTGTATTTGGAATAATTCAGGTCATATTGAATCAGCTTGTCCAGAATATCCCGCGCTTGTTCATCCGTCGGCACATTTTTGCCATCTTTCAAAATCCCCTTTAACTGCTCCGGCTTTTCTGCCGGGCTGCCGCCTGTAAAAGTAGGGAACAGACGCATCACTCTGTCTTTAAGTGCCCTGAAGGAACGCTCCACTACTTTAGCACGCGAGTTTTTCGGAATGGCATTGATCATTTTCACTTCCATGCGCTGCATAATCGTCAGCGGCTGGAACGGCGCTTCTCCGTTTGCAAGGATCGCTTTTGCGCGGTGTCCACGCCCGCCGAAGTCAAATGTTAAATATTCACGTCCGTTGTCTGTATATAGGTTGAGCAATGGCAGCGTGCCTTGTCGGATGCAGGCGTCTCGTAAAGCGTTGACACTGTTCTGACTTTTGCTTTCTCCACTGATGCTCCATCCCACAAAAATACCGCTTCGTGCGTCTACCCATGCCGATAAGTACATACGGTGCAGTTGTCCTGTTTCAGCCATGGTCACAATATCCATGGTGTACGTATCCCCAACCCAAACCTCGTTGCTTACCATCTCGTCGTATTTTCTGGTAATGTACGGGCTGTACTTAGCCCACCAAGCCCGTGGGCCCTCTCTGGCGTAGTACCTCACATCTGGAGGGATTTTCTGAATGGCGCGTTGGAAAGTGGGCGGCGATGGCAGAGGGAGCGCTCCTGGGCAGTTAATTCGTGCCCATTCTTCTGTAAGCTCCATACATCGCTCAATCCCAAGCTTTGTTTCCTCTAAATAAAGACCGCTGAAGATTTCCCATGCTTCCGGGTGAATGCTGCTGTATCCCTTGCGTCCTTTTCCTCGGTTTTCGATCAGACTGTCCCAATCATCCCGCCGAACCGCCTGCCACTTTCGATATAGAGTCGGCTTGCTGATTTGCTTGTCAGGATAGCGCGCCCGCAGTCTTTCTATAAAATCCTCGTCCAGTTCCGCTGCGCGTCCGTCGCCGCTGCGGTATGCCCGCCATTCGTCCACCACATCCATCCAAAACGCAATTTGTTCGCGCTCTGCTGCGGTGTAGTGGTCCAGCTCCTTTCGGTTGGCTGGCTTCTTGCCAATCTTCTGCTTTGCCTCCTCCAATAGCTCCGTTACCTCTGCACGTTCTCCGTTGCGCTCGTACCAGCGGCGCTGAATGTCTGACGGAAGGTCAGATAAATGGAAAATATATTCTGGACGATTACGCTTATTAAGCTCTACGGTATGAGGGTATTTTTGAGTTTGAGCTAAACGTCTTACATGTCTTTCTGAAACTCCCATCAACTCTGCGAACTCCGCGGTGTTTAATGTTATTTCCAAAAAACTCACCTGCCTTTGACCTGCCATCTTCAGGCGCAGGGCGGTCACCCCCTGCACGACGGCCCTTTGCAGAGCCGTTTCGGCTGTCTTAACATCTGTCCCATCGCATCTTCTCATAGGGTATCTTGGTATTCTTCCAGCGCTGGGCGTAAAGCACCTCCTGCTCGGGAGAGAGGTCGCAGTATGTACCGTCTTTTACTCCTACAATGACTGCACGCCCGTGCAGCCATTGTCCTCGATACATCCGATTTTGCGGTTTCCCTTTCAGCGCCCCGTCTGCGTCATGCAAAACGCCTGCCGCGTCGAAAGGGAATTGCATCAGCCCTGCAAAGCCTCCTAAAAGCTCATCTGCATTGCCGTGCCACTCAATATTTTTAACTTCCGGCGCCGCCCCCGGCTCAATCAAAATCACTCGCATCGTCATTCTCCTTTGCCTGCGTTTCAACGCTTTGAAAACACTCACAAGGTTGCAGTTCTTCATGCACTGTGTCGATGAGACGCATGCAAGCTTTGTGATGAACACATTCTTTACATTGTCTAATCGGTAAGTCTGAGAGAGAAATCAAGCCAACGCAAGCCTTTTTACCATCAAAGATATTAATAGACCCAATCTCATGGCTCAGTTTCAAACAAGCCCCCATTGCTTCCTCCGGCTCAAAAAACACCGTCTTGCCAATCATCGATCGGCTTACCCAACGGCCGTCAATAAAAATAGAATATGCGGAAACGTCCTCTACATCACGGGCAAAAACCACAGGCCCGAAGTTCAGCTCTCTGTCAAAAAACACCTCGTAAATATGGTCGCCGATTTCAATGGATACTCCTTTTGTTGCGTTCATTTCCGCGCAGGCCTTTACCGCTTCCTCCGGCTCGAAAAACACCGTTTTGCCAATCTCCGATCGGCTCGTCCAGTCTCCGCCAATCAAAATCGAATATACGGAAACATCCTCCACCTTGTGGGGCGGCACCATCACAGCACGTTTCAGTTCTTCATCAAAAAACACCTCATACACAAGGTCACCGATTTCACAGGGAAGCTCTAACATTCTCATAACAGATTCTCCTTTATTTGTATTCATTTTTTGTGATTTTCTTCGTCTTGCTGAAGCTCGTTAATGTACTTGCACCCTCCGCGTCCTCCAAGGTGGTCGGAGTTTCCCGTACCTCTGACGTAGCCGCAGCACTCTCTTTCGTGGTCGCAGCAGCATCCCCAATCGGGGCAGCTTCCATCCAATTTGCATGCCTCCTTTCAATGTGCAAAACATCCGTTTTTGCTCGTGTCCCATAACAGCTCTGTCCCGCGATCGGTGCGGTACAGTGCCGCTCCTGCCGCATCAAATTCGTAGCCGTCTTTTAACCTGCGCAATCGAACAGTCGGCATCAGGCAATCATCATCAATGCCTAAAATAAGATATAACCGGTTGCCGCTTGCATACACTTCGCCCAACCCTAACGGTTGTGCCAGCAGCTCTCGTTCCACAGTCTTCACCTCCTTTCGTATTAAAAAAACTTTTCTGGACATAATTATTTTGTTTTTAATTCGGGTGTGAATATTTCATCAACACTACACCCTAACGCATCTGCAATAGCCTTTGCCCTTAAACTTTGTGTGCGAGTGTAGGCTCCCGTTTCAATTCTAAAAATTGCATTCACCGGTAGCCCTGCTTTTTCTGATAGCCCTTTTTGATTAAGACCTTGTGCTTGTCTTAAAGACACAATCTTATCTACTTTTGCAATAAGCATGCGCTCACCTTCCTATTAAGATATTTTACATTTGTATAAGTTACATACTTATAATAGCCTTTACTTTCGTAAAAGTCAATATTATTTTTACAAATATTATTTTACGGACGTAAAATAATGTGCTATACTTTTAGATAGGTGATGATATGGATAAACCTATAGTTAAATCAAATAATCGTGTACGCGAACTACGCTTGATTCATCATTTAACTCAATCTGAATTAGCTGAAAAAACACAATTAAGTTATTCCTCTATTGTTTCATATGAAAATGGTTTAAGAGATCCTAATGCACGTGCAATGGCTACACTGGAAAGTTTTTTCGGTGTTTCTGGAGAATATCTTTTAGGATTAACGGATATAAATTCTGCTAAAGTTCGTACTTTTTCAGCATCGCATAATAAAGCACCCATATTAGAGAAGTATGAGCGTTTAGATCAGCATGGAAAAGAACTTGTAGATCTTATTGTAAACAAGGAATTGGAGCGATGCGGGCGCGCTAATAAAATGACTGATGATGCAGTCATGGTGTCTTTCCGCATTTCCGATCAGCCCGCCAGTGCCGGCACGGGTGTCTACCTCGGGCCAGACGGTTTTACAGAACACATGGTAAATGCAGAAGCGGTCAAAGGCGCCGATTTTGGCGTACCCGTATCCGGCGACTCCATGGAGCCTTTGTATAAAGACGGTGATATCATCCTTGTTTCCATGTCCAGCCCTGTCCGGATGGGCGATATTGCACTTGTCACCATGGACGGCTGTGGCTACGTCAAGAAGCTGGGGAAGGGGGTACTCATTTCTGTCAACCATCACTATGATCCCATCCCCGTGACAGAGGATATCCGCATCAACGGCAAAGTAATTGGAGTTCTGCCCGCACAAACCGAATGAAACAAAAGTCTATAATTTTAATCGGACATGAAATAGATAACATGAAAACGAAGATATCGTATAAACCCGCTATTTTCCTTAATCGGACATCCAAAATTTAATCGGACACAAAATGTCCGATTAAAAATAAAAACGCCTGCAAAAAATCAAGAGATTTTCTCTCTCAATCATGCAGGCGTTTTTTGTTTTGCAAAACAGCTTGCAAAGCTTTGCAAAACCTTGAAAATGGCTTTGTAGCGCGGGTTTTTGGATTTTTCAAAAATCCATTTGCAATGCTCAAACAATACTTTTGCAACGATATTGCAACGCTTTATCCTTCCCCTCTGAAATCTCTCCCAAAACACAAAAAAGCGGCCATTTTCAGCCGCTTTTCTCATTTTAACAAATCATCTAAAATGCACCGTTTTCCCGCAATTCTCTGCGTCGCAACACCTAAAAAACGGCTTTGTAGCGCGATTTTTTGGGAAATAAAGCTTTTTAAAGTCTCTGAACCCTTGTTTTCTCATTCTACCTGACTAATTACACCTGGCGCAGAGAAACGCTTTTCCGAAAACAGCATCTTTCACTCAAACGAATCACGCTTTTCCTGCGTGCTTGCCGTTTTTGCGCCGGTTGTGTTATACTATTTAATACGCTGAAAAAAGCGTGCGCTCTGTTTGGGCGCACGCTCGTTTCTTTTTGATTAAAAAAGGGGGCGTTTTCTTTGTACGATGCAAAAGCTCTGCGTAAAGGCGTGCTTTGGAACACCGGCGGCAACATGGTTTACATGGCGTGTCAATTTATCTTTTCCATGCTGGTTGTCCGCCTTGCGGGAGAAACCGGTTCCGGATTATTCAACTTGGCGCAAAGCTACGCCAATATTTCACTGACCATTGCGTCTTACGGCATGTACAGTTTTCAAGTGTCGGATGCTCGAAATAAATATTCCACTTCCTGCTACATCAAAAGCCGCTTTGCTACGGTTAGCATCGCCACCGGAGTATGCGCATCCCTGATTGCGTTCGGCGGCCTTTTTTTGGGCTACGGCTTGATGCAGTGTGTCTGCATCTTGTTGTTTCACGCTTACCGCATGATCGAATCGGCTACCGATGTCTTCAATGCGGCGGCGCAGCGGCAAATGGATTTGATTTTGGTTGGCAAAACCTACGCCCTTCGAGGTGTCGTGTCGCTCGCTTCCTTCGGCGTTATTCTCACGGCTACCCACAGTGTCCCGCTCACGCTGGCGGTCATGTTTTTCAGCAACCTTGTGGTATTTTTGCGTTACACTCTTGTAAAAAGCGCGCGCCACTACGAAAAACAGCCCGTTGCCTTGCAGCAGGTGAAAGCATTGTTAATCGAATGTTTTCCGCTGGCCATTTACAGCGCTTTGAGCACAACCACGGCCTCACTTCCCAAAATTTTGATGGAGCAGGTGCTCGGAACACAAGCGCTCGGCATTTACAGCCCGGTTACTACGCCGGTTTTGCTGCTTCAAGTTGGTGCCACCTACCTTTTCACTCCTTTTATTACGATTTTTTCCAATTCGTATGCCGAGCGCAACCGCCGCAGTTTTTGGCGCGCTGTGGGCATGGTGCAGGCCATTTTGCTGGCGCTGCTGCCCGTCGGCTTATTCATCAGCGAGTTTTTAGGCACTTGGGGGCTTCGCGTATTTGTCGGCGCAGGCATGGAAGCTTATCAGTTTTTGCTTTCTCCCATGGTAGTGTCGGCAGTTCTCACGGCAACCGTTTTATTTTACAGCATGATTCTTACGATCATGCGCTGTATGCGGGGCCTGATTGCCGCCAATCTCTTGGGCATCGCCGTGTGCGCCGCTTTATGCGTCCCGTGCATGAAACTTTGGGATATGCAGGGCGCCACCTACGCCGGAATTTTGGCACTGCTGGTGCAGGCGGGTGCATTAGGTACAGTGATTCTTGTTCGTTCACGCCGCCACTTTTCCGCCGGGCCGCACCGCCCGCTGCAAGAACCGGACGGCCTGCCGACTGATGCCTGTGATACGCAGGAGTAATCCTCGCATTTCGCTTTGCTCGCTTCGGCACAACAGCTGAAAAAGAAAACAGCCGACAGCGCTTTTTTCCGTGCGCAGTCGGCTGTTTTCTTTTCCAAAATCCTGTTGTGATTGCGTTTTAACGCTGTTTTCAGCTCAAAGCGCGCAAGACGCTTTCCAGCTCTCTTTCGTTTTCGCTTACCAGCATCACAGGCTTGGTATAATCAAGGCTCATCAAGCCCAAAATGCTCTTTGCATCTGCGATGCTGCCGCGCGAATCGTGCACGCCAATGTCATCATGACAACGTGCCGCAGCGTTCATAATGCTTTTCACTTCGTCAAAGTTGGAAATTTTAACCTGCTTTACCATAATGCTCTTCCTTTCTGTAAGAGTAGGTCATTTTCTCCTTCGGCAGGCAAGGGAACGATTTCGGCTTTCCCCTCCTGTCAATGGTATTATAGCACAAATTTTTCCTTTTGTGTTTGTGAATATGCAATATATCCAATTTCTTCATGGTTTTCTCCCCGTTGAACAAAAGTACATTGTGCAAATTATGGGTTTTGTATATTTTAACAGCTAAATTTTCCAATAAATGTAAATTTGGTTCTGCGATACGGAATTTTGTTCATAAAATAGACGTATTTTGATAAAAAATTGAGGCCGGAGCATTTATTTCTCCAGCCACATTTTTTCGCATAGTTGCGGTACACATCATTTATCCATAAATCAGAAAAAACACATGAAAACGAAAGTAAGCTACAGCCATTTTTTGTGAATCATGAAAAATACCGAAGCCGCCGTACAAATCACAGCAACGCCGATTAAAATCCAAAAAGCACCCGGCGTGCGCTCAAACGGAACGGGGACGTTCGCGCCCCACAAACCAAAGATAATCGTCGGAATTGTCAAAACAACCGTCAAAGACGCAAGCACCTTCATCACCGTGTTCAAGTTGTTCGACATCACGGAAGAAAAGGTATTCATCGTGCCGTTCAAAATATCGCGGTAAATATTCGCCATTTCAATGGCCTGTTTGTTTTCAATGATGACATCCTCCAAAAGATCGGTGTCATCCGGAAAGTTTTTAACAAAATCCATGCGCAGCAGCTTTTCCAGCACCAGCTCATTGCCTTTTAAAGAGGTGGAAAAATAAACCAGCGACTTTTCAAGGCCCAGCATTTGAATGAGTTCTTTATTGCGCATCGATACATGCAGCTCGTTTTCCACACGGTTTGACGCTTTTTCCAGCTCACGCAGATAAAACAAAAAGAGCGTCGCATTTCGGTAAAGCATTTGAAGCGTCATGCGGTTTTTCTTCCGAGTGGAAAAATTTTTCACAGGGCTGTCCGTGAAAGCGCGGGCAAGCGCGCTTTCCTTTAAGCAAACGGTAATAATATTATCCTGTGTTAAAATAATACCGAACGGAAGCGTCGTGTACACAAAGCCTCGTTTTGACTGTTCTTCTACACAAGGCGTGTCCACCAGCACAAGAAGATAGTCATCTTCTGCTTCAATACGGCTTCGTTCCTCTTCGTCCAGCGCCGCACGGATCGCGGCGGGGTCCAGCTCCAGCTGGGTGCTCACGCGTAAAATTTCCTCTTCGGTCGGCGCGCACAAATCCACCCACGCGCCCGGAGTAATTTCCTCTCGTTCGCGCAGGCGTCCTTCCTCTGTATTATAAACGGTAATCATGTTCTCCCTGCCTTTTGCACCGCCCGGCGCATCAGGCAGAACATGTTATCCTGCCATGCCGCGGACGGCTTGCTTATTTTCGCTTCTACTTCGGCTTTGAGGCTCACCCTCCACAACATTTCCCTCGCTTTCTCGGTCTGTACTTGAAGTGATTTTCTAAAGATCAAAAGATAAAAACAGCCTTCGCAGTATGTTCGCCTGCTTTGCTGTTTTCACCTTGTGGTTTCTCCTGATAAGGTTAATCGTTTCTTCACAGCGACCCGATTTTATTTTATCCCCCGGCACATCCTTTTGTCAATTCTTTTTTACTTCCAAATCTGCCCACTCTTTCAGCTCTCCGTTCAGCAAATCGGCATCATTGACATCGTGTGTCATCACCAGCATGGCGCGGCCCGCCTGCAAGCGCAAAACACTTGCTGCGGTACGCTCTTTGGCCTGTGCATCCAGCCCTTTAAACGGTTCATCCATTACAATTCCCTGCGCGCCGTCCGCGAGCATCGCACGCAAAATTGCCGCGCGCCTGCGCTGTCCGCCGGAAAGCTCTTTGACCGGGCGCAAAGCCTGCTTTTGTTCGATTCCCACAAGAAAAAGCTCCTTGAGCAGCTCTTTCTCATACAATCCGCTGACAAGCGCAATATTATCCACCGCAGACAAATCCTCCAGCAGCCTGTCCTCTTGAAACAGCGCTGACCATCGCAGTGCAGCAATTTGTCCCGCATCTGCTTTTTTCAACCCCAGCAGAACATGCAAAAGCGTTGTTTTTCCCTTTCCCGACGGAGCCGTTACGCAAATGCATCGGCCGGGCGCAACCTCAATACTCACACCGTTTAAAATCATTTCGGATTCATAAGAAAGCGCCGCTTCTTGGGCAGCAATGACTTGCGGTTCGCCGAAACTAGGCGATTGCTGACGTCCTTTCGTCACCTTTAGAACATATCGAAACACCATGCGTCCCAATACCAGCACAAGCTTTTCGCAAAGAAAGCTCAAAACGACAATCAGTAAAGTCCATGCAAACAAATCGGCCGTTGAAAACAACAGCTTGGCTTCATATAAACGCTCGCCGATACTGCCTGCGGTAATGCCGATCAGCTCAGCGGCAATGCCGCTTTTGAAACTCAGCCCGATGCCGACTTCGCACGCCGCAAAAAAATGCGGCGCAGCTGCCGGCAAATAGAGATAACGCAACGTCTTTCCTTTGGAAAAGCGAAATACCCGCGCCATTTCCGGAAGCTCTTTGCCCACCGACTCAATCCCCGAAAGCACATTCGCGTATACCAGCGGAAAAACCATCAAAAAACTAATCAGCACGGATAAGTTCCCGGCATTTTTCAGCCACAGCAGTGCCAAAATCACAAAGCTTGCAAGGGGAATGCTCCGCACCGTGCGCATAAAGGGCAGCAAAAGAATCTTAACCGCCGAAATGCAGAACGCCGCCGCCGCAAGCATCGTTCCCAGTATCATACCGCCGAAAAAACCAAGCGCCACGCGCAGCGTAGTCTGCGCCGCAGTCATCCAAGTCTGAGGCTCAACCAGCAGTGCCGCAAGGGCTTTCAGCACAGCGAAGGGTGAAACTAAAAGCAAATCCTGCCCAACGGCAAAAGCCGCTGCCTGCCAGACAAAAAGCCAAAAGCAGACGGCGGCCGCCGTTTGAAACCATTGTTTTCGTTTACGCTCCATAATAGAAATCATCACCGGGCAGCGCGCCTCCGACAGATGCCGCATCTGCATCCATCAACACCTGCAAATAGCCGGAAACCTGCTGCTTCATCTCAGCGCCCGACACAAACGTAATGTTGCACTGGGGCAGCGCTTTTTCCGCCACTGCCGCCTTCGGCACAATGCCGTAATCAGCAATCAGCGCGGCAGCTTCCGCTGTATTTGTATTCACCCACTCTACACTCGCCTGGTAATCGGCCAAAAAGTCGCTCATCAGCTCCGGGTTTTGCTCGGCAAAATCTTTTTGCACCACTAAAACACCGGTCACTAAGGCCGAATCAGGAGAAACCTTGTTCCATTCCTCAGTTAAATCCAAAAGAACGTTCAGCGTGTCCATCTGCATCTGCGCCGTAGTCACATAGGGCTGCGGCAGCATCGCCAGCGCACCTTCTCCGGCAGCCGCCAGCGCACTCACCACTTCTGTGGCCTCTGCTTTGTATTCAATCGTTACGTCCACACCGGGCTCCAATCCGTTTTCCGTCAAGATATGATTTAACGCATACTCCGGAGTCGTGCCCTTTCCCGTTGCATAAAGCGTTTTTCCTTTCAAATCGGCAACACTCTTCACGGTATCGTCCGTTCCGACAATGTACAAAACACCCAGCGTGTTAATTGCCGCGGTTTGAATTTTCCCGCCGGTTTTGTTGTAAAGAACACTTGCTAAGTTGCAGGGAATCATCGCAGCGTCTAATTCTCCCTGAATGAGTTTCGGGGCAATTTCGTCAGCGGCGCCGTACATCTCCACTTGGTAGTCGTGGCGTGCTTTGCCTTCCTCTGTTTCCTTCATCAAAGAAACAACGCCCATCGTTGTCGGGCCTTTTAAACCCGCCATGCGAATCACGCCCTTTTCTCCGGCAGTTGAGTCTGTGCTCGCCGCGCTTTCCGACGCAGCTGCCTGCGAAGATGCTCCCGCACTTGAAGAAGACGCAGTCCCGCTCACACTTTGTGCCATGCTTGAAGCGGGCGCACCGGCACACCCTGCCAGCATAGCTACACTTAAAATTACAGCGCCTACGGCCGCTGCCCAACGTTTTTTCATTGCTCTCTTCCTTCCGTTTATTGCAATTTCCCGTTCATTATACTATAATGATAGCAATTATGTCTGTTGCTTTGGCAACAGAAAAGGAGTTTTTTCCAATGGTTCATCAGGCCCTTCTAAATTGCCCTTTGTTTTCCAATCTGTCATCGGCGCACATCGCGCATATTTTAACCGACCTGCATGCCACAGAGCAAAGTTATTCAGCAGGAAGCACTCTTATCCGTGCCGGTACCACGAGCACACGCCTGGGCATTGTGCTTTCCGGAAATATTGAGGCGTGGCGTGTCGGCATCCACGGCACAGAATTTCTCAGCGCCCACATGACGCGCGGCGGCGTGTTCGGCGACTTAATGGCAGCGTGCGGGACGGAAAGCCCCGTAACTGTCCGCACCGGCAGTGCCAGCCGGATTCTTTGGATTTCTTATCCCGCTTTGCCGGCTCTTTTTTTGCACGGGGATGACCCTGAACTTCAGAAAGCTTGCACCACTTTTTTACAAAATCTAATTTCCGCAATGGCTTGCAAATATTTCGCACTTGACCGCCGCTTGGAAATTTTAGCACTTTCGTGTCTGCGCGACAAAATTTTTTACTATTTGACGCATTGTTTGCAGCCGGACGAAAACGGCGCGCGCACCGTTCCGTTTTCGCAGTCGGTCTGGGCAGATTATCTAAACTGTGACCGCAGTGCACTTTCGCGCGAGCTATCACGCATGCGGGCCGAGGGCCTGATTCGCACCGAAAAACGCACAATCTGGCTTTGCCAAACAGAAAAAAAGGAGGACGCGCTATGAAGCCGCAGATCATCACCGGTATTTTCGCCCATGTAGACGCGGGAAAAACCACGCTTTCCGAAGCACTTTTATATGAAGCGGGCTGTCTGCGGAGCTTAGGCCGCGTGGACCGTCAAAACACTTTTCTTGATACGGAAACTCAAGAAAAAGAGCGCGGCATTACAATTTTTTCCAAACAAGCTGTTTTGCCTCTTGACGATTTCGATCTCGTGTTGACCGATACGCCGGGCCACGTGGATTTTTCCGGCGAGGCCGAACGCGTGCTGTCCGTTCTCGATTACGCGATTCTGGTGATCAGCGGCACCGACGGCGTGCAAAGCCATACGCGCACGCTTTGGCAGCTTTTGCAGCGCTTTGAAATTCCCACTTTTATTTTTGTAAATAAAATGGATTTGCCCACCGCCTCTCACAGTGATATTATGCGGGAACTTCAGCGTGTGCTAAGCGCAGACTGCGTCGATTTTTCGCTTCACGGAAACGATGCCTTTTGGGAAGAAATCGCCCTCAAAAGCGAAGCGCTCACCAATCGCTATCTGGAAGGCACCATGCCCTCTCCACAAGACATGCAGGCGCTTGTCGCCTCTCGCCGTCTGTTTCCCTGCTTTTTCGGCTCTGCCTTGCGTCAAGAGGGCGTGGGTACGTTTTTTTCGCTGTTTCAGTCGCTCGTACACTTAAAACACTATCCCGCTTCTTTCGGCGCGCAGGTCTACAAAATCACGCGCGATGCTCAAAACACCCGTCTTACTTGGCTCAAAGTAACGGGAGGCAGCCTGCGCGTGAAACAAATGCTGGAAGGCACCCATGCCCACAGCGCACAGCCTTGGCAGGAAAAGGCCGATCATCTGCGCCTTTACTCCGGCGCGCGGTTTTCTCTTGTTGAGGAAGTCCCCGCAGGCTGTGTCTGCGCTGTTGCCGGGCTTTCTTGCACTTGGGCAGGCGAAGGGCTTGGCATGCAAGCCGACGCGCCCGCCGCCGTCCTCGAGCCGGTTCTTTGCTACCGCGTGCTGGCTTTGGAAAACGTCGATGCTCACACCATTCTCTCGAAACTGCGTATCCTGCAAGAGGAAGAGCCGGGCCTGCGTGTCAGCTGGAACGAAGCGCGTTCGGAAATCCTTGTCCATTTAATGGGCGAAGTCCAGCTTGAAATTGTAACGCGTTTGTTTTTTGACCGGTTCGGTATTTCCCTTTCTTTTGACGAAGGCACGATTGCTTATAAGGAAACCATTTCCGATACCGTCGAAGGAATCGGCCACTTTGAACCGCTGCGCCACTATGCCGAAGTGCGTTTGCTGCTCTCTCCCGGAGAACCCGGAAGCGGCATTCGTTTTGCCAATCTTTGTCCGGAGGATACGCTCGCCCGAAACTGGCAAAACCTTATTTTCACACATCTGTCTGAAAAGGAGCATATTGGTGTACTTACAGGCAGCCCCGTAACCGACATCGTGTTCACGCTTGTGTCAGGAAAGAGCCACCTCAAGCATACCGAGGGCGGCGATTTCCGCCAAGCAACCTACCGCGCCGTACGCCACGGGCTGATGCAGGCGCAGAGCGTTTTGCTCGAACCTTGGTATTCTTTTCGGCTAGAGCTTTCGCAGGAGCACGTCGGCCGTGCTATGTCTGATTTACAGCGCATGGGCGCATCTTTTTCCGCACCCGAAATCAAAGAGGAGCAAGCACTGCTCATCGGAAGCGCTCCCGTATCGGCGATGCGCGGCTATCCCTTAGAACTCACCGCCTATACCCGCGGCACAGGGCGCATTTTCTTCATGCCGGACGGTTACCGCCCGTGTCATAACGAAAAAGAAGTGATCGAACAGATCGGATATGATGCCGAGCGCGACGTGGAAAATACTGCTGATTCCGTCTTTTGCTCCCACGGTGCGGGCTATAACGTCCCCTGGCGCGAAGTGGCTTCCCACGCCCACACCGGCTCTGTGCTGTCTGCGCCCGAAGCTTCTCCCTCGCCGCAGCCGTCACGCCGCCAAGTGCAAAAAGCCCGCGACCCGCTTGCTCTCGACGCCGAGCTTGCTAAAATTTTTGAACGCACCTATGGAGCCGCAAAATCTCGGGAAGCGTTTCGGCCTTCGCCGCGCGCTTGTTTGGAAACATTGTGGGAAGGCGATATTCCGGAATATTTGCTCGTTGACGGATATAACGTCATTTTCGCGTGGGATGAGCTGCGCGAAGCGGCCGCCTGCGGCTTAGACGGCGCGCGCCAGATGCTGGCGGATATTCTCTGCAATTACCGCGGCTGTCATTCCTGCGAGGTCATCTTAGTCTATGATGCCCACCGCGTCAAAGGCAATCCCGGCACCGTTGTACCGTATCACAATATTCATATTGTCTATACCAAAGAGGCAGAAACCGCAGACATGTACATCGAAAAGGCCACTTTTCAGCTGGCGCGCAAGCGGAAGGTTCGCGTTGTTACCTCGGACGGCATGGAGCAAATGATCATCTTAGGCCACGGCGCCCTGCGTGTGTCTGCGCAGATGTTCCGGGAAGAAGTGGCTCTTTCGAACGCACATCTGCGCGAAACGATTGAACGTTCGAACGCGGTCAATGACCGCCGCTTTTAATCACGGCTTGTCCGCGCAAAGCTGCTTAGCCGTGCGGGACAAGCCGCAATTCCGGTTGATGCAAAATTACAATCCAAGCAGTGCCGCAAGCTGCTTTTGCAAATCATTTTGTGCACTCAGCAGGCTTTGCTGATAGTACTGCTGCGCCTGCATCTGCTGCTGTGCCAGCTGTTTTGCAAGTGCTGTCATTTCGCTGGAATAATCGCTGCGGTATCCTTGCTGGCGAAGCAGGCTGTCTGCGCTCCAGTCAGCGATGTACTGGTTTTTGTCTTGTTCAAACTGGGCCAGCTGAGCCGCCTGCTGTTGGCGGTATCCGTTCACCAATCCGGTGTAAGCGTCTTGGTATTCACGTTTTTGCTGTTCATAACCGGCTGTGCGTTCAGCTTTTTGTTCGCTCAGCTGCTGTGCCAGTGCGGCAAGCTGCTGCAAACGCTCTGTTTCCAAAGCGTTGCGGCTGCTTCCGTACTGGTTGCTCATCGCAAGCAGCGTCGATTCACTCGCACCGCCGCTCTTGCCCATGGCCGACAGCTGCTGGCCGATGTTTTTTTCCGCCATCATTTTTTCGATGTAGGCTTGCTGCAAACTGTCTTTTGTCACATCGTTCACCTGCTGCTTGCCCGCATCATGATTCTGCTGCAACAAAGCCAGCGCACGCTGGTAGTCCTGCCCCGCGGCGGCAATCTGGTTTTGGTAATTGCCTTCCGCCTGCTGATACATGCCGGCATAATAAGCGTTTGCTCCCGCCACATTGCGGTCATACGCCGCTTGCTGTGCCGCAAGCATTTGATTATAGGCATTTTGTTCGAATGCAAGCTGTTCATTTAAAATTTGCTGCAAGCGCGCTAAGCCGTCATCATACCAGCCCTGTGCCGCAGCCAGCTGTTGATCGCGGTATTGCAAAAGCTGAGCCGCTGTGCTGTTGTAATAATTCTGGTACGCCGCTTTCTGCGCTTCGAGCTGTGCCTGCTTTTGTGCTGCCCACGACGATGTACTCGACGTGGGCTTTTTGCTGCTTGTCGAAGAAGGTTTTTTATTCGAGCTTGTGCTCGGCTTTTCCGCCTTATCTTTGTTCACCCCGCCGACAGGGTCGTTAAATACATGAAGCATAGCCTTCCTCCTGTTTATGAAATGGTCTTTTTCACTTCTGCATTGTTTTTCAGCGCCTCAAAAGCATTTTTGAGTGCGGGCGGAATGGGTACCCCCATAATGCCTAAGTTTTCCACAATGCTCAAACCGTCGTTGACAATGAAGAACAAAATCACTGCATTGCGCGCAAGGTCCGTTCCGGTATAACTGTCAACCCGACACGCCACCAGCACGCAAAGGAGTACTGTCATCTTACGCAAAAGCCCCTTGAAACTCGTCTTGCTTTCAAACGCACCATCTGTCGTTTTAGGGCTTTTTTTCCATACCAGCGCACACAAAACGCCGGTCACATAATCCACCGCCATCAAGGCTACCAAAGTCTGTAATCCGGTATCCCAGCCGCCCAGTGCATCAGCAATAAGCGCACCTGCGGTGCTGATTCCGCCCAGCGCCGTATAATAAATTGTTTTGGCTGTCATATAATCTCCCCTTACTTTGCCTTTACAAAGGCTTCCACACCGCGCACCGCCAGTGTGCTGGCATAATTTTCTGCATTTTCTTTTTGAGAGAACGCACCGCACTGTACGCGGTACCATCCCTCCTCATACTTCACAAAAGAGGGAATTCCCTTGCTTTCCAATACTTGATGATATGCATCAGCATTGGCTTTTTTGCTAAACGCCGCCGTTTGTACCGTCCAAAGTCTGCCCTCCGTGCTTTCGCTTACCTCCGGGCGGTCAAGTGCATCGCGGAACGCCTGTACTTTTGCCATAAAGATATCCCACGAATACGGCTTTCCTGCGCGAATTTTTCTCGGACAGTCCTTGCCGCTCCAGTAGTTGTGCTGCTTGATGTTAGAAAGGCCAATACCCCAGTCTTTCATCAAGCGCGCAGTCAGCTCTGCCGCATTGTCTGTCGCCTTCGTCAAGTCGCTTTCCGGGTTTTCACAAATTTCAATCGCAAGGCTCGTCCGATTTCCCGATTTCATGCCGCTGCCGTCACCTGCGTGCCAGGCAGCTTCATTGTCGGGCAAAAGCCGCACAATCAAACCGTCGTCTACCACATAATGGTACGAAGTCGTCACATTTTTTCCGCTGCCCGTTGTCATGTAAGTCCCGTGGCTCAGCGCACCGGCACCGGAATTTTCATTGGCGGTATTGTGAATCGTAATAAACTTCGGCGTCATCGCGTAGCCCGGGCGCGCCGCAGTCCCTCTCGGAATCATCATCTCCTTGATCTGAGTCATAATTTCCCTCCCATTTGTTCTTCCAGCTTTTCATACTCTTCCTGAGTCAGCCATGTGCCCACGAAGGCCTTTGCCTGTTCTAAGGTTAACCGTCCCAGAGCCAGCTGCATTTTCACAAACTCAAACATTGGGTTTCCCTCCCATCATCAGTGCCAATACCGCGCCGGAAAGCACATCTACCTGCTCTTGCAAACTCGGAAGCGGCGCAGGACGCTCGGCAAGTTCGGCTTGTTTTTCCTCGTTTGTCCGCTCAACAGCCACGCCGTCCGAAAGCTTGTAGTTGCCAATGCCGTTTTCATCAAACAAAGGCTTGCCCAGCCATGTACCGCTGACAACCGCCGGGTAATCTTTTTCCCCGGCTTGTCCCACAACGATCCAGCCGTACTCGGAAATCTCCGTTTCGGTCAGCTCGCTTTCCAGCGCCAAAAACACAATTTTTTCGTTTTCTGTTTTTGCGTAAATATTCATACTGTCAACTCCAATCTGTCAAAGCACTCATAATCACATGGATTCGCACAGCCCGGTTAGAAACAGGCGTTCCGTCATTTTTGCAAACCATTCCGTTCGCGCCTCGCTGTGCAGGTTCACTCCATCGGATATAGCCGTCCATTCCGTACAGCGTGCCAACCAACCCTACCAAGCTCTGCCCAAAGTCCGCCGTTGACAGCGAAAAGTAACCGGCTTCATTGGTGCTCACCACATACGCCTTTCTCAGCAGCCCCAGCTTTTTCAGCCCCTCCTTTGAGTTGTTCGCCCCCGTTCCGCCGTTAGCAATAGGAATAATGTCTGTTTTCGCAAATGCGCCGATCGAAGAGGCTGTCGGCTTATCTGTCAGGTCATCGTAAGACCCGCTAAATGCCACCGTCTTCAAGTCGGCAAACCATTTCATCAGCTTTCCCAAAGAAACCGCCAGCTTTTCACCTGTGGTTAAATTGGCGCGCGTGCTCGCCTGGGTAAAGTCCGCCGTTACATTGCTTGCGTTTCCCGCAGGCGAAAGTGCCCCTACGTCTGAGGGCGTGAGCGTTTTTCCCGTCACAAATCCGCCGTTGTTAAATAAAAGCTGTCCTGCGGCAATGCCGGTCACTCTCGTTTCTTCGTTGATCTCATTCGGTCCCGCCGGGCCTTGGGGGCCGGCCGGGCCTGTTTCTCCCTGTTCTCCGCGCTCACCGGGATCACCTTTTTCACCCTGCTGCCCCTGCGGGCCGGGGTCACCCTTTTCGCCCTGCGGGCCTTGCGGGCCTTCGTCCCCGCGCACACCCTGCGGGCCTGCCGGCCCGGTGTCACCTTTTTCGCCTTTCTCACCCTGCGGTCCGGCCGGGCCCTGCTCACCGCGCTCGCCCGCCGGGCCTTGCGGCCCAGCTTCTCCCTGCGGGCCCTGCGGCCCTGTTTCTCCGCGTTCACCCTGCGGCCCCTGCGGCCCTGTCGGCCCCGCGGGGCCCTGCGGGCCGGCCGGGCCTTGCTCACCGCGCTCGCCCGCCGGGCCAACAACCTTTCCCAAATTCACTTTTGTCATGTCGCGTCCTCCATGGTATAAATTAAATCTCCGTTTTCATCGATGGATAAATTCGGCGGGGTCTGGCCGTCGTGCGCTACAACGTATAGATTCCCGTCCGCTTCAATCTGCATCCCGAAAAATCCAAGCGAAATTTCGCTGATTACGCCGCTGTCGCCCTTGTCACCTTTTTCGCCCTTGTCGCCTTTTTCGCCTTGTATGCCTTGCGGGCCGGCCGGGCCTGTCTCTCCTTTTTCCCCTCGCTCTCCCGCCGGGCCCTGCGGCCCCATCACGCCGGGCACCCCCTGAGGGCCTTGTTCTCCGCGCTCTCCGGGTTCCCCTTTCGGGCCAGCCGGGCCCTGCGGGCCTACCACACTTCCAAGGTCTACTTCTCTCAAACCTTCCCCTCCTCTTCCCACTCGGTCATTCGCTTACCAAGCGCCAAAACCGCCTCTGCGGTTAAAGCCAAAAGTTCTTCACAGGAAATCCATCGTTGTGCCAGCCCATTTTGGTGTTCATACCGAATCAGCCCCGTCTTTTCCGGGTCTTGTCCCATCGCGCGCAGGTTCTGCTCCGCTTTTCCCGCCAAAAAACCGTAATGCGTGATGCCCTTTTCATCTACACCCTTCATCGGCCGAAAACATTCCAGCAGATTCTGTACATCTTCTCCAATGGGCTGTGGCTCGCATTGTTCTAATACCCCTTCTAATGCCGTCACCATTTGCAGTGCCTTTTTTTCGAAAGCACTTTCTCTTTCCGTTTCCTGCTGCGCAGTCATGTTTTGTTCCGGTGCGCTTCTTTCGGATTTCTGCCCACTTATCCCCTCAACCGTCTGTTCCTGCTGTCCCGATGCGCTGCTCGGCAATACAAAGTTCAGTATGGCATTGGTGGGAGAGCCGGTGTTGATTACCTGGGGCGTATCTCCCGCGGTCACGGTTCCAATCCGAATCGTCGCAGCTTGTCCCGGCGGGCCCTGTTTTCCTTCTACGCGCCCGAGATCTACTTGAATCACGCCCATGCCGGTTCCTCCTCTTCGGGGTCGGGATACTGCACATATAAATGGCCTTCTCTCAGCTCAAACTGCGGCGCAGGCCCTGCATCTCCGGCCGGGCCTCGTTCCCCGCGTTCCCCCTTCGGGCCGCGCGGAATCTGAAAATTGAGCACAGCCGCGTGCTCATCGCCGGTGTTGTACACGTTGGCCGGCGATTCATACGACACCGTCTGCACACCGCCAACCGCAACTGTCGCCGCCGGCCCCTGTACACTGCCTAAATCAAATCTTGCCACGATGCTCCCCCTATTCTGTAATGGTGTAAATCAGCCTTCCGTCCTCAATGCTGAAAGGCGGTCTGGGCTCATTGTCGTTTTGGGTTAAATAGAGGTGGCCGTCCTCTCCCACCGAAAGTGCGAACATTCCGGGGCTCAAATTCGTCACAACTCCGGTGTTTCCCTGTTCGCCGCGCAGCGCGTGAATCACGGTGCTGTTGGCCTCTTCGTCGTCCTCCATCTCCACTTCTCCGCGGAAGGAAAGCCGCTCACGCATCGGCAGAACGCGCCCGTCGGGTGTTACAATCAAATGGCCGTTTAAGGCTGTCACCGTCCACTTGTCTTCTTTTTTGACCTCCAGCTGATTGTATTCATTCACGCGCATCTCGCGCACATCGTCACTCGCAACACTGCGGAACACCTCGTATTCCATTAGAAGGTCAATCAGGCTGTTGTGACGGCTCATCACTTCTTTATCGGTTCGCCCGTCAAACTTTTCTTTCAGCCACTGCGCTTGATTTTGAATCCGGTCAGGCAAATCCTTAATGTTGTCCTCATACCGGTCTAATTTGCATTGGCTCAGCTCTTCTTTCGAGCGCTGCATCTCAACGTTTCACCTTGCTTCCTACTTTATAGTTGATGTGAATCGCAAAAATACCGAAAGGCTCAAACAGCCGCTCATTTTTCACGCACACTTGAAACAGCTTAATCTTTTTTGCCTTTCTCGGCGAAAATACCACCGTCGGGCGATCCATGCTCTGGAACGTCCAGCGATTGAAATCCACATCGTTCCAATCGAAAATATCAATGTAATATTCCTTCGTCATCTGCTCCGGGGTTTTGTCCGTCGCATAGCAGATTTGTCCGCCGCTTCTTAAAAAGGGCTGTCCCACCACCCAAACCCCGGTCACGGTTTTCAAGTTTGCCCAAGTTCCTAAATTCATCAAAGGGGTGCTCCAGCGCGCCTTTACGGGAATCAGATCCTCGCGGCCCGCGTCGGCATCCAGCTTGCGGCAGTCGTTGTAATGAAAATCTTTTCCGCCGGGCCAAAATTCCCGCACCGCACCGTCCTGTGTGCCAAAGCGAAGCTTTGTCCCCTCCTGCCAAATATGAACGGCGTCCACATCTTCCCACACGAAACATTCCATCTGGTAGCTGCTCTGCGGCTCGTTCGGCTCATACACCTTCTGCTCGGTGTCCAACAGATAAATGCGTCGGCTTTTCGGAATACAAAGCAGATAAAACTGCTTCCACATCGCGCAGCACGCATCTTCGAGGCCGTCTTCGCGCGTCAGTACACCGTTGATGAAGTAACTGCGGTTCTGTGCATACTTTTCTCCCGTCGCCTCGGAGTCCGTCAAGGCAAAAACGCCTCGCCTTGTCAAAAATAAAGGTTCCCCCATCGCGCTGTAAAAGCTTTTCGGCGCGACGGCGTTTTCCGCCTGCACCACATCGCAGATTAAAAACTGCGCATCTCCGCTGCTCGTCAGGCTTCCCTGCCGAATAAACACGTTGCGGCCATTTTCCTCGCCGTCTTTGTGCGCCGCAAGCTTTCCGGCCGCCATGCTGTACCCCACAATGGCGCAGCCTTCACTGCCAAGCACGCTGTAATCGGTGTCGGCAAAATACGCCGGGTCTTCAAACGCGCTCCATCGGTCGATGTTCGGGTACTGCGGATGGCCCGTTACAAACACACGGTCAAGCGCCCCGTTCACGCCGTATAACACCGCGCAGTTACAGCCATCTACACGCTGTGCGTGGCTTTCCACCTCGTAGGTAATGTGCACATTGTCCTCACCCTCTACCGGGCTTTCTCCCGGCGGCGTGTTAAAATGCACTTTTCCCAGTGTTTTGTCCACGGTAAAGCCATCCTTTTTTTCTTTCCAAATGCCGTCCGAGTTTAAAATTTCCACTTTTACCTCGTCCGTGGTCAGCTCGTCAAAACTTAAAAAATAGTCCGCGTCGTCTTTTGTTCCGGCAAAGCTATCCGTCCGCTTTCCCGTCAAAAGATTCACGGGCAGGTAGCTTGTCGCACCCGTGTCCTTTTTCGGGCCTTTCGCAATGGTGATCATCGGCACCGTCGCAATTTCCTTTACCGGGCGCACGGTTTGGCCGTCGTAGCAAAGATAGGTTTTTCCGTCTAAAATCCAGAGCTTTTCTTTCAGCTGAACGGCACAGCTTGCGCGCTCCGCCATGCCTTCATATAACAGCTCGGCCGTTTCGCGCGTCGTTCCCGTCTGCTCTTCTTCCTGGGCGGTTGTCAGGTACAGCTTTGTGCCGGAATGAATCAGCCTTTTTTCGCTTTGCTCGGGCAGTTTCAGCCCGTATGCACCGTAAATGCGCGCCCCCAGTTCCAAAACGGTGTGATAACCCGCGCGTTTGGCGGGATATCCGTCCTCGTCGGGAATCATATTGGGCGCGTCCGGGCTTCTTGCCTTGTCTACACTCACCGGGGAAGAAGTCAAGTCAACGCCCAAAAATTTCTCCAGCACCACCGAGCGCGTCTGCACGCTCGGCGGAGTGCCCGGATGAATATAATGCGCCATTGCACGCTCCTTTCAGTAACAATCTTTCACGGTCTGTGCCTCAGCCTGCAAACAGTCCTCCAACGCCGCAATGTAGCGCGCCCGAAAATCATTCGCGCGGTAGTCATTGTCATCATCACGCCAAAAATCACTCGCCAAGCCATAGGGCAAAGCCGTTCGTACCAGCGCCTCGTGGTAAACCAAAGGCTCATCCATCCGCTCCTGCGTCAATATCGGAGCTTCTTTTAAAAGCTCCATTCCCTGAATGGTGCGCCATGCGTTTTCATACGGCAGGCTCTCCTGCAAAAGCAGGTTGAGCCAGTGCGGCACAAACGGCTTCCACTCTTCGCTGTCCGGGCGCGTCTGCGCTAAATATGCCGCTGCGGCCGCAAACACTTCGTTTCCTGTCATGTCATCCCTCCTGCCGGGCGGCGCGCCTTGCGCCGCCCGGTCCTATCCATAGCTCAAGAAGTGAGCTTCTGCTCTGTCACCGCCGAGGGGAACATCCCTGCTTTTTTCTGATAAGCCTTTACAATGACATCCTTGCCGCCCGTCGGGGCTTTGCCCACCTGTGCCGTCACACTGTAGCGCGGGTCGGTGCCGTCCGTGGTGTAAACCACCGTCGCGCCGCTCTCTTCGCCGCTGATCGCGCCGCCCGCCGCGGCAATCGTCAGCGCGCCAAGCACTTTGACGCTCGAATCGGTCGTCACGTCAACATACACGCCGTCTGCCTTGTGCGCATAAACGAACAAGTCGTAGTAAAAGCGGCCTTCCACCAAACTGCCGGAAATGCCCGGGGGGTCAATGTGGGTCTTTGCGTCGTGAATTTTTTCCGGGGCGCATGCCGCACGCTTGTGCACCAAAATAAAGTTCACGCCTTTGGGCAGCAGCTCTTCCGGCACCTCCACCACGGGTGCGCCGAAAATTTCACCCACCTGGCCGTTTGCCACCGCCTTAGTGCCAAGCTTGTCCAAATTTTTAAACTGATCGGTGTCCACCAAAGCGTTAAACACCAAGGTGTTGACATAAAGCGTTCTGCCTTTTACGGGAACTTTTCTGTTGAGCAAATGGGCGCGCGCCGCGCTCAAACGGGCAATGACATTCGTCTTGTCAATCGCCGCGGCGCTGCCCTTAATGCAGCCCGCTTTCTGGCACAGCTGTGCAAAGCAGTATTTGTCGTATTCGGGAATCACTGCCTCGCTCATCTGAACGCCCAAAAATTTGCCCGCTTTGTTGATGCACTGGTCCAGGTTGTTGCCCTTGTCAATCACGCCGGAAAAGCTTTTGTCCTGCGTCAAGGTCAGCTCCTGCACCGTGTCGCCCACTTCGGTCGGAGTGCCGTAGCGCTCGCTCGAAGCCGTGCGGTCATAATCCACCAAAGGCACGGTGTTGATGTTGTGAATCCGAACCGTCTTTGCACCCACAAAGTCATTTTCACGGCTTAAACGGTTTTGCACCAGGCTGCCCAGTGTAAACGCCTGGTCAATTTTTTTGCTGTACTTGCTGTCAAGATGTACTGTCTGCATCGTATCTTCTCCTTTTGTTCTTACCTTTTCGCGCCTTTGTTCTTGCGGTGCATGCGGGCGGCGCTTTGTTCCCGTATGCATCCGTTTTGCCTTTTTGTCAGCCCCGCGCCATTTCCGCGGAACGGCTAAAAAAATACTCTGCACCGAAAATTTTCCTGATCTTTCCCCGAAATGCCCGCCGCTCTCTCAAAAAATGTCTGCGCTTTTGGGTTCCTCTTCGCGGAAACTTTCCGGCGCACTCCGCCGCCTGAAATGGTGCCGTGCCGCCTTAATATAAAAAGCCTTCGTCAAACCCCGCCGAAAAGCTGTCCGTCTTTTCCGCGTAGGCCGTGCTTCGCACACTTCCCGGCGCCGCCGAGCGGTAACGCATCGCTTCGAGCTCCGCTTTCAAGCGCCCGTTTTCATAGGCGCGGTAAGCGTTCAAAGGCGACTGTCCGCCCGCAATGCGCCGCATCACTTCTTCGGGCAGTGTCGGGTTTTTCTGTAAATCCGGCACTTCGCGCAGCAGCTCCAAGTAAGGCTCCAGCCGCGCCGTCTCTTCCTGCGCCGCCGCGTCATCCGGCGCGCTTTTTGCCGGAGCGTCCTGCACTTCGCTCAAAAGAGTGTCCTGTTCTTCCAAATCCATATTTTCCTCTCCCTTTCCCGGCATTTGTGCCGTTTTTTTATTTCAATGCGGGTTCCCGCTTTGAAAACGCCTTTTCGCAGGCATAACCATCCTGCTCACGCCGCAATGTCTTTTCTCCAATCTCTTTGCGGTATTGGGTGCACGCGCGGTTTACGCAAATGTAATGAAGCGTTACGCGCTGTTCGTCCGTTTCTGCCGCCGCCACACGCGCCTGCGCGCCGCATGCATCGCAAAACTCCATGTCCTCACCTCCTTTGCGCCGCCGAAGCTACCGCACTTTTCAGCGCACCGTCCGCCTGTGTGTGCTGTTCCTGCGTCCCCGCCGCAGCCGCAGCCGCTTGCTGACGCTTAATGGCCTCAATCAGCTGTGTCTTTCCGGGAATGTATCCGCGCGGCATGTTTTCGAGGTACGCCACTGCATCCTGCAAAATTCCGTTGCTGAATAAATTATCCAGCGTCTGCACCTGCATCAGCTCACTCCAGTAAGTCGCCGCACCCACTTCGACATTCAACTGCAAATTCCAGCCGCGCAAGGTGGTAAAATCAAACAGCACGGTCTGCGTCACGGTTTCACTCTGCATGTCCGGGCCCTGACGGGTCAGTTCCAATTTCACCGGACGCATTCCGTAGTAAACGCCCATCATATCCAGCCAAATGCGCACACTGTCCTCCACAAAGCTGTAAAAGTCCTGCTTTTGAAGCTCCAAAGGCATCGAAGTCGCCTGCTGTGTCGCCACGATGGCCGAGGTGTTTTCCGGCTTGATGTTTCCCAAAACCGCGTCGGAAGCACCCATCGTGTCCCGTGTGTAGGTAATGACCGCCTCAATCATCTGAAGCACCTGCGCCGACATGTCCTGCGCCTTAAAATTGGCCGCAATTGCAATGTTCGGGTCGCCGTTTACCGCAATTGCCTCTCCCACCCGGTTCGACCAGCCGCGCGGCAAAAGGGAACGGTTGTACACAATTTTCGGAAATGCCATGCTTTTAATGTGCTGCATGCTCATCGCAAACAGCTTGTTGATAAAAATCTGGTTCGGGATCATGCCCGTAATGGCGGCCTGTCCGTGAAAACAGCGCTTCACTTTCTCCCAGGCGAAAAAGGCAACGGGGTAACGCTCCAGCCCTGTGTCCGTGGGCGGGGTCACCACCGCGTCTTTCGTCACTTCACAAAACCAAACGGTTGTGCGCCCGTTTTCTCCGCGCCGTTTCCAGTATTTGCGAATTACCGTCACTTTTCCGTGGTCGGGCGGGGCGTCCTCGCGGTGAAGCGGTTCGTCCGGGTAAATTTCCTCGCCCTCTTGCGCCATTTGCCGAACCTCTCCCACCAAACGGCGGAAATTCAACAGCAAATACGGCTGTTTTTGCAGCTCATGCATCTGCGGATTGCCGAAATGAATGTCAGTGTTTTCTACAATCTCGGCTTCAATCATTCCGCCGCCGTCCTGCTGTGCGCCCGACGCTTCGGTGTTGAAAAAGTAGTGCAGGCAGCCGTCACCGTCCACTGCGGCGTTTCGAATGACCTCGCGCGTTTTCTTTTTGAAGGCGGTCGCCTCCATAATCTCGTCAAATTTCCCTTCGAGCATCTTTGTAATGCAGCGGCGGCTTTCGTCTTCTTCAGAATCCGTCACACCCACCGCAATGTCGTCCGATACCACGCTCGCAATAAAAAACTTTACCACCCGCGCCAGTACATTCATCACCGGCTTGTCCAAATCGGGCGCATGTACGCCTCTCCATTGATTGCCGATGTAAAAATCTTCGTTTTTCTCCACCGTTTCATATAAGTCGATGGCCTCGTTAAAGGCACGGGCGCGCTCATATTCTTCAAATACCGCGCGCGGGTCAAACGCTTCGTTTTCTCTTTCGTCCATCATCCTTCCCCTTTCTCCTGAGCCTCACCCGTGTAGGCCCAAAATCGTTCCCATTGGCGCGCCATGTTCGCCGCGTGCGCCTGCTCCCGTTCCGCTTCGCCGCCGGGCTGCGGCTTCAAGGTTTGCACCAGCTCTGTCAGCGCCGCAATCTCTTCCCGCAAAGCCTCCATCTGCTGCCAAAGCGCACTCCAGTTCGCCTGTTCTCTCTTTCTGTCAAACATGCTGTGTCATCCTCCGAAACTCATAAAATCATTCATTTGATTGGCGTAATCGTCACACGGCTCCCATGCGCTGTATCCGCCGCTTTCGCTGTCCATCCAGGTGCGCTGCTGGGGACGAATGTAATGCGCAATCGCCAAAGCCATCACGCAGTCATCGTGCTCTCCCTGCATCGCCTCGGGCCTTCCGCGTTCATTTTTCACAAACACCAGCATTTCCCGCAGTGTCTGCGCGTCGCAGATCAGTTCAGGCTGTTCGCGCACCAAACGCACCAGTTCTGCTAAAATGATGGGCCTTGTCTGCATCGTTGTGCGAAATCCCCATTTTTTCTGCGGCCTGTGCGTGTAGCTGTCCTCCTGCTCGCGCATAAATTGGTGCGGATAGCAGAGCCGCTCCACCGTTTTGATCGGATAGGTGGAAAAATTCGCCTCAATGCCCAGCAAAGCCGTGTTGTACCAGTATCCCAGGGCCATCGCTTCGCAGGCGAAAGCATCCTCGTCGTATTTGCGCCGCAGTACCGCCGCCTGCTTTCCGGTCAGATTGTTCACCACCTGCGCCACAAACCAGTCGCTGCCGTCGCCGGCCGTGTCGGCGCCGATGACATACGGCACACCGTCCTGCGGCTCTTCGTATACCCATACGCCGCCGCGGTCATCGGTTTCAACGCCGTCGAACACAAGACGTTGGTTCGCCTGTTCCATCACCAGCCGATAATTCAAATTGGCACGGTAAAGCGGCGCTGTCCCCTCGTTCAGACGGCGCATCACCGCGTCTTTGTCAAAAATGCAGCTGCCGGTCGATAAGAATGCCTCTTCAGGGCACGCCGGATATTCCTGCCGAAACAGCTGTACATCGCCGCCGCAGTTGTTTTCAATGCACCAGCGTCTCCAGGCCAGCTGCTCATGGTCTAAACCGTAGCGCCGCATGAGCTCCCGTTCGTAGTCCGTCAGCGAAAATCCCGTGTACGCTCTGCGGTATTCTTCCAGTTCCCACCATGCGCAGAACACCGGTACAAATTCGCTTTCTCCCGCTACCGCGCGATCCCACATGGTCTTAAATTCGTCAAACCCGTTTGCCGTGCTCTCAATAATCACCATCGTTCCCGGCATATCCGGCACCGCCTGCATTGCGCCCGCCAGCGTCACACGCTTGTCGCCCGGCCAAAAGGCAAATTCGGAAAGATGCAGGTTTTGAAAGGTGTCCGAACGTCCGATGCCGCTGCCGCCCGCCGTCATTACGCGGATCGTGCTGTCGAGACCCCCTTTTCCCTTCGCCGCAAATACAAGCTCTTTTGCATTGCCCAGCTTCTGCTCGGGGCGAATCCCGGCGGGCAGTTCGGTGTACATCAGTTTCGCCATGCGGTAAAGGTTGGCGCTTGCGTCCTCCGTGTGTGCCACAATGCCGCTTTTTACGCCTGTTCCGGTCACAGTCCGCTTGAACATCATCGCCTCTGTCAACGTCGAAAAGCCCATCTGACGTGCTTTCAGCACAATGGCCCTCAACGGCTTTCCCTGCTCGTGCTGCTGTTTCAGCGCCGCATACAGTTTCATTTGCGGAAGGTTTAATTTCATCGGAATCACTTCGCCGCGCTTATCCCGAATTTTGATGAAATGCTCTATGTAGGCTTTCGTGTTAATCGCCAATCGCCGTCCCCCTTTTTTCGTGCCTCTGCTTTTGCAAAATGTGCTTGCAGATCAAGCGGTATTCTGCCGTGCAAAATCATCCGCCCGGTGCTGCTGTATTTTTCTATTTCACGGAATTTTTCCGGAAATGTGCCAATCAATCAACCGCGCGCTTTTTTAAAATTCATCGCCAAGAATGCTTTTTAACAGCGCCTCGTAATTCTGATCACTGCCGTCCATCGCGGGCACCTCAGTTTTCGCGCGCACCGCCATCAGCGCACGCAGAAAGCTCGCCGCAGTCGCATCGCTCAAATGGTAGTAGTTTTCAAGCGTCGCCTCTAAGCGCGCCCGCTTTTGCGCCACTTCTTCACTTTCTCCCTTTTGCTTCGGGCCAAGCCGACGCAGTGCGCATCGAATTTCTTCCATCTCGCGCTCCGTGCTGCACGCCGTTTCCAAGCGCCGTACCAAAAGGTCTACATTCATCCGCATTCCGCGCTTTGCCATCTGCCCCAGCACCTGCGCGTCCTGTTTGCTGCTGGATTCTTGCCCGCCGCTTTCCTCTTCTTTGCTCCATTTTCTTAAGGTAGAAGCGGATACCCCGCTTTCACGGCTCACCTGTGCGAAGCTTTTTCCCTCTTTCAGCTGCTTTAAGCAAGCCTTTTTTTCTTTTGGGGAGTATGCCCTGCCTTTTTTCTTCATTGCCGCTCCTTTCTTTCGTCTGCCAAGCCCCGGCAAGCACGCAGATACCGCCTTGTTCCCGGCCTCTCGCACCGAGCCGCCGGCGCCTGGAATTGTTCACACTGTTTTTTCTCAAAGGTTCGGCAGCTCCTTCGGCACAATAAACACTGGGCGCTGTCCCCAATTCCCCAGCTTTGCCGCACCTGCTCACTCATTTCGAACCTCTTTGCCGCGTTTTATTTTCTTCACTTTGACGCTCATCCCCTGTTTTCTTCTCATTTGAAGCAGTTCCCGCTTTGTCATGCGGCATACTTTTGCCAGTGCCTCTGCAGTCGGCTCACAAGCCAGCGGCATCTCATACGCGTCATTCGTCACCAACATCCAAATCATGCCATTCTTCGACATTCCCCTCCCTTTTATCCCATTATTGGGATGAATTCAACAAAAAAATTTTTGTCTTTTCTTCTACACTCTCTAAGTTCAGCAGCATACAAATGCGCATCACTTCCCATGTATTCCATACACAGCTGCCCGAAAGCTTTTCAGAAAAGCGCTTTTCCGATAAATTCAGGTGTTTTGCCATGTCTTGTTTTGAAATACCCTGCAATTGCATTTTTTGCTCCAGCAAGCTCGTTTTCATATCACCCCTTCTTTCTCATCCCATTTTTGGGATGAATATAACATACCACACTTATTTTCACTTGTCAACCCATTTTTGGGATATTTTTTAAATTTTTTTATTGCATTTATGGGACAATTCAGATATACTTACATTAAAGGCAGTGATTGCTTTGTTTTAATTTTTAATCATCTTACCTGAAAAAGAAATGACAAGGAGGTCAGTTCTGATGAATGAGATATCCAAACGCCTGCAGCAATATTATGAGCGAAGCGGGCTTTCCTACACTGATTTAGCGGCGCGCACCGGCGTTCCGAAATCCGCTTTGCAGCGCTATATTTCCGGCACAACCGAAAAAATCCCCATGGATCGGCTCGAAAAGCTCGCCTATGCGCTTGATACTACGCCGCAAATTCTGATGGGCTGGCAGCCGCATGAGGAAAGCGACGTTCCGCCGGGGTTTATTCCGGTTCCTGAAATGCGCCGCGTCCCGCTGGTGGGGCGCATTGCCTGCGGCAGTCCCATCACGGCAGAGCAAAATATTGAAGATTACGTCGAGGTTCCTATTTTGCACCACGCGGATTTCGCGCTGCGCTGTGAGGGCGACAGCATGATCGACGCAGGGATTGCCGACGGCGATATCGTGTATATTCGCCGCCAGCCGGACGTGGAAAACGGTCAAATTGCCGCCGTGCGCATCGGCGATGAGGCCACGCTCAAGCGTGTGTATAAAACGCCCGACACCATCACGCTTATGCCCGCCAACGCCGCCTATCCGCCGTATATTCTCACCGGCGAACAAATGCAGGATCTGGTCATTGAGGGCAAGGCCGTCGGCTTTACGCATTGGTATGTTTAATTGCTTGTCAAATTTCAGAAAGGCTGTCAGTTCAATATGAACCTTCCAAAACCGATTTCGCGGCGCGGTCAATTTTTTCTGCTTTCACTCATTCCGCTTTATTTTATTGCCGCCGCTTTTTTCTTTCAAACCCCGTCCGATATCCTGTCGGGCCTTGTCCGCATTTTGCAAGAACCCGATTTTTTAATCACCGATTACTTTGTCGTCGGCGGAGTGGGGGCGGCGTTTTTTAACGCCGGTCTGCTCTCGCTGTTTTCCGTTGCACTGGTCTATTTTCTCGGCATGGAGATGGACGGCCACACCATCACTTCCGTGTGTTTGATGTTTGGCTTTTCTCTGTTCGGAAAAAACATTCTCAATATCTGGGCGCTGCTCGCCGGGGTCTGGCTCTACGCCAAATATCACCGAACCCCTTTTTCCCGCTATGTGTACGTTGGGCTTTACAGCACCTGTCTTTCGCCCATCATCACGCAAATCACCCAAATCCCTCAGCTTTCCGTGTTTCCCGTCCCTGTCCGCTTTTTGCTTGCCATTGCGGCGGGTGTTGCCATTGGGTTTGTCATTCCTCCGCTGTCTACCCACGTTCACTATGCACACAAAGGTTACTCTCTTTATAATGTCGGTTTCTCCTGCGGAATTATCGCTACCATTGTCGTGTCGCTGTTCCGCTCGTTCAATATTGAAATGGAACAGCGCCTCATCTGGCACACAGGCATGCGCGTCCGGTTTCTTGCGTTGTTGTCGGTGCTTTTTGTCTTGATGGCGGCGGGCGCGCTCCTCTTCGGCGGGCGCAGCATTCTCAAGGAATATCGTCTGCTGCTGCGCCTGCCGGGGCTCGGCGGAACGGATTTTCTGCGCGACAGCACACGCTGTGCCACGGTTTTTAATATGGCGGTCAACGGCCTTTTTGCCGTCGTTTTGGTCTTTCTTGTCGGCGGTGAGCTCAACGGGCCGGTGATCGGCAGTATTTTCACCATTATCGGCTTTAGTGCCACAGGAAAACATCTGCGCAATATTTTTCCCATCATGCTCGGTGTCTATCTCGCAAGCCTGATCAAGCACTGGAATCTGTGTGACCCTTCCCCCATGCTGGCGTTCCTGCTTTCCACAACGCTTGCCCCCATCGCCGGCGAATTCGGCATCTTCTGCGGCGTTCTGGCGGGCTTTCTTCACTCCTCGGTCGTGCTCAATACCGGTATTTTATATGGCGGAATGAATCTTTATAACAACGGGTTTGCAGGCGGCCTAATCGCCGTATTCATGATCCCCATTATTCAGTCAATCCGCTCGCGCAAAGCCCGCGCCAAAGAAAATCTTTCCCTGTAAAAATCTCTGCATTAAGATAATCTTTTTATTTCACAAACGAAAAGGCTGCGCCGGGCATTTGCCCGGCACAGCCTTTTTAAATTCAATTCCATCTGCACCATCAATAAGCGCGGCAGGCAGTATTCTCCCGGCACCGCAGCACGGTCTCTCTGCATAGCGCTTCGTGCAGCTTCAAGTAGTTTCTTTTCCGTTCGCGCTGCATCTTCTCACACATACAGCGTGCACGCCATCTTCCGCAAGTTTTGTGGCAGCCATCGGAATAATGGCTGCAATGTTCTTTACAAGGCAGCATCCAAACCCTCTCCTTTTATCTGGTGTTTCCCTACCCTTGTTTCATTGTAAGGGGCGGCGCGCAAAAATTTTGTCACAATTGCGCCCATCCATCCAATACTCATCAAAAATCGCCCAAAGAAAGACTGTTTTGCTCCAACAACCTGCCGCAAAGTTTTGCACTGCATTGTTGCCTTGTTCTTATTTTACACCAAAAAAAGCAAATTGTCAGCATTTTTACGTAAAATCATCGTAAATAGCTGTTATTTTTATAAATTTTGCCATTAAAACAACATTTCGCAATCCATGCTTTTTGGAAAAGTATTATTTTACGCCCAATTTTCCCTAATATTTTCCAAAATTGTGTATTATTTGCGTTTAAACTACTTGGAATAAATAAAATTTTAAGTATGATGTTTCACCCACGCCCCACAAAATGGGATGATCCGGCGATTGCTGGCGTGCTTCAATCTGCCGCAGCTGTACCCCGGCATCTTTTGCCGCCGACACCAGCATCTTGCAAAATTCTTCCTCTGTGGCAAAGTGGCTGCAGCTGCAAGTCGCTAAATAACCGCCGCGGGGCAAAAGCTTCATTGCACGGTAGTTAATCTCTTTGTAGCCGCGCAATGCGTTGTGAAGCGTCTTGCGTGATTTCGTAAAAGCGGGCGGGTCTAAAATGATAAAATCGTACGCCCCTTGCTCCAGCGTGGGCAAAAGCTCAAACACATCCGCCGCCACGCATTCCATACGGTCAGCAACCCCGTTTTTCTCCGCGTTTGCGCGCGCCATTTCTACGGCTGTTTCGCTTACATCTACGGCTGTCACATGCGCCGCGCCGCCCTTTGCCGCATTCAGCGCAAAACTTCCCGTGTGGGTAAAGCAGTCCAGCACACGCTTTCCGCTTGCCAAACGCGCCACCGCCGCGCGGTTGTATTTCTGGTCTAAGAAAAAGCCCGTTTTCTGCCCGTTTTCCACGTCAACCGTGTAGCGCACACCGTTTTCCACAATGTCTGCAAGGGCACTTTTGGGCGTGGGCAGCCCGTGCGCCGACAGGTCATACCACCCTTTGTACTGGGCCAGCCCTTCCAATCCGCGAATGGCAACGTCATTGCGCTCATAAATCCCGTCAATGCGCTGTCCGTCCTTTTGCAAAACGTCCACTAAAAGAGGGAACAGCAGGTCTTTGCACTGCTCCATACCGACACTCAGCACCTGCGCGCTTAAAATCGGGCCGAAGCGGTCTACCGTGAGGCCGGGAAAGAAATCCGCTTCTCCGAAAATAATGCGGCAGCATTCCAGCTCGTCCGGCTGAAGCACGCTTTTTCGATACTCCCACGCATGGGTCAAGCGTCTGCGCCAAAACGCCTCGTCAAAGCGGTCATTTGCATTTTTGGAAAACACCCGCACGCGAATTTTGCTTTTTTCGCTCACAAATCCCGTGCCGAGATAGCGGCCCTTCAAGCTGACAACGTCTACAAGCGCACCGTTTTCACACGGCTCTTCACGAACCACTTCGGTGCCGTATACCCAAGGATGCCCGCCGCTGAGCGCGCGCTCCGCCTTGACGCTCACGGTAAATTTCGGATAAATACGTTCCTGCTTCATGAAATCATCTTCCTTTCCGCGCGTTTTTTGCGCAGGCTCTTGCATTCTTACGGATAAATCTTTTATATTATAAAGCAGAAACGGAGGGTTTGACAATGGAAATCGAAAGAAAATGGAAAATCAGCGGCTTTCCCGATCACTTGCCGCTGCTCGATACGTTTCAGATGCGCCAAAGCTATCTGTCCACCTGCCCGGTTGTGCGCGTGCGTGAAAGCATCAGTACAAAAAAGCACACGTTTATTTTGTGTTTTAAGGGGCACGGCACGCTTGTCCGCGAAGAAATTGAGCTCCCGCTTGAAGAAAGTATTTTTCGCCGCTTGGAAGCACTCACCGGCCATCCGCCCATTACAAAAGAACTTCGCCTTTACGCACTCTCCGGCGGTTTGAAGCTGGAAGTAAGCTGTGTAGACAAAGGGCTTCCCACGGAATTTTACTATGCCGAAGTGGAGTTTGACAGCGTAGAATCCGCCAATGCCTTTTCTCCCTTGCCGGAATACGGCCTCGGGGAAGAAATGACCGAAAGCGCGGGCTTTTCCATGAGCCACTACTGGCAATCTACGCGCCCCAATCAAACCCACTGCCTGCACTGCGGGGCGGCTTTGACAAACGGGGTCATGCAGTGCAAAACACCGCTTTTGTGGGCGCTTCAGCCGCAGGTCAGCAGTTCTCTTTCTCCCTCGAGTCCCGAAGATTTTATTTTTCCGCACCCCACATTGGACGAAACCACACTGAACGCGCCGCGCTGTCCCGTGTGCGGACGCATCACGCTTTCTCCTCCGTATGAGGCGCCGCGCGGAGAAACGCTGTAAATCAGCCGGTTTCCCGCTTTGTCGCGGCGTCAATCCATACTCCTGATGTAAAAACAGGCCAAAGCCTTGCGGCTTTGGCCTGTTTTTACACTTTACAGCACCTTGCTTAAAAAATCTTTTAAGCGCGGGTGCGTCGGATTTTCGAAAAACTCCTTCGGCGCTTTCTCTTCACAAATCACGCCGCCGTCGATAAATACCACGCGGTTTGCCACTTCGCGCGCAAAGCCCATTTCGTGGGTCACAACCACCATCGTCATGCCCTCCTGCGCGAGCTGTTTCATAACGTCGAGCACCTCGCGCACCATCTCAGGGTCAAGCGCACTTGTCGGCTCGTCAAACAGCATCACGTCCGGCTGCATGGCAAGCGCACGGGCGATTGCAACGCGCTGCTGCTGGCCGCCGGAAAGCTGCACGGGATATGCGCTTCCGCGGTCACCAAGGCCAACGCGCGTCAAAAGCTCCTGCGCCAAACGGTAGGCATCTTCTTTCTTCATGCCCTTGACGCGAATGGGCGCAGCGGCCACATTGTCGAGCACCGTCATGTTGGCAAACAGATTAAACTGCTGGAACACCATTCCGATTTTGCAGCGCATCGTGTCGATGTTGGTATTTTTGGAGGTGATATCCACACCTTCAAAAATAATGTGGCCTCCGGTGGGTACTTCGAGCAGATTTAAGCAGCGCAGAAAGGTTGATTTACCGGAGCCGGAAGGCCCAATCACCGCCACAACGTCGCCCTTATGAATTTCAATGTCAATTCCCTTGAGCACCTCAACATGCTTAAAGTGCTTTTCAAGGCCGTTTACTTCAATCAGCAATTCACGATTATCTTGTGACACTGCGGCTCATCCTCCTTTCAAACCACGCCACCAGTTTGGACAGCGGGAACACCACCACAAAGTACATCAGGGCAGCAATGATATACGGCTCAATAAAGATATAAGCGTTAGACGCAACCGCGCTTGCCTGGAACATCACGTCCACAATGCCTACCATGCTCAAAACGCTCGTTTCCTTGATAATGGTAACAAACTCGTTGCAAAGTGCAGGCAAAATGTTGCGCACGGCCTGCGGCAAAATGACAAAACGCATCGCCTTCCAGTGGCTCATGCCTAGGCAGCGCGCCGCCTCCATCTGTCCGTGCGGCACTGCGCCGATGCCGGAACGAATTACTTCGCTTAAATATGCGCCGGAGTTCAGCGCAACGGCAACCATACCCCACATCATGCGGGTGGCAGTCGGGTCGGGCAAAATCAGCTTCGCCCCCGTCGCGGTGTAATAAATCACAAACACCTGTACAATCAAAGGCGTTGCACGCAGCACTTCCACATAAGCGGTGCAGATAAAGCGAATCACACTTTTCAGCACTTTGATCACCGCATGGTCACGGCTGTTGTGGGTAAGCATCCGTCCCGAAGCAACCAACAGGCCCAGCACAATGCCTAAAACGACAGCCACCAAAGCCACCAGCAAGGTGTTTTTTAAGCCGTCCAGATAAAACCCGTTGTAACGCTCCCAAATTTTGAGCATTCTTTCTAAAGAAATCATTTCATTCTCCTTTTTTGCAGGCAAGCGATGACGCAAACCGACATCCGCCGCCCTGTTCCCTCCGGCCGCTTTGCGCCGGACAAACACACACAATTCGGCGCAGCACTGAAAAAGTTCTGCACCGAATTGTTTCCTCGCCGGGGCGCCGCACGGGTTTTCATCCTGCCGATGTAATACCGCGCGGCCGCCGCCCTTCATTCAAGTTTTATCTTTCGCCGGCGCATCCCCATGCGCGGCCCTTTCCCTGTTTGCTTGTGCGCTGTGTTCTCAAAGCGCATGTTCATGCGGCTGCCCGCACGCTGTTCTTACAGTACCCCCATGGAAGAAGCTTTTTCCTGTGCCTCGTCAAACCAAGTCTGAATGCTTCCGTCCTCCGTGTAAGCGGCAATCTTCTCGTTGATAAACTCCAGCAAGTCGGTGTTGCCCTTCATCACGGCAATGGCGTTGCCGTTTGCCGCCGGGTCGGTTTCCACAGGAACCTTGCCGATTGCCAAACCTTCAGTGGTTTCCATGTACTGTTTCGCGCTCACTTCGTCAATCAAAACCGCTGCACAAGCGCCGGTTTTCAGCTCTGCAATGCACTGCGGAAATTTCGGAAGCAGCAGCGCTTCGCTGTCCGGGAACTGTTCTGCCATCAGGGTCTGCTGAATCGCACCCTTCTGGGTTGCCAGCGTCTGGCCTGCCAAGCTCTCTTTTGTGGCGTACTTATCGAGGTTTTCTTCCAAAACCAGCATGCACTGGCCGCCGCCGTAGTAAAGGTCGCTCATTTCCACACTCTCTTTGCGCTCCGGCGTGGGGGACAAGCCCGCAATCGCCATATCGGCATTGCCCGCCTGAACCTCAGTTACAACGCTGTTGAAATCAATGTTCTGAATTTCCAGCTCAACGCCCAGCTCATCGGCCAAAGCCTGTGCCAGTTTCGCGTCCAAACCAATGATTTCGCCGTTTTCATCCTGGAACTCAAAGGGAGGATAGGTCGCCTCGGTTGTAACAATCAGCTTTCCGCGCGCCTTGATTGCCTCAACCGTGTGCTCTGCGGGGTCACCGCCCACAACACCGGCCGCGCTCTCAGAACCTGCGGAAGCGCTCGCCGCAGTGCTTGTGCTTTGTGCTGCGTCCGAGGGGGCAGCCGAAGCCGTGCTTGTGCTTTGCGCCGAACACGCCGCCAAACCGACAGCCAACGTCAAAGCGGTCAACAATGCCGTTACCTTTTTCATGATTCGTTCTCTCCTTTTTTTCTGTGCCGAAAGCCGGTGCGGCCGGCGTTCACTCTTTTCAATGCACTCATTATACACGCATATTTATTCATCGTCAAGCCTTTCGCCAAAAGTTTTTTATTTTGTGCTTTTTACACTATTTCAAGTGAAATCTCTCCTATTATCCCGCTGTTTTTCACAACGCACCAAAGCGCAAGCTTTATTTTATACTGTATATTTATTATAAAAATGAATATTAATTGCATTTTTTGTCACCACTTTTTTCCTCTTTCTTTTCCCTTTTGCACAAAGGGGATATCTTTCTTTCACCAGTTTGGTAGAAATCGCAGAAAAGCGCCTAAAATCGCCTAATTTCGCCAAAACGCAATTGATTTTCAATCGTTTCGATATTATAATATACAATATAAAGGCAACGAGTTTTATTTCTTGCCGTGTGCCAACTGCGTGGGGCAGTACACCTTTGTGTGCTGCCCCAGTGATTTATGCAATCATGGTACCGGGGCCGCGCCGCCCCGCTTTTTTGGGCGCAATCAAGAAAGGAAGTGTTAAATTGAAACGAACCCTCGCCATTTTTATCAGCCTATGCATGGTCTTTACCGGGCTTGCACCGACGGCTGCTTTCGCACAGGAAGGCAGCGGCGTGCCGATCAACATGCCTGGCGCTGATGTAACCGTCACTTCTTCGGACACCCGCCCCACTCCGGAGAGCAGTTCCGACGGTTTTTTAGACGAGAATTTTTTGGATGATGACTTTTTTGGCGGCGGTTTTTCCGACACCGATGAAAGCATTCCTGAAAGCGTTTCTGAAAGTGTTCCGGAAAGCACTTCCGCGAGTGTTTCCGAAAGCGTTTCGCAAAGTGTTTCCGAGAGCACTTCGGAAAGCTCTTTTGAAAGCTCCTCTGCGGTGAAAGCGCCCGCTTTGGCCGCGCAGAAGGCACCGGCTTCTTCCGATGAAGCCGAAGAGGAAACACCGTCCGAGAACGTGGCTACCGATGCCGAACACGGCGCAGTGCGCGTTGTGATTTCCTCTGCGCTCACCGTCAAAAAAGATACCGTTTTCCAAGTGTATCTCAACGGCCCGACGAAGTTTAACACAAAGGTTACGCTTGCAGCCACGGGCGGCGCTTCAGTTCCCACCACAACGGCGTACGCGCCTCAGCTGACGCCGGGGCGCTACACCTTGGTTGTCGTAGCCGACGGTTTTGCGCGCTATACGCAGGAAATTGTCGTGGACAAGCTGCTCTATGAAGTTCAGCTTTTCACGGGTGCGCTCGGCGGTTATGACTACAAAGCCGGCAGCAAACACCCCGGCCTTTTGCTGATCGGTGACGTCAACGGCGACGGCGCAGTCGATTCCGCCGATGTGCAGACCTGCGTCAATCAGCTGGAGTCCGAGGGACAGTCCGCTCAGATCGATCTCAACGGCGACGGGGTTCTCGATTTATCGGACCTCCAATATGTTTCCATCGGTTATCAGAACACACTTGACACACAAGCGTATGTCACAACGTTTGTCCCTGCTTCCCAAGCCACAGCGCAAACGGGCAGCGATACGCGTGTGTCTTCCGGCAGCATCTCCAACTTGACGGATGACAAAAATACCGAGGGCGTTGTCCTGCAAACAGCCACCGGTGAAAACATTTCCGAGAAAACGCCTATCACCGTTGACTTTAACTTTGAAAACGCCGTCAATATGGAGGGCTTGCTTCTCGATGCACCCGTCGGAGTCGACAACGCCATTACCGAAGCGAGCATTTTTGTCAATTACGAAAAACCGGACGGCAGTGTCGAGGTCATGGAAATTCCCTACCGCACCGGCGGCATCGACCTGTTCGCCGCGTTCCGTTCGGGCGGAAAGGTTACCGCACAGCCCGACGGCACACTTTCCATCAGCTTCGGCGGTCAAATCGCTGTTAAAAAAGTTACCTTTGTCATTAAGGGAACACAAAAGCCCACCAATCTTGCAGAAATCTCCAAAGTCGAATTTCTCAACGATATGGAAAGCCGCATCCCTCAGCCGGAAATGAATATTCCCGAAGGTCTGAGCGCGCAGGCGGGCAACAAATCCTTCACCGTGACATGGAAACCCAGTGTGAATGTCACAGGCTATGAAGTTTCCGTTTCTCAAAACGGCCAGGAGGAAACGTATCAAACTGCACTCACCAGCTTCACTGTCACCTCGTTCGGCGGCAAAAAGCTTGTGAACAACACCGAGTACAGCGTTCGCGTCCAATCTTTGAACGGAACGTGGCGCAGCGGTTACAGCTCCCCCGTCACGGTCACTCCGAAGCCGGAGGGCAAGCCTCCTGCTCCGGACAACGTCACACTCACCGGTTTGTTCGGCCGCATGGATGTCCAGTGGAAAAACATGGAGGATACCGATACATACACCGTTTACTATCGTCAAAAAGGTACGGAAACATATACCCCGATTTCCGGCCTTACCGCAAACCGCTGCACCATTCCGGACCTTTTGAACAATACGGCATATGAAGTATATGTCACCGGCACAAACGATTTCGGCGAAGGCCCGGCCAGCGCGGTAAACGAAGCGTCTACCGCCAATGCAACGCCGGCGCAGCTTCCCACATATCACTTGCTCAACTTCTCCAACGGCGCAGGGGTGCTCAGCGCACATATCAAGTCGGCGACACGCGCGGTCGGCAGCATGCAAAACAGCACGCTCGACAGCGGCGACACTGCACTGGGCGTGTTTGACAACGATTACGCCTCTTATTACCGCTTAAACGACTGGGATGACGGCGCAACGTATCCCGACGACGGCGGCATTCGCGTAACGCTTGACGATTCCTATCAAATCGGCATGATCTCTCTGGCCCAGCCCGAGGATTCCGGCTACTATGGCCGTGTGCGCCTTTATGCAAAAGATGAGTCCGGCAAGGAACAGCAGGTTTCGGGTGTCACCATCGGCCAGCGCACCGATCCGAACGGACGCAAATATTATTTAATCAAAATTCCGGGCGGCGTCACCACGTCTGAACTGCGTGTCTGCGTCGGTCACCCGTATCAAATGCCTTCCGTGACGATTGCAGAAATGCGCCTGCACCTGTATGACAGTCTGGAGGACGATATTTTCGCGCTTTATGCAGACGACCTGCATATTACATTGAACGGCAACGTCAATGAGGAAACCATCAATGCATTGCAAACGCGTTTGGATACTGCCGATGAAAGCGGCGCTTACCATCCGGACCGTGCGCTGCTGCAAAAAGAGCTCGACAACGCCCGCGGCTTGCTTTCTCAAACCTCTTTGGGCGGTTCTATTGTGCTCAACAACACCATGGTGCCTTCTCGTGACAACGGCCTTGGCATCACCGGCCTGAATGGCTGGCAGCCGCTGGGCGTGTCCGCCGCCGCGGGCGAAACGGTTGTCATCTACGTCGGAAGCGAAGGCTCTGCAACAGGCGACAGCACCCCGCTGGAACTTGTTGCAGCACAGCAGTATGCCGAGCACAATACGGTTTCCAAAACGGTCGGCAGCCTGAAAATCGGCCGAAATGAACTGACGGTTCCCGAGCTGCAAACCATTGCGGCAGAAAAAGGCGGCGCGCTTTATGTTCAGTACAGCGGCAGTGCCAAATATGACGCCTCGAAGCAGTACGTCGTGCGCGTCGACGGCGGAACCGTGTTCCCCGTTTTGAATGTGCGCGGCATGCAGGACGAAACGGCGCGCAGTGAAGCCATTGCCGCTTATATCGAGCAGCTCACAGAATACGTCGCGGCGCTTGAAAGCACCCATGAGAGCGCTCATGCGTCCTCTTCGCTCGAATCTGTGAACAGCCATGACTATGACGAAAAAACCTGTATTTTGAATACAACCGATATCGTCATGGATCACATGATGTTCTCCGTTCCCGCCAGCCAGATTCTGAACAACCTGAGCGGCGACAGCACTCAGCAGGCACAGCAGCTTGCGAACAGCATCAGCGCCATGGAACAGGCAATGAAGCTGTTCTATCAGCATAAGGGCTTGACGGATCTTTCCGGCGCAGGCGATAAAAACCATCTGCCTTACCAGCAGCTCAATATTCGCTATCAGCGCATGTTTGCAGGTGCATTTATGTACGCCGCAGGCAATCATATCGGCATTGAGTGGGACTCTGTGCCGGGCCTTGCTTCCGGCCAGCCCGTTGTGCTTGACGATGAAGGCAAATACGTTTCCGGCGATTTGTTCGGCTGGGGCATTGCCCATGAAATCGGCCATGAAATCAACCAAAGCGCTTATGTTGCGGCAGAGGTAACCAACAATTACTTTGCACAGCTGGCTACTTATGCAAACGGTGCCGTTCGCTTCGGCTACGATGCCGTTTACAAGAAAGTCACCAGCAACGCAAAAGGCCCCTCGTCCGATGTCTTCACACAGCTTGCGCTGTATTGGCAGCTGCACCTTGCCTATGACAAGGGATATGAGTATGTCTTGTATGACGATTATGAAACGCTGTTTGACAGCCGTTTCTTCGCCCGCGTAGACACCTATGCCCGCGACACCTCGAAAGCGCCCGGCACAACGGCGCTCAAACTCACCGGCGAGGCCGACCAAAACCTCATGCGTTTGGCCAGCGCCGCCGCTGAGAAAAACCTTACGGACTTCTTTACACGCTGGGGCATGACGCCGAACGCCGAAACAAAAGCTTATATGGAGCAGTTCGCGGCAGAAACGCGCGCCCTTTACTACATGAATGACGAAGCGCGCAACTATCAATTCGCGCACAGCGCCGAACAGGATTCTCTGACCGTCAGCGGAAAAGATGTCCTCTCCGACGGCACAACCGCTTCTATCGGTTCCGAGCCCAATCAAGTTGTGTTCCAATTCGCTTTAGAAAGCGGTGTGGACGCCTCCACGATTGCCGGCTATGAGATTACGCGCGTCACCTACGAAAATGGACAGCCGCAGCGTCAGGTGGCGGGTTATACCACAGAAACAACGTTCACCGACACGGTTTCCGCCATGAACAACCGCACCATCGTGTATGAGATTGCGGCAGTCGACCAGTTTATGAACCGCTCGAATGTGAAGGCGCTTCCTGCGCTGAAAATCTCTCACGACGGCGCATACGGAAAAGACAACTGGACGCTGGAAACGAATTTGGTTTCCGAGCAGGATACCACTCCCCCTGCGGACCATGAAGACCCTTGCGCGCCCGAACCCGTTTCGGCCATTCAAATGATTGCCGATAACGACACTTCTTCGAACTACACCGGCCGCACACAAGAGAAAGACGCGGTCATCACCCTTGATTTCCATGAAACCTTGGAAGTCACGGCGCTGAAGTATACCGTGGACGGCGGTGTCGGCGATGTAAACTGCACTGTGCAAGTCAGCACAGACGGTGCCGAGTGGAAAGATGTCTATACCGGCACGCTTCCCAAGGGCGAAAACAGCGCTGTCGTCTACTTGCCGAATGAAGACGGCGATTGGGTAAAAACGTATGACGCATCTCAGCTCCGCCTCACCATTCACAGCCCGGCAGACGGCACTGTCACACTCTCTGAGCTGGACGTTCTCGGCCCGACGGGTGACAATGTCGAGCTCGCCGCACAGGGAATCGGCATTTTGGAAAATGATTTCATCTATGAGCCCGCAAGCGGCGAAAAAATCCCCGCCGGCTCTATCATCCTGACCGGAACTTACAAAGGCAACCCCGCTTACAATGTTGTTATGCCGTTTGATTTAGAGGGAAATGTCATCTCCGTGAAGGACGAAGAAGGAAATTACAAATCCAGCCAAATTATCTTGGCAGACGTTCCCGAGCACGGCGAGCTGGGCGAAACTTCGGACGGCACTTGGGTTTACTGGATTGAGCCGAGCGAAGATTACACGCTTCCCGAGCAGATTCGTGTCGAGCTGTACCGTGTTGACGCTGCGGATACAAACGCAGGTCAGCGCCTCGTCAGCGACACACTTCCCGTCAGCGTGCCTTCGGAGCTTCCCAGCATTACGATTGAAGGCTAACACCTGAGCCGAAAAAGCGGCGTTCTCCGCATAACGATTGCACAGAACGCCGCTTTTTCCGGCTGGCTCATCCATTCAATCACAAGGAGAAATTTATGAAAAAATTGATTGCCGGTCTTGTGTGCGGGGCGGTCATGCTGGCAGGCTTTCTTCCTGCGGCATTTGCCGTTTCGTCCGCAAGCGTATCCATGCAGGCGTCTGCCGAGCAGGCGGCCGCAACCTTGAATCTGTCCAATTCTGCACAGGAAATTACTGCCGTCAGCCTGAGTTTTCAGGTCAATGTTACCTCCGGCACTTCCGATAAAACCAGCGTTTGGTTTGCTTTTGATAATTCCCTGCCCGCGAATATTCAGGAGTATCGCTACAATGCTTCCACCGGGCGCTTAACGCTTTATCTTTCCGGAAAAGATGCACTATTTAAAGAAAACAGTTCTTTACTGGGCAATATTAAAGCTTCTTCTCAGGAGGGCGGCGTTACGCTTTCCGTCGAACCTATCGCCGATTCTCTGAAACTTGTCAATACGGCACATGAAACGATGAACGCGCCCACGATGGACGGCAGCGGTGCAGTAGAGCTTGTGGTGGGCGACGGCGGAGAAAACGCAAAGCCAAAAGTAGATTTCACTGCGCTTGCAAACGCCATTGCCTCTGCGGAGTCGAAGGATGCTTCGCAGTATACCACAGAGAGCTGGAATGCCCTGCAAGCAGCGCTTCGCAGCGCAAAAGCAGTGCTTGCTTCTGCCGATTCGACGCAGGAGAGCGTGGATTCCGCCACGAACGCATTAAACGCCGCTATTCACGGCTTAGTTTCCGTTAATAATGGCTCAGGCAGCAGTTCTTCTGCTCCTACTACACCGGCCAATCCGACCAACCCCACGAACCCTTCCACCGGGGGAAATCAGGTTGTCACGGTGACAACCTCGGCGGCGAAACCGTCGGCCTCTTCCAAAAAGCCGACATCTTCGTCTTCAAGCAGCAGTTCTTCCGAAGCTTCCGGTTCTTCTCAATCGACGGCTTCGTCCTCTAAGAAACCGGCCTCTTCGTCGGCTGCTTCTTCCGAAACCGGCGCTTCTTCTCAGAACACCGCAAACAATGAAACGAAACCGAAAAATAATGATGCCATCGTCAATACGATTATGATGGTTGTCATCGGCCTCTTGGTCATTGCCATTATCGGTATTGGTATTGCTATTGTCATTGCACGCAAGCGCCGCTCATAATTTTACAACACAAAACAGCAGGCCGGAAAGCAAAATTGGCTTTCCGGCCTGCTGTTTTTCTTTGTTAAAATTTAAGTGTCATAACCGCTTTCGTTCTCCGGCGTCTCGCAAGGTTCATCCACATATTCCAAAATATCCCCTGGCTGGCAGTGCAGCGTGCGGCAAATCGCATCCAATGTGCTGAATCGGACGGCCCTCACCTTTCCTGTCTTTAAGTAGGATAAATTCACGTTGGAAATACCCACCTCGCGCGCAAGGTCATTCAAGCGCATTTTTCTGTCTGCCAAAATGCGGTCTAAACGAATGATAATCATAAGGTATGGTCCACCTCATCCTGAAGCTGTGCGCCGTAATCAATGATGTACGCCGCAATGACAAATGCCACACCCGGAATTAAAATATTCCATAAATCCTGCCCCGTCGCAACAGAAACCGAGCTCGTGGTAAATTGATTGACAGCGCCGCAAATCAATAGTTTAATGAAGGGAACCGCCAAGGCCGCAAAGCACTGTGTCAAACCGTAGTAAAACAGGTACTGTGCGTTTTTCCGGGTAAAAATCACTCCGCCCGATACATTGACGCACACACGGCTTAAAAACCAAAGCGATACACCGATGGGAAGGGCATGTACGGCGTACATCAGCGAAAGGCCAGCCTGTGTCATTCCGTCAATTCGGCCTTGCGCGTTTCGCTGTACATAAATTTGATCTCCTGTGCTCACCTTCATTCCCTCTGCGGGCACTTCGTAATTCTCCTGTGCATAAATCACTTCATAAACCCCTTCGTTTGTGTGAACGGTAAAGCTTTGCCTGCCCATCAAACTCAGCACAAAACCAAGCAAATAAAATGCAATCGCAAAGTAGCAGAAAAATTTCATGATCATGCACGCAGTTTTCGCCAGCCGCTCAGGAATGATTTTTGACGTCACATTCATCTCCATCACCTCACCCCGATTGTAGCACAGCTTCTCTTTTGCCGTCAATTATTTTTTAATTTTTTACATTAAAAATTTAATATAAAACATTTTTTCAATGGCAAAAAGCATTGTTTCTTTCTCCGTTTCTGTTCCGAGCGCAAAATCCACAGCACCCCTTTTAAAAAGCCTGCTGCGAATCTTTTCAATGCTCTAAAAATAAAAAACAAGACAAAGGGCAAATCCGAAAAAGATTCTGCCTTCCGTCTTGTTTTTTGTTGATTCAACAGGCTGCGCTTAACCCCGTTCTACTTGTCCGCGATAGCTCATAATGCCGCCGATGTTTGTCACGGCATGATAGCCCATTTGATTCAAATAATGCTTTGCGTGCGCGCTGCGCCCGCCGCTGTGGCAATAAACGAAAATCGGGGTTTCCTTGTCGGAAATGTTTTTTTCTGCATCATCCAATGCATCGAGCGGAATATTCACGCTGCCGGGGATATGTCCCTCTCGATACTCTTCCCGTGTGCGCACATCCAAAAGCACTGCATGCTCCGTTTCGCGGCATTCCGCCACACCTTCATTGATATCGGTTCTATGAAATAATTGAAACAAATTCATTTGATGTCACCTTCTTGTATTTCATTCAAAAGCGCCGCTGCGCTTTCTCTCATCATATGATGCAAACACAAAAGATGCCGTGACATCATCACATATCGCCGTTCTTACAGCAAAATATTCTTAATGAGCAATGACGTCGTGCCGTCGGGATTTTTAATAAACTCAATTTCGTTTTCGTCGCGGTAAATACTGACAGGCACTTTAATTTCCACGCCCCCGCTGGAGCGAAGTGATTGCTTTTGCAGCTTGCGCACACCGGTTCCCGGCATCGGAAGCGGCTCATCCATTACAATATCGCGCTGTGCCAGCTCTTTTTCAAAGGCTTCGCGCGCATGGGGCAAATCGCCGTAAAGTTTTTCGCAAAGCTGCGCTACGGGCGCGGCCGCGGCTTCTTCTTCCAAGCTTTGGCTGATATTCGTGCGGTAGGTGCGGTACTCCTCACAAACTGCCGCAGCCACTTCCGGCTCTTCTACTCCCAAACTGCCGTAAAACTGCTGGTTGACCTCCTGCGCCGCTTCGCAGATGGCCGCAAGCTTTTCTTTGGGCGACATTCCGGGCCGCGCGCCCACCACCGCCCGTGCAAGATAAGGCTGCTTTCTGCCGTCGATTTCATATTTCTTTTCCAGCACGCGCACTTGTTTTCCCATCGGCTGCATGCAAACAAAAAATGCTTCATCCGGCTTTGCGGTTCCCGCCGGGAGCATCGTTTCCTGCCTTACAATTCGGTTCGAGGCGGTTCCCTCTTCGTGCATCTCAAAATAATGCACCCATCCTGCCTTATAGTTCAGCTTCATGGCGGCAAAATATTCTGTCCCGTCAATTGTCACCCAAAGAAATGCCGCGTCACCGGCGGGAATGGCAGGCTGTGCCTGCATTTCTTCGAACCACCTCTGCGCAAGCTCTCCGCTTTTTTCCACAAATTCGCGCTCCATCTGCGCGGCGTTTTCACCGAAAAAGAAAGAGTCCTCTGTCAATTCACAAGCGCGGCTTTCCTCGCTTTTCCAAGCCTTCGCCGCAAGTGATCCCAGGTAAAACAGCGCTTCTTCCTGTTCAATCAAAAAATCCGATAATACAGGCGCCTGTACCTGTGTATCTAAAATATGCAATACTGCCTTTTGAATGGTAATTTCCATTATTTTCTCCTCTTTCTCCGTCTGTGCGCCTTTTAAGGCGCGTGTGTCCGCATTTTATTATAATGTGTCCTCGGCAAAGCCGCAAGCATCGGACACAAAAAACGGGCGCTTTTCTCAACGAAAAGCGCCCGTAAGCGTTCAAGTTTGATATTTGGCTTCAAGAATTTGCCGCTTCGTCTTAGCCGGCCTGCTGTACCGACTCACTCGCTGCAGCCGCCTGTGCCGCCTGCGGGGATTGCTCTTCGAGCACCACGCTCACCTGCACCACTTTTCCCTCGCGTGCTACTTGAATTTCCAGCGTATCTCCCACAGCGTGGCTGTCCAGCGCACTGGTGACATCCACCGTGCCTGTGACAGAGTTGCCGTCAATGCTTACAAACAAGTCGCCTGCTTTCAATCCGGCTTTATCGGCGCAGGAACCTTCCGTCACGTCGACAATATAAACGCCCGGCTGGCTCACGCCATACTGCACCATCATCTGCCAATCGCTCACGGCCAGCACTTGAATGCCAAGCGCGGGACGTCCCGTCACATAGCCGTTGTCAATCAAGCTTTGAGCCACTTCCATGGCAGTGTTCACCGGAATGGCAAAGCCCAAACCCTCCGCGCCTTCTTCTGCGGATTTCGCGTTGACAATACCAATCAGCTCGCCTTTTTCATTGAACAGGCCGCCGCCGGAGTTACCGGGGCTTACTGCGGCGTTGGTTTGCAGCAAGTTCATCGTTTGACCCTGAACGGTAATGTCACGGTTGAGCGCGGAAATAATGCCGTTCGTCACGGTGCCGCCAAGCGTACCCATGGGATTGCCGACCGCCAGTGTGAACTCACCAACCACCAGGTTGTCAGAATTTCCTACTACGGCGGGGGTCAAGCCGGTTGCCTCAATCTTCAGCACGGCAATATCGCTTTTGCTGTCAGAGCCAATCAGCTCTGCTTCGTGCTCTGTTTTATCAGATGTGCGAACTTTAATTTGGCTCGCGCCGGAAATCACATGCGCGTTGGTGATGATATAGCCATCCTCACTGATAATAACACCGGAACCAGCGCCATCCTGTACGTACTGCGGGAAAAACGGATTGGTGGAAATGGTTTCCGTCGTTACTTCCACGACGCTCGGGCTGACAATGGAGGCAATCTGCGAAATGCTCAGCGCATCTGCGGAAAGCCCGTTCGTCGAGCCGGTGTCGCTGCCAACCGAGCCTGTCGTAGTGGAATCCCCTTCTTTGGGCTGTTCGTAAACGACCGGGCTGGAAGCGCCGCGTGCTGCAACGCCGCCTAAATAACCGCCGCCAAAGCCTGCGCCTGCGCAAACGGCAACGAGCGCCACAGCTGCACCGGCACGGCGCGCCCAGCGGTTTTCTTTCTTCGGGGGCTTCGCCTCGCCCTCAGGCGGCAAATTCATGCCTGTCGTCTGGTACATCGGCTGAGGGTCACGGTAGGCAGGCTGTCCCTGGGGAACGCTGCTTTGCTGTGTGTTGTTCGGCTGTCTGTTATATAAATTGGAATAATCAAATTCCCAGTTGTGGTTCATAACGAAAACCTCCTTTTGTTTTCATGCTTACAGTATACCCATCGTTTGTGTCAAATGTATCATGCTCTTGTGTTAAAACTGTGATTTTCAGCGCAAATTCTTGCGCACACACACCGCAATCGGCGGCAAGCCGCTTCTGGTTTCAAAAGTCTCTGTCTTCACATCATACTCTGAGCCCAGCCGGTTTGCCCACTCAAGCACCGCATCCCGCTCGTGTGTGCCCTGTAATTTTCCCGAGTAAGCGCACACGGTCAGAATTCCCCCCGGCTTCAATAAAGAGAGCGCCGTGTCCATCGCAGGAATGCTGCGCGCAGGAACCGTAAAAAAATCGTGCGCTCCGCCGGGCAAATATCCCAAATTAAACACCGCGGCATCTAGTTGATTCGGCGCAATATACTGCGCGATGTTTTCATGGCTGTCTTGAATCACCTGTGCGGATAAATGTTCCCTTTGTAAACGTTCGCGCGTATTCTCAACCGCCTGTTTCTGAATGTCCATTGCCAGCACACGTCCCGTCGGCCCTGCCAAACGGCACAGCAGAACCGTGTCGTGCCCGTTCCCCGCCGTTGCGTCGAGTGCAGTGCACCCGGGCGTCAGATGCTTTTCCCAAAAGTCGTGCACAATCGAAAGTGCATTCACCTGTTTTTCTCTTTCCCGGCGGTATCGGCCCTCTCCAACAGTCTGAAATCCAAACTTTTCGTAAAACGGACCTTCCCCGCCGTATGCCTGCGCCGTCAGTGTTTCACTTTGAGAAATCCCTATTTGGTGCAGTGTTTTTTTGAGTAAAAATGTCCCGTATCCTTTTCTTCTCCACTCAGGAGCAATCCAACACTCCACTTTCCCATTTACGATGCGCGCACGTCCAATTTCGACTCCGTCTTTTTCCAGCACACAGATGTCGTTTCCCTTCTCACACAGCACCTGCAAATGTCCAACACCTCTTTAAAAAAGAGCTGCCGCAGTCATGCAGCAGCTCTTATCGTTTCAAAAAATTTTGCTCTGCGCAAAAATGCGGCACAGATAAAGCAAAAACCTGATTTTCACGCTTTTTGAAAGGCATCCGAAAAAATGCCTTGAAACACCTTTTAAAGCACTTCAGCAAAGAACGCGGTTTTGTTTTACCATCCATCTCCCGCTTACAGCTCGGGTTTTCTTTACGTCAATTCGCGTGTGAACGCATACTGCGAACGCAAAAAACCGCGCTGCTCCAAAAATTCTTGGCTTCGGACATTCACACGCGAAGATGTTGCCGTCATCATGGTGCAGCCCATTTTTTTCATTTGTGTCGATAAATTCATCAAAAGACCGGTACCGACGCCGCGCCCGCGGCATTCTTCGCGCACGAATAAGCTGTGAATACACCCCACCAGCGCACAGTCGGAAAGCGAAGCGCGTACTTCTGCATCGACAAATCCAACCGGAATTCCCCCGTCATAGCCAAGCAAAATTCGTCTTGTCGGCTTTTTCAAGGCTTGCATCAAATACGTTTGGAATTGCTCTCGGTCCAATTCCTTTCGCACAGATAAGCATATCAGCGGATACAGCTGATCCGCCTCTTCCATGGTAACATTGCGTACCAGCATTATAAAAAACTCCTCTCATGCCCCAAATTCCGCAAAGTTCCCCCCTTTATCTTGCAGCGGGGGAACCCTTTGCGGCTTATCTTTAAAATGTCACAGTATGGCCTGTTAAGCCGTAAATGGCAAGCGCCAAAATACCGATGTAAAGCAAAGTCACCGGAAGCCCGCGGAACATTTCCGGCACGCGGGCGTGGTCAAGTTTTCTTTGCCCTTCGGCCACCACCTGCACAGCAAGCACATATCCAAGCCCGCTGCCAATGGCAAAGCCCATGGTCTGCATAAAGTCAAAACCCTGCGTAGCCGAAACCATCAGTGTGCCTAAAATACAAGTGTTAAAGGTCGCCATGGGAAGCGCCGCAACTGCGTGGCGCGCCAGGTGTGCTTTGCGCGTTGCCACCACAACCCCAAGCACTACAAAAAATGCCGCTGTGGCGCACAGTGTAAACACAAGCGGCCGGATATAAATTTGATAAGGCCATTTTTTTATCAAACTGGTTGCCAGATAGCCAAGCGGCGCGCTGATAATCTGTACACTGCACAGCAGAATGCTGAAAGTTAAAGTATCCGCTTGATCCTCTACAATTTTCGTTAAGCGCGAAACGCCCAGCGCACGCGTAAACACTGCATTTTGCGCAAATACAGCCATTATCATATAGAGGAAAAAGTCTAAAATAGCTTGCATTACTTCTCTCATGCCTGCTGCTTCACCCCCAGCGCCATCTGACGTTTTACAATCGACACCGCACCGCGCCAGCCTGCAATCAGCAGCGCCAGCAAAATAAAGCCGCCCATCGGGAGCGCCGCCAAGGGCAGCAAGCTGTAAGACATCACCGCATGTCCAAACAGCGAGCCTGCGCCTAAAAACTCACGAATTGCCGCAGTCAAAAACAGCATTAGAATATATCCCGCGCTGGTAATCAAGCCCTTTTTCAACGCAGTTTTTACACGTTCGCGCTGCGGACGTTCGTAGCGCTTGAGCACAATCGGGTCCGCGCACAGCAAGGGCAGGTAAAGGCCGAGCAGTCCCAACTGCGCCGGGGTATATAAGCTTCGCAGTACAAACAGCGCCCCAATGTATACGACACAAGCGGAAAGCGCATATGTCAGCCCGCGAAAGCGAAACAGCGAAAAACGCGTCAAAAAAGCAGCCAATACACGGGTCGGCGTTAAAATCAACAGCACCGCCACCGCAAGCATCACGGCGTTCTGCAAGTTGACCGCCGCCACTACCAGCGGCGCCAACCCCAGACCCTGCATCACGACAGGATTATTCAAAAAAACACGGTCTTTTTTAATGCGGCGCGCTAGTTCCATTGCTTTCAGCTGTTCTTCATTCACCAGGCAACGCCTCCTTTTTATGTGCTTTCGGCGCAAATAAACGGTCTAAACAGCCGGACAGCGCATTCACGAGCAAGATTGCAAAACACACGCCAATATCGTAACTGCCGAAATAACGGAATGCCATCGTCGTCAAGCCCAGCACTGCACCGTAAGCAAAATATGCGCGTCGATTGCGCGGTCGAGTAGACGGATCGTTAATTAAAAACACGGATGCATACAGCATTGCTCCCGTCAAAAGCTCATATTTCACCGACTGATAACGCAGGTAAAACTGCTCATACAGCGATGTCGCTTCCCACACATTTCCAATACGCGGGAAAACAAGCGCCACCAAAAAGCAGGTCAGCAAAAAGCCCGCCGGAATGGCAAGGTCAATTTCACGGCGCATCCAGAAATACATCGCGCACGCAATAATCACTAAAATGGCCGTCGTGCCCATCGGTCCTGCGTAATTGCCCAAAAGGAGGTTCGTCATACGCACATTGGGCATACCGCCGACGCTCAGAGAGTGAAATGCGCTGTCTGCCATCGTCGCGTTTTCCGTTGAAAATACGCCGATGTCCGTGTAAGGCACGGGGTACTGAAATATGTGCTCCGGCCAGCTGACCGCCGCCGTGCAGTAGCCCAGCGCAGAAAGGTGGAACGGATAGTTTCCCCAGCCGCCAAAAGCCGCCTTGCCCACCAAAACAAGTACCGCCGTGGCAGTGACAACCACATAATACGGAATGGTGGCAGGCAGCAGCAGCGTCATTACCAAAGCCGCCGGCACACTGGAATTTTCCGTTTGATCGCGCTGAAAGCCGCGCAGCCAAGCCACCAAGTAATCGCACACTGTCGCCGTTACAACTGCCGCCGCACAAAGTACGGCCGGGCGCGCACCGTACAAATAACACGCCATCACCAAAAGAGGCAGTACCATAAATACCATATCGCGGTTCGCCTCGTGCGCGGTGGGCATCTTCAAATATACTTTTCCTGCATTCATAAGCCGGATTCCCCATTTTCACAGGCGGCACGAATGGCGCTGATTGCAGCGCTTCTGTCCGGTTTTCCAAATACGGCACTGCCCGCTACAAGCACATCGGCGCCTGCGCGCACACATAAAGGAGCTGTGGCTGCGTCAACGCCGCCATCCACTTCAATCATGAGCGTGCTGCCTGCCTTTTTTCTCAGCGCTTCAATTTTATCGAGCGCCGCAGGCATAAACTTCTGCCCGCCGAAGCCCGGCTCTACACTCATCACGAGCACCATGTCGAGGCGGTCTAAATAGGGGTACACCTGCTCAATCGGCGTTCCGGGCTTTACGGAAACAGCAGCCTTGCAGCCCGCGGCGTGAATTGCCTCAATCGTTTGATCCGGATCGCTGTCGGATTCCAAATGGAATGTAATCAAATCTGCGCCGGCGCGCGCAAAGGCATCAATATACTCCAGCGGACGGCGAATCATTAAATGAACATCGTAAAAAGCATCCACCGCTTTGGAAAGACCCGCTAAAACGGGAATTCCAAGCGACAAATTCGGCACAAAGTCGCCGTCCATTACGTCGATGTGGAGCCAATCCGCCCCTGCCTCCAACACATCGCGGCAATCCTGTGCCAAATAGGCGAAATCCGCCGAAAGAATCGACGGTGCAATTTTCAAATTCATGGTTAACACCTCCTGTGAACCATTGGCTTTCAGCAGCATCGGCTGCGTATGAAAGTTTCTTTGTTTTCAACGCAATATCTCATCGTTTGGGCCAATTGGCAAAGCGACGGGCTGCGCGCCGAAGCCTTCTGCACCTACATTCTGCCGGAATGGCGCGCCTTGTTCCGGCCCTGCCCGCAGCAGTCATGCGCTATTGCGCTGAAAGAGCGTTTGAATGTTCAGTATACTACAAAATGGCAAAAAAATCAAAAGCCACCCGGAAATTCTTCCTTAAAAGGATGCCCGTATCTCTTTGCTGTACTTCTTTCTTTCAGGCTTTTCCCCGGCGGGCAGCGTAAAGAAAAATTCACAATATTCATCTTCTTCGCTTTCCACCCAGATCTGCCCGCCCGAAAGCTGAATCAAAACTTTACAGATATGAAGCCCTAAGCCGCTGCCGGTTGTGTTCAGGCCTCGGCTCTTGTCCTCTTTATAAAAACGGTCAAATACATATTCAAGGGAATCCGGTGCAATTCCTTTGCCGGTGTTGCGAATCGACACTGTCACCATTCCCTTTGTTTTCATGCTGTCCACACTGAACGAAATTTCCCCTTCGGGCGGTGTAAACTTAATGGCATTGTCTAAGATATTATAGATGACCTGATGCACTAAATCTTGATCTGCGTTGACAATGGTGCGCACAGGCGCAAAACCTGCCAGACGGATCTTTTTTTCTTTTAAGCGCTGCTCGGCTGAAAAAACCGCACTCGTCAGGCTCTCCCAAATGTCATAGGGCGCGGCATTCGGCTGATACTCGCCCGCTTCGAGCTTTGTAATGTCCAGCATATTTTTTACAAGGCGCGTCAGTCGGCCCGCTTCGTTAGACACAATCTCCAAATAATGGCGGTAATCGTCCTGCGGAATGGTTCCGTCGAGCATGCCGTCAATAAAGCCTTTGATGCTGGTCATCGGCGTGCGAAGCTCATGCGCAATATTTCCCATAAAACTCCTGCGGGAAGTATCGGTTCTCTCCAAGCTTTGAGCCATATTGTTAAACTGTATCGCTACCGCAGCGAGCTCATCATCGCCCTCAACGGGTACACGCGCGGAAAAATCGCCGCTGCCGAACTTTCCGGCAGCCTCCGCAAGGCGGCGAAGCGGCGTGGTCAATCTCGAAGTCATCACAATGGAGATAACACTTGACACCATGAGCATCAATCCGGCCGAGAGCAAAAAGGTAGAAAACAAATTTGCCAAAAACTCCGCCATCATATCGGCATCCGCTGTGGCAAATACATATCCCGTTAAATCGCCGTCAATGCGCACAGGCTTTCCGGCAATGTACGAGCGCACGGGCAGCAGACCGTCGAGCGTTCCCATCTGCGTATAGCGTCCGTGATTGTAGGCGCCCGAAACCGCTTTTTCCGGCAAGTAAGCATCAATATAATACTCTTCAATGTATTCTACCGGGTCTTTTGTGCTTCCCAAAACAATGCGCCCGTAGACATCCGTCACAAAAATGTTGTTATCCGAAGCGCGGGCCGTCAGCGTAATCTCACGGTTCATCAGCGCGCGCGCCTCGGTGTCATTTAAATGATCAGCCTGAACCTCCTGTAAAATCTGGATGGTATTATCCACTGTCAAAAGTAAGTCCCGGTCACTCTGCGCACGGAAAAACACCATTGACAGGTACATTTGAATAAAGCCCATCAGCGCAGTGCTCGCAATCAGCAAAAGCGCCGTAGCGTAAAAATAACGTGTCGTAATACTCTTGCGCACGGCACGGCCTCCCTTTGCTCTTTGGGGTATCTTCCGGCTGCAATAGTTTCCTATTGCCCGGCAAAACAAATTTTTCTCGTCGGTGCTCAGTCTTTCACTTCAAATTTGTATCCGACGCCCCAAACGGTTTTCAGCGACCAATCGTCGGAAGCGCCCTCTAATTTTTCACGCAGACGCTTTACGTGCACGTCAATCGTGCGCGAATCGCCGTAATACTCAAACCCCCAAACCTCGTCCAGCAGCTGGTCACGGGTAAACACATGGTTCGGGTGACTGGCAAGATAATATAAAAGCTCCAGCTCTTTGGGCGGAGCATCCACCACCTTGCCCTTTACCTTCAGCTCATAACGCGACAAATCAACGCTCAAATTGTCATAGGTGATCTGCCCGCCCGTCGAGGGCTGCTCGCTCGGAGTGCACCGGCGCAGCACCGCTTTAATGCGCGCTACCACTTCTTTGGTGTCAAACGGCTTTACCATATAGTCGTCCGCGCCCAGTTCCAGCCCCAGCACCTTGTCGAAGGTTTCCCCTTTTGCCGTCAGCATAATCACGGGCGTTCTTCCTGCGGCACGCACTTTGCGGCAAACTTCCCAGCCGTCCATGCGCGGCATCATCACATCGAGCAAAAGTAAATCCGGCTTTTCTCTTTCGTACATCTGCACGGCGGCCTCGCCGTCATTTGCAATGCAGGTTTCATACCCTTCTTTTACTAAATATAAACGCAGCAATTCGCAAATATTTCTGTCGTCATCCGCAATTAAAATTTTTGCCATGCCAAAACCTCCTTAACAAGGCGGTGCAAACCGCTCTTTTTTTTCGTTCCTGTTTGATATCGCATTTAATGCAACACTTATTCTATTTTATTATAGCGGATAAATATGGATAAAAAAAGCCCTTGTCAGTTTTTTTACGAAAAAACAAAACGGGTCATTGCTTCTGCACCGCGTTTCTTGTATAATGGTTGTGGAATAGCCTTTGTTCTTCAAGGGATATTTTGCCGGCGGTGCGCTTTGCGGGAACCTATGCGCCCGTCCGGCGTTCTTTTTTTATTTCATCGGGATGGTGCGGCAAAAGCCGCCCTCCCGATTTTTTGTTTTTACAGTTTTCGCCTTTTCTGACAAGGCACATGTCCTTTTATTTTTGCAAAAACATGTTGCTTTTTTATACAAAATTCCTAAAAACACCTTGCTTTTTTCTTTTGCTGCGATATAATATTTTTAGAATTATTCTAAAATTTTTAATTTTTTAGGATTATTTATAATGGAAATGACATGAAGAAGTACCGCGTAAAAATTCAAGAAATCATAGAAAATTCCCACAGCCATCTAACGGCAGAAGAGGTTTTCCGCCTGCTGCGCGAAACCTTTCCGCAGGTGGTGCGCGCTACGGTTTACAACAATCTGAACGCCTTGTGCGAGGCCGGCCTCGTTCGCAAAGTTTCTGTGCAAGGTATGCCCGACCGATACGACCGCATCCGAAGGCACGACCACCTTGTATGCAAAGCGTGCGGACGCCTTGTAGATTTGGATCTGTCCGATTTGACCCACCAGCTTCAAAGGCAAGTGTCCGTGCCGTTCTTATCCTATGATTTAAAATTGGTTTACCTGTGTGAACAGTGTCAAAAAAAGAGAAATGAAGGTGACGGAATTGAATCATCTCCCCCTGTCGGTCCGCGTTCCCATTGAACCGGACAACCCCAGCATTCTGCGCTTAGAGGACAAATGCATCAAGTGCGGCATGTGCAAAGAAGCCTGTACCAACCTCATGGCAGTGCACGGCAGCTATACCTTTGCGCAAACTGACGGGCACGCCGTTTGTATCTATTGCGGCCAGTGTGCAAACGCCTGCCCGGTAGACAGCATTGTGGAGCGCGACGAAACCCCGGCCGTGAGCGCTGCCATTGCCGACCCGGAAAAGGTTGTCATTGTCAGCACCTCTCCTTCGGTGCGCGCCGCCTTGGGCGAAGAATTCGGCATGGAGCCGGGCGCGTTTGTCGAGGGCAAAATGGTGGCGCTTTTGCGCGCACTCGGCGTTGATTATGTGCTTGACACCAACTTTGCCGCCGACTTGACCATCGTAGAAGAAGCGTCTGAATTGGTGCGCCGGCTGACAAAGCACGACCGCCCTGTGCCCCAGTTTACAAGCTGCTGCCCGGCGTGGGTTCACTTTGCAGAAACGTACGCCCCGGAAATTCTGCCCCATCTGTCCACGGCGAAAAGCCCCATCGGCATGCAGGGTGCTACGGTCAAAACGTATTTCGCTCAGAAAATGGGCATTGCTCCGGAAAAGATTGTCCACGTTGCGCTCACCCCGTGTACCGCCAAAAAATTTGAAATTCGCCGCGAAGAAATGCACGCGGCTGCCGACTATCACGGCATCGAAGGCATGCGCGACACCGACGCCGTCATCACCACGCGCGAATTGGCACGCTGGGCAAAGCAAGCCGAAATCCGCTGGGATGCGTTGGAAGATTCCGCTTACGATTCGCTGATGGGACGTTCTTCCGGCGCGGGCGTTATTTTCGGAAATACCGGCGGCGTCATGGAAGCTGCTTTGCGCACAGCTTATGAGTACATTACCGGCAGCCCCGCACCCGATACATTGTACGACTTGCAGCCTGTCCGCGGCTATGAGGGCGTGCGCGAAGCCAGCTTGTCTATTGGCGGCCTTACGGTCAACGTTGCGGTTGTTTACGGCACAGCGAACGCCAAAAAACTGCTGCACAGCATCAAAGCGGGCGAAAAGCAGTACCACTTCATCGAAGTGATGGCTTGCCCCGGCGGCTGCATCGGCGGCGGCGGTCAGCCGAAAAACTTTGCGCGCAATGCCGATCAAACACGTCAAAGCCGTATTGCGGCGCTCTATCGCCGCGATGCCGGAATGTCTATGCGCAAGAGCCACGAAAATCCGGACATCAAAGCGGTGTACGAACAGTTCTATAAAGAGCCGCTCAGCGAGCTGGCAGAAAAAATGTTACATACCATGTACACCGATCACAGCGATATTTTGAAAAAAGGCCCCGCGCCGGCTCAAGCGGAAAGAACTGCTGAAACGGCGTCGGTATCAACATTTGAAAAACAGAAAGGAGCAGTCACAATGACTCAATGGAAATGCACAATCTGCGGTTATATTCACGAGGGAGAAACGCTGCCTGCCGACTTTGTATGTCCGCGCTGCAAACAGCCCGCCTCCGTTTTTGAAAAAGTGGAGCAGGCTGCGGCACCGGCCGCCAACCGCTACGCAGGCACACAGACGGAAAAGAATCTGATGGCCGCTTTTGCGGGTGAATCTCAGGCACGCAACAAATACACTTATTTCTCTTCCATCGCTCAAAAGGAAGGCTATGAGCAAATTGCAGCTTTGTTCCTGAAAACGGCTGAAAACGAAAAGGCGCATGCAAGACTGTGGTTTGAGGAGCTCAACGGTGTCGGCAATACCGCCGAAAATCTTCTGCATGCCGCTGAGGGCGAAAATTACGAGTGGACGGATATGTACGACGAGTTTGCGAAAACCGCCGAGCAGGAAGGCTTTACCGAATTGGCCGCAAAATTCCGTCTGGTTGCCGCAATTGAAAAGCACCACGAAGAACGTTACCGCGCATTGCTCCGCAACGTAGAAACGGCGCAGGTATTTGAGAAAAGCGAAGTCAAAGTGTGGGAATGCCGTAACTGCGGCCACATTGTGGTAGGCACCTCCGCACCCGAAGTCTGCCCCACCTGCCTGTACTCGAAAAGCTATTTTGAGCTGAACTGCGAAAATTACTAAGCTTTCGCCGAAAGCAAACCCGTAAAATCGTTCTAAAATCCTTTTTGCTTTGCCGCACCGCCTTTCCTTTCGAAATACGGTGCGGTTTTTGGTTGACTGATTGAAACCCTTGCCGCGCCCTGCGAAATGATGCCTCCGGCTTTCGGAAAAAACTTGAGCCGATGCACAAAACCTGCTATAATGTATATGTTATGCACAACCCTTTCCCTTCGCGGGAAAGGGTTGTGCGCTGAAAGCGCAAATTCTCTTTTGCAGCCAAACGGGCAAGGAGGACTTTTGCATATTTTAACGAATTTGTATCAGCCAAATTTTAAGGAGAGAGTACACCCATGAAATTAGGTATCGTAGGCTTGCCCAACGTGGGCAAGAGCACCCTGTTTAACGCCATTACCAACGCCGGGGCAGGCGCAGCCAACTACCCGTTTTGCACCATTGAGCCGAATGTCGGAGTCGTTCCCGTTCCCGACGCGCGCCTCGATAAGCTGGCAGAAATTTGGGATACCGACAAAAAAACGCCTGCCATTGTCGAGTTTGTTGATATTGCGGGCTTGGTGAAGGGCGCATCCAAAGGCGAGGGCCTCGGCAATAAATTTCTGGGCAATATCCGCGAGTGCGACGCCATCGTGCACGTCGTGCGCTGTTTTGACGGCACGGATATCGTTCACGTCGACGGCAGCGTTGACCCCATCCGCGACATCGAAACAATTGATACCGAGCTGATTCTCAGCGATTTGGAAGCCGTGCAAAACCGTTTGACCCGCTTTGCCAAAGCCGCCAAAACAGGCGATAAAAAGGCCGCCGCCTCGGCCGCGTGGCTCACGGAGCTGGAAACGCATCTCAGCGAGGGCAAAAACGCCCGCACCTTTGATTTTGAAAGTTTAGACGACGACCAAAGCACGCTGGTGCGCGAGCTTGGCCTGCTGACGGCAAAGCCGATTATCTACGCCGCCAACATGAGCGAGGACGACCTGATGGGCGGCATGGAAAACAACCCCCACTACCACACCGTGAAAGACTTGGCGGAAAAAGAAGGCGCAGAGTGCATTCCCATCTGCGCGAAAACAGAGGAAGATATTGCCGACTATTCCCCCGAGGAAAAAAAGGAATTTCTGGCAGAAATGGGCATCGAGGCCACCGGTCTTGACAACCTGATTAAAGCAGGCTACCATCTGCTGGGCCTCATTTCCTATTTGACCGACGGCAAAAAAGAGTGCCGTGCATGGACGATTCGCCGCGGCACCAAAGCGCCGCAGGCGGCCGGAAAAATTCACTCTGATTTCGAGCGCGGCTTTATCCGCGCCAGTGTTGTGGCCTATGACGACTTTGCCGCATGCGATTTCAATATGCAGACCGTTAAATCAAAAGGCTTGCAGCGCACTGAGGGCAAAGAGTACGTCGTGCAGGACGGCGACATTATTGAATTTTTGTTCAATGTTTAAGGCTGCTTCACCGCGTTGCGGCGCATCGGTTGATTTGCAAAAACAAAGGAGTTCATTATGAAAAAAATCGGTTTGATGGGTGCAATGAAAGATGAAATTGCGCCTTTGTACGAAGCTATGACCGACCACCGCGAGGAAACCGTAGGCGGTGTGGTCTTTTATGAAGGCGTGTTAGACGGAAAAGACGTGGTTCTTTGCTGTGCGGGAATGGGCAAAGCACAGGCCGCCGCCGCTACCCAACTTCTTTGCTCTCACTTTTGCGTGGATGCCGTGCTATTTTCCGGCATTGCCGGCAACATGACTTCAAAAGTAAGCGTAGGCGATGTAATCATCGGAAAAACGCTTGTCTATCACGACGGCGAGCCGCGCATGTTCGCGGAAACAGCTCCCTTTTTGCAGGAGTTTGCCAGCGATGAAAAGCTGATTGCCGCCGCATCTGCCGCATGTGAGGAAAGCGGCATCCGTCACATTGTGGGCAAAATTGCAACGGGTGACTGCTTTGTGGGCGACAGCGCGACGAAAAACAGCATCGCGGCAAAATGTGCGCCCGACTGCGTGGAAATGGAGGGCGCGGCCGTTGCCCACATTGCGGCCAAAAACGGCGTTCCCTTCGTCATTCTCCGCGCGATGAGCGATGACGCCGATGAAGAAGGTTTTGAAAAACTGGTCGGCAAACCGTTTGACATCAGCGATTATTGCCGCACCGCGGCGAAAATCAGCCGCTCGCTGATTGCCCGGCTGTAAAGCATCTGCCGTGCGCAATCCTAAGCAGGCTCATATTGCATAAAAACAGATAAAATCAACAAAAGCCATGGAAAAAATCTAGGGTTTTTCCCATATTTTTTCTATGGCTTTTTTTGTTTAAAAAGCGTATGATAGAGTTACGGGAGTTTTCCCGTGCGTTTGCTTGTTTTTTGTTTTGTGTCAACGGCATGTCCGCGTACGCTGCTGATTGCCGCCGCGGAATGTGCCCCGGGAAAGAAAGGACGTTGTTTCCAATGTGGCGTGAAGAAAACCGCAAGCTTTTTTTTGAATGTCTGAACAATCTTCATTTGGAATATCCGGTGCGCACGATGCAGGCGTACCCCCAGCACTCCGGCGGCGTAAGCTGCTATGACCATTGTCTGCTGGTTTCCTACCTTGGCTTTACCTTCTGCCGTGCGCTGGGGTTGGATTACCGCGCCGCGGCGCGCGCCGGCCTTTTGCACGACCTGTATCTTCAGGATTGGAGCGAAACCAGCGTCAGCCGTTTTCGCCGCCTGTTTGTGCACCCGCACATGGCGCTGGAAAACGCGATGCATTACGGCCTGTCACAGCGCGAGCAGGAAATTATTGAAAAACATATGTGGCCTTTAACGCCGCGTCCGCCGCGCTATGCGGAAACGTATCTCGTGGGGCTGGCCGATAAAATTGCGGCTTGTTTGGAGATGGTGCGCCTTTACCGCCCGCTTGGCTTTGGGCGCAGGGTTTGTGCGCTGGCCGCGCAGCGCGCGCACTAACATTCAAATGCTTTAAACGATCCGGCAAGGCGCTGAATGCTTTGCCGGATCGTTTCGCTACTTACAAAAACCGCTTCATATCCTGCGCAAACTGGGTTTCTGCACGCTTTACACGGTTTGCCAGCGCAATGGCTCCGACGTTTGCGTCGGGGCTTTTTTTCACCGCTTTTTCCATATCGCGCGCTCCCATGGCGTTGCCTTTTACCATCATTTGTGCCAAATTCTGCTCAGAGCGGTCCGTCATGGTTTTTCTTTTCAGTTCAAGTTTGGCGCTGATTTTCGCCATGGGGTTTTGTCCTTTCGGCTCTTCGCCGCCCACGGCGAGCATGGCGCGCGCACGGTTTTGCAGGTCTTCATAGGTCTGCACTTGGCCGTCCAGCATTCTGCGCATGACGGGGCTTTGCGCCATCTTCGCTAAATCGTTCGCTGTGTGTTTTGCCATTTCGGTGTTTTTGGTTACGGCGTTCAGTAAATCAATTGTATCTTGTTTCACGGCAATACCTCCTGACTCTTATTGTTTCTAAAAGCGCGTGCTGTCCTTTATTTTCTGCAAGAAATATGGGTTTATTCCCCTCTGGTTTCCCCTATGATACACAAAAGCAGAAATTTCAGCTTTTCAGAAAGCGCCCGTTATGTTATGATGTACATAAGGCAGCCGTCCCCATACAGCACCGCCCGGCTAAAATCTTTGCTTTATCGCGAAACTGGAGGGGCAGGCTTTGCCGCAAATCGCTTTTTACAGATTAAAATGCCTGAGGTGAAACACTTGAAACAAGAAATTACGTTCAAAAAGCTCTGCCTTTTGGTTCTCGGCGGCATTGGCTTTTTCTGGATTTTACAAAATTACCTGCTCGTTTTGTCGATCGGAGGCTGGGTCTTTGGGCTTTTACAGCCGCTTTTCATCGGCTTTTGCATCGCGTTTGTACTCAATGTCCCGATGCGCTTTTTAGAAGGGCATTTGTTCACGCGCACGAAAAAACCAATCTTGCAGGCTTTGCGCCGCCCTCTTTGCATTTTAATTTCGATTGTGTTTATTGTAACGGTTCTGTCGGTTATTTTCCTGCTTGTCATCCCGGAGCTTTTAAATGCCTTCGGAGTTTTGGCAAAGTCTATTCCGCTGTTTTTGGATGCCGTTTTGAAAGGGCTGCAAAACTGGTCGGCAGAAAACGCCGATGCCATTCCCTCGCTTCAGCAATGGCTGGCCAATTTGAAAATTGACTGGGCAGGCATTGGCCGTTCGCTTATCACATTTGCCACAACCGGCGCAGGAAACCTCTTGGGCAGCACCGTTCAAGTAGCTACCAGCATTGCCGGCAGCCTTACCAACTTGATGTTCTCCTTTTTCCTTGCGCTTTATATGCTTTTGGGAAAAGAAAAACTCATTCGTCAGATACGCGCCGTTTTGCGTGCCGTTTTCCCGCTCGCGGCAGTTCGGCGAATCGAAGCCGTTCTTTCCCTGTCGGCTCGAATTTTTGCCAGCTTTATTACAGGCCAGTGCACCGAAGCTTGTATTCTCGGCACGCTGTGCTGGCTGGGAATGACGCTGCTGCGCCTGCCCTATGCGCCCATGATTGGCGCGCTCATCGGCTTTACCGCCTTGATTCCCATTGTCGGCGCATTTATGGGAACCATTATCGGCGCGTTTATGATCGCAATGGTCAACCCCATGTCTGCCGTGTGGTTTGTCGTTTTCCTGTTAACGCTTCAGCAGTTTGAAGGCAACCTCATCTACCCGCGCGTTGTCGGCTCTTCCGTAGGGCTTCCGGGCATTTGGGTACTCAGTGCCGTCACCATCGGCGGAGCGATTTCCGGTATCGTGGGCATGCTTTTTTCCGTTCCCGTCGCCAGCATTTTGTATGCGCTCGTGCGCACCGGCACCAAGCGCCGTTTGAAGGAAAAACAAATTTCCTACGATTCCATTTGACCACCCCAAGCAGAAGGAGTTCCCATGAGCTTATTATCCGATGCGCGCAGCATGCGCGAAAAAGACCCCGCCGCCCGCTCTCTTGCCGAAGTTTTGCTTTTGTATCCGGGCTTTCACGCGCTTGTGTTTTACCGTGCAGCCAATTTCTTCTACCGCAAACGACGCTTTTTTGCCGCGCGTCTGATCAGTCAGTGGGGACGCGGCTTCACGGGAATTGAAATTCATCCCGGTGCAACAATCGGAAGCGGCCTTTTCATTGACCACGGCTCCGGCGTTGTCATTGGAGAAACGGCGGAAATCGGCAATAACGTCACTTTATATCACGGTGTCACACTGGGCGGAACAGGAAAAGATCACGGGAAGCGTCATCCTACCGTCGGTGATAATGTGCTCATCGGCGCAGGATGTAAGGTGCTTGGCCCTGTTTTGATCGGGGAAAACAGCCGCATCGGCGCAAACAGTGTTGTTTTGATTGATATTCCCCCCAACTCCACGGCCATCGGTATTCCGGCGCGCGTGGTTCGCCGAAACGGCAAGCGCATTGAACACGAAAGCGACCTTTTGGAGCAGCGCGATTATCCCGATGTGGTTCGCAGCGATATCGAAACCCTGCAATCACACGTCGAGCGTTTAGAGCAAGAGCCGCCTTGCCGTGCGTTTTCCGGCGGCGCGTGCCATTGCCCGCACCATCCGTGCGAGGAAGCGGAGCAAACAAAAGAGGACGGGCTTTCCGAAAAATCATAAAAATCCGTACCGCAAAAACCATATTTTTACGCGTTCAAAAAATCCCTTGTTCATTCAGCGCCTGCGCAAATTTTATTCACCTGCGCAGGCGCTGAAAAAATCTTCCTGCAATTTCCTGTGTGCTGCATAATTTTTGCCAAGCAGTCAACAATAAAAAAAAGCACCGATAGAGAATCAGGGAGGTTATTCAATGAAAGCAACGGGAATCGTGCGCCGAATTGACGATTTGGGGCGTGTTGTCATCCCCAAAGAAATTCGGCGTACACAGTGTATTCGTGTGGGCGACCCTCTGGAAATTTTTGTTACCGCCAAAGGAGAGGTTGTATTCAAAAAATACAGCGCCATGGGCGAAAGCACAGAAAATGCGAAACTAATGTGTGAAGTGCTCTACAAAGCGCTGGGACGTGCCGTTGTTGTTACCGACTGCGACCACGTCATTGCGCAGTCCGGCGCAAAAGATTTGGCCGATGTTCGCATCAGCCCCGCATTTGAGCGTGTGTGCACCGCACGGCGCCTGTACACCGCACAGGGCAGTGCCGTGCCGCTGGATGTACAAAATGCGGCGTCTGTCAGTGCGGCCATGCCGATTTTGTCGGGCGGCGACCTCATCGGAGCCGTTGTCCTGCTTGGGCGTGATGCATGCGGCGAACGCGAAACGCTTTTGCTGCGCGTGGCGGCAGCGTTTTTGGGCAGACAGCTGGAAGAGTAATCGAATCAATATAAAAAGTGTAGGGAAAAGCGTCCGCTTTTCCCTGCACTTTTTTAGCAAATAGAAAATTCCTTTACATGTTTTCCCGTATATTGAACCGCGATGCGGTCCTCAGGGTGCACGTCACATAAATAAATAACCGCTAAAAACAGCCACTCCAAAGGCTTCATTAAAACCCAAACCACGTCCGCAGTCCATTTAGAACGAATCAGCCGCGCCAGCGGAAAACCGTATCGGTCATAGGCACTGCGAACAGCGCGATGGATGCGCGGCACCTTTTCTTCTAAAATCTGTTCAAACGCATTTGCCACGAGCAGCTGCCGGTTGACAATCACGGGGTGCCCGTGCCGCACTCCTTTTCTCAGAGGCTTCACCAGCTTTTCATGTCCTCCCGCCGCCACCGTGCATAAGTAATGCTCATCGTAGTATAAATTTTGCGGTGCAATTTGCCGCGATAAATTCCAGTCGCTTGTTTCGGTAAATGCCCGAATCAGGCTATTGGGCGCCTGGCCGAATAAAACCAAAATAAGTACCGTCACACCCAGCAAAGGCAGCATCAAAAGAAAGGCCATATACGGCCAGCGTTTCGACTCCGTCAAAAATCGATTCAGCCGGCACAAAAAGGGAACTTCGTCTATCTTGCTTTTGCGCATTTCGTCCGGTTCAAATTCCCGCACCTTCGCCAAAACTGTGCGCATGGCAATGCACACCGCATTCACCGCCGGCAAAAGGAGATAGATATCCGTCACCGACTCCAAAATCTGAACCGTCCAAACGAGCGTAAAAAGAACGCCCAGATAAACTGCCGACATACACAGCACCGTCACAAGCGGCGGCATGCGGTTCACCGACACGACACGCAAAACAGAAAATCCGGCAAGAAAAACAAAGAGCAAAACCCCCGCCGAAAGATAGGAACCTGTGAAAAGCGGCGTGTGCATTTCATAGTTGCTCAGCTGCTCGGTCCAGTCTGCGGTGAATACCACCTCTTTTACGATCTCCAGATAAATTATCTCATAGAAAATGCCGAGAAAAAGCGTCCACAAATCATAGAAAAGGCTCGATCTTTTTTTACTTTTGCCTTGAAGCTGTCGGATAAAGAGCAGAATCTGATCCCCCGTGAGCACCAAAGGATAAATTAAAAATGCGGCACAAAACAGCGTTACCAAAGCAAACGCCCCAAGGGTGTCCCACACCGAAGGGGGTGCTCCTGCATACCAAAAAAAGCACGCACCAATTACCCCGCCGATGCACAAGGACAGCAGGCACTGCGCCAAAAACCAGTGCTTTTTGCAAAAACTGCGCCATTTGCTTTCTTTCATTCTTTATCCCTCCTAATTCTTTTAGATTACCAAAGATTCCCCGTATTTTCCATGCTTTCATGATTGTTTGTGTCGATTTATCACTTTCCACAAAAAACACTTTGCACATCGCCCGTTCCTTGCTATTTTTGCAAAAAAATGATATAAACAGAGTAAGGAAATCCGGGAAATTTCAATCGATTTTGATAAAGGCAGGGATACGTATGAGCCAATATATTGCCGCACTTGACCAGGGAACTACAAGCTCCCGCTGTATTTTATTTAATCAAAAAGGAGAAGTTTGCAGCTGCGCCCAGCGTGAATTCCGCCAAATTTTTCCGAAAGGCGGCTGGGTAGAACACGACCCCATGGAAATTTGGGCTTCACAAATCGGCGTTTTGGTCGAAGCGATGGGCGCCGCGGGCCTGCATGCGGATGACCTCGCCGCCATCGGCATTACCAACCAGCGAGAAACCACCATTGTGTGGGAAAAGGCAACAGGACGCCCTGTTTGCAATGCAATTGTATGGCAGTGCCGCCGCACCGCCCCCATGATAGAAAAGCTCAAGCAGGACGGCTGGGCCGAGCGCATCCGCAAATGCACAGGGCTTGTGCCGGATGCTTATTTTTCCGCCAGTAAGCTGGCGTGGATTTTAAACGAAGTACCTCATGCGCGCGAACGCGCACAAAAGGGCGAGCTGCTCTTCGGCACGGTGGACACTTGGCTGATTTGGAATTTAACGCAAGGGCGTGTGCATGTCACCGATTATACCAACGCTTCTCGCACGATGCTTTTTGACATCCGCCGTCTTTGCTGGGACGAGGACATTCTCGAATATTTCGATATTCCGCTTTGCATGCTGCCTGAGGTCAAGCCCTCCAGCTGTGTTTACGGCCATACCGCAGAGTCGGTGCTGGGCGGTGAAATTCCCATTGCAGGCATTGCGGGCGACCAGCAGGCGGCATTATTCGGCCAGTGCTGTTTTACGCCGGGCAGCGTCAAAAACACCTACGGCACCGGATGCTTTATGCTGATGAATACGGGAACCCGCTTGGTGGAATCGGAAAACGGACTGCTTTCCACCATCGCCGTGGGGATGGACGGCAAAGTGGAGTACGCGCTGGAGGGCAGCATCTTTATTGCGGGCGCAGTTTTGCAGTGGCTGCGCGACGGCCTGCGCATACTGCACAGTGCGCCTCAGTCGGAAGAATACTGCCGCCGCGTGAAAGATACCGAAGGCGTTTATCTGGTGCCTGCCTTCGCCGGGCTTGGCGCACCGTATTGGAACCCTTACGCGCGCGGCGTGATGGTCGGCCTGACACGCGGCGCATCGAAAGAACATTTTGTGCGCGCCGCCACGGAATCGCTGGCGTATCAAGTGAATGACTTAATCGACGTGATGAAGCGCGAATCAGGGCTGGAGCTGACTGCCCTCAAAGTGGACGGCGGCGCGTCTGCAAACGACTTTTTAATGCAGTTTCAAGCGGATATTTCCCGCGTTTGCATCGACCGTCCGCAGTGTGTGGAAACCACGGCCCTCGGCGCGGCGTATCTTGCGGGGCTGGCCGTAGGCTATTGGAAAAGCCGCGAGGATATTTTAACAAACTGGCGCAAAGACCGCTCATTTTTGCCCGAAATGGCGCAGGAGGACTGTGACAAGCGCGTCAAAGGCTGGAAACGCGCGGTGCGCACCGCACTCTATTGGGCGCAGGAGGAGGAATGAGCATGGAACATTTTGACGTTGTTGTTATCGGCGCAGGCGTGGTGGGCGCGGCTGTCGCGCGTGAGCTTTCCCTGTATGAACTGCGCGTGTGCGTGCTGGAGCAAGAGGAGGATGTCTGCTCCGGCACCTCAAAGGCAAACAGCGGCATTATCCACTCCGGTTACGATGCCGCTCCCGGAACAAAAAAAGCGTATTATAACGTGCTGGGTGCGCAGATGCTGCCCGAATTATCACGTCAATTAGATTTTGAATTTGAGCAGCGCGGCTCTCTTTTGGTCTGTTTTGAAGCCGAGCACCTCGGAGAGCTGGAGGCACTGCGCGAGCGCGGCGTAAAAAACGGCGTTTCGGGCCTGCGCATTTTGCCGCCCGAAGAATTGTATCAATTAGAGCCGAATATCGCCCCCGGCGCAGTGGGCGCACTGTTTGCCCCCACCGCAGGAATCGTCTGTCCCTTCGGCATGACAATCGCCCTTGCGGAAAATGCCGCAGATAACGGCGCGCGCTTCTTTTTTGAGCAATGCGTAAGCGGCATCGAGCGCTCGCAGGAAGGCTACCGCATCACCACCCGGCAAGGGCAGCGCTTTTGCGCACCGTGCGTGGTAAATGCCGCCGGGGTTTTTGCTGATCGTATTCATCAACAGGTATCACAAACTCCCATGCACATCACGCCTCGGCGCGGTGAGTACATTCTTCTCGATAAGCAAGCGGGCCGCCATGTTTCGCATACGGTTTTCTGCCTGCCCGGCGCAATGGGTAAGGGTGTGCTTGTTACGCCTACCGTTCACGGCAACTTGCTCACCGGCCCGACGGCACAGGATATGAACGACAAAGCCGATACCGCCACCACCGCTCAGGGAATGGATGAAGTGCGCAAGAAAGCGGCACAAAGCGTGCAGGAACTCCCCTTTTCGCTTGCCATTACCTCTTTTTCGGGCCTGCGCGCCCATGAGGACGGCGGCGATTTCATTGTCGGGCAAGCACCGGACTCCCCCGGCTTTTTTGAAGCGGCAGGAATGGAATCCCCGGGCTTAACGAGCGCGCCCGCTGTGGGCAAAGCGCTGGCGCAGGAAATTGCCGTTTATCTCGGTGCAAGCTTAAAAGAATCGCCTATTCTCACAAGAAAAGCTCCCGTGCGCCTTGCAAACCTTGCGCCGAGTGAGCGCGAAGCCTTTTTGCGTGAACATCCCGACTATGCGAAAATCGTGTGTCGATGTGAGCAGGTGAGCGAAGGCGAAATCAAAGCCGCCATTCACCGCACGCTGGGTGCAGTGTCGCTCGACGGGCTGAAACGGCGCGTGCGGCCCGGCATGGGGCGCTGTCAGGGCGGCTTTTGCCTGCCGCGCACGCTGGAGCTTTTGGCGCAGGAGCTTCACATCCCGCTTTGCGAAGTGCGCAAACACCGCACCGGCTCACAGCCGGTGATGGCTCAGCCGGAAGAGGGGGTATGACAAATGCGCTTTTACGACTTAATTATCATCGGCGGCGGCCCGGCGGGCCTCGCGGCGGCCGCGGCGGCGCGTGCCGAAGGCGTAACGGATTTGCTTTTGCTCGAACGCGACGCAGTGCTGGGCGGTATTTTAAACCAATGTATTCACAACGGGTTCGGGCTTCACACGTTTAAAGAAGAATTAACCGGCCCGGAATACGCCGCGCGCTATATTGAGCAGGTGGAATCGCTGGGGATTCCGTTTCGTTTAAATACCACGGTTTTGCACCTGAACACCGACCGAACGCTGACCTATATCAACGCAGAAGAAGGGCTTGTCACTGTGAAAGCGGGCGCAGTCATTCTTGCAATGGGGTGCCGGGAACGTCCGCGCGGCGCACTGCTCATTCCCGGAACGCGCCCGGCAGGCATCTTTTCCGCAGGCACAGCGCAAAAACTCGTCAATTTATACGGCGAAGCGATCGGAAAGGAAATTGTCATTTTGGGTTCGGGCGACATCGGCCTCATTATGGCGCGCCGTTTGACGCTGGAGGGTGCGCATGTCAAGGCAGTGGCAGAGCTTCTGCCCTATTCCGGCGGCCTTGCCCGCAATTTGGTGCAATGTCTTGACGATTACGACATCCCACTTTTATTAAGTCATACGGTGGTGGAAATCAAAGGGCGCGAGCGCGTAACCGGTGTCGTCATCGCAAAAGTGGACGAAAACCGCCGCCCCATTCCCGGAACGGAAACGCTTTACGAATGTGACACGCTTTTGCTCTCCTGCGGGCTGATCCCGGAAAATGAGCTCAGCCGCGAAGCGGGCGCCGCCATCAGCCCCGTTACCGCCGGGCCGGTTGTCACCGACGATTTGCAAACGAGCATTGAAGGCGTATTCGCCTGCGGCAATGTTCTGCACGTTCACGACCTTGTCGATTACGTTTCCGAGGAAGCCGCAAATGCCGGCAAACAGGCGGCGCAGTATCTGCAAAAGAAGAACGCCGCTCCCGCGGGTGAGGCTGTTCCCATTGTATGTGAAGGCGGCGTGCGCTACACGGTCCCGCAAGCCCTTCGCCCAAAGGCGATGCCCGAGAAGCTTACCGTGCGTTTTCGCGTTCAGGCGCCAATGAAAAACCGTGTGCTCACCTTGCGCGATGAAACCGGCCGTGTACTGTTACAGCAGAAAAAGAAGCATCTTGCGCCCGGCGAAATGGAGCAGATTGTTTTAAACAAAGAAGTCCTTTGCGCCGAGAGCGCCCCAAAGCGCCTGACGCTTTCTTTGGAGGATGAAACATGAAGCAGGAAATGATTTGTATTTGCTGTCCGCTTGGCTGCCGCATGACAGTTTGCAAAGAGCCGGAAGGAACCATAACTGTAACGGGAAACACTTGCCCGCGCGGCAGGCAGTACGCCGAAAAAGAAGTCACTGCGCCGACGCGCGTTATAACATCCACCGTTGCTGTTTCAGGCGCCGTGTGTCCGCGTGTTTGTGTGAAAACAGCGCAGGATATTCCCAAAGAAAAAATCTTTGATGTCATGCGCGAAATCCGCCGCACCAAAGCCTGTGCCCCGGTACATATCGGGGATGTCATCTTACAAAATTGTGCCGATACCGGGGTAGATGTGGTGGCGACTTCCAATGCCCCCGCCGAGCCCCGTAACGCGCATGACGCACCGAAGATTGAATCTCCCCTCCGGTAAAAATAAAAACAGCCAAGAACGGGAAAATCTCCTGTCCTTGGCTGTTTTTCATATTGAAATATGACGTTTTCGCATTACGCCGCCGGCGGAACCGAAGTAGAAGGCGCAGGATTCGTCACGGGCGGCTGCCAGTTCGGGTCTTGCTGGGTTGCTCCGCATCCGCCTGTGCACGTCTGCATGCCCGTGTTCGGGTCAGTCGGCCCCCATGTGTGCGTATGCGGCGGCTGCCAGTTCGGGTCTTGCTGGGTTGCTCCGCATCCGCCTGTGCACGTCTGCATGCCCGTGTTCGGGTCAGTCGGCCCCCATGTGTGCGTATGCTGCGGTTGCCAGCTCGGATCAGTTTCTACCGCGCCGCAGCTTGAGCAAACACGCTGGCCCGTCGTTTGGTCGGTTGTGCCCCACGTGTGCGTATGCTGCGGCTGCCAGTTCGGATCAGTTTCTACCGCGCCGCAGCTTGAGCAAACACGCTGGCCCGTCGTTTGGTCGGTTGTGCCCCACGTGTGTGTATGAGCTGTCCAGCTCGGATCTTGCCGAGTTGCACCGCAAATCTGACATACCTGCACACCCGTCATGGTGTCGGTCACGCCCCACTGGTGATTGGTGCAAACAGCCTCGGAGCTAGCCGCCGATGCGCTGGTCTGCACAGAAGAAGGAGCAGGCGGATTAAAGAAGGTATCCGGCGTTTGAATGTGCTTTGGCACATCTTTCAGCGGGGTGGGGCGGCGGTCTTCCGTTTCCAGCGGATGCGTGCGCACATACTCCATCAGCGCGTCCATGCCCTCTTGGCTCAGATGAATTCCGTCACGCTCCATATAGCCTGCGGCAGCATAACCGTCGGAGCCTTTGAGTGCTTCACTGGAATTTAAAAAGTAGCAGTCTTCCTCCTTTGCAAGCTCCGCCAGCTTCAAGTTGAACTCGTCAATCGTTTTCATGGTAATCTGCGGATAGCTGCGCGTTTTTGAAACCGGGGACACCGCATTGATGATGATGTCCGCATAGTCCCAAGATTCGCGAATCGTATCAATCGCATCTTTATACCATTCAATAAAAGTATCTGCAGAAGAGTACGCATTATTTGTTCCGTAGGTGATAATGATGCGCTTAGGCTGCATCAGCTCCACCGCTTTAGGAACAGACACATAGCCGTAGCCTTGAAAGTTCATGCAGTTAGACGACAGCACATGCTGAATTCCCATGCTCACAGCGGCAAGGCTGTTTTCCTCGGTAACATACCCGAGTGTTGACATGCGAACGGTGTTGGAATCACCGATGAAAAGCGTTTCGTCCAAATACTCTTGTCCGGCATCCTCGCCTTCAATCAGAACTGTGCCGTCAAATACTTCTTTGTCAATCACAGCCGCAGTCTGGTCATAGCCGCTGTCAGGCACTTCATCGGCTTCAGGCGCAGCAGCAATGATATCCATTCCGTTTTTGTCTGAAACAGAAGAGCCGGTCAGCACTTGAAGGATGGAAAAAGTCAAAATTGCAACCACGGTGATGGCCAGCAAAATGCCGACAATCAGAATTGCAATGTCCAGCTTGCTTTTGTTTTGTACGCGAATCCAGAAATTACAAAGCGCGTCCGTAATCGTGTCCAAAAAAGATTCCTTTTTCAAGCGTTTCCCCCCGCATTACTTCGTTTTGAAGGGGCAGCCGCGCGGCCGCCCCCAGTGCTTCACTGATTCCTGCTGTTTATTTTTGCAGCCGTGAGCGCGGCTGCTGCAAACTATTTTTTGTCAACTACCCAACTATTGTACACGATTTTTTACAAAAAAGCCAGTATTCCGGCGCATATTTTACACTTTGCTTTGTGTACGCGTCATGCTGGGGTAAATTTTAGAAAGAACGTCGTCCGGATATGCCTGATCCATTGCCGTCTGCCAAGACTGCGCTGCCGGAATCCCTTGATAGCGCTGCTGCCAGCGCATGACCGCAGCACCGCTGACTAAACTGTTCACAAGCATAAATGCCGCCAAAACCCAAGTGATGGCGGCGCCGTATCTATTTGATACGCTTCGTTCAATCCATCCGTTTAAGCGCGGATAAAGCTCCTTAATCCAAACAAGCGCCAAAATGCCCCAAAACAAACAGTAAAGCACGTTGGTCCGCCCGTTGATGTTCAGCGGAAAGTTCGAGTAATCCCAGCTGACGGTTCCCGTCACAGTTTCCTGCAGCCAGCTGCAAAAATATTCAAAGGCGCCGCCGAGTACCGCGCCGCCAAAAAACAGCCAGCGGTCGTCGCGGTTCACAAAACGGTGCAGACACGCCGTCAGCAGTACAGCACCGATGCCGTAAATCAAATTAAACGGTCCCCAAACAAGCCCGGTGCGCTGCATGAGCCGCCCCGTTGTCACCAACACAAAAACCGTTTCAATCACCACGCCCAGGAAACAGCACAAAAAGAAAATCCAAAAATACTTATAAAAGTTTAAGCCATGGGCAAAATGCCCCGGCACTCCTTTTAAGTTTTCGCGCCGTTGCCTATCACTTTTCATTTCTCGCTCAAGGGCCTTTTGTTCGCGTTCTTTGGCCGCTTCCAGCTTTTGCTCCAATCGTTCACGCCGCTTTTTGTAAAAGGAATACAGCATGCGCATTTTCTCCCCTTTCCAACAGAATTCCCGTCTGTTCGAGCATTATACCAAAAAAAGTTTGAAAAATTCATCATAAAACTCCTTTCTTTTTCAGTTTATGCACCAAACAACGCAAAAAGCAGCTGAACGGAAAAAGAAGCTGTGCTCAAAAACAAAAAAGCTTGAAAAAAGAAAATCTCTTTTTTCAAGCTTTTTTAGACTTTCAAAAAACTGCCGCCTAATGCAAAAAGAACCTAAGCTGCAAGGGGGAAAAGGCTTGGAAAAGGGGGCTGAGCCCTCTTTTCCATTTTAGATAGGATTTTTGGCTTACAGCCTAAGTTTTTATCTGAGCAGACGGCTTAGTGCACTTCCGGCTCTTCCCACAAATGGGCACGCCGCAGTGCAGGACGCATCGCCTGTGCCAACAAAACCGAAAATACGACAGCGCACAGTGCATTGATTGAAGAAGTAACACCCTTGGTGATGAGCTGTGTGTAAACGGCCTGCATCACTTGGCCTTCCACCCACGCCATCATGATAAACGATTTGAGCAGATACAGCACTACATAGGCAAAACAGCCAACACCTGCCGCTGCCGTGTCCAAAAGTACGCCCGCACGCGCCTTTGCACCGTGCTTTGCAATCAGGCCCGCCAAAAAGCCGATGGCAAATTTTGTGATAAATGTAATCCAGCTTTCGGCGATATAAGCGGGGTTTGTAAAGTCAAAAAGCATGCTTCCAAAGCCCGACGCAATGCCGCCCACGATCGGCCCGAACAGCAGACCGGACAGCGCGCAAAATACGTTGCCGAGGTGCAGACGCGCCACATCGCCAATCGGAACTTGTATCCAGCTGAAAATAAACACAAGTGCGCTTAAAAGACCGGTTACTGCTAATTTTTTCACTTTATCCTGCTGTTTCATCATTCCAAATCCCTCTCTTTTCCTTCCCCCTTGACAAGGGGGATCTCCTTGATTTATCCTAGATTATATCCGAAAACTGGCTCTAATAAAATGCTCAGTTTTTAACTTTTTTATAAGGTCAGATTAAACACTTGGAAAGAGAAATCACCATTATTTTTATAACCGGCAGAAAATATGGAAAAGAGGCGTTTTTGCCTTTGCCATCAGCCATAAAGTAAGGAGGAATTTCTTTGCAGACACTCACACTCTCGCTTCAGCGCGGAAAAACGCCGCTGTATCTTCAAATTTACGCCGCTCTCCAGCAGGAGATTCGCACAGGACGCCTGCAAGCCGGGGAACGTCTGCCCGGCAAGCGCCGTCTTGCCGCCGATCTTTCCGTAAGTGTGAACACGGTTGATACCGCTTACGGGATGCTTGCAGCGGAAGGGTATCTTCAATCCGTTCCGCGCAGTGGGTTTGTTGTTTGTTCCGTTGCGGCTGTGCCCGCCGCAGCCGCAGTGCCGCCGTCCGCACCGCCGTCCGCAAGCCCGAAAAGCTCTTTTTTATACGATTTTACCACCACTTCGATTGACACCTCTCTGTTTCCCTTTAAAACATGGCGCAGGCTGCATCAAAACGTTCTGTCACAGCAGCCGGACCTTCTCAACCACGGCGAGCGTCCGGGTGACGAAGTGCTTCGCCGCGCCATTGCCGCACATCTTCGTGAGCATCGAGCCGTGTCCTGCGGCGCGCATCAGGTTGTGGTGGGCGCGGGCATGGAATATCTGCTCGGGCTTGTCGCGCGGCTGTTTTCCGGCGCTTGTTTTGCCGTGGAAAATCCGGGATATTCCCGCACTGCTCACATTTTGCAAAACAACGGAGCCGCCGTGCGCTTTGTCGAGCTGGACGAGCAAGGCATGTCTGTCGATCCGCTTTCGAAAAGCGGTGCCGATATCGCTTATATTACGCCCAGCCATCAGTTCCCTACGGGCGTCACAATGCCCGCCGCACGCCGTTATGATCTCTTGGCTTGGGCGCGGCAGGCACCGGGCCGCTATTTGATTGAAGACGATTACGACAGCGAATTTCGCTTTGATTCAAAGCCGCTGCCCAGCTTGCAGGGCATGGACGCCGCAGAGCGCGTAATTTATATCGGCACGTTCTCCAAAAGCCTTGCGCCCGCATTCCGCATTGCCTATATCGTGCTTCCGCAGCATCTTTTAGCGCGATGGAATGAAGAGTTTGGATTTTATTCATGCACGGTCAGCCGCTTTGAACAGCACACATTGGCGCAAATGATGGAAAACGGGCAATTTGCCGCGCACCTGCGCCGCCTGCGGCTGGCGTACCGCCGCCGGCGCGATTTGTTAACGGATGCACTGCGCCGCGCGTTTCCCGATATCACGTTAGCGGGAACCCACACCGGGCTGCATCTTCTGGCGCAGCTTCCCGGCTGTGACGATGCCGACATTTTAGTACAAACAGCCGCGCAGCACAGCGTTCTGTGCAGCAGCCTTTCCTCTTACGACGCACACGCGCCCCGGCAAACGCGCGCACAGGTCGTGCTCGGTTATGCCGGTCTTTCTGATGATGCCATTGCCTCGGCAGTACAGCGCCTTTCGCTTGCATGGAACGGCGCCGGAACGCGCAGTTAACGCACTCGCTTCGCCCGACTCTTTTCATGCAAAACGCTTTGCTCCGGTTCTAAAAGCCTGTCCGAAATCATAAGCATATTGCGAGGTGATTTTGGATGTACAAACAACGCCGCCGCACATTCGTGCGCCTTGCATCGTTTGTTTTCGCCGTGTCTTCCACGGTGTTTTTGTCCGCAGGGCTTTTGCGCGTTTCACCGCCGATTCTTTTAGCGAGCACCGGCGCTTTCTTTGCTTCCCCGTTTGCGGCTGTGCGCACGGCACAGGAAGTTTTTACCACAGAGAATACCGCACCGGCTGCCGCCGTGCAGAGTACACCGACTCAGGAAGTACAGGCCCCCGCCGAAAGTGGACAAACACAAGCGGACAGCGCCGCTCCTGCCGCCGAAAATACACCGGCCGCCGCTCCCGCTTCCACGGGTGAACCGCTGGAGGCACGCTCTCCCGTTGCCGGAGAAGCTGTTCCCGAAGGCATGGTTCCCCTTTTGGAGCAGCATTTTCAAGCATCGGCAGGCACGGGATATATTCCCACCGGAACAGCGCTGATTCGCAATTCTACCAGTCTGCCGGATGCCGAAGTAGCCGCAGAGGTGGGACAGCCCCTGCCCTTTTCCGTAGAGGTCAATTCTTCTCAGCCGCAGGTGCTGATTATGCACACGCATGCAACCGAATGTTATGAAAGCACCGAACACAGCTACACCGACCCGGCCTTTTCTGCCCGCACTACCGACACCGCCGTAAACATGGTAGCGGTAGGACAGCAGATGACCGATATTTTAAACGCCGCAGGCATTAACACACTGCACGACACCACGCTGCACGACTATCCCAGCTACACAGGCAGTTACGAAAAGAGCAATGCCACCGTGCGCAGTTACTTGCAGCAATATCCATCCATTAAAGTGGTCATTGACGTTCACCGCGACGCCATTCAACAAGCCGACGGCACCAGAGTAAAACCCGTTGTCACCATCAACGGAGAAAAAAGCGCGCAAGTCATGCTGATTTCCTGTGCCGACCAAGACGGCAATCTTCCGAACTACAAGCAAAACCTGCGCTTTGCCGCCGCATGGCAAGCACAGATGGAGGGCATGTTCCCCGGCTTAACGCGTCCCGTACTCTTCGACTACCGCTACTACAACCAAGACCTCACCACCGGAAGCCTTTTAATTGAGGTGGGCGGCCACGCCAATACTCTCTCCGAAGCGATGGCGGCGGGCCGTATGGCGGCGCAAGCCTTGGCAAAGCTGTTTACCGGCGCTTAAACTTTATTATGACGCAAACACCCCGCCTTCTGCTGTGCCGGGAAAACCCGGATAAAGCAGAAGACGGGGTGTTTTTTATGGTTCAGTTCAAAGCTGAAAATACGTTTTTCAGCAGTTCGGAAGCTCCGCGTTAGATAGGCAGTTTTGAGGTGTTCTGCCTTCGATCAAATGCTCGCCGTCGGAATATCCTTCTTCGGAATCTTTCAGCTCTTTTGCAAGCAAACGGCGCAGTTCTTCAATACGGCCTGCATACTGCGGGTCGTTGATGGCGTTATGGGTTTCATACGGGTCTTTGTCAAGGTCAAAATATTGATACTCCGCACGCTGGTTCAGCCAAACAAATTTATCGTGCTTTGTCACAATAAACTGGCTGGAGAAGCGGTTGAAGAAAAAGGCATGCTCGCCGTGCAGATAAGTACGCTTGACGCCGCGCAGCATGCTTTCGCCGTCCAAATGTGCAGGAATCGGCGCGCCCGCAAGGTCTAATAAAGTAGGCATCACGTCACGCAGCTCCACAAGGGAATCGTCTGTTACGCCGACCTTGCCAAGATATTTCTCACTGCCGGACAAAAGCATCGGAATATGCGCACTGCCGCGATACGGAAGCGCTTTTCTGCTGAAGCCGTGGTCGGAAAGCATTTCGCCGTGGTCAGACGTAAAGATGATAACAGTATCCTCCATTAAGCGCTGCTCCTCAAGCGCAAGCAAAATCCGTCCGATTTGATGGTCCACATGGGTAATGCACGCATAATAGCCCACCTGCTGCTGTCGAATCAGCTCCGGGTCGGACGGGCCGGTGCAGGAATTGTAAATGCGTCCATTCTTCTCTAAGGCCGCTTCGTCGTTCCAATCGCCGCGCACCGGGGGACGTAAATTTTTGTGTTCGTACAAATTAAAATAATGCTGCGGGGCGTCATAAGGCGCGTGAGGCCGCACAAAGCTCGCCATCAGGAAAAACGGCTGGCGCGGGTCGCGGCGGCGCAGAAAATCAATCGTGCGCGAAGCCACCCAGTTGGTGGGGTGATATTTCTCTTCGTAAGGCCACGGACGCGCTGTCCATCCGTTGCAGTCCATACCGGTGTCCTTCACATCACACTCAATGCCCTTTTCGTTTTTCAGCCAATAGAAGTAGTCATCTGCCACCAGCTGATTTTCCCCGTAGGCAACACCGGGCCCGCGGTATTGGTGCAGGCAGCCGTCGTGCAGTTCTACGTGATGAAAGCCCAGATAATTGCGCAAGGGGTGCACATGCATTTTTCCGACACACTCGGTATAATAGCCCGCTTTGGCAAGCTCTCCGGCCATCGTGCAGCCGTAGTTCCAGTCTACACGGTCTTCATAGCCCACTCTTCCCGTGTGGCGCTGGCTCAGGCCCGTGTGCAGAATGGCGCGGGCAGGCACACAGGTGGGGCAAGACGAATAGGCATTCGGAAATACAATTCCCCGCGCTGCCAAAGAATCGAGATACGGTGTTTTTACATCGGGATGCCCGGCATATCCGGTGCAGTCGCCGCGCATTTCATCCACCATGATAAAAAGAATATTCGGACGCTTGTTCATTTCGGTCATTCTCCTCTCTGAAGCAGGGTAGAGCCGTACCTTCGACGGCGTTCTCTTGTTTCATAATGGCACAAACCCTCCAAAAAGTACATTGACAAAACGCACACTTTTTTGCAGAAACGTCCGTTTGTTTTATCCAAAAAACAAAACGCCGCCCGATTTGCATCGTGCAAGCCGGGCGGCGTTGTCATGATTGATTTCTTAATACAGGGTATCGGGTGCAATTTTGTCGTAATACTCGCCGTACTGAACGTCGAGAGCGTCAAGCTTCGGCTGCAAGTCGGCAGACAAAACCGTATCCATATTGCTGTCTACATATTGCAGAAGGTTTTCTTTGATGTTTTCTTCATCAATGGGCAAACGCTTGATAATGTGATAACCGTAGCTGGTTTCTACAATATCGCTGATTTCGCCCTCTTTCAGTGCATAAGAGGCATCTTCAAACTCCTGCACCATATAGCCCTTGGTGAAGGTGTAGCCTTCTTCCGGCTGGCCGGGGTCTTGGCTGTACTCTGTCATCAGCGCGGCAAAATCATCGCCGTTTTTGGCTTTCTCCAGCACTTCCTCGGCCTTGGCCAGCTCAGCGCTGTGGTCGGCTGCGGTGCTCTCAGAGCCGGAAGCGCTTGCAGAAGCACTCCCGGAAGTGCTTTCCGAAGCCGCCTGTTCCGTTTCAAACGGAATCAAAACGTGCTGAACATGCACATAATTTTCTTTTACATTGTTCAAGATATCTTCGCCGTACACATCGATGAGCACTTGCTGCTGTAAGAGGATATCCTGCATGAATGCACGGTACTCCTCTTCGCTGGAGAAATACTGGGCCTCCAGGCTCTTTTTAAACTCTTCTTCTCCCAAAGACTCTTTTGCCTGCTTAATGCTGTTGTCGAGCTCCGTCAGCAGCTCATCGCCCACGGTAACGCCCTTTTCAGCGGCAAAGTCGCGATATACTTTAGACAGTTTCAGGCTGTGTGTGGCAGAGTCGCGCAGGTTGGTGTACACCTCTTCTGTCTGGTCGCCTGCCATGGCAATCACACTTTCGGCGCCGCCGACACTCGCCAGCGTGCGCAGATAATAAAAGCGGTATTGGTCTAAGGGAATTTCCTCGCCCTCAATCGTCAGAATGGGTCCGGGATTTTCCACCTTTGTATTATCAATAAACAAGCCCGGCTCATGAGCAGGCTCAGAAGCCGAAGCAGATGCCGAAGCCGACGCGGAAGCCGAACCGGAAGCGGAGCCGGAGGCTGCCGTGCCTGCACAGCCCGCCAATGCGGAAGCCATCATCACGAGAGCGGCCAAAAAAGCAATCGTTTTTTTCATCGTATCCTCCATGGCGCTTCCTGCTCCCGGCAGAAGGCGCGTGTTAAAAAAATAGTCCGTTTTCCCTTAAACGGGTGCGGCACAAGCCGCATAACCATTGCATTATATCATATTTTCCCTAAAATTTCAATTTCACTCTTTAAAATGCAAAAATTTTCTTTTATACTGTTAATCAGAAAGCGTTGTGCGCACCGCACAAGCATGTGAAAATACCGCCCTTTCCGCCCGGTTTTCAGTTGCCGGGCAGGGCGCACAAAAAGGCAGGAATGTACCAATGGATTACTACAAAGAGGCATTGAATCTTCACGCAAAGCATCACGGAAAGCTGGAGGTCGCAAGCAAAGTTCCCGTCAAAACAAGGGATGATCTTTCCACCGCTTATACACCCGGCGTGGCACAGCCCTGCCGCGAAATTGCAAAGGATCCAAGCGCAGCCTATGAATACACCTGCAAAGGCAATATGGTGGCCGTTGTTTCGAACGGAACCGCCGTTTTGGGCCTGGGCAACATCGGCGCGGCGGCTTCTCAGCCCGTTATGGAGGGCAAGGCAATTTTGTTTAAAGAGTTCGGCGGGGTAGATGCTTTCCCCATCTGTCTGGACACGCAGGACCCCGAGGAAATCATTCGCACCGTCAAGCTGATCGCCCCGGTGTTCGGCGGCATTAACCTGGAGGACATCGCTTCCCCGGCCTGCTTTGCCATTGAGGAGCAGCTGGAGCGCGAGCTGGATATCCCCGTGTTTCACGACGACCAGCACGGAACGGCCATTGTTGTCACAGCCGCTTTGCTGGGCGCACTGCGGGTGGTGAAAAAGGAGCTTTCCGACATTCGCGTGGTGCTCAACGGGCCGGGCGCAGCCGGAACTGCAATTATCAAAATGCTGCGCAGTGCGGGCGTTCGCCACATCATCGCCTGCGACGAAAACGGCATTTTGTACGCCGAGCGCGGCGTGGGCATTGCCGATCACAAAGCCATGCTCTGCACCATCACGAATCCCGACCACCTCACCGGAACGCTGGCGGATGCCGTAAAAGGCGCCGATGTATTTATCGGCGTTTCCGTGGGCGGCGCATTGACGCCCGACATGGTGCGCACGATGGCCAAAGACGCCGTTATTTTTGCGATGGCAAACCCCGTGCCGGAAATTACGCCCGACGAGGCCAAAGCCGCCGGTGCCCGCGTGGTGGGAACCGGGCGCAGTGATTTTGCGAACCAAATCAACAACGTTCTGGCCTTCCCCGGCGTGTTTAAGGGCGCACTGCGCGTGCGCGCCCGCGATATCAACACCGAAATGAAGGTCGCGGCCGCTTATGCCATTGCCGACTTAGTTTCGGACGAAGAGCGCCATGAAGACTACATCATCCCCGGCGCTTTTGATGAGCGCGTGGCAAATGCCGTGGCCGATGCGGTGGCAAAAGCGGCGCAGAAAACGGGGGTGGCGCGCCTGTGAGAACGATTTCTGCACACGAAATTACCGATGCCGTTGCCCGCCTTTGCATTGAGGCAAGCCGCACGCTTTCGCCCGACATGACAAATGCACTGGCAAACGCCAAAGCCTCCGAGCCGTGGCCTGTTGCGAAAGCCGCGCTGGACACGATTTGTGAGAACCTAACCGTCGCCGAGCAAACAGGGCTTCCTATTTGCCAAGACACGGGCATGGCGGTTGTGTTTGCCGATATCGGACAAGAAGTATTCATTGACGGCAATTTTGAGCAGGCCGTCCACGACGGTGTCGCAAAGGGCTATACCGAAGGCTTTCTGCGCAAGTCCGTTGTGGCCGACCCCATTCGGCGCGGCAACACGGGCGACAATACCCCCGCCGTGATTCACACGCGCCTTGTGCCCGGCGACCGCCTGCGCCTGACCGTTGCCCCGAAGGGCTTCGGCAGTGAAAACATGAGCCGCATCGCCATGCTCAAACCGGCGCAGGGCAAAGAGGGCGTCATGGATTTTATCGTTGAAACCGTTCGTCTTGCCGGGCCGAACCCCTGTCCGCCGATTGTGGTCGGCGTGGGCATCGGCGGCACGTTTGAGCTGTGCGCGATGCTCGCAAAGCGCGCGCTTTTGCGCGGCGTGGACACACGCCACCCCGACCCCTACTACGCCGAAATGGAGCAAACCCTTTTGGCGCGCATCAATGCCTTGGGCATTGGCGCACAGGGCTTCGGCGGAAAAACCACGGCGCTGGGGCTGCAAATTGAAACTTACCCCACCCATATTGCGGGAATGCCCGTGGCGGTAAATATCAGCTGCCACGTCACGCGCCACAAGGAGGCTGTTTTATAATGCAACACCGTTTAACGACACCGCTGACCAGCGAGCAGACAAAACAGCTGAAAAGCGGCGATACCGTTTTGCTTTCCGGCGTAATTTATACCGCGCGCGATGCCGCGCATAAGCGCCTTTGTGAAGCGCTGGAGCGCGGCGAATCGCTTCCGCTGGATTTGCAAAACGCCGTGATTTACTATGCAGGCCCTACCCCGGCACGCCCGGGCGAAGTCATCGGCTCATGCGGGCCGACCACCAGCGGACGCATGGACGCCTACGCCCCCACGCTGATGCATCAGGGCGTGATCGGCATGATTGGAAAAGGGGCAAGAAGCGCTGAAGTTGTGAAAGCCATCAAAGCGTGCGGCGCGGTTTATTTTGCCGCCATCGGCGGCGCGGGCGCGGTGATGGCCTCCTGCGTGAAAGAGGCCGAAGTCGTCTGTTATGACGATCTCGGAAGCGAAGCCGTGCGCCGTTTAGTGGTTGAAAACATGCCGTTGACAGTCATCATCGACAGCGAGGGGCGCAATCTCTACACCGACGGCCCGGCGCAGTACTTAGCTGCCTGCACCGAGGAGGAAACCGGTTTATGACACGTCTTTCCTTGCGTCAGCGCCTTTTGATGGGCGTAACGCTCTTTTCTATGTTTTTCGGCGCGGGAAACCTGATTTTCCCGCCTTTCACGGGCTATCGCGCCGGTTCGGAGGCCGTGCCTGCCTTTTTGGGCTTGATTTCCACCGCCGTTCTCTTTCCGGTTTTGGGCATTATCGCCACGGCACGGGCAGGCGGTATGGATGGGCTTTGCCGCAAAGTCCATCCGCAGTTTTCGAAGTGGTTTACCCTCGTCATCTATTTGTGCATCGGGCCGCTTCTCGCCATTCCGCGCACGGCAAGCATGGCGTTCTCAATGATGTCTTTCGCCACTGCTCCCGCACAGTCCATCTCCCTCGGGCCAATTTCTGCCCAGCAGATTCTGGCGGTCGTTTTTTCTGTGGTTTTCTTTGCCGCTTCCCGCTTTTTTGCACAGCGCCCGTCCCACTTAAAAGATATCTTAGGCAAAATTTTAACGCCGATTCTTTTGCTGCTGGTGCTTGTCCTATTTTCGGCAGGCATGGTGCTGCTGCCCGCTGAAACAGGCGCGCCGCAGCCCCCTTACGCGGGCGCACCGTTTGCGGCCGGGTTTGTGGAAGGCTACAACACGATGGATGCGCTGGCGGCGATGGTGTTCGGTATTCTGATTTCCGTAAATATTCAAGACTTCGGGCTTCAAGAGGAAAAACAGCTGCGCCGTGAAACAGGCATCAGCGGATTGCTCGCCGGCGGCGTGCTCATTCTTGTCTATGGCATGCTGGCCGTGCTCGGCGCACGCGCGAGTGCCGTTTTGCCGGAAGCTTCGGACGGTTCGGTGGTTCTCTCCGGGCTGTGCAGCCTGTTTTTCGGCAATGTCGGCGCAGTATTGCTCGCGGCTATTTTCCTTGTCGCGTGTTTTAATGTATGCACCGGGCTGTTAAGCAGCTGTGCATCTTATTTCAGCAAGGAATTTCCGCGCCTGTCGTTTATGGCGTGGCTGAATGTGTTCACTGTTTCGGGATGCGTGATTTCCGTGTTCGGGCTGGGCTTCATTCTTCAAATTTCCGTGCCGATCCTGACACTGATTTATCCCGTCGCGCTCACGATTATTGTTTTAAATCTGTTCCCCTTTGCCTTTTTGGAAAAGCCTTGGGTTCACCGCATCGCAGTCATTGCCGCTTTTGCTTACAGCGTGATTTCCATGCTTTGATCGCATCTTTATGAAAACAGCCGCCCTGTGTGTCATACACAGGGCGGCTGTTTGTTTGCCTTACGCTTTGTTTTTGTACATTTCTTCGTAGTACTTCATATAGTCGCCGGAGGTGACGCGCTGCATCCACTCCTGGTTCTCCAAGTACCAGTCGATGGTTTTCACAATGCCCACTTCAAAGGTCGTTTCGGGGTACCAGCCCAGCTCGTCCTTAATTTTGGTCGGGTCAATGCCGTAGCGGCGGTCATGACCCAAACGGTCGGCAACATACTGAATCAAATCTTCGCTGATGCCGTCATCCTTCAAACGGTCGTGCAGCTGTGCAATAATCGTTTTCACGATGAAGATATTGGGACGCTCGTTGTGGCCGCCCACGTTGTACACTTCGCCGTCGCGGCCGCCTTCCGTCACCATGTCGATGGCTTTGCAGTGATCTTCTACATACAGCCAGTCGCGCACGTTCATGCCATCGCCGTAAACGGGCAGCTTTTTGTGGTTCTTCACGTTGTTGATCATCAAGGGGATCAGCTTTTCGGGGAACTGATACGGGCCGTAGTTATTCGAGCAGCGCGTGATGTTCACGGGCATGCCGTAGGTGTCGTGGAAGGCCATAACAAACATATCGGCGCTGGCCTTCGAGGAGGAATACGGGCTGTGCGGGCACAGCGGAGTTGTTTCCATGAAGTAGCCTTCGTCGCCCAGCGAGCCGTATACCTCGTCGGTGGAAACCTGCACATACTTTTTGCCCTCGGCCCAAACGCCGTCTTTCAGCCATGCATTTTTAGTGCATTGCAGCAGGTTCACCGTGCCGAGCACGTTCGTTTCCACGAAGATTTCGGGGTTGGTGATGGAGCGGTCAACGTGGCTCTCTGCGGCAAAGTTGATGACATAGTCAAAGTCATACTTTTCAAACAGGCTCGTTACCAATTCGCGGTCGCAGATATCGCCCTGTACAAAGACGTGGCGGGAATCCCCCTCAACGCCTTTCAGGTTTTCGAGGTTGCCGGCATAGGTCAGCTTATCCAGGTTGACAAGCAGAATGTCGTCATACTTTTTCAGCATATAGTAAACAAAGTTGGAACCGATAAAGCCGGCGCAGCCGGTAATCAAATATTTTTTCATGAGGATACTCCTTTTATTCCGTTTGTATTCACATTTCCGGTTTATTGCTGGCGGGCGCGCCACTGCTCAAAAAAGCTTTCAAGTGCCTCACGCCAGGGGCGCATTTCGTTGCCGACGGTGCACGCGAGCATGCGGTTTTCCAAAGCGCTCCACGCCGGACGGCGTGCCGCTTCGGGGTGGGCGGCGGCGTACTCGTCGCTGGTGCACGGGGCTACCTCTGCACCAACGCCGGACAAACGCATGATTTCCACGGCGAAGTCATACCACGAGCAAACCCCTTCGCCCGTGCAGTGATACACGCCGTACTCTTTGCTGACTACCATCTTTAATAAATGATGTGCCAAATCCTCGGCGTTGGTGGGGTTGCCGAGCTGGTCGTTTACAACCGTCAGCTTGCCGAACTTTTTGCCGGCATTCATCATGGTAAACACAAAGTTTTTGCCCGTTAAGCTATACAGCCAAGCCGTGCGCACCACAAAAGAGCGGCTGCAGAACTGGCGCACATACTCTTCGCCCAGCAGTTTCGTCTGGCCGTAGGCGCTCACAGGGCAGGTGCCGCACGCTTCGTCCAGCGTCACGCCGCCGTTGTCAACTCCGCTGAATACATAGTCTGTGGAAACGTGAATCAGCTTTGCGCCGATTTCCTCAGCGGCCATCGCCAGGTTGCGCGGGCCGAGTGCGTTCACGCGGAAGGCATCCTCGCGGTGGGTTTCACATCCGTCTACGTTTGTATATGCCGCACAGCAGATGATCACATCCGGCTGATGATGGCGCACAAAGGCCGCCACTTCATGGCGGTTGGTGATATCCAGCTCGCGCATGCCTTCCACACCGATGTCGGTGCAAAGTACGGTAGCGCGGCGCAGTTTTTCAGGAATTTCTCCAAGGGCGCTTTTCCCCTGCTCCAGCTGGCGGCGCAGCTCGGTGCCAAGCTGTCCGGCCGCTCCGGTAATCAAAATTTTCATGCACTGCCTCCTATTTTTCATGCAAAAAAGGGAGCGCACCTTTGAAAGTTCAGCGCGCTCCCGAATCAAACATCAATAGCGGAGCTTTCCTTCCGCTACACGGCGCAGGTGCTGACCGTAGGGGCTTTTGCCGTAGCGCTCTGCGCTTTCCAGCAGCTTTTCTTTGGAAATCCAGCCGTTTTTAAAGGCAATTTCTTCCGGAGCGGAAATTTTAATGCCTTGGCGTTTTTCCACCATGCGCACAAAATCGGCAGCATCCACAAGGCTGTCCATCGTGCCGGTATCCAGCCACGCAAAGCCGCGGCCGAGCAGCTGCACATCGAGGTCGCCTTTTTGCAGATACAAATCGTTCAAGGTGGTGATTTCCAGCTCACCGCGCGCGGAGGGCTTTACCTGTTTTGCCAGCTCCACAACACGTTTGTCGTAGAAATAAAGGCCGGTAATGGCATAGTTCGATTTCGGCTTCTGCGGTTTTTCCTCTACGCTGATCACCTTTCCGTCGCCGTCAAACTCCACGATGCCGAAACGCTCCGGGTCGTTCACATAGTAGCCGAACACGGTTGCGCGGCCGCGCTGCTCGGCATTCTCTGCCGCGTTGCGCAGAATGCGGGAAAAGCCGTTGCCGTAAAAGATGTTGTCGCCGAGCACCATGGCGCAGCAGTCGTCGCCGATGAACTCTTCACCCAGCAAAAATGCCTGTGCTAAGCCGTCGGGGCTGGGCTGCACTTTGTAGGAGAACTTTACGCCGTACTGGCTGCCGTCGCCCAGCAAATCTTCAAAGCGCGGCGTGTCCTGCGGGGTGGAAATGATTAAAATATCCTGAATCCCCGCCAGCATCAGCGTAGAAAGCGGATAGTAAATCATGGGTTTGTCGTAAACAGGCAAAAGCTGTTTCGACGTCACCATCGTGAGGGGGTACAGTCTTGTTCCGGCTCCGCCGGCCAAAATAATCCCTTTCATTTTAAAACTCCTTATCGAATGTATTTCAACGGGCTAAGTACCGCCCACACACTTACTGTTTCACGTCTTGTGCCAACTCATACGCAGGCCATTTCCTGCGCAAACGACACATCAAAACAGGCGAAACCCCCATTTTTTCCAATAGCGGAACATAGAGCTCACCTGCATCCAAAAGTTTTTCCACTTGCGGTTTGCGTCGCGGTGCCACGCATGGGTCACCTCGGTCACGGGCACATACATCACTTTTCCGTGCTTTTGCGCCTTGCGCGTGATGTCGGCGTCCTCCACATACATGAAATACCCCTCGTCAAACCCGCCGATTTTCGCAAACACATCGCTGCGCATGACAAAAAAGCATCCCGTGCAGAAATCCACTTCCCTCGGCACGGACAAATCTTCATCCAGCATCAAGTAGTGGCGTTCAATCTTTTTGAGAAACGGCAAAGGAACCTGACGGGACAGCAGCGCCGCAAAAGTGGGGCGGCGCTTGGCGGTAAACTGCTCCTCACCGCTTGGAAAGCGCAGACGCGGCGTTGTCATAACAACATCGGGATGTTCATCCATCCATGCACAAAGGGCAGAAATGCTGTCCTCACTTAACTCAATATCAGGATTAATCACCGCATGATAGCGGCTGTTGAGGCGCGGCAGCACTTGGTTATGGCCGCTGCCAAACCCGATATTCTTAGGCAGACGAATCACTTCGGCAGCGCCGCCGAAATCGGTTTGTTCCAAGCGCGCACCCGTGCCGTCAGGAGAATCGTTGTCAATCAAAAACAGCCGCAACGCTACACCCTGCGTGTGCTGCAAGACACTGCGCGCCGCCTGCACCGCCTCTTCATATCCGTTATAAGTGACGATGCTCGCCGTAACCGGTGTTTTTTGCACAACCATCCTCCTTATCCTATATTTCTGTTTATTATACCATACTGACACTTTTTTGTAAATAAACACCTGCCTGTGCGTTCATACTAATGGCGGGTGATCTAAAGATGAAATATTCGTTTCAGTTTTCCTTAGGCGCAGTCGGATACAGTTTCATTGAAATTTTGGTGCGCGGGTATACTCATTGGAGCATGGCAGTGCTGGGCGGGCTTTGTCTGATGCTGCTGTGCGGCATCTCTCGCCGGTTCTGCTCTTGGAACATCGGCGCGCAGGCACTGCTCGGCGCCGCAGTCATTACGGCGGCGGAACTTTGCGCAGGCATTCTGCTCAATCACATTTTGGGTTGGAATGTGTGGGATTATTACGCCTATCCCTTTAATTTATGGGGGCAAATCTGTCCTTTATTCAGCTTTTTCTGGTTTTTGCTTTGTGTACCGGTGTTTTTTGCGCTGCGTCAGGTTCAAAAATGCCTTTCTCCCGCGGTATCCGATCAACATAAAACGAGCGCGCCCTCCTAAAGCGGTATTGAATGATTGACGCATCGTGCCGAAGTTTTCCGTGATATGTGCCGAAAGCGCAGTTCATCCTTTGAGGATTGGCTGCGCTTTTCAATTGTTCTTACAAAACTGCTCCAGCGCACTCTGTCATGCAAAATCATGTCTTGTTTTCTTAAAAATTTCACATGTTCCGGCGTCCGCACAGATATTTTTTGATTGTTCAACTATTTCTAATATGTTATACTGGTAACGTTCCGTTAATTTTCTTATCATATTTCATTAATTTTTTATAAAGACATCGTACTCTTTCAAAAGAGTCGCTTTTCTTTCATTTTTTACAGCAGAGAGGTCGATTTTATGGATGAAAATTCCACACTGATTCAGCGGTTTGAGCAAGCAGTTTCCGCGTTTGACAGCGGCGATGCTTATTCCGCTTTGAATGAGCTTGTCGCTTTGTATCAAGAGGGCTTTCACCGTGAAGAAATTCTCACTTTTTTGAATGAGGTTTCGTATGAGCCGAACGCTGCCGAGATGAAAGCAAATTTTGAAAAAAACTGCGCGGCACTGGCTCACTATCCCTTCGTACAAGGCTTCGCGCCGCCGCCGTTTGAGGCGCTGTCTTTCCGAATTTACCCGGTTAGCGCAGAAGAGTTTTTTGTTTTCAATCCCAGTGCCGAAACGTTCGGTGAACGGAGGGTCTTTGAGAAAGATCCTTCTTTTGATTGCTGTTTAAAATATTTTGACGAACAGCGTGTTTTTCAAAATGAAACAAACGTTTCAAAACTTGCTTACCTAAACCGCAATATTCGCGCCAGTGAAGCAATCGGCTTTGAAAACCACATTTATCTGCATTACGACGAACCCGACCGGTTTTATGCCCTGCTCTTGATAAGCGATTGGAGCAATTTGCTGGCCGAGAAAAAATTTGTCGTGTGCATTGGAAAAGATTCGTTTTTGAATCCCGAAGATTTTTGCGCGCGCTTTCAGGTGTCGTATGAAAACTGCACGCCCCAGCCGCCCAGCATTTCGGAAATCAGCCGTATGATTTTCGGCTGGAAAATTGCCAACGTGTCGGGAACTTCTTTCCTTGCCGATATCCTTGACTATCATCCCCAGCTTCTGACAATTCCTGATTGCTTTTTCAACGATTTTTACCCTTACTACACAAAATACCTGCAGGGAAAAAAGACAAAAGAAGTGGTAAAGCATCTTTGTCAGCTCGATCACACAGCGCCCGAAAAATCACTTTTTCATGCTGTTACCGCAAGCCAATCCTTGAGTGCTGCGAATCTTTCCAAAAATGTTCTTGAAGAATTAAACCGCGTTGATGCAAATGAGCTTTTAAACAAAACCGGCGAGCTTCTCGCTGATTGCGAAATTCCGACTGCCCGCGAGTGGATTACAGCAATTTATTTAGCTTTTTCGCTTTGCCACGGGCGCACCTTCACACAGCGCGTGACCCCCGCAGTCTTTATGTATCCGCACGACGATATGTTCTTTCTTGCCGGAGTAGAACGGGAACGCGTTAAGTTTTACCTCGATACGGTATGTTCTTTCGACGATTACAAAGCAATTGCCATTATTCGTGATCCCGTAACACAAGCGGGCAGCGTGATTCGCTTTATGACCGAAACGCATCCGGAAGCTAAAAACGAGAAGGGCGAACGTGTTTTTTATCCCTTTTACAGCTTGGCTTTCGGCTCGTTGGTTCCCAAAGATTATTTTTTCCGCAATGACCATGCCCTATGGAAACAAATTCGCGTGGTACGATTCGAAGATTTAAAGCTGAATCCGAAGGCAACGCTGAAAAGTCTAACAGACTTTTTGGATCTCACAGACTGCGATACGCTTTATAAAACAACATGGTGCGGCCTTTCCCGCGCCGGCGTTTCGACCGACGGCAGCTCGTTTGAAGGGTTTGACCCGGCCCCTATTTATAATTCACACGCCAAGTATCTCAGTGTATTTGATAAATACCGCATTGAACTGCTTTTGGCCAATTTGATGAAATATTACGGGTATCGCACTGTTTATTACGATGGTCAACCGTTTTCGGAAGAGGAGAAGTACACCTTAATGAAATTTCCTTTCCGGTGCGACGATATCGAAATTGCAGCTACCGAAAGCCAGCGTAAAGAATTTTGGAATTACTCTATGCAGCTGGTTGGCATGTCAATATTTTTTTATTCGGCTTGTGAACACACACCGGTAAAAATCCCGGATTTTCCGTTTGAATTTGAGCCAATCCCTTGGCTGAAACCGGATGAAGAACTGCTTGTTGAACCTTTATATGAAACCAGAACACAGTAAAGAACACCTTTGCCGCAAAATTATTCATTAACCCTTTATCATTCTTATTCAGAGGCACTTTATGAAACACGAAACCGGAACCGTATATTTTTTCACAGGTCTTTCGGGGGCCGGAAAAACCACACTCGGCAGCTTATTTTACGAGCGTTTAAAATCTACAAAACCTAACGTGGTATTTTTAGACGGCGACCAAATCCGCCCCGTCTTCGGTGAAGACAGCGGCTACACTTATGAAGACCGTTTAAAATGGGCAGGGCGCATTTTCCGCGTATGCAAAATGCTTTCAGAGCAAGGCATCGATGTCATCTGCTGCAGTATTGCCATGTTTTCATCGGTTCGGGAATGGAACCGCGCAAACATTCCCGCCTACAAAGAGATTTACATCCGCGTGAAAAAGGAAACGCTCATGAGCCGCAACCAAAAAGGGCTGTACACAAAAGGACACAATGTCGTCGGCATCGACCTTCCCTTCGATGAGCCGCAGTCGCCGGACATCATCATCCAAAATGACGGTTTGGAAACGCCGCAGACGCTTGTGGAACGCTTAGAGGCGGCGCTTTACCACCCTGTTTATGAAAATTCCGTTGACAATGTGGATTACTGGAACCAATACTATAAAAATAAGCTTTGCTCCACACAGCCTTCACCGTTCGCACAGTATGTTGCAACCTTGACCGACAGCGGAAAATCTCTCGTCGATTTGGGCTGCGGCAACGGGCGCGATGCGGTTTACTTTGCCGGGCTTGGGCTGCAAGTAACGGGAGTCGACTTATCGGATATCTCGGTGCAGTCTTTGCAGGAGCAAAACATTCCCGGCGCACGCTTTGTCTGCGGCGATTTTGTAAACCCGAAAGAAACAGTCGGAGATTCTTTTGACTATGCTTACAGTCGGTTTACTATTCATGCCATCAACGAACAGCAAGAGCGCACTTTCCTGAAAAATATTTACAGCCAGCTTCGGCCGAACGGTAAATTTTTTATTGAGGTGCGCAGCATCCATGACCCGCTGTTCGGAAAAGGGAAAAAGATGGAGCGCAACGCATATTTTTACGACAACCATTACCGCCGCTTCATTGTGATGGAGGAACTTGTGCAAAGTCTGCAAGAGCAAGGCTTTCAAATTGAATACGCAAAAGAACAGTCCGGGTTCGCCCCTTACGGAAACGACGATCCTCCCGTGATCCGTATTGTCGCCAAGAAAGCCGCGATCTCTCACACCTGATGCTTCTCTCGGCTCCATGCGGCACTATGCTAAAAATTGAATAAAAAGCAAACAGCCCCGCCCCGTGCCAAATGCACGGAGCGGGGCTTTGCTGTGTGACAAAAACTTATTTCGCAGTATTGATAAAGCTTCTGTTGTCCCAAAGATACTTCACGCCGGAAAACAGCGTCACAGCCGCAACCAGCCAGCACAGCACATAAGTAATCACTTGAGAAATCAATGCGCTTTGCGTGCCTGCGCCCGCGGTCATTTGTTCAATGGGTACCGCAAAGTAATAGAAAATGATGGTGAGCATTTGGAGCACCGTTTTCACCTTGCCCCACCAGTTGGCGGCAATCACCTTTCCGTCCGGTGCTCCTGCCGCAATCATGCGCAGGCCGGAAACGGCAAATTCGCGCGCCAAAATGATGACAACAACAACGGGACTGCACACGCCGTCCACAATCATGTAAATAAAAGCCGTTGTTGTGAGCAGCTTATCCGCGAGCGGGTCGGCAAATTTGCCGAAATCCGTCACCAAGTGATACTTGCGCGCAATCGCACCGTCTAAAAAGTCGGTAATGCTCGCCAGTGCAAATACCACGCCTGCGGCAAGCATCCAGTGATAAGCCGCCAAAACCATAAATACCGGCACGAGCAAAATACGCATCATTGTTAATTTGTTCGGAAGGTTCATTGCTCTGCCTCCTCTGTCAACTCCGCATACAAATCGTAAACATCGCTATCTTTAATACAAACCGTATAGAAGTTACCCGGATAGAGCGGCGTTTCACTCGCCACGCAAACCTCGGAGTCAATTTCCGGTGCGTCGCCGCGGCTGCGGCACAAATACAGGTCATTTTCGTCGTCGTAGCCGTCGCAGATCACCTGCATCACACTGCCCACTTTGGCGGCTTGAAGCTCGTTCATCACATCGGCCTGTGCACGCATAACGGCCGCGGCACGCTCTTCGCGCACCTCCATCGGCATCTGCTCCATGCGTGCCGCCGGGGTGCCTTCCTCCTCGCTGTAAGCAAAACAGCCCAGACGGTCAAAGCGTTCTTCGCGCACAAAGGCGCACAGCTTTTCAAACTGCTCTTCGGTTTCGCCGGGGAAGCCTGCAATCAGCGTCGTGCGCAGGGTGATATCCGGCATTGCTTTGCGCAGGCGTGCCAGCGCTGTGCGCACGGTCTGCTCATCGCCCTTGCGGTTCATGGCGCGCAGCACGTCGCTGTCAATGTGCTGAATGGGAATATCCAAATAGTGCAGAACTTTTTTATTGCGCACCATTGCGTCGATAAATTCATCGGTAATGCGCTCAGGGTATGCATACAAAAGGCGAATCCACTCAACGCCTTCCACGGCGTTGAGCGCCTCCAGCAGCGGCGCAATTTCCACTTCGCCGCGGTCTTGGCCAAACGCCGTCAAGTCCTGCGCCACCAAAATGAGCTCTTTCACACCCTGCCCGGCCAAAAACTCAGCTTCCTTCACAACATCGTCAATGGTGCGGCTGCGCAGATTGCCGCGGATCAGCGGAATGGCGCAGTAGGTGCAGCGGTTGTTGCAGCCTTCCGCAATTTTCAAATAGGCATAATGGGACGGCGTGGAAATCACACGCGCACCGCCCAGTGCATATTCCTCTTTCGCGCCGTATGCCTCCACAGGCTCGGACGTGCCGTTCACTGCTTCCTCAATGATCTCCACAATGTTCTTGTTGGATGCCATGCCCACCACGGCATCCACCTCGGGAATTTCCGTCACAATTTCATGACGGTAGCGCTCCGCCAAACAGCCCGTTACCACCACTTTTAAATTGGGGTTCTCTGCTTTTCCGGCGCATGCATTCAAAATATTTTCAATGGCTTCCTGCTTTGCGCTTTCAATAAAGCCGCAGGTGTTCACCATGATGCAGTCGGCCTCGGAAAGCTCCGGTGTCGTTGTGTGGCCTGCCGCCAACAGCGAATGTGCCATAACGTCGGCGTCCGCCTGATTTTTGGGACACCCCAAAGAAATGATGGCAATTTTCATGGTCTTGCTTTACTCCTTTTCATTCATCATCCATAACGTCGCAGTCAATTTCCTGCTCTTCCAGCGCGCGCTCCACCGCACGCTTTGCTTCTTTGTAGGAAAAGCCGCGCCTTGCCAAAGCCGCCATCACCTTGTCGGTCTGCCCACAGCGCAGCTTTGACAAATAACTTTTGCACACAAGGCGGTAGCACTGCTCGCCTTCGTCCGGCGAAAGCTCCTCCATTACCTGTGCAATCAACTCTCGGTGCAGCCCTTTTCGGCTTAAATCGGCAGAAATCTCACGCAGGGACTTTCCCTTTTCGCAAAGATATGCTGCGCGCCGCGCAGCATAAGCTTCATCGTCGAGCAGCTCCAGCCGGTTCATTTCCGCCACGGCTGCCGCCGCGGAATGTTCATCAAATTTTACGCATAGTTTGTCGTAGAGTTCTCCCGAAGCATAAGCGCGCGTGGAAAGCCAGCGCAGGGCCTGATCTTTTGCGCGCCGTGTTTCGCTTTGCGAAAGCACCTGCTTGAGCTCAAACGCTTCCAGCACGGCCCCTTCCTCCAAGTGATGGCGCACCAGGGTTTCGCCGTCAACGGAAAACAAAAACTCTTCGTTTTCATCAAACAGCGCAAAGCGCCCCCGGCGCGTTTCCTTGATTTTGGAGATTCTCATTCATCCTCCACCATGATGTCAATGTTGGCTTTAGGTGCGCGGGCAGGCTTTTCTGCCGGTTTTTCCGCTTCGGCGGGCGCAGACTGCTCCGGCTTTGCAGGCGCATCATCTAAGCTTGCCGCCTTTTTCGCACCCGCTTTTGTTTTTCCCGCATAGAGCTTGTCGGCGTTTTCGCGCACGAGCGTTTCAATCTCAGCAAAGAGTTCGGGATGCTCGTCGAGATAATTTTTCGTATTGTCGCGGCCTTGTCCCAAACGGGTTTCGCCGTAGCTGAACCAAGCGCCGCTCTTTTGAATGAAGCCGAGCTTCACTGCCAAGTCCACCAGCTCGCCGGTTTTCGAAATGCCCTGGCCGAACATGATGTCAAACTCCGCTTCTTTAAACGGAGGCGCAACTTTGTTTTTCACAACTTTGGCGCGCGTGCGGTTGCCGATGAAGGCACCGCTCGAATCTTTTAAGCCTTCGACACGGCGCACGTCGATGCGCACCGAAGAATAATACTTCAAAGCGCGTCCGCCCGTAGTCACTTCGGGGTTGCCGTACACTACGCCGACTTTTTCACGCAGCTGGTTGATAAAAATGGCAACGGTTCCGGTTTTGCCGATGATGCTTGTCAGCTTGCGCAGAGCCTGGCTCATCAAGCGCGCCTGCAAACCAACGTGCGAATCACCCATTTCGCCCTCAATTTCGGCGCGGGGAACCATCGCGGCAACCGAGTCAATGACAATCGCGTCAATGGCGCCCGAACGCACCAGCGCCTCGCAGATTTCCAGCGCCTGCTCGCCGGTGTCCGGCTGGCTCACGAGCAAGGAGTCGATATCCACGCCGAGCGCCTTGGCATATACGGGGTCAAGCGCGTGCTCAACGTCGATAAAAGCAACCTCACCGCCGTTTTTCTGCGCCTGCGCAATGCAGTGCAGGGCCAGCGTCGTTTTACCCGAAGATTCCGGGCCGTATACTTCCACAACACGGCCGCGGGGCAAACCGCCGATGCCCAGCGCCAAATCAAGCGACAAGCTGCCGGTGCTGATGGCGTCTACCTGCATCGTGACGTTTTGACCCAGCTTCATGACAGCGCCTTTTCCGAATTGCTTTTCAATTTGGGAAAGGGCCGTTTCCAATGCGTTTTTCTTTTCGTTTCCCGCTTTCTTTTCTACGGTCGGCAAGGGCTTTTTTTCAGCCATAGTTGTGTTCCTCCTGTTTGATGCTTGAATGGCAGGGCGCGAATGTGTTTCCTGCTCTTTCTATCTATTGTACCTGATAGGGTGTCCGATAAAAACACCTTGGTTAAAATTTCTCAAAAAAATTTTTTACACGGTTTTCGCCGCGTCGTTTTCGCTCTTTCTCGCCATGACCACGCGGGGCAGCCCCGCCAAATCACGATGCAGCTGAATATCGGTATATCCGGCCGCGCGATACAAAGCAGCTACTTCTTCTCCTTGCGTTTCTCCGATTTCCAGCACCATCCAGCCGCCGGGTTTCAAAAGCCGATGATACGCCGGAATGATGCATCGGTAAAATGCAAGTCCGTTTTCCGGGGCAGTCAGCGCCATTTTCGGCTCATAGAACAGCTCCGGGGCAAGCGCCTGATACTCCTCTTCCGTAACATAAGGCGGGTTTGACGCGATGACGTCCCACGTTTCGGCGCTCTGATGCTGATGCCACGTCAAAACGTCGGCTTGTACCACACGGCAGGGCGCACCGTGGCGCTCATTGTTGCGCTGCAGGTAACGAAGCGCCGCATCGGACAGCTCCACCGCCGTGACATTTACCTGTGCGCAGTGCAGCGCAACACCGAGCGCGATCACACCGCTTCCGCTGCATAAATCCAGTACCTGCGCGCCCTTGCCCGCCTTTGCCGCTTGTTCGGCGGCGAGCATGGCGCAAAGCTCGGTATCCGGGCGCGGAATGAGCACCCCTTCCCCGACAAAAACCGTGAAATCCCAAAAGTCCCATTCGCCTGCCAAGTACTGCAAAGGAATCCGGCGCAGGCGCTGTTCGAGCAGACTGTCCAGCTGTTCGCACTGCGCGGGAGAAAGCTCTGCATCCGGCGTGCGGCGGGCGCAAACACCTGCAATTTCAAGCATCTGTACGGCTTCAAAAGCCGCATCCTCCAGCCCCGCTTGTTCCAGTGCCTCGCGCAGACGGGCAGCGTATTCGCGCGCCGTCACCATTCGCCCTCACGTCTGTCTTCAGGCAAAACGGGCTTCACGGCGGCAATCGCACATTCAATCATGCCGTCATCCGGCTCTTTCGTTGTAATGCGCTGGAGCCACAGGCCCGGCGCAGAAATGGCCCTTGTGACAATATTGTCGTAGCGGCCGCAGATTTTCAAAATTTCGTAGCTCACGCCCATGACAACAGGCAAAAGCAAAATTTTGTATACAATGCGCAGGCTCAGGCTTGACCAAGGAATCACGCTGAACAAAAGCACCGACACCACTAATATGATTAAGATAAAGCTTGTTCCGCAGCGCGGATGAAACCGGCTGCACCGACGAACATTTTCCACCGTCAGTTCCAAATCGTGTTCATAACAGGCGATGGTCTTATGTTCTGCACCGTGGTAGCGAAACATGCGCGCAATATCCGGCACAAAACTGATTGCCGCCATGTATCCCACCAAAAGCGCAATTTTTAAAATGCCTTCCAGCAGGGTTTTCCAGCTGCCGAGCTCCACCGCTTTGCTTAAAAGCCCGACAAGGAACGTGGGCACCACCATAAACAGAACAATCGCAAGGGCGGCACCCAGTACGGAGGAAACGGTCATCAACACTTGAAAGCCCTTTTCCCCCAAATGCTTTTCCATCCAAAGCTCAAACCGAGAGGGCTTTTCTTCCGCCTTTTCCTCTTCCGTCATGGCGATGTCAGCGCTTTTCATAAGGTAACGGTATCCTGTCACCATGCTTTCAATAAAGCCGCCTACGCCGCGTACAAACGGAATTTTCTGCCAAGCGTATTTCTTTACGGGTTCCACTTCCGTTACAATTTTTCCCTCGGGGCTGCGCACGGCATAAGCAATTTTATGCGGGCCGCGCATCATAACCCCTTCCATCAGCGCCTGTCCGCCGACGGTCGTCTTAAAGGCGGCGTTGCCGCCCGAAGGTTGTTTCATACCTGTTTGATCCTTTCGTTCCCAATTTGTCCGTGCCCTTCCAGCGGCAAGCGCACCGTCACCGTGGTGCCTTTTCCCTGTTCGCTTTGAATGTCAAAGCTTCCGCCGTGTGCGCGCACAATTTCATCCACGACAGCAAGGCCGATGCCGCTTCCGCGCACCGCGCCCTTGCCCTTATAAAATTTCATTTTCACATGTTCCAAATCTTCCGGTGCAATGCCCGGGCCTTCGTCCGTAATGTTGATATACACACTGCGCCCGTCTTTGAGCATTTCCAAACGGATTGCGCCGCCCTTACTGGAATATTTCAGCGCGTTATCCAGCAGATTGACAAACACCTGCCGCAAACGTCCGGGATCGGCGCTGACTGCCACCGGCTCTGCCGGCTCTTCCCAAACCAGCTCTACGCCTTCGGAGCAGGCGCGCTGCTCCACCACAAGCACTGCGTCACTCACTTCGGCGGCCAAGTCCAGCCGCTGGCATTTCAGCACAAGGCCGCTTTGCATGCGGGAAAAATCGAGCAATTCCTCCACCATCTCATACAGGCGGTCGGTTTCTCCCGCAATCACCTGCAGTCCCCGCTGATAGATCGGGTCGCTGGTATCTTTTGTATTGCGAATGGTTTCCACCCAGCCTTTAATCGAGGTCAGCGGCGTGCGCAGCTCGTGCGACACCGATGAAATAAACTCGTTTTTCATGCGCTCGGTTTTTTCCAGGTCGCCCGCCATGCGGTTGATGGCATTGGCCAGTTTGCCCACTTCGTCGTCATACTTATTATCGATGCGCACGTCTAAATTGCCGCGCGCAATGCGGGCGGCATTCGCTTCAATCACGCCGATGGGGCGCACAATACTGCGGATAAAAAAGAGCCCCGACCAAAGCGTAAAGCCCAGCACGGCCGCCGCCACCAAAAGGCTGACGGCAATCATGGAAAACAGGGTTTTATCAATCAGCGCCATACTGGTGACAAGCCGAATGGACAAAATTTCACCGCAGGCAAACGGCAAAAGGACGCTCATGGCCATCACGCGCTCACCGCTTGAGGTGCGGTAAACCGATTGGCCCACGCCCTCGCTGTCAAAGAGCGCCTGTACAAAATCCTCAGCGCGTGTGTCCTTATCAGCGGCAAAACCCGCCGTGGAAACAGAAATGCGCCCCTGTGTATCAATGAGCATCAGCTCAAACTTCTCTTTTTCGGAAAACTGCTCCACCATGCGGCGCAGTACAAGCTCACGCGCTTGAGGCGTGGCGGCGTCGTTGGCCGACAGCTGAGTAATCATCGTATCAATGCGCCCGCGCAGCGTGCGCGCCGCGCCTTCGTAGTAGCCGCTGATGGAAAAAAACAAAAACATGGCCTCGGCGAATGCCAGCACCAAAATCGTAATCAACAAACTGCCGCGCACCCAGCGGCGTGTAATGCTATCCAATGCGCGGCCTCCTTTGCCCGAGTAAAATGGTTTTGCCGCTTTATGCGTTCCAGCGGTAGCCGTAGCCCCACACCGTTAAAATGTGCTTGGGGCTGGAGGGCTCGTCTTCCACTTTCATACGCAGGCGGCGGATGTTCACGTCAACGATTTTCACGTCACCGTAGTAATTTTCGCCCCAAACACCCTCCAAAATTTTCTCGCGCACCAGCGCAACGCCGGGGTTTGCGAAAAACAGCTCCATAATTTGAAACTCCACCTGCGTTAAGTCAATGGGAACGCCGTTTTTGTACAGTACACGGCTTTTTTCGTCCAGCACAAAGCTGCCGCTCACCACACGGCCGTCGTCTTGGCGCTCGCCCCCTGCGCGCGCCACACGGCGCACCAGTGCCTCTACGCGCGCCAAAAGCTCGCTGACGCTGAACGGTTTTGTCATATAGTCGTCTGCGCCGATGGAAAGCCCTTTAATTTTATCTGCTTCCATCGCTTTCGCGCTCAGCATGATAATGCCGATGGCGGCATGATCGCGCCGAATGGTTTCACACAAGGAAAACCCATTCATTCCGGGAAGCATGATATCCAAAATGGCGGCATCAAACACCGCGCCCGATTCAAACAAGCCCAGCGCGCGCTCGGCGCTGTCCGCTTCCGCCACTTCATAGCCTGCCATGCGCAGGTTGAGCGCCAATACTTCGCGGATAGACTCTTCGTCCTCAACTACCAATATCTTTTGCATCATCGCTTCTCCTTTGCTGTAATGTTGCTTCGGCTGCAATGCTATGGGCGCCGTTTCCCAATGAAAGAAATGTCCCTAGAAGAACTGCACGCCGTTTTGAATGATACTGCGTTCCGAAGGCGTGCATCCTTCTCCAAAGAGTACCATCACCGTAATATTTCCTTTTGTGCGCAGCATTTGGTAGGCGCCGGGCGGCGCATCATGCGTTCCGATTCGCAAAACCGCCAATGTTTCTCCGCTGTCTTTGCGGCAAATGCGGAATGTCCCTTCCTCTAAGCCGTCTGCCAAAGAAATGCTGTCTTTCCAATAAAGCGGCACGCGCACATATACGCCCAGCACAGCGTCAAACATACCAAACTGTGCCACTCCCGTATCGGAAAGGTAATCGCGCCACTCCACCGCATAGTACCGCTGTGAGGTGGTTTTGGTGGAAAGGCTCTGCGTCAGACAGGGCACATACAGCGTGCCGCGCTGCCATAAGTCGCGCACGGTCAGCGTGCTGTAAGTGCGCGACGATGCATCTACCACCTGCCCCGACGCTCCGCGCGGCCAAAGCACCAGCTCACCGCCGTCGGCGCAAAGAACCTGATTCGCCGCGCCTCCGGCGCTCAGCTCAGCGCTCACCACAATGCCGCGCCGCCGGCCCGACTTCGTGGCCTCCAGCGCGGTGCAGCGCGTCAAACGCTCGTCTAAAGAAATGCTTTGCCGCAGCGTTACCGCACCCGCGCCCGCTTCGTATACCTGCAAGCTGAGTGCGCCGGGCTGTGTCGCAGGCGGAACCAGCAAAAGCTGCTGAAAACCTGTGTCAAATAAATCATAGGCGGTATATGCGTCGTAAGCCTGTGTCGTCATCACATGCAGCTGCCCGTCCACATAACCGTACGCCACCAGGTATTTTTCCGTCATGTTGGCGTTGGCGTAGCCAATGACAAGCTGCTTTCCTTCCTGTGAGAGCGTCACTACTTCCACCTGCGCCACTTCAGCGCCAAGGCCGGGCAGATCATACGCCACGTTCCAATCCTCTCCGGTTTGTTCGAGCACGGCAACATTCACCGTTTTTGCCCCCGCCTCGGTTGCATATAAAACAACTGCCTCCTGTGCGCCGTCGCCGTCCAAATCTTCAAACAGAAGCGGCGCCATTTCATCGCCGCCGCGGGGATACTTCAGCTGCAAGGTTTCGCCGAGATATTGGTTCAAGGCCGTCTGAACGGCGTTCTGCGTACTGCTCAGCTGCGGGGCGCGCAGCAGTTCCTCGACGTTCTGCCCCGTCAGGGAAACGCCGCCGCAGGCGGTCAAAAGGAACAGACATGCAATGCACAGCACCCAAATAGCCTGTCTTTTTTTGATGATAACCGCCCTCCTGTCCGCGACGCATCTGTGGAATTTTTTCGCTCCGCTCGGCCTGTTTTTCAAAACGAAGCATTCTTTTGTTTTTTTCGTCCGGTGTTTTTAAAAGCGCCATCAGACGCCTGAAGTCACTTCGGTGGGCGCTCTCGCGCGTTTTTGGCTGAAAGCTGCGCGGTAAGACACCACGCGGCTATTATACCACGAAGCTGTGCTTTGTACAAGGGAAAGGCCCCGCTCACATCGTGTCGCTTTTTGCTTCTTGCCTGCAGGTTGTGCTGATGTGCTGCATCACATCTTTGGCCCCTTTTGAAAGAAAGTGCTCCATCATTTGCGCCATCTCCTCGGCCGAGAACGGCGTGTCTTGTTCGAGCCAAAGTGTCAGCATTCCGATGCACCCTGCCGATACAAATGCAAACGCATACTCATAGCGAACATCGTCGCCGCCGTACAGCGCGCGCCACTGGCTCAGCGCACGCTTTTGCACCACGCTTTTGACGCGCTCGACGAGCGCCGTGTGCTCTCCGCGGCATAAAAACAGACGGCACGCCGCGGCGTTTTCTTCAAAATAACGGCACACCTCGCGCAAAACCGGCTTTTGCTCGTCCTCATACAGCGCTTCCATGGGCGCACGCTCCAGCACGGCGGAAAACCCTTCCTCCAGCCCGCGTTCCACCTCCTGCATCAGCTCAAACACATCTTGATAATGCAGATAAAACGTGCCGCGGTTCAAACCTGAACGCTCGCACAGCTCCTTCACTGTGATATGCTCTAAGCGTTTTTCCTGCATCAGGGATATGAGCGCGTTGTGAAACTTCTTTTTGCTTTTCTTCACCCGCGCATCCATCTTTTTAGCCATGGACCTTCTCCTTTTACAAAAATTTCACATATTGTTAATCGACATCTTTTTCTCCATTTGTTCATTTTTCAGTAAAATCGGTATTTGCCCCGATTGTCGTTTTCTGCGCTTTCCATTATAATAGAGAAAACAACAAAAATAATCAACACTACGTTTATTATTATCATTTACAGCAAGCAGATTTTTGCTGTATGTTGGAGGATTTTACCCATGGCACAGTCTTTTGTCACGTTTGAAAACGTTTGTAAATATTATCAAAACGGCGGGGTGCGCATCGCCGCGGCCGATCATGTTTCCTTTACCATTGAGCAAGGGGAGTTTTGTATTATTGTAGGCCCGTCCGGCGCGGGCAAAACCACTGTGCTCAACATGCTCGGCGGCATGGATATGTGCGACGAAGGAAAGATTTTTTTAGACGGCAATGAAGTAAGCGCTTACAACGACCGCCAGCTCACGCAGTATCGCCGCTACGACGTGGGGTTTGTGTTTCAGTTTTACAATTTGGTGCAAAACCTCACCGCGCTCGAAAACGTAGAGCTCGCCTCTGAAATCTGCCGCGACCCGCTCGACGCCGCCACGGTTTTGCGCGAGGTGGGGCTGGAGCACCGCTTAAACAATTTTCCCGCCCAGCTTTCCGGCGGTGAACAGCAGCGCGTTTCTATCGCCCGCGCACTGGCAAAAAACCCGAAAATCCTGCTGTGCGACGAGCCGACAGGCGCACTCGACTACGTCACGGGAAAGCAAGTGCTCAAGCTCTTGCAGGACACCTGCCGCCGCACCGGAAAAACGGTCATCGTCATTACGCATAACACGGCTCTCACCGCCATGGCAGACCGCGTGATTCACATTAAAAGCGGCACGGTGCAGTCGGTGGAAACAAACGCCTGCCCCACACCGGTGGAAAGGATTGAATGGTAAGTGAAAAGAACGTATCGAAAAAATGTTCTGCGCACCGTAAAAAGCTCCATCAGCCGCTTTGGCGCGATTGTGGCAATCGTTGCACTCGGAAGCGGATTTTTCGCCGGGCTGTTAACCACAACGCCTGATATGCGCTACTCTGCCGATTTATTTTTTGACGAAGGACGGCTGTTTGATATCCGCGTTGTGGGTACACTCGCTTTGACGCAGGACGATGCCGACGCCATCCGCGCCGTGGAGGGCGTAGAAGAGATGATGCCCGCTTACAGCGCCGACGCCGTAGTCAACACTTCGGGAGGCGACACGCTGGTCACGCGCTTTCACAGCCTGCCGATGGATCAAATTGAGGCAAAGGAGCCTGTGGGCTATCTCAATCGGCTGGAAGTTGTGGAAGGGCGCCTGCCCGTGCGCGATAACGAATGTGTTGTTGTGCTGAACAACGAGCTGACCGGCGCGCCCGTTTCCGTGGGCGAAACACTCACCATCGCTCCCGACAGCCCGAACACACAAACCAATTTTTCGCGCACGGAATATCTTGTCACCGGCGTTGTCACCTCGCCTTCCTACTTTTCCATTGAGCAGGAAAGCTCTTCTGTGGGCAACGGAAGCATCGCCATGGTTTTGTACACGGGCGAGCAAAATTTCGCTTTAGAAGCGTATACCGATATTTATCTCACCGTTGACGGTGCAGCGGCAGAAAACAGCTTGCAGGACTCTTACGAAACGCTGGTGGATGAAACGGTTGCCCGAATGGAAGCCATTGCAGGCGAGCGCTGTGAAATCCGTTACAATGAGGTGTACACGCAGACGCGCGAAGAGCTGGACAAAGCGCGCAAAGAGTACGAAGATGCAAAAGAACAGGCCGAAGCCGAGTTTTCCGCAGCGGAGCAAAAATTGGCTGACGGCCGAGAGGAAATTGAAGACAACGAGGCGCTTCTCAACAGCGCAAAAACTCAAATTGAGCAGGGCGAAGCACAGCTGAAACGATCACAGGCGACCTTGAGCAGCGAACTCACGCAGAAAACCGCCGACCTCAGCGCCGGCAAAGCGCAGCTTGTGCAGGCCAAAGCGCAGTATGAGCAAAACGCGGCGCTGGTGGCCGAGCAAGAAGCCCAGCTCAACGAGGCCAAGCAGCAGCTGGCACAGGCACAGAGCCTTGTATCTACGCTGGAGCCTATGCTGGCGAATGCCCAAAGCGCCGTTACTGCCGCCCAGGCGCAGATTCCCGCGCTGGAGCAGCAGGCCGCGGCATTGAAAACTGTCTCGGACGCATCACAGGCAGAGTATGACAGCGCACTGGCCGCCTCTCCCATTCAGCAGCTGGAGCGCACCTATCAAGAGGCACAGGCCGCTGTTGACACCGCGCGCGGCGACCTGACCGAAGAAGAATGGGCCGCACAAGACCCGGTTGGCTCTGCACCGCTTTTGGCGGCGCGCGACAGCGCAAAGCAAGCCTATGAAGCAGAACAGCAGCGTTTGGCGGCGCTGCAAACGGCGGCCGCTACCGCCAAAGCACAGGCTGACGCGGCAAACGGCACTTTGGCAGCGGCACAGCAAGGTTTGGCGGCGGCACAGCAAACGGTGAACGACACGCAGGCGCAGCTGGACAGCGCCAAACAGCAAATTGCAGAAAACACCCCAAAAATTGAGCAGGGCGAACAGCAGATTGCGCTTGCAAAATCCCAGCTCGCCGACGCACAGGCACAAATTACCGCCGCCGAGGCACAGCTGGCCGCGGGAGAAACCTCACTGAACCTTGCGCCGGATCTGGCGCGGCTGCAAATGGAACTTGCACAGGCACAGCTGGAAAATTCGAAGGAAGAAGTGGCCGATGGCGAACAACAGCTGACGCAGGCAAAAGAGGAGTTGGCCAAGGGCGAAAGCGAATACGCCTCTCAAAAGGCAGACGCACAGGCGCAGCTGGACGACGCATTGAAACAGATTGAGGACGGCGAGCGCGCCCTCGCAGAGCTTGAAGTACCGGAATGGTATGTGCTCACCCGTATGGCGAATACCAGCTTTGTATCTTTCTCCTCCAATGTCGAAAAGGTAGAAGCCATCGCGGCCGTATTCCCGATTTTCTTCTTTCTTGTTGCCGCGCTTGTTTCTCTCACTACCATGACGCGCATGGTCGAGGAGGAGCGCACGCAGATCGGCACCATGAAAGCGCTCGGATACAGCAGTTTTGATATTATGAAAAAGTATTTGCTGTACGCCGTTGCCGCGACGGGGTCAGGCTGCATCATCGGTATTTCCATCGGCCTGTTCCTTTTCCCGACGGTCATCTGGAATGCCTATACCATGATGTACCTTTTGCCGCCGCTGCATTACCTGTTCGACGCGCCCGTCGCTCTCACGGCCTGCGGGCTTGCCTTGGTGTCCACGCTGGCGGCAACGCTGAACGCGTCCGTTGCCACCCTTCGGGAGAATGCCGGGGCGCTGCTGCTTCCGAAAGCGCCGCGCGCAGGCAAACGTATTTTGCTGGAACGCATTTCACCGATTTGGAACCGCATGAAATTTACTCACAAAGTGACGGCGCGCAATTTGTTCCGATATAAAAAGCGCTTTTTCATGACCGTCATCGGCATTGCAGGCTGTACCGCCCTGCTTGTCACAGGCTTCGGCCTGCACGACTCCATCAGTGATATCGTTTATCAGCAGTTCGGCTCTATTTTTACCTACGACCTCACGGCAACGCTCAAAGACCCTGACAAGGGCATCGAGGATGACCTTTCTTCCGTGTTGAGCAACGGCGAACTCGTCGAAAGTTATTTGCTTGTGCATCAGGAAAACAGTGAAAACGACTTAGACGGCGAAACATTTTCGACAACCCTCTTCGTTCCGGAAAACAGCGCATTATTTGATACCTTTGTCACACTGAAAGACCGCTTGTCGCAAAGCTCGGTGCCGTTCAGCGAAAGCGGGGTTGTCATCACGGAAAAAATGAGCGAACGGATGAATGCGAAGATCGGCGACACCATTACACTTTCCAACAGCAACGGAGAACAAGCGGATTTCCGTGTAGACGGCGTGGCCGAAAACTATGTGCAGAACTATGTGTATCTCTCGGAAGAAACGTACCGCAATGCATTTGGCAATGCGCCCTCGTTTGACACCATTTTACTGCGGGCGGCAGACAGCACCGAGGAAGGGCATGACAAATTGAGCGAAGCACTGCTCAGCGCAGGCGGAATTTCCGGTGTCAGCTTCATCAGCGATTTGAAGGCAAGCTTTGAAAATATGCTCGAAAAAATCAATATCATCGTTGTGGTTTTGATTGTTTCAGCAGGCACTTTGGCTTTTGTGGTGCTTTATAATCTCACCAACATCAATATTACCGAGCGCACAAAAGAAATCGCAACCATCAAAGTGCTGGGCTTTTTCGACCGCGAAGTTTCCGCGTATGTGTACCGAGAATCGGCGGCGCTTACTGTCATCGGCACGTTTTTCGGGCTGATTTTCGGCATCTTCCTTCACATGTTTGTGGTTCAAAGCGTGGAAGTTGACGCCGTTATGTTCGGGCGCACCATTAAGGCGCTCAGCTACGTGTTCAGCGCGGCACTGACGATTATTTTCAGCGTTTTGGTCAATTTGGTCATGCACCGCAAGCTGCGGCGCATCAACATGGTGGAAAGCATGAAAGCCCCGGAATAA